>Ga0082335_1005407_pt1 | contig 17720 bp, 9 predicted proteins | sample Subgrocontami58m_FD_72375 | JGI IMG/M metagenome (GOLD analysis project Ga0082335, IMG submission 72375) | Subsurface groundwater microbial communities from S. Glens Falls, New York, USA - GMW37 contaminated, 5.8 m (SPADES assembly) (version 2) ... | reverse complement strand
CGCCATCATCAACAGCGCGGCGAGGATCTCGACGAGGGTGAAGCCCTGCGCGGCCGAACGCGCCTGCACGCGGCGGGGGAAGCGGCCTCGGCCAAGGCCGCGGCCGGCTCTCGCGAGCTTGCCGCCGGCCGTAAGGCGGGTGAGGTACACCCGGGGAATGCCGAGTGTGGCCAGATCACTGGGGCGCAGCATGCCCTTCTGCTGGGCGAGTCGCAGGACGTGTTCTGCATGAGGCAGTTTTGGAATCATGTGCCGTATTATGTTCCTAAATATCGTTACATGTAAACAAAAAACGAAATATAGAAACATCCATTCCACCAATAACCGTGCTGGCTCGCGGCATGTCGAGAAGCAGCAGAAATCGAGGGGAATTCGGCACTTGCCAGTGAGGGAAGCGCTTGACGTTCGGCAACGGTAGGCGATACTCTGCACCAATTAGTGACGAGTGAGACAAATGGTTACGTCGTTCAACCTTTCATCCGAGAAGCGTGATGCCGATTGCCATCGAGGGCGTTGACTATTTCACCGCAGCGGACATCCAGCGCGAACTCGGCGTAGTTCGGCAAACGTTGTGGCGGTGGAGAAGGGCACGCGTGATCCCCCAAGGGCTGCGCTACCGGAGCAAGGCGATCGTCTTCACACGCGCAGAGGTTGAGGCTATCCGTGAGTACTCAAATCGCCTCGAACCTGCCGACTCGCCTCAACCGCATCGAGGCAGCGGCGCCGCGCCCGCAGCTCAAAAGGAGGACTCGTGATGCAGCGGAACAAAGCCGCAGTAGCGAGTAGCGCCGAGAGAAATGTTGAGCAAGCGCCTCGTCGGGAGGAGTGCTCGATCATCGCGCTCGACAAGTTTATCCAGGCAACGCGCGACTCAGGGTACAAGGGTACGGCCAGCGCGATCTCCGAACTCGTTGACAACTCGATCCAAGCGGGTGCAACGCGCATCGCGATCACGGTCACGGCCAAGGCGAGCGACGATGAGGAAAAATCGATCGAGATCACTGTTCTCGACAATGGCTGCGGAATGGACGCCGCTACGCTGCGGCAGGCCCTCCGATTCGGCGGCAGCACGCGCTTCGGTGATCGCCGAGGACTCGGACGCTATGGGATGGGGCTCCCCAACGCGTCGCTGAGCCAGGCGCGGAGGGTAACAGTCTTCACTTGGCAGGCATCCTCGGACGCGAAGCAGAAAGCGCAGCGCGGGCGTGACTCGACCGCGCGCGTGTACTACTCCTACCTCGATGTCGACGAGATCGTGCGTTGCCAGATGGTGCAGGTACCCGAGCCGCAGATAGCGAAGGCGCCGCCAATAGTTTGCGCTGGAGGCTCAGGAACGCTCGTGAGCTGGTCGCAATGCGACCGGCTCGATAATCGTCGGGTATCGACTATCGTCCGTAAGCTCGAGGTTGAACTCGGGCGGCGGTTCCGGCACTTCATCTGGGACGGACTCCGCATCACCATCAACCAGGACAAACTGGAGGCATTTGATCCGCTATATCTCAACCCGAAGGCTGAGATTTCTGGTGCAAAACTCTTCGGGGAGGAAATGCGCTTTGAGGTCCGCGCCGATCCGATCGACACGGGGAAGACCGGGTGGGTGCGTGTTCGGTTCACGGAACTCCCGGTCCACGCATGGCACAAATTCTCCAACGACGAGAAGCGTCGGATCGGAATTTCCAGGGGCGCCGGCGTCTCTATCGTGCGCGGCAGCCGAGAAGTGGACTACGGATGGTTCTTTATGGGAAGCAAGCACCGCGAGAACTACGACGACTGGTGGCGGTGCGAGATCCAATTCGATCCAATCCTCGACGAGGCGTTTGGCATCACCCACACCAAGCAGCAGGCGCGGCCTCAGTCGCACCTCCTCGAAGCGCTTACGCCCGATCTGGAGGCGACGGCTCGCGCCCTAAATGGCCGCGCGCGTAAGGCACATTTGGCTGTCAAGGCCAGCGACCGATTTTCCGAAGCCGAGCGGATCGCCAACGAGCGCGACCATCTTCTCCGTCCGCTGCCGCGGAACTCAGATCCGGTCGCGAAGGCCTTGATGCGGGAACTGGAGGAGAACCACCCGACACTGCGAGACCGCGTTGACGAGAAAGATCGGTACAGCATCATCGAGCACGCTGTGAAAGACACTTCGTTCTTCACCCTCGCACACGACGGCGACCGGCTTGTTCTCGTATTGAACCCTGACCACCCCTTCTACCGCGAGATCTACAAGCCGCTCTCTGAGGGCGAGGCCCCTCGCGATCCACAACTCCGCTCCAAACTCGAACTGCTTCTCCTCGCTGCGGCACGAAGCGAAGCGACCGCGCAAGGTAGGGTTCCTGCGCTCGCCAAACATAGGCTCGAGTGGAGCAATACCCTAGCTGCCTTCCTAAACGACAAGTGACGCACGTGGCCGCCACAACTTGGACTACTTTGGAGCCATTGCTTCCGAATAAGGTGTCGCAAAACGCCTTTGTAGAGTACGCGCGCGCTCTGGTAAAGGTATGTGGGGGGGGGCGAACAGAAGATTCGATCGAGAAAGTGCGCAGTGCGTTCGTCGATAGGGTAACCGCGTGTCGTCGTGGTGATCGACAGGCGCTGCTCGCAGCGGGGCTCGTCATAGCCGACCTCGTGACACAGGGCTGGATGATCCAAGTGCGCCGCGAGAGAGTCGAGGTTAAGCCACCTGACCCAATGACCGACCTGCTCGCCGAGAAGGCACGTATCCGTCGGCAAGAATTGGTAAAGCGAAACGCTCAACTGCGTCAACCGTCGGTCCAGCGCTTCCTAGAAGCGATGGAGCGCCAGCGTCTCCACAACGGGAGATACGCCTCTATCTACTCGCTCATGCGCGACGGACGAGAACTAGCGGACGGCCTGCGGAAGGCGCGATCGCACCTCAACAACGGCTGGGCTGATGCGCTGTCGAAGCTCATTGATCCCTACCTCCAGTTCGTCACATCGGAGCACGCCTATTGCGAATTCACCGGATTGCGCTTGATGGATGTGTGGCGCTACTTTCGCCACACGTGGACAAACCAGTACGCGAGCGTGCCAGGCCGGACAATGGTCTTCCTCGTTCGCGACCGCGCAGCCGCCAACCACCCGGTGATGGGCATCGGCGCGCTGAGCAGTCCGGTTATGCAACTCCGCGAGCGCGACGCGTGGATTGGGTGGCACCCTGAAACCTTCCTCGAGCGCGTGCGGACCCTCCCATCGAGGGAGTTGGCGAAATGGCTCCTCGACACGCTTGACGCCGCCATTAACGAGATCTACGTAGCGGACTTGATCGAGGATGGCATCCTCTCTACGCGAGACCTCAGGGCGCCCTCCGTCGCAGTAATCGAACGTCTGCAGAAAGAGAGTGCAGAAGCGCGTGAGAAGCACCATCGCTATGCGCGGTCGCGTGACTACAAACAGAAGCGCTCCAGTTTCCAAGGCGGTGAGTACTGGATCGCGCAGGCGAGGACGCACCTGTTCCGCAGCAAGCGGACGCTCGCCTTATCAACGTATCTGCGCGCGCGAACGGTCCTCCACGAGGCGTTCAACGACAAGCCGACGGCTGAGAAGCTCACTGCCCTCGCGAAAACCGGGTATGGCAGCGATGCGATCCGAAGCGTGCTGAAAAAAGCGAAGGCCGACCGGGTCGGCATCGCGGTTGCGGATATCTCCGTTTGCGGCGCGGTGCAGCCCTACAACGCGCTCCTCGGCGGCAAACTCACCGCCATGATGGCGGCGAGCCCAGAAGTCGTAAGCCAATACCATAAACGATATGCCCATGCGGAGAGCGAGATCGCATCCTCGATGGCTGGGCGCCCCATCGTACGAGCTTCGAAGCTAGTACTCCTTGGCACGACTTCGCTTTACGGCATTGGGTCGAGCCAGTACAACCGCATCAAGATCCCGGCGGAACGTCTCGGGGGCAAGGTCGATGATGTCATCCGCTACGATGAGTTGGGGCGCTCGGAGGCATTCGGTACATCGCAATATTCCGAGGAGACGGTCAACGCGCTCGTCGACTTGGTGCAGCAGTCCGACGCGCGGCGCGTGAACAGCATCTTCGGCGAGGGCGTGAGTCCCAAACTGCGCAAGGTGAGGCAGGCGCTCGACTTGCTGAACCTCCCTTCGGCGATGCTCCTCCGCCACCACCGTCCCCGCGTTGTGTACGCGGTGAGCCTTATCAAGAATCTCGGCAATTACCTCATCGGCGTCGCTAAGCGCCCCGAGTACGTGGTACCAACCAATGAGGGCGTGTCGGCAACGGCGGCGATTGGCGCTTGGTGGCGCGAACGGTGGTTACGAAATCGCATCGTCTCAGATGACGTCCTCGACGAGGTTGGACGGCACACAAGCGTACGTCCGATTACCCACGGAGCTCGTGTACCCCTCCAGGGTGCTGCGATACAGCAGTCCATGCACTCTGATTCACCGTGAACAGGTGTCACGATGGCTCTGGAGGAGTGGAACAAGCGATTGGCGGAACACTTCGGCGCTCTCGCGCGTGACCGCCAGAACATCCCTCGGTTCGCTTTGGAGCATGGACTTGCAACAGCCGAATTGCTGGCGCTTCAGAATGAACTTCGCATTCATATTCGATCCTCGGTACCAGGGCGGAATCACGGACTCGTCTGGGTCGTCTATGCGGCGGAGATTGGCTACGGCTACGCGGGCAACGAGTACTGGCAAACCTTCGAGGAGAAAACGCCTGGCTGGACCTTGAACGGCAGGCGTGACTGGATTCGCGATGCCTTTATCGCCTTCCAGAAGGAGTACGCAAGTGCCAAGCCATCTGGCCCGTGGGCGGAGAACTTTTCGATCATCGCGTGGCCCATCACGCACGCGATTCTCCCGCGCGATCTGCAGCAGCAATTGGCGCGCATTCTCTACGACCTCCGGCACTCGTTCTCCGCCGAACTCTTCGACGAGCCTCAACGCCTCGGAGAGTTCATCGCAGCCCGGAGTTGGAACGCCTCTGCTCGTTTCCAGAATCTCGTTCAAGCGCCGGCGCTCGTTGGACAAATTGCCGCTGCGCTTCTCCTGCAGGGCAAGGAAGGCTTCAAGACGTTACTCCATCCGGCTACGCTTAAGCGCATTGGAGACGACGTTGATCGCGAGCGGCGCGGCCGTGACTGGCTACGCGGCGCGCGACGCGCAGCGGAGGAGCGCGCAAAGATTCGAGGTCTAACCATTGGCAGGCCGACGAACACAGCATTCCAGCGTCGTGACGAGGCAAGAGCGGAGGTCGTGCGGCTCGGCATCGAGCCTCGCATCGTGCTGCGGCCCATTGCAGATTCCCGCTGGGAGGTCTCGCTTGAGATACCAGACCTCTCCCACCTGCTTCTACGCTTCCCGCAAGTGCGCGGCGTCCTCACCGAGTCGCGATGCGTCGTCGCAGGCGCGGCAGGCCGCCCGCTCGCGAGGGGGCGCTGCCTGCACGGTCCCCAGCGGGTGGCGCTCAAGAGTTGGCCTCGCCTCAGTGATGTACTTCTCCAGTTCGAGCGCACCGACGCGCAGATCGAGTACTTGCTGCGAGCAGAGTGCATGCTCCGGCCTGGCACGTCGTGGCTTTTCAGGATCGCGAGTGATGGACTCGCCTACGAGTCTCGTGGGATGCGCGTGCGCTCGGACTCGAAGTACCTGCTTCTGAGCACCGAGCCGTTCGCCCGGTCGCCCCTCGCGCGCCCCGTGGTCTTGACGTGCGAAGGCGTACATGGCGTGCTACTCAATGTGTCAACCGCGCTTACTTCCGAGTGGGAGCAGACGCTCAAACAACTCCAGGTCACTCAGGCGAAGTCGATCGAGGTGTGGCCCGCAGGCCTTGCAGCGGTTGCGTGGGACGGCGAGGGATATGGCGAGTGGCTCGCGTCGGAGACACCGACACTCGCGATCCGATCGGACCACGCGATCGACGAGTTGACAATTGCTATGGCGGGGGGGCCGTCGCTCTGTTTGGAACTGACCGGCACGCCGCCCGGCGAGCCAATCTTCATTGAACTGCCGTCGCTCCCCGTCGGTCTCCACAAGTTCAGCGTCGCGGCGCGCAGCGGGAACGGTGTGGACTCCCAGATCATCGGCGACCTCGATGTCGTCATGCGGGTAAGAGAGGCGCGCCCTTGGTCGCCTGGCGCGACTACGCGTGGTCCCCTTGAAGCGGAACTCGACCCAGCCGCTCCATCGCTTGAGCAACTCTGGGAGGGTAAGGCATCTATCGCAATTTGTGGACCTGCTGGCCGGCAAGCAACGTGTCGGGTTCGGATGTATGTCCGCCAAGAGGAAGCTCCGTCGTTTGAACGGCAACTGCCCACTGTGACGTTGCCGTTTTCAAGCGAAGAGTGGACTCGACACTTCGAGGAATACCTGAAGAACGATAAAGGCGCGCAAAGCGCATTTGACGATGTGCATGTTTGCGAGATCGAATTCGCTGCCGACGAACTTGGCGTGTTCACGCTTCGCTGCGAGCGGGAATTCACGCCGCTGCGATGGATTCTGAGGAGGGATGCCGCGGGCTACGTTGCGCTGCTGCAAGACGACGCTGACAGCAACGTGCCAGTGATCGAGCGCTACTCGTTCGAGCGGCCGTGTATTGGAGAAAGACTTCCGAATGGCGTGAAACACAAGGCACCGCGCACTGGTGGTCTGTACGTTGCAACGAGCGGGGATTTTAGGTCGGCAATGCTTGTTCCACCTGTTGTGGAAAAACTGGAAGATCTTCAGTGTGAGCCACGAATTGACGGTGTAGAGCGGACAGTTGACGCGGTTGTTCAACTCTTGAACATGGCAAGACTTTGGAGTACGGGGCGACAATCTGGAGAACTGATTGGGCGCGCGCGCCAGCGACTTGTCTCACGAGCCATTGCGACACACATTGCATCCTTAATCGTCGGGGGCTACTGGCGCAGACGCGAGAGGGAGTTTTCGCGTGAAGAAATAGGATTAGGATTGCTGCGGCGTGCGATTCCGCTACCGAAAAATAAGCAAGAAATTCGGTTGAGCAGGGTTATTACAGTTGAGCAAGTTTTTCCACGCGAAGTCTTAGCGCGACTTGCGGATGCGTCCTTGGCTGAGCGAGGTGCTGCATTCAAAGACTTTGCTGAATCTTGCCTAAGCCTCGAACGAGAAGGCAATTGGCTTTGGCTAGCGGAGTTCGCCCTGCGGATGGCAAGTGCGCCTGGCAGCCTTGGGGATTGGGCCGGATCCCAACTCGCTAGAGGAATTAATACACTGCTAGATGTACCGACGCTTGCTAGTACCGCACGTTTCTTGGTTATCGCCGTTGACCAGATGAGGACTGCGCCGACAGGCGCAGGTGAGGTATATGCTGGATGGAAATGGTCATGAGGCGCCTCTCCGCCGAAGAAGTCCACGCGCAGAAGATCCGCGAACTCGGGCTCGATCCGGAAGCTCTCGATCTGACTACGCCAGAAGGGCTTGCTGGTGCGCTGCGCAGGGCGGCGAGTTACCTGTGTCCATGTTCTGCGGCGACGCTGGTCCGCGCGGTCGTGCGGCCTTTGCGCGGGCTGGTGCCCGACATGGACAATGCGAAGGAGTTTGTTGAGGAAACGCTCGAGGCGATGATCTCGCACGGGGATATTCTCGAGCAACCCGAGTTGCAGGATGGAACGCCGTCGGCGCGCGTGCTGCTATACGCTGCACCCGCGAGCTTCGTCGTTCGTAAGAGCGGGCTCGTGGTCCTCCTCGGCGTCGCGGCCGACCAACTATCGCCACTGCCCTCCGACTTGGAGCGGCGCATCCAGTACCTCGGACACGTCCGCAGGCTAAGCCCGTTGTCGGCCGCCGAAGACCTGCGCGCCGAACTGCGCCAACTCGGTTTGCTCGAACTCTCTTCCGAAGCGTGGCTCAAGGGGCCGAGGTCCAGCGCTGCGTCGCAGGCTGTGGCTACGATTGATCGAGCCCTCGATGTCGTCCCACCTTCGAGGGACATTCCAGGACTCCTGCTGCTCGATTCGACGAAACCGGTACGCTACTACCGGGGGCGCTGGACTGAACCAAAGTCTCAGACGGGCCGTTTCGTTGCGCGAAGGCGGCAGGCGTATGGCGCCGACCTCTGGTGCTACGTCGAACTCAATAGCGGTCAACCTGAGCGCATGATCGACCTCCCGCAGTTGGGAAGCCGTTGGCGCGGGTGCGACGAGGCTTGGCATCTCCAGATGGCTATCGACGCGCAGCGAGGTTCACCACAGCGATTCCGCATATCGCCTAGCCTTGATGCCGTGGTCCTCGAGTTTTTCTCTCCAGTGCCTGCGTGGGCGCGTCGGCGGTGGGACGCAATCGGCGAGCCGGTTCCGAGTGCCGGCTGCCTCTTCGCTTATCGGATACCCAGAACCGAGATCGAGGAGGAGCGCCGGTTCGCGCGTGAGGCGCTCTGGCTTGAAGAGGTGGCGTTGGGTTCGAACCGGCAAGATGCTGAACCATGACAAGACCGCTGAAGCCACGATTGGAGCAAGAAGTCGATGCAGCACGCCGTATCGAGATGATCGAGTGGGAACTCGGTCCGCCTGAACCTCAACTTCTTGACACATGCGTACTCCAAAATCTCGACTGGGTCGAGCGCCTGATTGAATCATGCGGCCCCATTACGTGGGATGACGCAGCAGTCGCTGACCTTACGGAAAGGTACGGCGCTGAATTGGCGAACGACCTTATGGATATCGGCATTCTGTACAAAGAGTTCGAGAATCGCGGTGGCTACCCGTGGTTGGTTTCCCGGGCGGCCCAAGGGGAAGCAAGGCTCGCCGGTGGATTCAAAGGTGTGAGGCTCCTATCGGCGCACGACTTCTTCCGTGGTCACCAGGATGACTGGTCCGGCGACGCCTATCCCGGTGTTGCGCAGGGACTATTGTTCGCCAGTCGACGCTTTCGAGTGTCGCCGGTCTTGCTCCGTGGGTTGGGTGTGACGTCAGTGGGTGAAATTCATTCGGCAACAGGCCCGTTGTCATTCCTATCAGATGAGGGTGATAGGACGATCGCTGCCGAGGCCTTAGTCGCGAACATCCCGGTCGTATTAACGACAGACCGGGCGACATTTTGGAAGCACCGCGTCAAACTCGACGCATTTGGATTGGCTGTCATGCGTCCGACCGAACTGCTCAATCTGTACGAACCGTACTGGGAGGCGTTGGACGAAGAGTTTATGCGACGCCGTGATGCGCAGCAATGAGGTCGTTCGTTTCAACTGAGGGAACACGTCTTTGAAAGGCAAAGGCTGATATGGCGCTAACCATCGGTGAGACGATCCAGCAACTCCACCGCGCCCTGCGCGATTACATCGAGGCCACGTACCACGTGAGCCATCGAACGCTCGTCGACCAGCGCAGTGCACTTCTCGACAAGATCGGCGTCATCCACCAGCGCCCGTACCTGGAGAGCACACCCCGCTACCAAACCGGCAAGAGGTTCGCGGAACTCGGTCTTGACCCTGCTGCGCTCGAGATATTCACCTCCGTATCCGCGCCGAAGGGGGATCTCGGACTCCTGATCCACGACCCGCCGTACCAGCACCAGGCGCGCTCCACCGAACTCGCGCTCGTTGAAGGGCGAAGCCTTGTCGTGATGACCGGTACTGGCTCAGGAAAGACCGAATGCTTCCTCCTTCCGATCCTCGGCAAACTCGCCAAAGAGGCGAGAGCGAAGGGGCAGGAGTTCGGGGAGACGAACGCTGTGCGCGCGATGGTACTCTACCCGATGAACGCGCTTGTCAACGACCAACTCGGACGCTTGCGGCTGCTACTCGGTGATCCGCGAATCGTCCAGCGCTTCGTGGGCTGGTCCGGGCGCCCCGCGCGCTTCGCCCGCTACACCAGTCGCACACTGTACCCGGGCGTGCGCGACAAGGACAAGGATCAGGATCGCCTCAAGCCGATCGGGAAATACTACGTCAAGAACCTTGAGGTTGCCTCGGGGCCACCGTCGCCGCAGCAAGGGGCAGCGGCGGGCCTCGTAGCCAAGCTGAAGGAGCGAGGTAAGTGGCCGGCGAAGCCCGATCTCGCGGCCTGGTACGGCAAGGGCCGGTGGCTTGACAAGAACGGCGACTTCAAGCGCTGCGTTACGCTCCCGGGGGACCCCGAACTCGTCACCCGACACGAGGTCCACGCGGCGCCGCCTGACGTACTCGTCACCAACTACTCGATGCTTGAGTACATGCTGATGCGCCCTCTAGAGCGGCCCATCTTTGACCGCACGCGCGAGTGGTTGGAGAAGAACCCTGAAGAGCGATTCCTCCTCGTCATCGATGAGGCCCACCTGTATCGAGGTGCGCAGGGCGCCGAGGTGGCCTTGCTCATCCGGCGCTTGCGCACGCGGCTCGGCATCCCCCCGGAGCGCCTGCAGGTTATTTGCACGAGTGCCAGCTTCAAAGACGCCGACTACGCCGTCGAGTTCGGCGCGGAACTCACCGGCAAGGAACCAGCTGAATTCCGGAAGGTTCAGGGCGATCTGCTCGAGCGGCCTGGTGCCGCGAAGGGGACGATCGCTGACGCCGCCGCTTTGGACGCGTTCGATCTCAATGACTTTTACGAGGCCGCGACCGACGCTGATCGCCTTAAGGTCATCGAGAGCTTCATCAAGTATAGAAGCGTCGCAGCACCGTGGGACCTACAGCCCTCACTCTTCAAAGCGCTCGAGTCATTTGGTCCAATGTCGAGCCTCGTCAACTCGACGATGAAGGAGGCGCAACCGGTCGACGAGTTGGGCGCGAATATGTTCGAGACGGGTGTGCCCGCCGACGTCGCTGCGCGGGCGGTGACAAACCTCATCGCGCTTGGCAGCGTGGCGCGCAGGGAACCGACTGAGCCTGGGCTGCTGCCGTGTCGTGTCCATTCGTTCTACCGCGGACTCGCGGGTCTGTGGGTGTGTATGGACCCGAACTGCACGAGCATCCCGCCCGCGGAGCGCGGAGGGCCTGCGGGCAGACTTTACAGCCAGCCGCGTGACACGTGCGACTGTGGTGCGCGCGTGCTGGAACTCTTTACATGCCGTAACTGCGGCACGGCGCACGCGCGCGCTTACACCAACAACGTCGATAACCCAGATTTCCTCTGGGCGGAGCCTGGCGGCGCTTTTTGGACGCTCGCGGGGTTCGTCGACGAGATATCCCCGCTCGACCTCCTTCTTGAGAAGCCCGTCTTCAATGACCTCGCCGAGCCCTCTGAGTACGACCTCATCACTGGCAGATTGAACCCGCAGAAGCTCGGCGCGCGAAACAGGCAGGTTTACATGCGCGCGGGTCGCTCACAGCCCGCGACCGACGAAGAGCCGCAGGACGCGAACCCGGGCGAGTTTCGACCTTGCGCCGTGTGCGGCGAACGCGCTGCGTTCGGGCGCACGTCGGTGCAGGATCACCAGACGAAGGGTGACCAGCCGTTTCAGGCGCTCATCGCAAAGCAAATCCAGGTTCAGCCCCCGAGCCCGGTGCCCGCGACGCGGCTGGCCCCGCTCCGTGGACGCAAGGTCCTCATTTTCTCGGACTCGCGACAGACGGCAGCGCGACTTGCGCCAAACCTTCAGACCTACTCGACGCAGGACGCGATCCGTCCCCTCATCGTCGCGGGCTACGAGCGATTGTCGGGTACAGCCGCTATCGCCCCATATCTGTCGCTCGACGACCTGTACTTCGGCGTGCTAATCGCTGCGAAGGAGTTGGGCGTCAGACTCCGGCCAGAGCTAAAAGCTGGGGAGAGCTTCCAGGACGAACTCGACGTCGACGCTGCTATCAAAGGCGGAGCGCTCACGAACCCTGCGGCGATGATGCCCCTTTGGGGCAAGCTCCGCGCGTCGCGGCCGCCGGAGTCATTGCTGCGCGCGATCGTGAACTCTCTTGGCGACCGGTATTACGGCCTCGAGGCACTCGCGATCGCTTCGCTCCGTGAACGCGGGGACCATACCACTTGGATCGAGTCGCTCCCAGACATCCCGGGCTTCGCGACAATGCCGGACCAGAAGCTCGCGACGGCGCGCTCGTGGATGCGATGCTGGGGGCGCGCGGGCCTGTGGATGAGCCAAATGCCGCCCGCATGGCGCAACACAGGTCGTCAGTTCCAGGCGCGCTCAGGCAAGTTTGACGAAATGGAGCGTCTCATCGCAGATAAGCCAGCGCGCACCTTCTTTAACAAGGAGTGGCTACCCAAGCTGCTTCAGCGCTTCGGGGAGCGGGTTGCGCCAAACAAGTTCTACCTGAAGGGCAGCGATCTCTCGCTGCACGTCCGAGGCGGCTCATGGGCTTATTGCCAGTCCTGTAAGACCGCACAGCGCCCGTTCCCCGGTCGCACGACATGCGTGAACTGCGGGCAGCCCACCGCGACGGCGATCGATCCGAACACCGACAAAGTCTTCGTCGCGCGCAAGGGCTACTACCGTGCCAGTACCATAGATGCGCTCAAGGTTCCGCCGATGCCACCGATAGCGCTGATTGCGGCAGAGCACACCGCGCAACTCAATTCTGCTCAGGCCGAAGAGGTCTTCTCGAAAGCCGAGGAGCACGAGTTGCTCTTTCAAGACGTGGATCTTGGCGACGACGGGACTGGACACGATCGGCCCGCCATCGACGTCTTGTCCTGCACGACGACTATGGAAGTCGGTATCGACATCGGATCACTCTCTGGTGTGTCACTGCGGAACATGCCGCCTGCGCGCGCGAACTATCAGCAGCGCGCCGGCCGCGCAGGGCGCCGCGGAAATGCGGTCGCGACCGTCACTGCATTCGGCAGTGCGGACAGCCACGACGAGCACTATTTCTCGAACCCCGACCAGATGATCCGTGGCGCGGTCGATGACCCGCTGCTCACGCTCGACAATAGCGAGATCATTCGGCGCCACGTCACCGCCTACCTGCTGCAGCGCTACCACCAAGAAAAGCTCCCAACGATCAAGCCGGAGGAACAGCCGCACCTCTTCGCGGTTCTCGGCACGGTGGCCGACTTCAAGAAGCCCGCTAAAGTGCTAAACCGTTGGGACCTCAAGAAGTGGCTCGACGAGAATGAGGCGACCCTTCGCGCTGAGGTCGATGCGTGGCTCCCGCAGCAGTTCTCTGCGACAGAACGGAAGCGCCTGCTTGACGAACTCGTGCAGAAGACGATGGAGCCGATCGACGCGGCGATCGAGTTCGAGCCTCCGGTAGGCTCCGCTGGGGCGTCGCCCCCACCTAGCGTTCCACCAACAACTGCCGCTGCGCCCGACGACTCCGCCACGGCCAGCACTGACACCGCGCTCGAGGCTCCCGACGAGGAGGGCGAGGAGAAGCCGGGCCGCGATCCCGCCTCAGAGAACCTGCTCGACCGACTTCTGTACAGAGGCGTGCTTCCTCGCTATGCGTTTCCGACGGACGTCGCGACGTTCCACGTCTTCGATCCGGTCAACTCGACGATGTACCGGCCCGTCTTTCAGTTCACGCCATCGCAGGGGCTCACGATCGCGCTCTCGCAGTACGCGCCGGGCAAGGAGGTCTGGATCGGCAACAAGCTCTGGACCTCCGAGGCGATCTACTCCCCGATGCGCGACGATCGATATCGCGCGTGGCTTGGGCGGCGCCTCTACTACGAGTGCAGCGTGTGTCATTACGCGACGACCACAACTTTCGAGGGTGGCTCACGCGGCGAGATCAAGGACTGCGAGGCGTGCGGTGGCGTCGGCACCTTCGGCCCAGCGACGCAGTGGCTGCGCCCGCCCGGCTTTGCTCACCCCGTGGGCAAGCCGGAGGGAACGACGCCCGACGACGTGCCTGCGAAGAGCTACGCCACGCGTGCCAAGCTCACGGCCCCCACGCCCGCTGACGCTTCGAAGTGGAAGCAGTTGAACCCACGGTTGCGGGTTCACCATACGCGGCAGCATCTCCTCGTCACGAACCGCGGTCCGCGCGAAGAGGGCTATACGTATTGCACGAAATGCGGGCTCATCGAGCCCACCGCGACTACGAAAAGTGCCGTTGGAGCGGCGCACCGCAAGCCGTACCCGGACATCAAGGAGCCGATGTGCCCCGGAGGCGGCGCGACGAAGGGCCTAGTGTTGGGGACAGACTTTATCACCGACGTCCTGCTCGTCGCCATCCGCGTCGACGCGCCGATTACGCTTATCCCGGGCGTGCTCGCGACCGACGTCTCGCTGCGCACCATCTGCGAGGCGGTGACGAAGGCAGCGTGCGCGCGACTCGAGTTAGAAGCGAATGAACTCCAGGCTGAGTACCGGCCCGCGCTTACGGCGGAAGGCCGAGCGGGGCATGAGGCCGAGATCTACATCTACGACACGCTCCCCGGAGGCGCGGGCTTCGCGAAGCGCGTCGGCGACATCGGACTCCCGATCTTCGACGACGCCCTCAAGTTGCTCGAGAAATGCCCCGATGACTGCGACCGCTCCTGCTATCGTTGCCTCCGCAGCTACAAGAACAAGTTCGAGCACGATCTCCTCGACCGCCACCTTGGAGAGAGCCTGTTGCGGTTCGTCCTCAAGAACGCTGCTCCGACGTTGAGCCCCGCTCGCGTCGCGCGCTCGACGGATCTCTTGTTCGAGGACCTTGACCGCCAACACATCGAGGGACTCTCCATCGAGCGCGACAAGATGATCTCGGTCGCCGGACTCGGGGACGTCGTCGCGCCCATCCTCGTGACTAACTCCAGCGGCGCCCGCTTTGCAATCGGGCTGCACGGCCCGTTGACGCCTAGCGAGCCGACGGACGCGGCCCTCAAAGATATCAAGGAGTACGCGACATCGTTGACGGTTCACCTCGAGGACGAACTGGTTGTGCGCCGAAACCTCCCGTTCGCTACGCAGAAGCTCATCGAGAAGCTAAGCTGAAGGAGGATTGTGAGCATGAAAGACGAGAACGCTCACTGGCGCGTCCTCAAGCCGACGACGTGGCCCAATCCCCCTGCCGAGATGAGCGTGTCGACGCACGCCGACATCGACCAGTGCCCTCGCCGATGGGCGCTCGGAGCCGCTGAGTATCCGGACATCTGGAGTGGACGCGGCTATCCGCCGAAACTGCAAGCGGCGGCATTGGCAGGAAGTGTCGTCCACTTGGCGCTCGAACTCATCACCAAACAACTCACGGGCGCAGGGGTGCCCTCGTTGAACGACCCAAGCGCGACGCAGGTGCTGAGGGAACTGGGCGGTTACACGCGCGTCGTTGAAGACTGCGTTGAACGCATCCTCAAGAGATTCAGCGACAATCCCCGTGCGATCCCTCTGATGGAGCACGCACAGCGAACGCTACGTGGGCAAGTTCCGACGCTCCGCGCGCGTGTCCAATCGATGCTTGCGCGGTTACGCCTGCCGAAATGGGTTCCACCAGTGCCAATCGCGTCGACCGTGAAGGCGGCGGGGCCGCTATCCCGGAGCCCACTGGTGAAGGGCACGTACCCCGAGTTGGAGGTGCGCGCGAGAAGTATAGGATGGAAGGGCAAAGTCGATCTCCTCGTTCTTGATAACAATACGTGCGAGGTCACCGACTTTAAGACCGGGGCCGTCGATGAGGCGCACAAGTTTCAGGTTCGTGTCTATGCCGCGTTGTGGCGACTCGACGATGAACTGAATCCTTTGGGGCGGATGGTCGATCGGCTTATCCTCGCATACGAGATCCAGGACGTAGAAGTTCCTCCACCGGGCCAACAGGAGATCGAGGTCCTTGGTCGCGACCTTCTCGCGCGGCGAAAGGCATCTGAGGTGGCGCTGGCCGCGCGCCCTCCTGTAGCGCGCCCGGACGCTGAGACCTGTCGCTATTGTGGCGTGCGCCAACTCTGCGACGCATACTGGGCGGGAACGACGCAGGTGCTTACGGAGGACGGGCGCTTCGGAGACATCGAGTTGAAGATCGTCGGGCGCCACGGTGCGACCAGTTGGGACGCATTAGTCATGCGCGCGCGCAATCTACCAGCCAAGATGCCTGCGCTTTTGCGGCTCCAGCGGCCTGAAGATTTTGAACTGGGCATGGAGGTGCGCATACTCGACGCGGCGCTCGCGCGCGATCCAGAGGACGCTGCTGCGCCAGCCATCGTAACGCTCAGTGCGTGGAGTGAAGCATACCGAGTCTAGTAAGGTGCGAAGGGTGGGAGAACACACTAGTGATGACGTGAGCTGTCAATCCCCGAGTATTGCCAACCGCCACACGGCCAGTCCTGAGAATCGTTTGTTGCTCACTGACGAGACCGACGCGACCGCGGAACTGGGATAGATCCACCGGGTCGTATGGGCGACCTACTTGGAGGTAGGGGCTAACCGCTGCCACTTCGGGTGACAGGGCGTTGTCGACGAGATACTTCACCGCGTCGCGAGAGGCAGCTCGCGCTCGCGGACTGCCTCGGCGGCGTATTGCAGGGCTTCGTAGATGTCTGCCTCGACAAGATCGGGATAGGCATTGAGGATCTCGGCTTCCTTCATGCCATCGGCGACCATGCCCACGACGGTCGCCACCGGGATGCGCAGCCCGCGGATGCACGGGACGCCTCCCATTTGCTGGGGATTCACGGTGATCCGAGTGAACTTCATGGGGTGGTACTCCGTGGAAGCGTGATTGTCATTCTACTCGCCTTCGACGCGGCAGCACTTAGCGCGACGGCGACGGGCAGTGCAGCGCCGTCGGGCGGACGCTCGGATCGAAGACCCGTGCGCTTCCAGTAATGCGATTCGCGCAGGGTAGCGGCCGGCTCTCGCGGGGCGGCCGGCCCGATCCGAATTCCGCCGTTCGCCGGCAACTGCCCGGAACTCCGCCCCAGCAGCCGATCTCCGGCCAGTTGTTCTTCGGCGCGAGGCCTGCCAGGAATTCGATGTTGACGAATCCATTCCGGCCCCCAGACTTGCCTGGAGCCAACGACAGCAATGGCCGAGAGAACCAGACGATCGTGCCGGTCTGCTCGACCTTCTGATACCGGCTGAATTGCGCCAGCGACGATTGACCCCAACCCAAAACCTCCAGGACGATTTCCCGGCTATGCCGCCAGCCTCATCTGCGCCGCCCGCGCAAGGTTGCGCTCGAGACGCGCGTTCCCCTCAGGAGCCGCTTCGGCCATTCGACCTCGTTGAACCCTTGCTGCGCGGCCGCGCGCAGGGTCCGATACGGATGCGCGCGGCGACGATGCCGTTGGCGCGGTCGGCCTCGAAGTTTCTGCCCTCCGCGATCCGAAGCAAGGATCGATCAAGCGACATTGCGCGCACCGCCCGTTCGCCCTGCGTCGCCGGGCCCGGGTCATGCTGGCGTCGAGCGGATGCGACGGCGGGAATTCGAGCGCACTTCGAAGTCGCCGAGGCCCGGTAATTCTTTCAATTCCATTGCCGTTTTACATGGCCGTCGCCGAGCGCCCGCGGAGGGCGCTTGACCATCCGCGCCAGCAACGGCGCGGGCGGAGAGGCGGGTTGCTGCCCGGTCGGTGACCGGCACGGAACGTGCATATATCGACCGCGCGCAGTAGTTCCTGGCGCTCCCCGGTGGTGGACGCCAGGATTGTTTCACCCGACGGCCGCCGCAGTCGTTCGCCGAGGGCGCATCGCGCGCCGAGGCGCGGACACCCGGTTGCCGTCCCGTGATGAACCGGAGGCGCAGATGGAAACGATCGCTCGATATTCCCGAAAGCTGTTCGGATCGATGGCCTTTCTGATGCTCGCATCGCTTGCCGGATGCGGCGGCGGCGGGGGCGGCGGAGGCGCTTCGTCCGGCACGCTGGGTGTCTCGATGACCGATGAGCCGGCCTGCGGCTTTACCGCGGTCAATGTCACGGTCACCAAGGTTCGGG
>Ga0082335_1005405_pt1 | contig 17726 bp, 18 predicted proteins | sample Subgrocontami58m_FD_72375 | JGI IMG/M metagenome (GOLD analysis project Ga0082335, IMG submission 72375) | Subsurface groundwater microbial communities from S. Glens Falls, New York, USA - GMW37 contaminated, 5.8 m (SPADES assembly) (version 2) ... | reverse complement strand
AGGAGGGTAACCGGACGACTCCTTCCATGGTAGCTTTTGCGGAAAACGGCGAACGGCTGGTGGGGCAGGTTGCTAAGCGGCAGGCTGTTACCAACTCGGAAAATACCGTATATGCCGTCAAACGCCTGATCGGCAGAAAATTTAAAACCGATGAGGTGCAGTACGACATTAAGGTAAGTCCCTTCAAGATTACGGAGGCGAAAAATGGCGATGCCCAGGTGACTATTCGCGGCAAGAATTACAGCCCGGCAGAGATATCGTCCATGATTTTAGTGAAGATGAAACAGACGGCGGAAGATTACCTGGGCGATAAAGTAACCGATGCCGTAATTACCGTGCCGGCTTATTTTAACGACTCACAGCGGCAGGCAACGAAGGATGCGGGTAAAATCGCCGGTTTAAATGTGCTGAGGATTATCAACGAACCGACGGCTGCGGCTTTGGCCTATGGTTTGGACAAGAAAAAGGACGAAAAGATTGCCGTTTATGACCTGGGCGGCGGCACCTTCGATATTTCCATCCTGGAATTGGGTGATGGAGTTTTTGAAGTCAAGGCAACGAACGGCGACACCCATCTCGGTGGCGAGGATTTCGATCAGCGCTTGATGGACTACCTGGCGACGGAATTTAAAAAGGATCAGGGAATAGACGTAAGAAATGACAAGATGGCCCTCCAACGCATCAAAGAAGGGGCGGAAAAGGCAAAAATGGAGCTTTCCACAGCGATGGAAACAGATGTCAATTTACCCTTTATCACGGCGGATGCTTCCGGTCCCAAACACATGAACATCAAACTTACCAGGGCCAAGCTGGAGTCGTTGGTAGAGGATTTGATCAAGAAAACGGAAGGCCCCTGCCTTACGGCCCTGAAGGATGCCGGCTTAACCCCGAAGGATATCGATGAGGTGATCCTGGTGGGCGGTATGACGCGTATGCCCCGGGTCCAGCAGATGGTAAAAGATATCTTTGGGAAGGAACCGCATCGTGGCGTCAATCCCGATGAAGTGGTGGCCATTGGCGCCGGCATCCAGGGCGGCGTGTTGGCCGGGGAAGTTAAGGATGTTCTCTTGCTTGATGTGACGCCACTGTCTTTGGGGATCGAAACACTGGGCGGCGTCATGACCAAACTTATCGATAAGAACACGACGATTCCTACCAAGAAGAGTCAGGTCTTCTCCACGGCGGCGGACAATCAACCGGCGGTCAGCATCCACGTCCTGCAGGGGGAACGCTCCATGGCGGGCGACAACCGTACGCTGGGACGGTTTGAGCTGGTAGGCATACCGGCAGCGCCGCGCGGGGTGCCGCAGATCGAGGTGGCTTTCGATATCGATGCCAACGGGATCGTGCATGTTTCCGCCAAAGACCTGGGCACCGGCAAGGAGCAGAGCATCAAGATCACTGCTTCCAGCGGCTTGTCGGAGGAAGAGATCAAGAAGTTTATCAGGGAAGCGGAAGCCCATACCGAGGAAGACAAAAAGAAAAAAGAAATGATTGAGGCCAGAAATCAGGCCGATGCCATGATTTATGGTGTGGAGAAGAACATCAAGGAATTCGGTGACAAGATATCTGCCGACGAAAAAGCCAAGATCGAAGAGGCGATAGCCCGCGTCAAGAAGGCTATGGAAGGCGATGATCTGGCGGAAATGCAGGCTGCCCAGGAAGAATTGACCAATGCTTCGCATAAGCTGGCAGAAGCCATGTATGCCAAGGCTGCGGAGCCCCATGCCGGGGCGTCGGGCAGTACTGATGACGGTGCTGCGGCCGGTGCCGGCAAGAAGGATGACGATGTGGTCGATGCGGATTTTGAAGATGTGAAGTAGCCGTCCCAGTTTGATTTCAGCAGTGCCTGGCGCCCAGGCTGATTTACTCAGCCCGGGCGCCTTTTTATCTCGAATTTAGTTGCGTGCCGTGCTAATACTTTCAACATGGACATAGACATTAATAATCGCCTCAACACTGCCTGCCTCGTCAAAAGTAAATTTTCCCTCCCCTGGCGGGAGGGAATAAAAGGGAGGGGGTGGATAACTTTCAGGAATACTGTCCCTTGTCACCCCCACCCTAACCCTCCCCCGTCAAGGGGAAGGGGATTTTGGACTTTTGACGAGGGCATCATTAATAAAAATCATTTATTTCTCTTCATCCTCCTTGCTCTCCTGACTTTTTTTCAGATATTCCCACCGCAGGTGTTAGCCGGCGCCAGAGCGAGGAATGGCGAAATTACAAAAGGGGCGGCGGTTTCCTTTGCCGATTGTCGTTCCCTGACGGTTCTTGAGGACGGGGCCTATTGGCTGGCGCTTAAAGATGCTATCGGTAAGGCGCAAAAGGAGATAACTCTCTCTTTCTTCACTTTCAAAACGAAGGGGAAAGGGGGAGGTTGCCCCGATCTTATCCTCGCAAGTTTAGCGGGAGCAGCGAAAAGGGGAGTCAAGGTGGTGGTGGTGCTGGAGCGGGGTCGGGTCCCTGATGAGCAACTTAATAGAGAGAACATGGAGACAGGAAAGCGGTTGCAGAAAAAAGGGGCGCATGTTTATCTTGATGCTCCGGCAACAACGACGCATACGAAAATGGTTGTCGTGGACGGTGAATATACCTTCATCGGCAGCCATAACCTCACCCAGTCTGCCCTGAAGTATAACCACGAGATTTCCGTGCTGATCAAATCGCCGCAAGTGGCAGCGGAAGCGTTGCGCTATATTAACTCAATCATCACAACGGAAGGCGAACCGTTAAGTGATAAGGATTAGTAACCGCCAGAAATTCCCTCACCCTTGACGGGGGAGGGCAAGGGTGAGGGTGAAAAGTAATAAGATATCCATCAAGAAGGATTAAATATGAGATACCTCTTAACCAACGATGACGGCATTTATGCCAAAGGTTTAAGCGCGCTTTACGAAGAATTATCCCAGGATGCGGAGTGTTTGATTGTTGCCCCTGAGGTGGAACAGAGCGCCGTGGGACATGCCATTACCGTCTTTCGTCCTCTGATGGTCAGACGCGCCGATAAAAACGGCCGTTTTCTCGGTTATGCCGTGGCCGGGACGCCGGCTGATTGTGTCAAGATCGGCCTCCGGGAACTTTCGGAAGGACCGGTCGATCTCGTCATCTCAGGGATCAATCGGGGCGCCAATGTGGGGATTAATGTCCTTTATTCGGGAACCGTATCCGCCGCCACGGAGGGGGTGATTCTCGGGGTGCCTTCCCTGGCGATTTCTCTGGATACGCACCATCAGGCGGATTATGCCTTTGCCGCGCGGATTGCCAGAAAGATGGCCGCTTTCATGATCAAGCATGGCCCTTTTACCAATTGCGTCCTCAATGTCAATGTCCCGAACCTTCCGGAAAATGACATCAAAGGCATTGTTGTGGTGAAACAGGGGCAGGGCAGATTGACGGAAAATTTTGACAAGCGGACCGATCCCCGGGACAATATTTATTATTGGCTGACCGGGGAAATGCATTGTGCCGGCCCGGAAGATCCCGATTCCGACGCCGCCGCCCTGCGGCGCGGGATGATTACCGTGACGCCGCTTTATTATGATTTAACGCGCTATGATGCTTTGGCTGCCTTGAATGAAAAGATAACCAAAAACTTTAAGTATTGATACAATCCACATGCAGGCAGTGCAGAAAAATGTGAAAGGTGAAATTAACGACATGAGTAATGAATCTGATGGCAAAAAGATTGAGGTGAGTTGCGCCATTATTGAGCGCGATGGTTTGGTGCTGGCCGCGCAACGCAGTGAAACGATGTCCATGCCCCTCAAGTGGGAGTTCCCCGGCGGCAAGATGAAAGAGGGAGAGGAACCGGATACATGTTTGAAACGCGAACTGATGGAGGAGATGGGTATCACCGTCATCATGAAAAAAATGCTCCCTCCCTTAGGGCACCATTATCCTGACTTTACGGTCACCCTTTATCCCTTCGTATGCGCCATCGACGCCGGGGAAATAGTTTTGCATGAACACCGGGCCATTGCCTGGATGAAGTTCTCTGAATTGGCGTCTCTTGATTGGGTAGAAGCCGATTTGCCGGTAGTTTACGCTTATCGACGAAGTTCGAAAATCCTTGCCCATTTCCAATAATTAGCTTATGTTTTTCCCCGACGGAAACTTCAACAATGATCATTCATGAGGGAGGGAAGCAAAGTGCATTTAATTAACCGTATCGAAATCGATCCGATGGTGTGCAACGGAAAGCCGGTAATTAGAGGAACCAGAATCCCCGTTACGGTCATTTTAGAGCAGGTTGCCGTAGGAGAGTCTTGGGCAAAATTGCTTGCCGGGTATCCGGAATTAAAAGAAGAAGACATTCGGGCCGCTTTATTTTACGCCAGGGAATCTCTTGATCACTCTGAAATAAGGGCTGTCAATGCCTGAGAATTACCGATTGTACCTGGATCAAATGTTAAATTTGGATGTATCCCAAGCCTTAAAAGAGGAAGGGTGTGATACTATCCGTGCTTCAGAAATCGGCCAGGCCCGTGCCGATGACAAGAAGATTTTAGAGCAGGCTATCTCTCAAAATCGAATACTTATAACCCTTGATGAACATTTTGGAGATTGGGTTGTCTTACCGCTCAGCCGTCATCCGGGCGTGATCCGTCTAAAGATTAACCCCACCACATCAGAAAACGTTATCAGCCTCCTGCTGCCGTTCTTACGTTACCACTCCCCGGAGCAATTTAAGGATCGTCTTGTTATTTTATCGCCTAAAAAGGCAAAGTGGATTCTAACCCACAAATTATAAATTCCCCCCCCACTATAAAAAACCGATAGGGGGCTTGATGCGGCAGGGTTCGGGGACATGAGTAATAAATACGGGGCCATTGCCTGGATGAAGTCCTCTGAATTGGCGTCTCTTGATTGGCTCGAAGCCGATTTGCCGGTAGTTTACGCTTATCGACGAAGTTCTATTTCCAAAGTTTCTTTGTAGCAGTACAATAGAGTAACAAGATTGCCGTCAAACCTGCATCGGGGAGTATTCCATGGGAGAGCAACTTTTTCTGGAACGGTTTTTCTGGTTTCATCAGGAAGCGAAAAACCAGAGATTCCCTAATGCTTCCAAGCTGGCCCAGCGGTTCGAATGCTCCGTCAGAACGGCTCAGCGTTCCATCGAATACTTCCGCTGCCGGCTCCATGCCCCGCTGGAATATGAAGCCGCCCGCCGCGGCTTTTACTACGATGATCCCGCCTTCCAGCTCCCCATCCTGAGCCTTAATGAGCAGGAACTTCTCGCTCTCCTCGTTTCGAAGAAGCTGCTCACCGATGCGGCGGCCGGTCCTCTCAGCGACGAGTTGGGCCACATCGTGGAAAAGCTGGGCGCCGTCCTCGCAGGCAATGTGCCGGGTCATGCCGATCCCGAGCAGGCCTTTTCCTTTCGTTCCAGTGAGTTTACCGCCGCCGAGCCGCTGTTATTCGGCTGTGTCAGCAATGCCCTCCTCTTGTCCCGCCTGCTGACCTTCAATTACTACTCGCCGGCCGGCCACCAATTGACCACGCGCATGGTGGAACCGCACCATCTGGTGAATTACATGGGCACTTGGCATCTGATTGCCTTTTGCCGCCTGCGTCAGGACTGGCGCGATTTCCTCCTCTCGCGCATCAGCGAATGCCGCGTTTCCGAAGAGGAATTTGTCCCCCATCCCGAAGCGGCATGGAAACCGCTGCTGACGGACACCTTCGGCATCTTCCAGAACCGGGAAAGTTTCCCCGTTGTCCTGCGCTTTTCTCCCCTCCGCTCCCGCTGGATACGGGGCCAAATCTGGCATCGGGACCAAAAAGCCGAAGAAATGCCCGATGGCTCCCTGCAATTGACTATCCCCGTTTCGCATAAAGCCGAGATTATCATGGAAATCCTCAAACACGGTTCCCAGGTAGAGGTGCTGGCGCCGAAATGGTTGAGGAAAAAAGTCGGGGCGGAGATAGAAAAAATGCAAAGAAATTATCGGGCATAGGACACAAACTGACGGGGGTAGTGTGCTAAGGTCGTATTGAAAAATGTTGCTTAATTGACTTAATTTGATAAAATTTAGTCATTATAAAAACTAAATTGGAGCAACTATGTACATCTTGCAAAAACAGCTTGAGAATCTTCGTCAATTTCTGAGTCCTGGAAAAGTAGTAGTCCTTTATGGCGCCCGGCGTACTGGCAAGACAACACTCCTGAAGGAATTTATCAAGGAGGCAAAAGAACCTCATCTTTTCGTAAGCGGGGATGATATCGCTGTCCGTGATTTTCTTTCCAGCCAGTCTGTGGAGAAGCTGAAAGCATTCGTCGGCGCCTCCCGGCTGCTGATCATCGACGAAGCCCAGCGGATTGCGGGAATCGGCCTCAACCTCAAGCTTATCGTCGATCATATAGCAGACATTCGTGTCATTGCCACCGGCTCATCATCTTTCGATCTTGCCCGCCATGTCGGCGAACCGTTGACCGGCAGGAAACATACTTTGCTGCTCTATCCTTTGGCGCAGCTTGAGATAGGCCAGTTGGAAAATCCTGCCCAAACGGCAGCAAATTTGGAAAACCGTCTCATATACGGCTCCTATCCCGAGATTGTTCTGACGGCCGACAATCGGCAACGTGAACAGTACCTAAAAGAGATTGTCGCTTCCTATTTATACAAGGATATCTTGGAGCTGGACGGCGTTCGTCATTCCGCAAAAATTGGCAGACTGCTCCAGTTGATCGCCTTCCAGCTCGGCAAGGAGGTTTCGTGTGCGGAGCTGGCAACCAGCCTGGGGATCAGTAAGAACACCGTTGAGCGTTATCTCGATCTCCTGGAAAAGGCATTTGTGGTCACCCGTCTGCAGGGCTTTAGTCGTAACCTCCGCAAAGAGATCACCAAAAACAGTCGCTATTACTTCCACGATGTCGGCATCCGCAATGCCCTTATCAATAATTTTAACCCCGTTCAACTGCGCGACGATGTGGGGCTCCTCTGGGAAAACTACCTGGTCATGGAGCGGCTGAAGAAGCGGGAATATCTCCACATTTCGGCAAACAATTACTTTTGGCGAACCTACACTAAGCAGGAGATTGACTTGGTTGAAGAGAGGGGTGGACGTCTCCATGGGTTTGAGATGAAGTGGGGCAAGGGGCGAGAACGCCCGCCGCGGGAGTGGGCAGCCGCCTATCCCGGGGCGACATGGGAAGTGGTTGATCGGAACAATTACCTTGAGTTCATTTGCTGAGAGTGCCAATGGGGGAGTTGGCGTGATAAGATTAATCGACCGGCGAGCAAGATACGTTGTGATCGACATGGAAACGACCGGCCTCTCACCCTGGACGATGCCCGCATGGTAGTCAGGATATGGCCGACGATGGAGTATTGTTCATAAAATCGGGAGAAAAATGGAACAGGTTCCGCTTTTTGAAGATGAATATATGTTACTCAACGATGCCGCAGCGGCCCTCAAGGCGCTACGTCTCGACGACGCTTTGGGGTTGCTGAAACGTTACAGCGATTTCTATCATGGCGGCAAAGACGTGGAAAGGAAGTTCCAGATCGCCGCCTTCCTGAAAGAGGGGTTATCCGCCGCGCCGCCGTCCGGTCCAGACTGTCCCTCTCATCTTTTTCACGTATGGCGTTCTTTCGAGGCATTCTGCCGTTCACTTAGCCCAGGCGGCCCGACCGACGACGAACTCCGGCGCCCATTCTTTCATACAATCGTCGCCGCGATCGAAGGGGGCGGTCTGGCGGACAGCGCCTTCCTTGCCGACGGGATTCCCGTCGGCTATGCGCATCTCCAGACCGGGGACCACGATCGGGCGATCCGCTCCCTTCAGGCGTGCCTGATTGCGACGCCGGGCAATGCGGTGATTTATGGCTATCTGGGTGACGCCTATCTGATGCGGGGCGACCGGGAGGTGGCCCGTCAGGTCTATTTCACGGCCTGCCTGATCGACCCCGTCGTCCTCGACTGGAACCATCTCCGGGATGACCAACTGAAGGATATCCTGGAGCGGCTGCCGGAGGAATATGACTGTGATCCATCGCTCGCCTGCGAATGGCTTCCCGCTTACGCCTACGTCCAAGGGCTTTTCAGGCCCAAACAGATCCGACTTCGGGAAGAGTTCAAGGCATTTATGGACGGGTATTTCGATCTGAAGAAAACCGCCCTGCAGACCCCCTTGCCCTCCCATGCTGCCAAGCTGTTTCTCAAAGGCATCATCCTGTGCGACAACGAGCCTTTTCTCAGGATGTTCCAAGGAATCGAATTTGCGGAAGTCCGCCGGGAAATGAAGGAGGCAAATGCCGTGCTTTTCGCCGAATACCTGAAGCAGATTGACCGTCGCAGGCGCAACGGCATCTGAAAGCGCCCGTAAATCTCAGTTATTTCCCCCGCACGAGGGTATAAAATAATTGTAAATTCCACAAGATAGTAATAGCCCGTCGTCGGTCTGGGGCATGATATAGGATTGGAAATTACCAGGATTGATGACGTGCGGGGTTTCCATGAAAGCAAGACAGGCACGCGGAAAGGCGGAGATGTTGCCGGAGTGGCGCGAAAATACCTGGAAAAGAAAACCGGCAAGCAGGTCGTCACGTGGGAAAAATGGAGACGGAAGAGGGTCAAAAAAGAAATAAAAAAATATCGCACATAGGACACGAACTGACGGGGGTGGTGTGATAGAATCAATCAAACGGCAGGAAAGATATGTTGTCTTGGACGTGGAAACGACCGGCCTCTCGCCCTGGAAAGGCGACAGGGTCATTGAGATCGGCGCGGTTGCCCTGGAAGGCGGTACCATGATGGCTGAATTCAGCACCCTGATTCAGGCGCCGAGAGCGATTCCCTCTTGTGCGTCGCAGATTCACGGCATTACCGATGAGATGCTCATCGGGCAACCGACGCCGGAAGAAGTCTTCCCGGCATTGGAGGCTTTCATCCAGGACAGCATCTTCGTGGCGCACAACGCTCGGTTTGACCTCGGTTTCCTCCGCCGCGAATACGAACTGCTGGGAACAAGATTCCACCACCCGCACGTCTGCACCCTCGCAATGAGCCGGAGCCGCTTCCCGCGCCTGAGGAATCACAAACTGGAGACCGTCTATCGGCACCTTATGGGGTCGTCGGGGACATGTTCCGGAAGCCCGAAGGGATCGGAACGTGTCCCCGGAAGAAACAGGAAACAAACTCACCGCGCTCTTGACGACGCCCGCATGGTGGCCATAATCTGGCTGGCGATGGAGGGGAGATGAACAATATAGCGGCTTCTTATAGGTATGGATTTTTTGATGCTTTCAGCGAGCAGCCATCGGTCCGGCAAAAGGCTTCGGCTGTGGGCTTATGCTGGTGCAGCGGATTTAGGATCGATCAGAATACATTATAGACTATGGAAGACAGGCATTTGCCATCGATATAGGGGACGCCATGGAAACAAGAAGCGCTGTTTTTAAAGGAAAAGATATCCGAAAAATTCTTTTCCAGAATGAATGGTATTTTTCTGTTGTCGATATCGTGGCCGCTTTGACGGATAGCGAAAAGCCTCGTGATTACTGGTATCGAATGAAACAGAGGGAGAAGCAGTCAAGCGGTGTCGAGTTGTCGACATTGTGTCGACAACTGAAACTGGAATCGACGGACGGGAAAAAATATCTGACGGAAGTCGTCAACACCGAAAACGCCTTCCGTATCATTCAGTCCATTCCCTCCCGCAAGGCAGAGCCGTTCAAGCGTTGGCTGGCAAAGGTCGGCTACGAGCGGGTACAGGAAATCGAAGACCCCGAATTGGGAACAAAGCGAACTCGGGCGCTCTATAAGGCCAAAGGTTATTCCGACGACTGGATCGAGAAGCGGATGCTCGGCATCGTCATCCAGGAAGAACTTACGGACGAATGGAAGAATCGGAATGTGAAGGAGGAGCGGGAATATGGGATCCTCACGGCGGAGATCGCCAAGGCGGCATTCGGCGTTACCCCTATCGAGCATAAGCAGTTGAAGGGACTGAAGCGGGAAAACCTGCGGGACCACATGACCCACATAGAGCTGATCTTTTCGATGCTTGGCGAGGCGGCGACTACCGAAATCACCAGGGTTGATGACGCGCAGGGCTTCGATGAAAGCCGAACAGCCGCGCGTAAAGGCGGCGAGGTGGCCGGCGTGGCCCGAAAAGACCTGGAAAAGAAAACCGGCAAGCGGATCGTCTCGCCGGAGAATTACCTGAGCGAACCGGAGAGCAGGAAACGACTGAAACCGTAGCAGAAAACAAGAGGCATTCACATGGCCAATGAAGCTCAGAAAACCGAGCACTCCGGCCCTAAGAAAGGGCGCGGTGCGTACTGGGGCCGGAAGAAGGCGGCCAAGCATGAATCCAACCGGGTGCGGAGGGAGATGGATAAGTCAGAAGAAAAGCCGAAGTCCGAGGAGGAGATCGGAGACATGCTGGGGAAGCCCGCGGGATCGCATCGTGTCCCCGGAAGTCTCTGTTGGGTGTATCGCAAATGACAGAACCTTTCTACGCGCATACGAAAGATAACAAGCCGCCGGAGGCATGGCAGCCTCTTGATAATCATCTGAAACGGGTGGCAGAACTCACGCGCTCCTTCGCCGACGAATTTGGGGCGGGGGATTGGGGCTACAAGGCGGGACTATGGCACGACCTTGGCAAAGCACATCCGGATTTCCAGGCCTACCTGCACCGCGTAAGAGGCCTCGACGCCTCGGAATACGACGATCAGAGCACAGGAACCCATCCCAATCACTCAGGTGCAGGCGCTATCTTAGCCTACGAAAAATGGCATAACATCATCGGTAAAACCCTCGCCTACCTTGTCGCTGGGCATCATGCAGGATTGCCGGACTGGTTCGGCGGTCGAGATTCTCTCCCCTATCGCCTTGAGAGTGAGAAAATTGTTGCAGATACTGTCCGCAATTATGCCGAACCATTCTTTGATGCCATCCCTGTCAAATTACGGCCTCCAGACTTCGCAATGCATTGCTGCAATCAGGATGCCATCGCCTATCATCTCTGGGTCCGGATGGTCTATTCCTGCCTTGTTGACGCCGACTTCCTCGACACGGAAGCATTCATGGACGCAGAAAAACATGCCCAACGCCCATCCTTTCCTTCGCTTATCGAACTGAAAGCTTGCTTCGACCAGCAAATGCTAAAAATGATGGCAGATGCACCGGACACTTTCGTGAATCGTATCCGGGCGAATATCCTCGCCACCAGTCGCACTGCGGCAGCGCAATCCCCTGGATTTTTTTCACTCACCGTCCCAACCGGTGGCGGCAAGACGCTTTCGGGAACTGCCTTCGCGCTAGATCATGCGATTCAATACGACAAAAGCCGTGTCATCTACGTCATTCCTTACACCAGCATCATTGAACAGACCGCCGATGTGCTTCGGAAACACTTCGGCTCGGAAAACGTGATCGAGCATCACAGTAACATCGCGCCGGAAAGAGAGAAGGAATCGCCGCAGCTAACTCTTGCAGCAGAAAACTGGGGCGCGCCGGTTATCGTCACCACCAGCGTTCAGTTTTTTGAGTCACTTTATGCCGCCAAGCCGGGGCGCTGCCGTAAACTGCACAACATCGTCAATAGTGTGGTAATCCTCGACGAAGCGCAACTTCTTCCGCCGGAACTGCTACATCCCTGCATCGAGGCGCTTAAACGGCTGGTTTCTGATTACCGCGTAACGGTCGTGCTTTCCACCGCCACCCAACCAGCACTGCCGAACCTCTGTCAACTACCCCGCGAGATTATCCCTTACACTGCTTCTCTTTACGAACAACTCAAGCGCACCAATATCGTTTTTCCCGACGAAATGAACGTGCCTTGCGACTGGCCTTCCCTTGCCGCCGAACTTGCCAAGCACGAACAGATTTTATGCGTCGTCAACACTCGCCCAGACTGCTATTCCCTCTGGAAAGAGATGCCGACCGGCACGATCCATCTCTCGGCGCTCATGTGCGGCGGGCATCGCTCGAAAATTATTGCCGATATCAAGGAGCGATTGCCACGTGGAGAGACGTGCCGTGTGATCAGCACACAACTTGTCGAGGCGGGTGTGGATCTGGATTTTCCTATCGTCTACCGCGCACTGGCAGGGCTTGACTCGATTAACCAGGCCGCCGGTCGCTGCAACCGCGAAGGAAAACGACCAGAACCCGGAAAGGTGCAGGTTTTCGTAGCGCCCAAACCCGCCCCTCTTGGATTGCTCCGCAAGGGCGAAGACACAACCAGAGAACTGGCATCGCTACCCGGCTTCACGCCCGATACACCGGACGTCTTTCAACGCTATTTTGAAAAATATTATTCGAGCATCAATGACACGGGAGAAAAATGGTGGAGGGATAATCTGGTGAAAAATGTCAACACGCCGGGGGTGAATGGCCCTGACGGTAATGTCCAGTTCCGCACCGCCGGAAAGGAATTCCGCCTGATCAAAGACCCGTCAGTACCGATTATTGTTTGCTATGGTGGCAACGATAAAATTATCAAGAAATTGTGTTTCGCCGGACCATCCCGTGAAGTGATGCGGGCGCTTCAGCGCTATACCGTTAATGTTAAGCCCGATTTAGCAACCCGCCTCTTGGCTGAAGGCCGCGTTGAAGAAATCCACGTTGGTATTCTTGTTCAGGCTGACTCTAAACTCTATGATCCTAAAATCGGTCTGGACATTTACCGCGAGGTCTATGATCCGGAAGATTTATGCATTTAACCCTAACGAAAGGAGTATGCCTATGAAAGGATTTTGTCTTGAGGTAAGCGGCAACTATGCCTGCTTCACCCGGCCGGAAATGAAGGTCGAGCGTGTCAGCTATGATGTGATCACCCCCTCCGCCGCCCGTGCCGTCTTCGACGCCATCCTGTGGAAGCCGGCCATTTATTGGCAGGTAAGAAAAATCGAAGTGCTTGCACCCGTGAAGTGGATTTCCGTTCGCCGCAACGAGGTAGGCAAAGTAGCCTCGCCGCGTTCGGACGGTATATTTATCGAAGACGACCGCCAGCAGAGAGCCGGACTCTTACTGCGCGACGTGAAATATCGCCTCCACGCTGAGTTCGTATTTATCCCGCCGGAAAAGCGCGGTAACGTGTGCAACCCTGTACCCGAATGGCTTGTTGACTCCGATGAGGTCGTCGACCTGAAAAAACCTGACATCCGCAAGGATGAGACCGAAGCCAAGTACGCCGCTATGTTTGAACGCCGCGCCCGCAAAGGCCAACATTTCCACCAACCCTACCTGGGCTGCCGCGAGTTTGCCGCCGACGTGAACCTGGTCGATCCAGTCGCCGAACCTGCCACACCCGTCCCCGAAACACGTGACCTCGGCTGGATGCTCTACGATTTGGACTATTCCGAACCCACAGACATCAAACCGATGTTTTTCCGGGCCAAAATAGAAGGCGGCGTTATTCGCGTGCCACTGCCCGATAGCGAGGAGGTGCGCAAATGATCCTACATGCGCTAAAAGAATACTATGACCGAAAGGCAGCCGACCCGGAAAGTGATATTGCACCAGAGGGATTTGAAAAAAAGGCAATACCATTCGTCGTGGTCATCAAATCCGATGGCGAATTTGTTAATCTGGAGCCTACCCGTGAGACAGTTGGTGAAAGAATTGATTATAAGACTTTCCTACTGCCGAGGTCAAAAACACGAGCGGGCAGCAGAAGCTTTGAAACTACCTTTCTTCTATGGGATCATGTCGGCTATTTGTTTGGGCACCCCGAAAACGATCCAAAAGCAGTCCGGCAGCATCAAACCTGGCTTAATTACCTTAAGGCGCTGCCTGATGATTTAAAGCAAGATGAAGGCGTTAAGGCGGTTCTGTTGTTTTATGAGAAGAATGGAGTGGCAGCAGTCAAACAGCATGCTTCGTGGCCAGATTGCCTGAGAATACTTTCGTGCAATATGACATTCAGCTTGGTTGGAGAAACGGGACCGATACCATGCCGTCCGGCGGTCCAAGCCTATGTACGGGCATCCGTATCTCAAACGACCGTGCCTGACACAAAGGATTCAAGTGCTGCGAAAGTGTTCGCACATTGCCTGATAACTGGGGAATACGGCGAGATTAAAAGTACACACGGGCGTACCTCCATTAATAAAGACACCAAAAGTCTTGTGGCAATCCAGAAGAATTCCGGATACGACTCCTTCGGAAAGGAACAATGCTACAATGCGCCTATATGTACATCAGCGGAGTTCGCATATACAACGGGTTTGAACACACTGCTCAAATCAAGGGGACAACGAATCCGGATCGGCGACGCTACCACTGTCTTCTGGTCGGAAAAAGCATCCTCTTTAGAAAACGATGCGTTTTTCTTTTTTTCCGAACCGCCTAAAGACGATCCGGATCGCAACACGGAAGCCGTCAAGGCTCTATATGAGTCAATCTGGAGCGGCGCTTACGTTGTGCCTGATGACAATACCTGCTTCTATGTTCTTGGCCTTTCCCCAAACGCCGCCCGTATTGCCGTGCGCTTCTGGCATGTCGGCACGGTTCGGGAAATGGGGACAAGATTCAAACAGCATGTTGACGATTTGGCCATCACACATGGTGTCAAGATAGAACCGGCACTGCCAATGAGAAGGCTTCTTCGTTCAATTGCTGCGCAGGAAAAGGACGACAACATTCCTCCCAATCTTGCAGGAGAGATGATGCGGGCGATTCTTGACGGTTCGCCCTATCCAGCCACGCTTCTTCAGGCCGCCATACGACGCAATCGCGCTGAACAGGATGTACCCTATCCCCGTGCAGCGCTTATCAAAGCCTGCTTAAATCGCGCAATGCGCTTCAATAACCCTAAAAACGAGAAGGAGATCACCATGTGCCTCGACCCCGAAAACACCAATATCGGCTACCGTCTTGGGCGCCTCTTCGCCGCGCTGGAAAAAATTCAGTCCGATGCCAATCCCGGCATCAACGCCACCATCCGCGACCGCTTTTACGGTGCCGCTTCCAGCACCCCCGTCACGGTATTCGGTAACCTGATGCGTCTCTCCAACCACCATCTGTCGAAGTTGGAGAAAGAAAAACCTGGTCTGTTCGTTGTACGCAAGCAATTGATCGGGGAAATCATGTGCCCTATCACCGACTTTCCAGCGCACCTCAATATGGCGGATCAGGGGCGCTTTGCCATCGGCTATTATCACCAAACGCATGACCTGTGGACAAAAAAGACTGGCAATCCATAACAATCTAACCTCAATAGAAAGGAGAAAACCATGAGTACACCTATCAAAAACCGTTACGATTTTATTCTTGTCTTTGACGTTCAGGACGGCAACCCCAATGGAGATCCTGACGCCGGAAACCTCCCGCGCGTAGATCCGGAGACGGGCAGAGGACTTGTCACCGATGTCTGCCTCAAGCGCAAGGTGCGCAACTATGTCCAGATCACAAAGTCCGGAGAGGACGGAAAGGCTTTGGCGGGCTTCGATGTGTATGTAAAAGAAAAAGCAGTCTTGGGACGTGCCCATTTCAAAGCATTCAATGATTTGAATATACCAACAGGCGAGGTTTCCAAGAAAGAAATCTCTGCAGACCTTCAAACCACATTTGAAGAAATTTCTTTGCCTGATGGCTTGTCGGTTGATGTAGATGAAGGCGGAGATCGACAGTGGTTAGTTGTCGCAGCCGATGCAGATAAAAAAGCCGTCCAGCAGTGGCTCAAAGAAGAAAAGCTGCTTAAGGAAGCCATAGTTTTGATTAAGGCGGCTTTGAGAGACGCAAAGCCCCGGAAACCTACAGCAGAACAAACCGAGCAGGGCAAGGGAAAGATGTGCGAAGACTACTACGATATTCGCACTTTTGGTGCCGTCATGTCCTTGAAATCAGCCCCGAACTGCGGACAGGTCCGCGGCCCGGTACAGATGACTTTTGCCCGTTCTATAGACCCGATCGTAATATTGGAACATTCTATCACGCGCATGGCCGTTGCAACGGAGGCGGAAGCGGAAAAACAATCCGGCGATAACCGAACCATGGGCCGCAAGCACACAGTGCCCTACGGCGTGTATGTCGCCCACGGCTTTGTTTCCGCACATCTTGCAGCACAGACCAAATTTTCCGAAGAAGACTTGGACATCCTCTGGAAAGCATTGAGGGATATGTTCGAACATGACCGCTCCGCCGCCCGCGGCCTTATGTCCACTCGCGGCTTGATCATTTTTAAGCATGATTCGGCTCTCGGCAATGCCTCGGCTCATAAACTATTTGAGCTTGTACAGGTCAAACGCAAAACCGACCGCGCAAAACCGGCAAGAGAATTTGGGGATTATGAAATTATTGTAGACAACGCCCAGGTGCCTGCCGGTGTGACGATTGATGCAAGAAGTTGAACCAGAGAGCGTTGCCTGACAGTGAAATGATTTTTCAACAAGAGTTTGAAAAGGTCTGCCGATGAAAAAAAAGAAGGAACAGGTTCCACTCAAGAGCGAATTGATCCTGTATCAGACAGAAGACGGGAAGACTAAGGTTGAAGTCCGTCTTCAGGATGAGACCGTCTGGCTGACTCAGAAGCTGATGGCGGAGTTGTTTCAGACCACCCCTCAAAACATTACCATTCACCTTAAAAATATCTTCAATGAAGGCGAATTGGATGAGAGGGCAACTTGTAAGTATCTTTTACAAGTTCAAATCGAGGGGAATAGGCAAGTTGAGCGCCAACAGCGATTCTACAGTCTGGATGCCATCATTTCCGTAGGATACAGAATCAAATCTCACGTCGCCACCCGCTTTCGCCAGTGGGCGACACAGCGGTTGCGGGAATACCTCATCAAGGGCTTCACCCTCGACGACGAGCGGCTCAAGCAGGCCGGGGGAGGCCGCTACTTTGACGAGCTGCTGGCCCGCATCCGGGACATCCGCTCCTCCGAAAAGGTCTTTTGGCGCAAGGTGCTGGACATCTACGCCACCAGCATTGACTACGCCCCCGATGCGGAGCTTTCCCGGCAGTTCTTCGCCGCCGTCCAGAACAAGATGCACTGGGCTGCGCACGGCCACACAGCCGCTGAGGTCATCCATGACCGGGCGGACGCTTCCAAGCCTCACATGGGCATGACGACCTGGTCGGGAGGAGAGACGCCCCGGAAAACGGATGCCGAAATCGCCAAGAATTACCTGAACGAAAAAGAGCTCGATATCCTGAACCGGATCGTCAGTATGTACCTGGATTTTGCCGAGCTTCAGGCGCTCAACCGCCGCCCCATGCACATGCGGGACTGGCTGGCGAAGCTGGATGATTTCCTCATGTTCAACGAGCGGGACATCCTGAAGGATGCCGGAAAGATCAGCCATGACCAGGCATTGGAAAAAGCGCACACCGAATACGAGCGATACCACAAGGAGAGAATCAACGAACCCTCCCCGGTGGAGCGGCAATGCCTTGAGGCGATCCGGGAGGTCAAGCGGCTTGAAGAATCAAGAAAAGGCCGACGTAAAAAATGATGGATGAACCGCTTGGCGACCACATCATGAGCTCCGCTCTGCAGCGCATGGTTTGCTATGAGCGCCAGTGCACACTTATACATATCTTGGGAACGGGGTTGTTAAATGCCGCAAAATTTGGAGGTTTGATAGCATGAAATCGTTGGATCGCAGTTTTCTTGAGCGTCAGGCTGTTCCGCTGGAGTTTGCTGGGACCTTGCGCCTGTTAGGTGAATATCGGGGTAAGCAGGAGCTGTACACACGGCAGACGCCCCAGGTATTGAACACCATGAAGCAGGTCGCCATTATTCAGAGCGCCGAATCATCAAACC
>Ga0082335_1005403_pt1 | contig 17732 bp, 18 predicted proteins | sample Subgrocontami58m_FD_72375 | JGI IMG/M metagenome (GOLD analysis project Ga0082335, IMG submission 72375) | Subsurface groundwater microbial communities from S. Glens Falls, New York, USA - GMW37 contaminated, 5.8 m (SPADES assembly) (version 2) ... | reverse complement strand
TGCTGTTAAAAATCCCAAAGAATTACAAGATCTGCAAAAAGATGTGGCCTCCTTAAAAAAACATCTTGCCACGCTCGAAGAACGTCAGCTTGAAGCCATGATGAATGCCGAAACTGCCGAAGGTGAGTTGCAATCTGCAAGAACCGAACTTGAAAAAATAAAAGCGAGGCTCGGTAACGAACATGGAAAATTGATCGAGGAACAATCGGCTCTTATGATACAGCTCGAAAGACTCATGGAAGAACGTGGGGCCGCCCTCGCCCCCATTGAAATCCGCTTGCTTGAAATCTATGAGGGACTCCGCCAGCAAAAACGCGGCGTGGCTGTGGCGGAGATCAACGACAATGCCTGCGTCTCCTGCGGCACAATATTGAACGCATCCATTCAACAAAATGCACGCTCACAAAAACAATTAGTGAATTGCCCTTCCTGCGGGCGCATTTTATTTGCAAACTAATCCTTGAATATGTTTCAATCTTTTATTGACCCTTTATCGTTCCTGCTCGGCTTCATTGGAGCATCTTTCCTCTGGATGCTCGCTTCGCGGGCGCGCCCACTTTGGGATAAATTGCGAACGAGCTGGACGGAACAACGCAAGATACCGCAGAACCGCAAAACAAGTTCTGTGGAAGAAATCCATCGCCGCGCCACATTACGCCGCGCACAAGGCATGCACCTCGCCGCCCAACTCTTTGCACTCGATGAGATCCTCCAGGAACCTCTGCTCATTGCCCCTCCACCAAGGGTGGAACCAGGCGCTCCCCCAATATTTGAAGATATTATTTCTCAAACTCTGCCTTATCTCCCTACCTGGCCTGAATTGGCTGCGGTCTATCATCCGCACACCTTAACCGTCTCACAAGCTCTGGCAGGCAACTCGAACATCGTCATCATGGGTCAGCCCGGTATCGGCAAGACAGTGGCGCTCGCCCATCTCGCATCTCTCGCCGCAAATCGAAACGGGAAACTGGAAGCGTTGAAGGATGTTGTTCCCTTCCTATACCATGTAGCAGACCTTAAACTGCCGATCGCTGATTCAAAAGATGCGCTGACCCCCATCATCGAGGCAGCGGCTGAACACGCTCTCAGGTTTAATCGGGGCCAGTTGCCTAAATTTTTCAAGGACATCTTTAACGAAGGAAACACCTTGTTGCTCGTGGATGGTTTTGATGAAATCCCGCCTGAAAGCCAGCAGGTCGTTACAGAATATTTCAAGATCCTGATACAGCAATATCCCAAGACCCGCATCGTCACCACCGGCGCTCCGCAATATTTGGATGGATTGATTCCTCTTGGCTTTGCACCATTGGCACTATGCGCATGGTCCTCCTCACAAAATAAAGAATTTTTGGAGCGATGGGGCCAATTGTGGTCTCAAACCATCGCCTTGGAGGACTCGACACAGACTGGGACGGAACAAGTCGACCCGCTCCTACTTAACCTTTGGCTGAACGCTGACCAAGCAAATTTATCTCCCCTTGAATTAACCCTGAAGGCATGGGGCGCGTATGCTGGTGATAGTTTGGGAGCGGATGTCATGGAAGCCATCGCCACACATATCCGCCGGATTGCGCCTGCCAATACGCCCTTAGCTGCGCTCGAATCAATCGCCATGCAGGCGATCTTAAGCGCACAATCTGTTTTTGATCCGCGCAATGCGCACGAATGGGTCAAGTCATTTGAAGCAGCTGATGATAAGCCTGAAAGCGAATCTTCTGATCTCTTGGAAGCAAAGATGGAAGAAGCAAAATCCCAAAAAGGATGGAAGAACAAAAAGGTAGTCGCCACGCCCACCTCAGGCTTGCTTGGAAAAATGGCAGTCAGCGGACTGCTGACCACATATCCCAATCACAAAATGCGTTTTTCACATCTTGTATTTGCCGGGTATCTTGCAGGTCACGCGCTCTCGCATTACAACGCCGAACAAGCCATTCTCGATCAGCCTGATTGGTCAGGGAAATATCTTGCCATGCGTTATTTTGCAGCCACTGGAGATGCCAGTAACTTGGTTCAATCCTTGATCGAATTTTCACGCCTGCCAATGCATCGTCCGCTTTTTGCGGCCGCACGTTGGCTGAAGGAGTCTCCCCGTGATGCCCCTTGGCGCGGAAAACTATTTGGAGCATTGGCAGCACTTTTGCAAACCGAGAACATGCCCCTCAGCCTGCGCGGACAGGCCATGGCTGCATTTGTGGTCAGTAATGATCCGAGCGCAGCGCCGTTATTTCGTCAATTTATAACCTCGCTTTCATTTGAACTTGCCCAATTGGCCATTTTGGGATCAGGCGCAATACGCGATTCAAAAGCAGTGGATGTACTTGCAAATGTGATGGATTCCCCCCATCTCTCAGTTCGACGTGCCGCTTGCATGGCATTGGTTGCAATTGGCACAAACAATGCTCTCGAGGTCGTCGCGCAGACAATGCTCAATGGAGATGAAGATATTCGCCGCGCCGCCGGCGAAGCATTGGCCAATGATCCTGCAGAAGGACATGCCATGCTCCGCGATGGCGTCACAATAAAGGACATCCTCCTGCGCCGCGCTGTGATGTATGGCCTTGGGCGTATTAATGAACCATGGGCGCTTGAGATCCTGCAAAATATCCAAGGAGATGATGATCAATGGGCGGTCCGCAACGCCGCCACTGAAATGCTGGATGCACATGCAAGTTCTGCCTCGCGCGCACCGCGTCAACTCAATCCCCCATCTGAATCCCCATGGCTGATCGAATTTGCCGGCAAACTAGGCATGGGAATTCCCCCCGGCGTGCCAGCCACAGATATCCTTTTGCAGGCGTGCAAAAGTGAAGATTCGCAATATAGCCTGGCCGCATTACCTTACTTGAAGTACACCCCAAACGAAGGCGTCATCAAAGAGCTGTATAACGCCATGTATAATGATGATCCTGAACTTCGCGAAGCCGCATACAACACCCTTTGGGAAATCGGCGCTTCCGGAGTAAAGCTCCCACACCCCCGTCAATATGGATTCGGTTAACCATGCTTATTACAAACGCAAATCTCATCACCTGGGAATCACCCAACCAAATATTGCAAAACCACGCTGTTTATATTGAAAGCGACCGCATCAAAGAGATCGGCACAACCAAAAGGTTGGTGGCAAAATATCCAAAAACTAAAACAACCGATGCGAACGGACAATATGTAATGCCTGGCAATATTTGCGCGCATACACATTTTTATGGCGCGTTCGCGCGCGGCATGGCCATCCCCGGCCCGGCGCCAAAGGATTTTCCAGAGATCCTGCAAAAGTTGTGGTGGCCGCTTGATCGTTCGCTGGATGCGGAAGCTGTGCGCTACTCCGCGCTTGTTTGCCTGGTGGATGCGATCAAGCATGGCACGACCACCCTGATAGACCATCACGCCTCGCCAAATTTCATTGATGGCTCACTCGACCTGATCGCTGACGCAGTGGATAAAAGTGGATTGCGCGCCGTGCTTTGCTATGAAGTCACTGATCGCGATGGAAGTGAAAAAGCCAGCGCAGGCATAAACGAAAATGTCCGCTTCTTACGAAGGCTTTCATCCGACCCCCATCCGCGCCTGGCCGGGACCTTTGGCTTGCACGCCAGTCTGACGCTTTCGGGCGGCACCTTGCAAGCCTGCCGCGCCGCCGCACCCGAAGGGACAGGTTTCCACATCCACACGGCTGAACATGAAGTGGATGAATATGACAGCCTGATAAAAAGCAATATGCGCGTGATCGACCGTTTGCAAAAGCATAATATCCTTGGCCCCAACACCATCGCCGCGCATGGTGTCCATTTTGACGGGCGTGAAATGGAAATATTGAAGGAAACCGGCACCTGGCTTACGCACCAGCCGCGCTCGAACATGAACAATGGCGTGGGTGTGGCGCAGGTCGAATCCATGCTGAGGATGGGCATTCAGGTTTGTTTGGGAAATGACGGCTTCTCAAACGCCATGTGGGAGGAATGGAAGACCGCCTATCTCCTGCATAAAGCCCATCACCGAGACCCGCGCCGCATGGGTGGGCATGATGTAACCCAAATGGCGGTCTATAACAACGCCGCACTCGTTAATTTGTTTTTCCCATCCGCCCCAATTGGGCAGATCGTCCCCGGCGCTACTGCGGATTTAATCTTCGTGGATTACCATCCCCACACGCCGCTCACAGACGGCAACCTGCCCTGGCATATCATCTTTGGCTTTCAGCAAAGCATGGTTACAACCACAATTGTGGCAGGCAAGGTTTTGATGAAGGACCGCGAACTGCTCACCTTGAATGAAGCGGAAATCTCCTCTCGCGCCAGAGAGATCGCTCCGAGGATTTGGAAAAGGTATGAGGAAGAAGTATTCAAAGTGTCGTAAAAAGTGTCGAGGTGTCGTAGTGTCGCCGACAAAGGAGAATAAGATGCCGCTCATAAAAAGGTTTGAAGACATTGTTGCCTGGCAGGAAGCCAGAAAGTTGGTAAAGCGCATTTATCAAATCACGTGCAAGGGAGAATTCAGGAGGGATTTTGGGCTGCGCGACCAAATCCAGCGCGCGTCAGTTTCCTCCATGACTAACATTACCGAAGGTTTCGATTGCGAATCAAATGTCGAATTTGCGCGTTTCCTGGTCATCGCGCGCCGTTCTGTTGTTGAAGTGCAATCCCTATAACCCGCGACACTTCGATACTTTTGACACTTCAAAATTCTGACACCTTCGACACTCTAGACACTTTGACACACAATTTGGAGACAAATGACCGACTCACAACTCATATTATCAATTGCCATTTTGGGTGGCACAGGGAAAGAAGGCAAGGGGCTCGCCTATCGCTGGGCACGCGCAAACTATCGAGTACTTATCGGTTCACGGACTGCGGAAAAAGCTGTCACCGCCGCGAATGAGATCAGGAAACTGCTCGGTGAGGAAGTCTCTGTCACAGGCTTGAGCAACCCCGAGGCGGCGAACGAAGCGAATATCGTCGTTTTAACGGTGCCTTATTCCGCGCATCGCGATACCTTGGAATCCGTCAAAGATGAGCTCAAAGGAAAAATCCTAATAGACGTGACCGTACCGCTGGTTCCCCCAAAAGTCGCCACCGTGCAAATGCCCACCGCCGGCTCTGCCGCACAGGAAGCGAAAGAGATCGTCGGCGAGGGCGTACAAGTGTGCGCCGCATTCCAAAACATTTCACACGAACACTTGCTGGACAATGCAGATGTTGAATGTGACGTGCTGGTCACAGGCACAAACAGGGAAGCCCGCGCCGAAACCATCAAACTGGTGGAAGCCGCAGGTCTGCGCGGGTGGGACGCTGGTCCAATTGAAAACTCCATCGTCATCGAAGGACTGACGAGTGTATTAATTGGAATCAATAAAAAATATGGCTCCACTCATGCCGGGATCAAGATCACAGGTGTTGAACGTTAAACGTTTACTTGCATGTCTCTCACCCTCACCCCTCTTCAAAACATTCCCCTCATCCGCCGAGGTGACAACCTGGCGGATATTGTTCTTAAGTCATTCCCTGAGACGGATTTGGAATTACAAGACAACGATATCCTCGTGCTCGCGCAAAAGATAGTCAGCAAAGCCGAGGGACGCGCAGTAAATCTTGTCACCGTCACACCTTCGCCGCGCGCGATTGAACTGGCCCAGCAAACCGAAAAAGATCCTCGCGTCGTTGAACTCATGCTGAAGGAAAGCCATGAAATCCTGCGGACTCGAGTTGGCACGATCATTGTTGAACACAGGCTTGGATTTATCTGTGCCAATGCGGGGATAGATCATTCCAACGTGGCAGGAACGGGGGATGCAGATGAAGAGTGGGTACTGCCCCTTCCTGAGGACCCAGACCGATCCTGCGCTTTAATCCGCAGGGAAATTGAATCCATAACTGGAAAGCGTGTTGGTGTCGTCATCGTCGATTCGCATGGACGCGCCTGGCGCAACGGCACCGTGGGTGTGGCAATTGGCATGTCGGGAATCCCAAGCGTTGTGGACAAGCGCGGAGACAAGGATTTATTCGGGTACACCTTGCGCGTCACTGTGATCGGCGCGGCGGATGAACTGGCCGCCGCCGCATCCTTGATGATGGGCCAAGCATCCGAAGGTAAACCTGTTGTGCATGTGCGCGGCTTTCCATACCCGCTGGGCGAAGGCTCGCTCAAGGAACTGATTCGACCAAAAGACCAGGATATGTTTCGCTAATACAATTCCAATGTTCGTCTGTTATCTTTGCAGGGCACTGCACAAATTGCACAACCATCATCCTATTTATCACCCGTTTTTCCCTGGCACCGCCCGCCAGGGCAGGTGTAGCACTTGAAAGTTTATAGATTTGTGAGGCAGGCAGTAAATTAATTACAATGAGGCGCAATGAAAAACTTTCCACCAGAATATCTCGACCTTCTCAAAAACGAAACCAAAGCATATCTCTTTCTTGCCACCATCATGCCCGATGGCTCGCCGCAAGTCACCCCAATATGGTTCAATACAGAGGATGATTACATCCTGATCAACACCAACGAGGGCCGCACGAAAGACCTCAACATGAAAGCGCGTCCCAAAGTGGCGCTTGTCATCCAAGACCCCAAAACCCCCTATCGTTATATTCAAATCCGCGGCGAGATCGCCAAGCACACCACACAGGGCGCGGATGAACACATCAATCAACTCTCGCTTAAATATGATAATGAACCGTGGAAATACCGAGAAGGACAAAAGCGGATCATTTACAAAATTAAACCGATTCGCTTTGACCCCCACTGATCTCCACACCTTCCTGCGGACTCGCCGCTCGATCCGCCGTTTCAAAGCCGACCCTGTGCCTGATTCGGTTATCGAGCGCATTCTCACCACTGCAACATTCGCCCCCTCCGCGCATCACCGCCAGCCGTGGAGGTTTGCCGTTGTGACGGATTTATCAGTCAAGACAAAACTTGCAGACGCAATGGCAATCGAATTCAAACGTGACCTCGAAGCCGACGCTCTTCCATCTGATGATGTCGAAAAAAAAGTTGCACGCTCACGCGATAGGATTATCAGCGCACCTGTGGTTATCATCTTAAGCGTAGACATGACCGACATGGATCCATATCCAGACAGACGCCGCAAAAAAGCCGAGTACATCATGGCAACTCAATCCACTGCGAACGCAGGGATGCAACTGCTGCTCGCTGCACACGCAGAAGGATTAGGAAGTGTGTGGTTATGCAGTCCATTATTTGCGCAGAAAACAGTGCAAAGTGTTTTGGATTTACCAAATTTTTGGGAGCCGCAAGCGATGTATTTCTTAGGCTACCCAGCTGAAATTCCCCAACTAAGAGAAAGAAAACTTATCAAGGAAATCTCAACGTTAAACGTTAAACGTTGAACGTTTTACCCCTACCATGAAAATTGTTGCCCTCGCGGGCGGAGTCGGTGGCGCGAAACTTGCACACGGGCTTGCCCAAATCCTTGCACCCGAAGATTTAACCATCATCGTCAATACGGGCGATGATTTTGAACATTTGGGATTAACCATTTGTCCCGACCTGGATACAGTTTGCTATACGCTGGCGGGGTTAGCCAACCCCGAAACAGGCTGGGGACGTGTAAACGAATCATGGAATACGATCTCGAACATAGAAAAACTTGGTGGACCCGCATGGTTCCGCCTGGGCGATCAGGATATAGCCACACATCTTGAAAGAACAAGAAGATTAAAGGAAGGTCAATCTCTTTCGCAAATTACAAGGAACTTTTGTAATGCATGGGGAATTAAACATACAATCTTGCCAATGTCTGATTCACCCGTGCAGACGATCGTGGATACGGATGAAGGCAAGCTAGCCTTTCAGGAGTATTTTGTTCACCGACGCTGTGAACCGAAAGTCAAAGGTTTTCGTTTTGAGGGAGTCCAATTCGCTGAACCAGCTCCGGGGGCGCGCGAAGCGATTGAATCGGCGGAGGCAATTGTCATTTGCCCTTCGAATCCCTGGGTGAGTGTGGATCCGATTCTGCGAGTCATCGCCCTCCTCCCTGCCCCGCGAAGCGTCCCAAGGGGAGAAGGAAAGAAGGTTATCGCAGTTTCGCCAATCATCGCCGGAAAGACGGTCAAAGGGCCAGCAGCGAAAATGTACGCGGAATTGGGTATTGAGCCATCGGCATTGGCGGTGGCGGAGCATTATCGAGGCTTGTTGAGCGGATTTGTGTTAGATGAGCTGGATGCACATTTGTCAGATAATATTGAAACAAAAACATTAGTGACGAATACCATTATGAATTCAAATTCAGACCGCGCCCGACTGGCGAGGGTTGTGCTACACTTCATTGGGAGTTTATAAATATGACACTTTGGGCGATTGTCCCTGTTAAGCCATTGCGACGAGGAAAATCCCGTTTGGCGGGAATGTTAACTGAAGATGAAAGAACTGTATTAAACCAAGAACTTTTGGAGCGGACATTAATAACCCTCTCCAGCTTGAAGGAGTTGGATCAAGTTTTAGTAGTGAGCCGCGACCCACACGCGTTGACGATAGCTCGCAACCATGGCGCAAAGACTGTCCAGGAAGATGGTCAACCGCACTTGAATACGGCACTTGCGCGCGCAACGGTTGTGGCACAAATCCATGCCACACAAGGCGTTTTGATCTTGCCGGCAGATTTACCTTTGCTTACTCAGGAAGATGTGCTTACATTAATTGACCGCGCAGGGAAGCCGCCGGTGGTCGTCATCGCGCCAGACAGGCATGGCAAAGGAACAAATGCACTGCTCATGGTTCCAGCTGGGCAAATAGAATATGATTTTGGCAAGGGTTCCTACAAACGTCATTGCGACCGCGCAACAAAATCCGGCGCAAGACTGGAGATCGTCGAATTACCGTCGCTTGGTTTGGATTTGGACCTGCCTGAAGATTTGGAAATCATACGTAAATTGGAAATGGGGAAAGTGCAAGGATGAACGCTCCGCGCAAAGGATGAAGGCTGAATGATGAAGGATGAAAAAAATCCAGGCATCATTAAATAAATGTTGACTCACAAGGAGAAAAACAATGACCGAACGTGTTGCCCTTTATTTGCAAGATTCTCACGATCTGCGGGATGGTTTGGAATATGCCAAATACGCAGAAGAAAAAGGCTTTGAAGCCGTTTGGCAGGCTGAGAGTCGTTTGGTGCGCGATGCGATTGTGCCGATGGCGGCCTATGCGGCAGTGACCAATCGAATCAAGGTCGGTTCAGGTGTGATCAACAACTGGACGCGTAATATCGGATTACTTGCCGCCACTTTCTTAACACTAGATGACCTTGCTCCGAATCGCATTATCTGCGGGATCGGCGCCTGGTGGGATCCGTTGGCAAAGAACGTCGGTATTGACCGGAAGAAACCCTTGCTTGCCATGCGAGAAACTATTGAGGTAATGCGCCGTCTGCTTAATATGGAACGCGTCACTTTTCACGGCGAATTCCACCACGTGGATGGCATCGAACTGGACGTGGTGCATGGTCGCCGCGAGCCGCGCAATGTACCGATCATGATCGGCGCAACCGGTGATTTAATGATGGAAATGACAGGGGAGATCGCAGATGGTTGTGTGTTGAACTACTGCGTCCCGCCTGAATATAATGACAAAGCGCTCGAACTATTGGAAAAAGGTGCAAAGAAAGCTGGGAGAAAACTCGCCGATATTGACCGCCCGCAATTGATCGTCTGCTCGGTGGATAAAGACCACAATAAGGCCATTGAATACAGCAAGGAATTACTTTGCCAATACCTCGCCCAGCAACCGCACATTGCAAAGGCTTCTGGTGTTTCACAGGAAGTCATTAATCAGATCCAATCCATTTTGGGCTGGCCTGCCACGAAGGAACAGATCAACAAAGCCAAGCACCTTGTCCCCGATGAATTAGTTCACAAGATCACCGCCTCGGGCACGCCCGCAGAAGCGCGCGCTAAAGTGGCGGAATACACCAAACGCGGATGCACCTGCCCCATCTTATATCCAGTTGGTGGGAACTTCAAATTGTTGATCGACACGTTCGCACAAAGTTAATCGAAACGCAAACTCGCCTGTTTTCGGGCGAGTTTTTTTATTTAACGCACTTTCTGCCAGCCAAATAATATGAGAAAGTGAGTGAAGATTAGCGTAAAAAAGCGGACAATCTACACTGGCATAGACAATTCGACTGAATAATAATAACAACCAAATCAAATAAAAAGGAGTTTTGCTTTTAATGAATAAAAAACTTGGAGTCATTCTGCTTGGACTTGCGATTCTGTTCTCGGCTTGCGCACCAGCTATACAGGTCACAACAGAAACGCCTGCCGCAGGATTTGTTACACTGAAGATCGCCGTCCTCCCCATCATTGATACGCTTCCGATGTATATCGCGCAACAGGAAGGTTTGTTTGCAAAGCATGGAGTCAACGTGGAGTTTGTGCCTGTCGCATCCGCGCCTGAACGCGATCAACTGATCGCGGCTGGGCAAGCCGACGGCATGGTCAATGAAACGATTTCGACCATGCTCTTCAACAAAGACCAGGTGCAGGTACAAGCAGTCCGCTACGCCTTGCGCCCTGTCGAAAATGCAGGCCATTTCTTTATCATCGCATCCGCAAAAAGCGGAATTACCGACGCGCAAGGATTGAAGGAGGTTGAGATCGGCGTCTCGCAGGGCACGGTCATTGAATACGTCACAGACAGACTCTTGCAAGCTGAAGGGTTAACCAGCGATGAGATCAAAACCATTGCTGTTCCAAAAATCCCTGACCGTATGGCGTTGCTTGCTTCGGGTGAGCTAAGCGCGGGCGTATTACCTGATCCGCTTGGCGCATTGGCTGTTCAACAAGGCGCGGTGATCGTTCTCGACGATTCCAAACATCCCGAATATGGATTCAGCGTCATTTCATTTCGCAAAGCTGTGATTGACTCGAATCCCGAAGCCATTAAAGGTTTTCTCGCGGCAATCGAAGAAGCGACTGCATTATTGAACAGTGACACGAAAAAATACACAGCCGTATTGAGCGACCAGAAACTTGTGCCGCCGCCTTTGCTTGAGAGTTACAATGTCCCGCCCTTCCCAAGTGCTGGCGTGCCAACCGAAGCAGAATGGAACGATGCCCTGGCATGGGCAAAAGAAAAAGGGATGCTGACCGCCGATGTTTCCTATGCGGATTCAGTAAACGCCTCGCTTCTTCCATAAGACAATGCAAGTGACAGCCACCTTGAAGGTGACTGTCACTTTTAACATGATTAACGTCAACTCCATCAGCTTCGGCTACCCACACAGCGCGCCCATCTTCCAGAATTTCAACTGGCAAATTCAGCGCGGAGAGATGTGGGCAATCATCGGCTCCTCTGGTTGCGGAAAAACAACCCTGCTATATCTGCTGGCAGGACTATGCTTTCCCACGCAAGGATCAATTGAAATAGACGGCGAACGACTTACTCGTCCACGCCCACGCAGTGGATTGATCTTGCAGGATTACGGTCTGCTTCCCTGGGCAACGGTGCGCGAGAATGCAGGCCTGGGACTACGCGTCCACGATTTTTATGGGGAAGACGGCAAGCACACACCGAAGAATTTTCAACCCGAAAATAACGTTGGGCAGTGGCTTGACAGATTGGGACTGAACGAAGTTGCAGATAAATATCCCGCGCAAATCTCAGGCGGACAACGTCAGCGCACAGCCATCGCGCGCACTTTGGCGCTTTCGCCAGATCTACTATTAATGGATGAACCGTTTTCATCCCTCGACGCAATCACGCGCCAGGATTTGCAAAACCTGACTTTATCCTTGTGCGAAGAACAAAATTTGACATTTGTAATCGTCACACATGCAATCGAAGAAGCAGTCTCGTTGGGACGAAGAATTCTGCTGCTTGATTCCTCGCCGCGCGTGTTTGAAAATCCACAGGCGGGACAGGCAAATTATCGCAACAGTAAAAAATATAACGAGTTGTGCAATTTACTATGGAAGGAAATGCGCCATGAAACGGCGTAACATTCTTTTCTCAGCATTAGGCCTTGTAGTTTTATGGCAGATATTTGCCATGCTGGTCAACCGTCCCATTTTGCCCGCACCGTCAATTGTTTTCATCGTGTTCATTGAAGAACTGAAAAACGGACTCGTCATCCATTTCTTTTTCAGTTTTTGGCGTGTCACCGCAGGGATGTTATTGTCAGTGTTGGTGGCGGCTCCAGTTGGGCTGGCAATTGGCGGATCAAAACAACTCGATAGAATCTTCTCTCCCATTATTTATTTGCTATATCCAATTCCAAAAGTCGTGTTTGTGCCTGTGGTTCTGTTATTTCTCGGAATCGGAGATATTGCCAAGATCACACTCATCTTCTTAATATTATTTTTCCAAATCGTTGTGCTGGTGCGCGATCAAGCTGCTGGACTTCCCCCACAGTTGATCCAGAGTTTGCACAGCCTCGGCGCAGGGCGCAGGGCATTGTTCCGCTTTATCTATTTGCCCGCCAGTTTACCCGCGATTTTAACCGCGCTTCGCCAATCCATAGGCACGGCAGTGGCAGTACTTTACATTACAGAGTTATTCGCAACAAAATTCGGGCTTGGGTATTATATTTACTATAATGGCAGTACGCTGTTCAACTATCCCGCCATGTACGCTGGCGTGATCGCCATGAGCCTGCTAGGACTTGGAATGTATTACGCTGTTGATTGGTTGGAACGAAAATTGTGCAAGTGGAAATTTGTAAGCTAATGTATATCCGGTGATCTCGATACGACGCTCGCTATCGCTCGCATCTACTCAACCAACGGGTACTTACGACAACGCCAACCCCACCCAAAACAACACACTAAGCACAAACGCCGCCTGACCCGTGCCCGCCAACGCAGTATTAAGCGGACGACCTTTCTGTATGAACACAGTACGAGTCGCGCGAAACGCAATCGGCAATGAACCCCATGCAAGTAACGAGAGCCACGGAATGATCCCCATCCATGCCGCAAATGGAAGCATAAGATATGCAACCAGCATGCACAACAGGTATTCGATCTTCGCAAAATGCTCGCCGAAGATCACAGCCAGTGTATGTTTTTTAGACTTGCGGTCATTTTCAAGATCGCGTAAATTATTAACAACCAAAATCGCGGTAATGATCAATCCAGGCGGGATCGTCATCCACCACGCAGCTGATGAAACAGTGCCAGCCTGGACATAATATGTCCCCGCAACTGAAGCAAGTCCGAAAAAGATAAAAACAAAAATATCCCCAAGCCCATAATAGCCCAGCGGAAACGGTCCGCCTGTGTATGCGATCGCTGAAATGATCGCGGCGATCCCGATGAGAATGATCGGCCACCCGCCCAGCCACGCGAGATACAATCCAAGCAGAGCGGCCAACGCAAACACAACCGCCATTCCAATCTTAACTTGCGATGGTGAAAGCAAGCCTGCCTGAGTCACGCGTGTGGGGCCGAGTCGTTCGGGCGTATCTGTGCCACGCTCAAAATCAAAAACATCGTTCGCGAGATTACTGCCAATTTGCAAAAGCAATGCTGCGAATAAACACATCAGCGCCGCATCCACGCGGAAAAATCCATCACGCCATGCAAGCGCACTCCCCATCACCACGCCAGCCGTAGCTGCAGGCAGGGTCTTGGGTCGAATGGCAAGCCACCAGATTTGAATTAGGTTTTGTTTTTCGTGAGTCATCCATTCTCCAAACATTAATCCTGCATTATTTTTAATGAGCCGCAGTATAACATGCGTTTATAATAGGCAAAACTTTAAGGAGACTTATGAGTCAATTATCAGGCAACGAACGCGCCACTTATGTTCAAAATATGTTTACCCGTATCGCAAAACACTACGATTTAATGAATAGATTAATGACAGGATTTCAGGATGTGCGCTGGCGCAGACAAGTAATCCAACTCGCCAGACTAACGAACAACGCCTCATTACTTGACCTCGGAACGGGTACAGGCGATTTGGCACACGAGTCTGTTTTACAGTTTCCTCAAGCCAAAGTGACCGCCGCAGACTTCACCCTCGAGATGATGCGCGTGGGACAAAAGACCAGCCCGCTCAACTTTTCTGCCGCAGACGCACTCCGCCTGCCCTTCAGCGACTCAACCTTCGACGCGGTCGTCTCCGGCTTTCTTATGCGTAACGTGATTGACTTGCAAAAAGCTCTAGGTGAACAATATCGTGTTTTGAAAAACAGCGGGCGCATCGTTATCCTCGATACGACACGCCCGAACCCGAAGGGAAATATCCTCTCGCCGTTTATCTGGATCCACATGCACTTCATCATCCCCACCCTCGGTGGATTATTGACAGGTGTAAGCGAAGCCTATCGCTACCTCCCTGAAACCACCGAAGGATTTGTCACGGCCGGGGATATGGCTCAACGCATGATTTCTGCGGGATTTAAGAAAGTAAACTTCAAACGATTAATGTTTGGAACGATTGCCATTCACTGGGGAGAAAAGTAAATATCCCAAACCTACGAGTTCTGCGTGAACTCGTAGGTTTATTTTATGAAATGCTCTGGCTCGTTTTCACAAGTTGAAATCTTTCCTCCACGCCAAGGCGGACATGCAACAGGTAAAATGCGAGCATGGCGATCACGCATAACACCCCGCCGATATACCAGACATAGTTGGGGTTGTAATTATCAAAGACCAAACCAGCCGCCCAGGGGCCGATCATCGAAGGGACAGTCCATGTGAGTCCGAAAACAGCCATGTAACGGGCGCGCATTTCCTCAGGCGCAAAGGCTGCGGCGAGGACATTGCTCGTGGGCATGCCGATCATCTCGCCAGCTGTGATAATGACCATCGCCAGCATAAAGAGCGGAACGGTTGCCACAAATCCGTACATGGTGAAGCCAATCATATAAAAGAAGGTCGCGGCTGCCATCATTAAAAATGGAGGGTAGTCCTTGATCACTCTTGTCACCCAAAATTGGAACAGCACTACCGTTACAGCGCTGGCGGACATGATCATCCCGTAATACTGCGGGTCAACTTGATGCACGTCGCGCAAGTACACAGATAACGAGCTGTACATCTGCTGATAAACGAGGATCATCAAAATCGAGGCGGAGATAAAAGCCAGATACGGCTGATCCATCAGCGTCACGCTGTATCCGCGCAACGTATGCCACAGAGATTCTTCGTGAGCGGCTTTCTCTTTGAGCTGGGGCTTGGTCTCAGGCAGCAGGCGAAAAACGATCACAGCCGTGATCACGCTGATGACCGCGTCACTCAAGAAGAGATAGAGATAATTGTATGACGCGAGAAACCCGCCGACTATAGGACCGACGATCCATGCGAAGTTGGCTGCCACGCGCAAAATGCCAAATCCTTCGGAGCGTTTCTCCGGCGGCAAGATGTCGGCCACCATGGCTTGGTGAGCGGGAAAGGCTGTACTGCCAAGCAAGCCGACAAATGCCGACAAACCATAGAAGAAATAAAACTCATTCACAAAACCAAGCGTGAGACCGCTGAAGGCGCTGACGATCAAGCCAAAGAGGATGATCCCGCGGCGTCCGAAGCGGTCTGCGAGCGCGCCGCCAATTGTGCTTCCGATCATCCCGGCGACCGAATTGGTGGCAAGGATGATGCCCGCCTGGGTCATGCCAACATCGAATCTTTTCGTCACGTACAGCGCAAAAAAAGGCATTAGGATCGTGCCGCCGATACCGTCAATGAAATGCGTGACAACGACCACCCAAAACGTGCGCGGAAATTTATGAAAAGTGTCGCTAAGATTTTTGAACATTCTGCTCCTTTAATATCTACGTCCTGAGCGGAGTGACGAGTGCTCTCCGAGGAACGCAGTCGAAGGACAATTTGGCGCAAATACTTACGGCATGTCCTTCGGCTGCGCCGCACAAAGAACAAGTACGTGCGACTCCGCTCAGGACGAAGCTTTGTAAACTTCCGGATTTACACAATTCGGCAATCGCTCCCCTTTCAACCCAGCGACCAAATTCTGCGCCGCGAGCAGGGACATCATATCGCGCGTTTTCTTGCTTGCGCTACCAAGATGCGGGACGATGATGCAATTCTCCAGTTCCAGCAAAGGGCTGTCCAGTGAAAGCGGTTCAGGGTCGGTGACATCAAGCGCGGCGGCGAAGATTTGGTTGGATTTCAACGCATGATATAAAGCGTTTTGATCGAGCACTCCGCCGCGCGCAGTGTTGACCAACACTGCGTTCGGTTTCATCTTCGATAAAAATTCTGCATTCACTAAATGTTTTGTTTCAGGTTTAAGTGGCACATGCACAGAAACAAAATCAGATTCGCGCAACAAGGTGTCCATGTCAACGGGTTGCGCGCCATAAGCGGGAGGTGCATTTGGGCTGTGATACAGCACACGCATATCAAACCCTTGCGCGCGTTTTGCAACTGCCTGGCCAATTCTGCCAAAACCGACAATGCCCAAAGTTGAACCTGCGAAGTCAGCGCCAAGCAGGAGACTCGGATGCCATGTCACCCACTTGCCTGCTTTCAAGAATCGATCCGCTTCCACAATGCGGCGCGCGGCGGATAGCATCAAGGCAAAAGCCTGGTCGGCAGTGGCGTCTGTGAGAACGCCGGGGGTATTACCCACTGGAATTCCGCGCGCGGTTGCGGCAGGCACGTCAATATTATCCACGCCAACCGCCATGTTGCTGATGACTTTAAGCTGCGGACCAATCGCGTCCATGAGTTCGCCATCTGCTTTTTCGGTGAGCAGGCAGAGCAAACCGTCCACGCCGCGAGAACGCGCGATGAGTTCATCACGCGATGGAGGCAGGTCGTGAGTCCAGATGTCGGGGAGATAATGCTCCTTGACGAGATTCAAGCCAAGGTCAGGGATGATGCGGGTGATGAAAATTTTTGGTCGAGTCATGTCCCAGAGTATAATCGCACACATGTCAAAAATAAAACAACCGAACTCACGTCATTGCTTCATTTGCGGATTGGAAAATCCAATTGGTTTGCATTTACATATTTACGAAACCAAACCCGGCATTGTGGAATCACAATACATCGCGCCCAAACATTTTCAAGGGTATCCCGGTGTTTTGCACGGCGGAATCGTAGCCGCGATCATTGATGAAATATCGGGGCGCGCGCACATGGGCAGTGATCCAATGAATCCGCGTTTTATGTTCACAGGCAAACTTGAAGTGAAGTATCGCAAAAATGTGCCGATCGGAAAAATGTTGAAGATCGTCGGCAAGGCTGGGAAGACCAAACGAAATATCGCAGAAGCATGGGCGGGGATCTATGACGCGGAGACAAACGAATTGCTCGCGGAAGGCACAGCCATGCACATTGATGTTGCGCAAGACCAGTTTGATGTAAGCAGGTTGGATGTATTGGGTTGGAAAGTTTATCCTGAATAAAGAAGAGGACGGCGAGAACCCGTCCTCTTCTTTATTATTTATAACTCACCTTAAGCAGTGTCGTTCTGAGTATATCCATAGCGGGCAGGCACCGCCATTCTATGCGAAATGACATTCTGTGTCATTAGCAGCGAAGCGAAGAATCTCTAAGATTGTCTCAGAGACCCTTCGCTCGCCCCTTCACTTCGTTCAGGGCTTCGGCTCAAGGTGACACGCCTGAAAGGGTTAAAGTGCGTAAGGCGAGTTTGTAAATTTCGACCTCATGCAACGGTCACCTTTTCGTCATCAAACAAAAACTCCGCTTCATGCCCAGGCAATGGCTTGGGCAATCTCATTGCACGCACTACCAGATCTGTAATCGCCGTGACCTTTACATTCAAGTTGTAATGTTCGTTGA
>Ga0082335_1005401_pt1 | contig 17737 bp, 16 predicted proteins | sample Subgrocontami58m_FD_72375 | JGI IMG/M metagenome (GOLD analysis project Ga0082335, IMG submission 72375) | Subsurface groundwater microbial communities from S. Glens Falls, New York, USA - GMW37 contaminated, 5.8 m (SPADES assembly) (version 2) ... | reverse complement strand
AGGACGCCGAAGAGCGCCGCCGGAACCAAAGCCGGCTGGCGACGCGGCGGAAGTGGTGCCCGATGATGGACAACTCCATCGCGGTGTGGAATTTCTTCGGGCTCGCGAGCAGCGTCGACCAGAACAGCCGCCAGTAGCCGAGCCGGCCCTTGTGCCACACGCCGAGCACCCAGAGCGACTTCAGGAACGCCTTCACTTCCGGCCGCGACAGCCGCATCGACGGGCCGCCCGGCTGGTAGGTGCGAAGGAAGGCGCGAATGCGCGCATAGTAGTTTCTTGGCTCGTAGAGCTCGCGCATCAGCTCCCGGTATCCGGAGATCAGGAACTCCCGGTCCAGCCGCGTGATGAAGTTGATCGCCGCGTCGGTATTGTTGCCGCAGGTTTCGGCGAGGATCCGGCCTTCGCGCGCGAGGCGCCGGTACAGCTCGGTCTGCGGCAGCGCCGTGAGCAGTCCCACCATCGCGGTCACCACGCCGGACTGCTGGATGAACTCGAACTGCCGCCTGAAGATGTCCTGCGGATCGCTGTCGAAGCCGACGATGAATCCGCCCATCACCTCCAGCCCCGCACGCTGCAGGATTCTCACCGAGTCGCCCAGGTCGCGCTTGCGGTTCTGCTGCTTGCCGCACTCCTCCAGGCCTTCGGCCGACGGCGTCTCGATGCCGAGGAACACCTTCTTGAATCCGGCCTTTACCATCAGCTCGCACAGCGCCGGGTCGTCGGCGAGATTCATCGACGCCTCGGTGAGAAAACCCATCTTCGGCTTCACGCGCTCGCGCCAGGCGATCAGCTCGCGCAGCAGTTCCCTCGCGCGCCCGCGGTTGCCGATGAAGTTGTCGTCGACGATGAAGACCATGTCGCGCCAGCCCGCAAGGCGCAGGGCCTCCAGCTCGCGCACCACCTGTTCGGGCGCCTTGGTGCGCGGAACGCGCCCGTTCATGATCACGATGTCGCAGAACTCGCAGTTGAACGGGCAGCCGCGCGAGAATTGCACCGGCATGGTGACGTAGTCGCGCAGGTCGATCAGGTCCCAGCGCGGCACGGGCGCGAGGCGCACATCGGGCCAGTCGGCCGAGCGGTAGACAGGCCGCGGAGTGCCGCGCTCGAGGTCCTTCACCAGCTCGCCGACCAGGCCCTCGGCCTCGCCCAGCACGAAATGCCGGATCTCGGGGAAATGCCCATGCCCGGTGGTGAACAGCGGGCCGCCGGCGATCACGGTCTTGCCGAGCAGAGCGCAGCGGGCCGCGACTTCGTGCGCCGAGTCCCGGTGCACGATCATGCCGCTCAGGAATACGTAATCGGCCCAGGCGAGCGCCGAATCCTCGAGCGGCGCGACGTTGAGGTCGGCGAGCTTCAGGCTCCAGTCGCGCGGCAGCATCGCAGCGACCGTGAGCAGGCCGAGCGGCGGGAACGCGGCTTTTTTCGAGACCAGCTTCAAGACATGCTTGAAGCTCCAGAACGTGTCCGGGCTGCGGGGATAGACGAGAAGGATGTTCAAGCGCCGCCTCCTCGCGACAGCCTGAATATTTCAGCATAGGCCCCGAGGAGCCCTGGCGCAAGGGCGCTAGAAACTCTTCGCGCGCTCCAGCGTCTTCACGAACTGATCGGCGTTCTGGTAGCCGACGACGCGCAGCCCCTCGATCTCGAGGCCGCTCTTGTCGAAGAAGATGATCCCCGGCGGGCCGAACAGGCGGAAGCGCTTCAGCAACGCCTTGTCCTCTGCCGTGTTGTCGGTGACGTCGGCCTGCAGCAGCAGCATTCCGGCGAACTTCGCCTGCACCTGCGCGTCGCTGAAGGTGAAGCGCTCCATTTCCTTGCAGGTCACGCACCAGTCTGCGTAGAAATCGAGCATCACCGTCTTCCCCGCCGAGGCGAGGCGCGCGTCGAGCTCGGCGCGCGTCTTCACGCGCTCGAACGGCAGCGTCCGCTCTCCGGGCGCGCCGGCCGCGGCGCGCAGCCCGGCGAGGGGCTGGAGCGGGTCGCGCGCGCCCGAGAACGCGCCGATGAGGAGCGCGACGCCGGCCACCAGTGCGATCAGCCCGACGCCCTTCCACAGCCGCGCGTAGCCCGAGGCGTCCACCGGCAGCGGGTCAATCGCGCGCAGGAACATCGCCGAGACGATCAGCAGCGCCGCCCAGGCGAGCATCTGGATCATCGGCGCAATCACCGGCGATACGATCCAGATCGCGACGCCCAGGAGCAGCGTGCCGAAGAACTGCTTCACCGTCTTCATCCACGGCCCGGACTTCGGCAGCAGCGCGCCCTCGGACACCCCCACCGCCACGAGCGGAACGCCCATGCCGAGCGCCATGATGAACAGCGCCGAGCCCCCGAGCACCACGTCGCGCGTCTGGCTGATGTAGAGCAGCGCGCCGGCGAGCGGCGCGGCCACGCACGGGCTCATGATCACCGCCGAGAGCACGCCCATCGCCGCCACCGACGCGACCTTTCCTCCTTCGAGCCGGTGGTGCGCGGTGGACAGACGGTGGTGCAGGAAAGCGGGCAGCTGGATGTCGTGAAAACCGAACATCGACAGCGCGAGCCACACGAACACCAGCGCGAAGGCCGACAGCACCCAGGGATTCTGCAGCGCGGCGGCGAGCAGCGACCCCGAGTAGGCGGCCGCGATGCCGGCCGCCGCGTAGGTCACGGACATCCCCGCGACGTAGGCGAGCGACAGCGCGAGCGCCCGGATCTTGTTCATGTCCCTGCCCTCGCCGACGATGATGCCCGAGAGGATCGGAACCATCGGCAGCACGCAGGGCGTGAAGGCGAGCAGCAAACCGAAGCCGAAGAAGCTCGCGAGCACGATCCACCGGCTCCCCGATTCGAACATCGCCGCGATGTCGGTGTCGCTCGCCGAGATCGAGAATCGCGGTGCGGGCGAAACCGCCGGCGGCGCGCTGGTCATCGACTGCGACGAAAGCGCCCCGGACGCCGAGGCCCCGCCTGCAGCGGCGAGCCGGATATTGGCGAAGTGGTCGTAGGGCACGTAGCACACGCCCGAGTCGGCGCAGCCCTGCGAAGTCACCTTCAGCTTGAAGGCGTCGACGCCTCCCGCGTCGTCGACCGGCACGAGGAAGCGCAGATCCCCGCGGTAGGTTTCCACGCGCCCGAAGAACTGGTCCTCGTGGACCTCGCCCGGGGGGAACTGCGGCGCGCCCAGCTTCACGCCTCCCGGCTCGGCGGCGAATCGAAACCGCTCGCGGTACATGTAGTAGCCGTCGGCGATGCGATAGTTCACTTCGAGCGTCGCCGCGTCGAGCGCGCGCGCCGAGAAACGGAACGCCTTGTCCGGCTCGAGCAGGTCGTCGGTGCCGGCCGCCCGCAGTGCGGGGGACGCGAGCACAAGGCAAAGCGCGAGGAGGAATTGCTTGATCGGCCGCATCGGTACCCTAAGCCGGCATGGCTGGAACTGAACAGCTTACCTCTTTTTGAAATCCATTCATCTCGCTATTTTGGGAAGTTGCGAAGTTGCAACTTCCAAAAATAGCGAGACATTGATAACCCCAAATTCTTCGCCAGGTCTTTCAACACGCGACTTCTAAGACCCTAACGATCCTGCAGTCGGGTCTCGGCGGCGACCCAGTCCAGATAGGCGGAAAACCCTGCCGCGAGTGGGACAGCGATTATTTCCGGGAGTTCATACGGGTGGCCGTCGCGGATCGCCGCCTCGAGCGCCGCATAGCGGTCCCGCGTGGTCTTGATGAGCATCGGATGCTCCTCCGCGCTCTCGACCGCGCCCTTCCAGCGGTACACCGAGCGGCAGGGAGCGAGGATGTTGACGCAGGCCGCTAGTCGCGCCTCGACGAGCGACTCGGCGAGGCGCTCGGCGCTGGCGCGGTCGGGCAGGTTGGTGAGCACGAGCAGCGTTTCCATCTATTCGGCGACGGCCTGGCCGCGCGGCACGCCTTCGTGCACGGTGGGGTAGCGCAGGCGCACAGAGAGTTCGGCTTTCATGCGCCGGTTGACCAGGCGCCGCGACTCGCTCATGAAGGACAGCAGCTCGGGGTTGATGCGCCCCGCCGCATCGGCACGGCGCACGCGCGGCGGCCTCGGCAGCCCCATGCGGTCGGCGACGAGGTCGAAGTATTCGCCCATCTTCATTTCGCCGTCGTCGTTCGCGTTGTACGCCCCCGAGCCCGCCGAGAGCGCCGCGTCGACGATCGCGGCGAGGTCCTCGGCGTGGATGTGGTTGGTGTAGACGTCGTCCTCGGCCGAGAGCACGGGCGTGCCCCGCCGGATGCGCTCCACCGGCAGACGGTCGGCGGCATAGATGCCCGGCGCGCGCAGCACCACGAGCGCGACGCCGCGTTCCCGGCACCACGCGCCGAGCACCGCTTCGGCGTCGGCGCGCCTTGCGGCGCGGCCCGTCTGCGGATTGAGCGGGCGCGACTCGTCCACGTAGGCCCCCGCGCAGTCGCCGTAGACGCCGCTCGTGCTGATGTACGCCAGTCGCTGTGGTAACATGCCGCCGCCGTCCCGAGAACGATCAAGCGCCGCAACCAGAGCGCGGGTGCGCGTGTCCCGCGGGCCGGCGTCGGGAGGAGGCGCCGAGTGCACGATCAGGTCCGCCGCGCCCGCGAGCGGGCCCAGCGTTTCCGGCCGGTCGAGATCCCCGACGTACAGCCGAACGCCGCGCGCGGCGAGCGACTCGTCGGACCGGCGGGAAAGCGCGGCCACGTCGTAGCGCTCGAGCCAGCGCGCAAGCGCGCGCCGGCAGACGTCGCCGCAACCGACGATGAGCAGGCGTTTGCGTAGCATGCGCGAATTTTACCCTTGAGCCCGATGACGTATCAGATCACCATCCGCAACACCGGACACCGCTTCACGGTGAACCCCGACGAGACGCTCCTGCAGGCCGCCCTGCGCGAGGGGCTTATCCTGCCCTACGGCTGCCGCGACGGGGCCTGCGGGAGCTGCAAGGGCAAGCTCATCGAAGGCAGCATCGACTACGGTAAGTATGCCGCGAAAGCGCTTCCCGACGTCGAGCGCGTGGCCGGGATGGCGCTGTTCTGCCAGGCGCGCCCCTTGAGCGATCTCGTGATCGAGGCGCGCGAGGTGCGCAAGGCGGGCGACATCCAGATCCGCACCCTGCCCTGCCGGGTGCAGAGGATTGAGCGGCCGACCGAGGACGTCGTCCTCCTGTACCTCAAGTTGCCGGCGAACGAGCGGCTGCAGTTCCTCGCCGGCCAGTACGTCGACATTCTGCTCAAGGACGGCACGCGCCGCAGCTTCTCGATGGCCAACCCGCCGCACGACGACGAGCTGATGCAACTGCACGTGCGCCACGTCGCCGGCGGGGCGTTCACCGACCACGTGTTCAACAAGATGAAGGAGCGCGAGATCCTGCGCTTCGAAGGTCCCCTGGGCACCTTCTTCCTGCGCGGCGAAAGCGACAAGCCCATCGTGTTCGTCGCGAGCGGCACCGGGTTCGCGCCCATCAAGGCCATCATCGAGAGCGCCTTCGAGAAGGGCGTCGCGCGGTCCATGGTCCTCTACTGGGGCGGCCGCCGGCCCAGGGACCTGTACGTGTCCGAGCTCGCGGCCAAATGGGCCGGGGAGCATGCCGATTTCAGGTTCATTCCGGTGATCTCCGATGCGCTTCCCGAAGACCGCTGGACCGGGCGCACGGGCTTCGTGCATCGCGCGGTGATGGAGGATTTTCCGGACCTCTCCGGCCATCAGGTCTACGCCTGCGGCGTTCCGGTCATGGTGGACGCCGCGCGGCGCGACTTCATGGCGCAGTGCAAGCTGCCCGAGAACGAATTCTTCGCCGACTCGTTCACCACCGCGGCGGATCGCCCGGCCTGATCAGGCGGCGCTCCTGGCGGCGAGCCTGCCGCGCACGACGGCGGCGATGGTTCCGAGCACGAAGGCGGCGAGCGCGAGGCCGTTCAGCGCCCCGCCCCAGGCGCGCCAAGCGGGCGAGAGGGCGATGTCGCCGGCCAGCCGCGCGAGCAGCGAGGCGTGCAGCAGCGCGAGCGGCACGTAGAAATAGGGGTGATACGGAACCTCCGCGCGCAATACCGCGGGAATGATGATCGGCGCGTGGCCGAACACCATCGAGAACACGAAGCCGAGGAGCACGGCGTGCAATGCCGCGTCGTAGGCCGCGCCACCGAAGTCAAGCCCGCCGGAGGCGAGTATCGACACCCCGGCGATCGCAAGCCAGGCGTAGCCCGAGACCAGGCACACCGCGATGAAGCGGGTCAGGCCGCTCGCTTTCACCGTACGCCGGGCGATGTCCTGGCGCACGAGCCAGACCGCCAGCCCGAGCAGCGCGGCACCCAGAAGCAGCGTTCCCGCCGACCAGGCGAACGTCGAGGCGGCGACCCCGCCCAGCAGCGCGGCGAGGAGCGCCGCAAACACGCGCCGGGCGCGCGGTGAGGGCGGCAGGAACCGCGACAGCTCCAGGCGCTCTCCGCCGATGGTGAGAACGAAAAATACGATCCACCACGGCACGACTTCGTACACCGATCGGCCCGCCCACCACATCAGGCTGCCGATCGTCCAGCAAGCCGCGCCCAGCGTGAGCGTCAGCATGAACAGCTCGCGCTGCCGGCGGTACACCAAGCCGGTCGCGACCAGCAGCACGACGCTGCCCACGACGGACAATGCCGGACCGGCAGGCGATCCCAGCATCGCCGCGATGCCGCCCAGCCCGGCCGCGAGCGGTCCGGCGTAGGCCCAGCGCTGCGCGAGGGCCACTGCCCGCTCGAGGCTGATCACGGTGCCGAAAAAGCCCGAAACCATGAGCGGCCCGTGCATGGCCGCGAGTCCCTCGATGGACGGCGGGGCCGGCCAGCCGAGCCGGGCGAGGCCCGCCCACATCCCCAGAAGGAGCGAGGCGAAACCGAGCGCAAGCAATGGCACCCGCCACGGCGGAGCGAGGTTTCCGGCAATTCGCCCGGCCACCGCGAGTCCTGTTCAGGCGGTCTTGCCGATGCGCACTTTCCAGACCTCGGGCCCGCTTTCGACGTAGTCCCACAGGAACTGGCCGCCGAGCTCCGCCTGGAACTGGTAATAGAGCGGCTTCGGATCGTGGTCGTTGACGAGCATGAACTCTTCGCCCGGCGCGAGTGCATTGAAGGTGCCGAAAATCAGCGGGTGGCGATCGCGGGGCGCGATGGTGCGCACATCGACGGTGCTTGCAGTTGCCATGGTGTGATCTCCTTGAAGAGAAGTTGAAGCAGTGGGTCTGCGCGGTTCAGCCCGGCCAGCCGAAGGTCTGTCTCGCGCTCTCGGACATCCTGTCGGGTGTCCACGGCGGATCCCAGACGAGCTCGATGTCCACGCCTACACCCTCGGGCAATAGCGCGCCGACAGCCCTGCGGCAGTTGTCGGTGATCAGGTCCCCCAACGGACAGGCCGGCGTGGTCATGGTCAATTCGACGCGAACGCGCTCCGGGCCGATATCGATGCGATAGACGAGCCCGAGGTCGACGATGTTCATGCCGACTTCCGGGTCGTCCACCAAGCGAAGCGCGTCGCGCACAGCCTCCTCGCCCGGTACCTTCGGATTCGCTTCCATGTCGCCTCCTTATAAGCTGTGCACGAAATACATCTTCAATGTACCATCGTTTTCGGCGATAATCAATATCTAGAATGCATCTTTAATCGGCATTCCCGGGAGACCGAATATGCGCCTGACGACCTTCTCAGACTACACCCTGCGGGTGCTCATTTTCCTGGGCACGAACGCCGACCGGATCGCGACCATCGGCGAGGTCGCAGCCGCCTACGGTATCTCCGAAAACCATCTGATGAAAGTGGTCCATTCCCTGTCGCGGCGGGGATACATCGACACGGTGCGCGGCAAAGGCGGGGGCATGCGCCTCAAGCTCGCGCCGGAGAACATCAACGTCGGCGAGGTCATGCGGGGCACCGAACAGGACGCCCGGCTGGTCGAGTGCTTCGACGAGGGCAATTCGGACTGCCGCATCGAGCCCGCCTGCGTGCTCAAGGGAATACTGGGTCGCGCGATGGAGGGATTTTTCGCCGTGCTGGACGGCTATGCGCTTTCCGACCTGCTCGTTCCGAGGCCGAAACTGGCGAAATTGTTAGCGCTTACTGACACGCGGCGCCACAGCGCTTGACCCCTCAGCGCCGCCGGGGCGGCTAAAGATTTGCGCGGGGCGGCCGATAAGGCCATATGAGAACCTTTCCGCCGACACCTCTATGACCCCAGTCGCAGTCGCAACCTCGGAAGTCTCCGCCTCGATCCGCTTCATGGGCAGCGGCGCGCCGTTTCGCAACGAGCTGCTCGGCATGCTCGAGGAAGTGGAGTTGCTCTCGGACCTCAACTGGCGCGAGATCGAGTTGCTTGCCGGCTACATGAAGGCTTACGAGGCCGACCCCGGCAGCGCCATCTTTCGCGAAGGCGAGCCCGGCAACCACCTTTGCCTGATCGTGCGCGGCCGCGTCAAGAGCTACAAGGCGACCGAGCGCGGCGGCCCCGCGGTGGTCGCCATGGACGGCCGCGGACGCTCCATCGGCGAGATGGCGCTGGTCGACGGCGAACCGCGTTCGGCCACCTGCGAAGCGGTCGAGCCCTCCACTTTGCTGCTGCTCACCCGCGACGCGTTCATGCGGCTCTCGGAAGAGCGCCCGCTGCTCGGCTTCAAACTGTTGCTGCGCATCGCCAAGCTCATGAGCCGGCGGTTGCGCGTCACCAGCGGCAGGCTGGTGGATTACCTCGAAGCGTAAGTCCCCGCGGCAGCGCGTAGGTTGGGCTGAGCGGAGCGAAGCCCAACGACTGGACGCCGGATTACGATGTTGGGCTTCGGCCTGCGGCCTCAGCCCAACCTACACGCAACACGCTCCGGATAATCTATTCGCCGAGATACGCCTCGCGCACGCGCCGGTCGGCGAGCAGCGCGGAAGCCTCTCCCGCCAGCACGATGGCGCCGCTCTCCATCACGTAACCCCGTCCGGCGAGTTGCAGCGCGAGCTTCGCGTTCTGCTCCACGAGCAGGATGGTGACGCCGTCGCGCGCCACCGACTGGATCGTTTCGAACACCTTCTGCACGATGAGCGGGGCGAGCCCCATGCTCGGTTCGTCCAGGAGCAACAGCTTCGGCCGGCTCATCAGCGCGCGGCCGATCGCGAGCATCTGCTGCTCGCCCCCCGAGAGCGTGCCGCCGGTCTGCTCCCGCCGCTCGAAGAGCCGCGGCATGAGCGCGAAAACCTTTTCCAGGTCCTGCCCGACCCCGCCGTCGTTGCGATGGTACGCGCCCATCTCCAGGTTCTCGCGCACCGTCAGCCGTCCGAATATGCCGCGCCCCTCGGGCACCAGCGCGAGGCCGCGCCGCACCAGCTCGTACGACGCCAGCGCCCGCGTGCTCACCCCGCCCAGCCTGATCTCCCCTTTCGAGGGACGCAGCATCGCCGCGATGGCCTTGAGCGTCGTGGTCTTGCCGGCGCCGTTCGCGCCGATCAGGCACACCAGTTCCCCCTCGCGCACGTCGAGGTCGACGCCCTTCACCGCGGCGATGCCGCCGTAGTGCACCTCGAGCCCCCGCACTTCAAGCATGCAGGCTTCCGCCGAGGTAGGCCTCGATCACCGTCGGGTCGCGCTGCACCTGCGCAGGCGGGCCTTCGGCGATCTTCCTTCCGTAGTCGAGCACGGCGACCCGGTCGCACAGGCCCATCACCAGCTTCACGTCGTGCTCGATCAACAGGAGCGTCACGCCGTCGGCGCGGATCGCCTCGAGCAGGCGGCGCAGAGCCGCGGTTTCGGTCGCATTCATGCCCGCGGCGGGCTCGTCGAGCGCGAGCAGGCGGGGCTCGGTGGCGAGGGCGCGGGCGATCTCCAGGCGCCGCTGATCGCCGTAGGAGAGGTTCTTCGCCGTCTCATCGCGGCGACTCGCGAGGCCCACGTAGTCGAGCAGCTCGAGCGAGCGGCGGTGGATAGAGCGCTCCTCGGCACGCGTTCCCGAATCGCGCAACACCGCGCCGATGACCCCGGTGCGCGTGCGCACGTGCCTTCCGACCATGACGTTCTCGACGGCGCTCATGTTCGCGAACAGGCGGATGTTCTGGAACGTGCGCGCGATGCCCGCCGCCGCCACGCGGTGCGGTTCGTTCTCCGGGAGCGGCGCACCGTCGAACACGATATCCCCTTCGTCGGGCCGGTACAGTCCGGTGAGCACGTTGAAGAAGGTGGTCTTGCCCGCGCCGTTCGGGCCGATCAAGCCGTAGATCTCGCCGCGGCCGATCGAAAGCGACACCCCGAGGAGCGCGTCCAGCCCGCCGAAGCGCTTGCCCACGGAGCGCGCTTCAAGCAGCGTGCTCACGACGCTGGTTCCCGCTCAAGCGCCGCATGAATGCCCGTGCTTCCGTCATTCCCGAGGAAGCGGGAATCCAGGAATCTTGAGCGCTTGCTGGATCCCCGCTTTCGCGGGGATGACGCAGTTCGAGGCCGCGCAATGGACGTCACGACGCAAGCTCCCGCTTGCGTGTGGTCGAGGGCCAGATGCCGGCGGGGCGGAACAGCATCACCAGCACCAGCGCGAGGCCGAACAGCAGCATGCGCACCACCTCGGGATCGAGAACGATCCTGCCGAACAGCTCTCGCTGCAGCGGCACGATGGTATGCCGGAACAGCTCGGGCATCGCGGCGAGCAGCACCGCGCCCAGGATCACGCCGGGGATGTGGCCCATCCCGCCCAGGACGACCATGCAAAGCACCACGATCGATTCCATCAGGATGAAGCTCTCCGGGCTCACGAAGCCCTGGAAGCCGGCGAACAGGCCGCCCGCGACGCCGCCGAAGGTCGCCCCCATGGCGAAGGCGAGCAGCTTGATGTTGCGCGTGTTGATGCCCATCGACTTCGCCGCGATCTCGTCCTCGCGGATCGCCACCCACGCCCTGCCGATGCGCGAGTTCTCCAGGCGCAGCGTGATCAGGATGACGAGCAGCGCGAGCACGAGGAACAGGTAGTAGTACAGGTGCACCGACGGCACCTCGATCCCCAGGATCCGGTGACTGCGCGCCAGCGAGAATCCGCCGAAGGCGATCGGATCGATCATGTTGACGCCCTGCGGCCCGTTGGTGATGTTGATCGGCGCATTCAGGTTGTTGAGGAAGATGCGGATGATCTCGCCGAAGCCCAGGGTCACGATCGCCAGGTAGTCGCCGCGCAGCTTCAGCGTCGGCGCGCCGAGCAGCACGCCGAACACGCCCGCGACCGTCGCGCCGAGCGGCAGCAGGACCCAGAACGGAAGATGGACGCCGAAGTGCGGCGACGCGAGCAGCGCGTAGAGGTACGCCCCCACGGCGTAGAAGGCGATGTAGCCCAGGTCGAGCAGGCCGGCGAAGCCGACCACGATGTTCAGGCCGAGCGCGAGCATCACGTAGAGCAGCGCGAAGTCGACGATGCGCACCCAGCCGCGCCCTCCCGCCGCGCCGACGACGAAAGGCAGGACGCCGAGCGCCAGGACCACGAGCGCCACGCCGATCCACCTGGCGCGCGGATCGCGCTTCATGCCGGTCAGCCAACTATGCACACACCCCCTCACCCCGGCCCTCTCCCGCGCGCGCGGGGGAGAGGGCGTCCCCTATTCGTTCTGCCGGATGGTAGTGACCCCTCTCCCGCGCGCGCGGGGGAGAGGGGGTTTCTCTTCTCGCTCCTCACTCCTCACTCCTCACCCCTCACGCCCGCTCCGCCACCCGCTCGCCCATCAGGCCCGACGGGCGAAGCACGAGCACGACGATGAGCACGAAGAACGCGAACACGTCCTGGTAGTTGCTCCCCAGAACCCCACCGGTGAGATCCCCGACGTAGCCCGCGCCGAGGCTCTCGATCATGCCGAGCAGCAAGCCCCCGAGCACCGCGCCGCCCAGGTTGCCGATGCCGCCCAGCACCGCCGCGGTAAACGCCTTCAGGCCGAGGACGAACCCCATGTAGTAGTGCGCGACGCCGTAGTTGGCCGCGACCATCACGCCGGCGACCGCGCCGAGCGCGGAGCCGATAATGAAGGTGATGGAGATGATCGCGTTGATGTCCACGCCCATCAGGCCGGCGATCGACTGGTTCTCCGCGGTGGCGCGCATCGCCCGGCCGAGCCGGGTGCGGTGGACCAGCAGCATCAGCCCGGCCATCATCGCGACCGCGACGACCACGATCACGACCTGCACCACCGTCAGCGACGCGCCGAGCACGTTGAACGGCTCGCTGGGCAGGTATTGCGGAAAGCTGTGGTAGTTGCGCCCCCAGATCAGCATGGCGATGTGCTGGAGCAGGATTGACACGCCGATCGCCGTGATGAGCGGCGCGAGGCGCGGCGCGTACCGCAGCGGCCGGTAGGCAACGCGTTCGATCACGAAGCCGAGCGCCATGCAGACCGGCACCGCGGCGAGCGTCGCGAGAAGGATCACGACGGGACCCGGCAGGCCCGGCAGCAGGATTTCCAGCAGGCGTCCGACCGACAGCGCCGTCAGGGCGCCGATCATCACCACCTCGCCGTGGGCGAAGTTGATGAGGCCGAGCACGCCGTAGACCATGGTGTAGCCCAGCGCGACCAGCGAATACACGCTGCCGAGCACGAGCCCGTTGAGAACTTGCTGGAGCAGGATTTCCAGGTCCATCGCGCTCATTTGACCACAAAAAAAACGGCACCCCGAGGTGCCGTTTCTTCGACGCCGGGCCGAACCCGCTACTTCTTGGCCGCTTCGGCTTTCGGGGCTTCGGCCTTGGGCGCATCCGCCTTCGGGGCCTCCGCCGCCTTGCCTGCGTCGGCGGCGGGCGCGGCTGGCGCCGCGGGGGCGCCGCCGATCACCTCGATCACGTTGAGCTTGTCGCCCTTGATGTCGTACAGGGTGATGGCGCCGTTCTTGATGTCGCCCTTGTCGTCGAACTCGATATTGCCCGAGACGCCCTTGTAGCTGGTCTTCGGCAGCTCGGCGATGTACTTCGCAGGGTCGACCGAGTTGGCCCGCTTCATCGCGTCGACCAGCACGCCGACCGCGTCGTAGCTGTAGGGCGAATAGATCTGCACCTCGGCGTTGAATCGCTTCTTGAAGCGCTCGGCGAAGGTCTTGTCGGCCATGCGGTCCAGCGGCAGGCCGGCCTGCGAGCAGTAGAAGCCCTCGGCCGCATCCCCGGCGAGCTTGATGAACTCGGGCGTGCAGCCGCCGTCGCCGGACATGAACCTGGTCTTCAGGCCGAGCTGCTTCATCTGCTTGGCCATCGGGCCGGCCTGCGCGTCCATGCCGCCGTAGAACACCGCGTCGGGCCGCCTGCCCTTGATCTTGGTGAGGATCGCCTTGAAGTCGGTGGCGTCGTTCTTGGTGAACTCGCGCGCCACGACTTTCGCGCCGGCAGCCTTCGCCGCCTTTTCCACTTCGTCGGCGAGGCCCTGGCCATAGGCGGTGCGGTCGTCGATGATCGCGATCGATTTCGCGCCGAGCTTGTGCACCGCGAACTCGCCCAAGACCTTGCCCTGCTGCACATCGTTCGCCATCACGCGGTATGCGGTCTTGAAGCCCTGCTGGGTATAGGTGGGGTTGGTGGCCGAAGGCGAAATCTGCGGTATGCCCGCATCGGAGTACAACTTCGACGCCGGGATGGTGGTGCCCGAATTGAGGTGGCCGACCACGCCGTTCACCTTCGCGTCGACCAGCTTCTGAGCGACCACCGTGCCCGTCTTGGGGTCGGCCTGGTCGTCTTCGCCCATCAGCTCGATCTTGAGCTTCTTGCCATCGATCATGACGCCCTTGGCGTTGATCTCCTCCGCGGCGAGCCGGGCACCGTTCTCGTTGTCCTTGCCCAGGTGCGCGATGTTGCCCGTGAGCGGCGCGACGTGTCCGATCTTGATCGAGAGCTCCGGCGGCGGAGGCGGAGCGGCCTGCTCCTTCGGCGCCGGCTTGGGTTCTTCCTTGCCGCAGCCGGCCAGTCCGAGGGCGGCCAGGGCTGCAAGCGTGACAATGGCAACGCGCGAGCGGTTCATCGAAGCCTCCAGCGAAATGGACGGCTGATTATCCGTGCCGCCCCTGGGGATGTCAATTTGCGCGCCTGGTATTTCGCCTGGTGTTTCGATTGTGTTTCGCGCGCGCAATCACAAGCTTGCGCAGAGTGCCTCGAGATCCGAAACCGGCGCGAGGCAGGTCGTACCCTCGCACACCCACGCGGCCACCGCGGCGCTCTCCGGCTTGGCGAGCACCTGCGGCAGGTTTCCCGATCCGGGTGGAAGGGCGATCACCATGGTCGCGGGAAGATAGCGCTCCGCGAGCGTGCGGCGCCAGCGCTCCAGCTCGGGCCGGGGACCGCGCAGGATGACCGTGCGCGTCGGCGAGAGGTGTTCCTCGAGCGCCACGAGCAGGCTCGTGTGCGCGCCCGGGTGATTGACGATCGCCGGATAGAAGAATTCCAGCGCGCGCCCGGCCGCCTCCGCGTAGCGCGGCTCGCCCGCGAGGTACGCGAGCCTTTGCAGCGCGAACGCGGCCATGCCGTTACCCGAGGGCGTCGCGTTGTCGTGGCCGGGTTTGCTGCGGTGGATGAGGCTTTCGTGATCGTGGCTGGTGAAGAAGAACCCGCCGTGCGAGCCGGAGGACGCCGCCTCTCCGTCATCGCGGTCCTCGAACCGCGCCAGCAGCGCGTCGGCGAGCGCCACCGCGAATTCGAGCGTATCGGCCCGGTACTCGGCCTGCAGCAGTTCGATCGCCGCCGCGAGCAGGAACGCGTAATCGTCCAGATAGGCGTTGAGGTGGGCGCGCCCGTCCTTGCAGGTGGCGAGCAGCCGCGCCTCGTCCCGCTTCCAGAGGGTGGAGCGGATGAAGCCGAGCGCGCGAGCGGCCGAATCGACCCAGTCGGCGCGCCCGAATACCCGGCCCGCATGCGCCATGCCCGCGATCATGAGCGCGTTCCAGCTGGTGAGGACCTTCTCGTCGCGCCCCGGGCGCACGCGCCGCTCGCGCGCGGCGAACAGCTTCGCGCGCGCCGAATCGACGAGCGCCTCGCACTGCGCTTCGGCCTTGCCCAGGCGCGAGGCCACCGCGGCGAGCGGCTGCGTCACGTGCAGGTGCCAGTGCTGCCCCTCGAAATTCGCCGGCCCGTCCAGGCCCCAGTACGGCGAGGCGACCGCAAGCTCGTCGGCCGACAGGAGCGAGCCGACCTCTTCGCGCGACCAGACGTAGAACTTGCCCTCCTCGTGCTCGGAATCGGCGTCCAGGCTCGAGTAGTAGCCGCCCGCATTTTCCGATTCCTGTGACTGCATCTCGCGCATCACCCAGCCCGCGGTCTCGGCGGCGACGCGCGCGAACAGCGGCTTGCCGGTCGCGCACCATGCATCGGCGGCGAGCGCGAGCAGCGGGCCGTTGTCGTAGAGCATTTTCTCGAAGTGCGGGATCATCCACTCGCCGTCGACCGAGTAGCGGCAGAAGCCCCCGCCGAGCTGGTCGTAGATGCCGCCCTGCGCCATGCGCTCGAGCGTGTGGGCGGCGATGTGCAGCGCCTCGTCGTCGCGCGCCGCTTTGTGGCGCCGCAGGCAGAACTGCAGCTCGGCGGGATGCGGGAACTTGGGCGCGCCGCCGAAGCCGCCGTGGTGCGGATCGAAGCTGCCCTTGTGCGCCACGAGCGCGTCCCCGATCGGCGCGGCGGAGAAGCCCGCGTGATGGCCCCCGCCCGAGGGCTCCATGCGCCGGAACGCATCCAGCAGCGCATCGTTCTGCTGCGCGATTTCCGCCTGGCGCTCGCGGTAGATGGAGGCGATGTTCGAGAGCAGCTCCGGGAAACCGATCAGCCCGTAGCGCGACTGCTTGGGGAAATACGTGCCCGCGAAGAACGGCACCTGGCCGGGTGTCAGGAACACCGTGAGCGGCCATCCGCCGGGGCGCTGCGAGAGCATCTGGTGCGCGAGCTGGTAGATCTGGTCGAGGTCGGGGCGCTCCTCGCGGTCCACCTTGATGTTCACGAACAACTGGTTCATCACCGCGGCGACATCCGGGTCCTCGAAGGACTCGTGCGCCATCACGTGGCACCAGTGGCAGGCGGAGTAGCCGATCGAGAGCAGGATCGGCAGGTCCTCCTTCTTCGCCCGCGCGAGCGCCTCCTCGCCCCACGGATACCAGTCCACGGGGTTGTCCTTGTGCTGCTGCAGGTAGGGCGAAGTCTCGCCGGCGAGTCGGTTGGGCATCGCGAGCCTCGCAAAGGTGGATGCGCGATTATCCCGCGCGAACCCCGGTCCGCACTACTGCGAGGCGAGTAGGGTTATTGAATTCCCTGTCGATTGGGCAGCCCGTAGGTTGGACTGAGGCCACCGGCCGAAGTCCAACAATCGGACGCCGCCATGTTGGACTTCGCTACGCTCAGTCCAACCTACGCGAGCTCCTTGGCAGGAGGGGTGGCTCGCGAAGCGAGACGGGGTGGTCAGTCCCCGTCGGTGATCGCGCCCTTGCTCGAGGTCGACACGAGCTTGATGTACTTCGCCATCAATCCCCGCGTGTAGCGCGGCTTGGGTGCTTTCCACTTCTTGCGCCGCGCCGCCAACTCCCGCGCCGGGACGTTCAGCTGGATGAGGCGCTTCTTCGCATCGATTGTGATCGAATCGCCGTTCTTCACCAGCGCGATCGTGCCGCCGACGTAGGCTTCGGGCGCGACGTGTCCCACGACCATGCCCCAGGTGCCGCCCGAGAACCGGCCGTCGGTGATCAGGCCCACCGACTCGCCCAGGCCTTGGCCGATGAGCGCCGACGTCGGAGCGAGCATCTCCTGCATGCCGGGGCCGCCTTTCGGCCCCTCGTACCGGATCACGATCACGTCGCCGGCCTTGATCTTCTTCGCCATGATCGCGTTCATGCACTCGGGCTCGGAATTGAACACGCGCGCGGGCCCCGTGATCGAAGTCTTCTTCAGGCCGGTGATCTTCGCCACGCAGCCCTCGGGGGCGAGGTTGCCCTTCAGGATCGCGAGGTGCCCCTGCGCATACATGGGCTTGTCCCACGGGCGAATCACGTCCTGGTCCTTGCGCGGCTCGTCGGGCACGTCCTTCAGCTCCTGCGCCATCGTCCGGCCGGTGATGGTCATGCACTCGCCGTGCAGAAGACCGTGCTTCAAGAGCATCTTCAGCACCTGCGGCACGCCGCCCGCGCTGTGGAACTCGGTGGCGACGTAGCGCCCCGAGGGCTTCAGGTCGCACAGCACCGGGACCTTGCGCCTTACGCGCTCGAAGTCGTCGATCGTCCACTTGACCCCGGCGGCGCTCGCGATGGCGAGGTAGTGCAGCACCGCGTTGGTCGAGCCTCCGGTGGCCATCACGGTCGAAATCGCGTTCTCGATCGACTTGCGCGTGATGATGTCGCGCGGCCGGATGTTGTTGCGGATCGCGTTCAGCAGCACCTTCGCCGAGTCGGCAGCGGAGTCGGACTTCTCCGGATCCGGGCAGGCCATCTGCGAGGAGCCGAGCAGGCTCATGCCCAGCGCCTCGAACGACGAGGACATGGTGTTCGCGGTGTACATGCCCCCGCACGCCCCGGTGCTGGGGCAGGCGTTCCTCTCGATGCCGTCGTAATCCTCCTTGCTCATCTTGCCGGCGGTGAACGCGCCCACCGCCTCGAAGGGCGAGACGATGGTGAGCACCTGGCCTTTCCAGTGCCCCGGCTTGATGGTGCCGGCATAGACGAAGATGCCGGGCACGTTCATGCGCGCCATGGCGATCATGCTGCCGGGCATGTTCTTGTCGCAGCCGCCCACGCACACCACCCCGTCCATCATCTGCCCGTTGACCGCGGTCTCGA
>Ga0082335_1005400_pt1 | contig 17739 bp, 14 predicted proteins | sample Subgrocontami58m_FD_72375 | JGI IMG/M metagenome (GOLD analysis project Ga0082335, IMG submission 72375) | Subsurface groundwater microbial communities from S. Glens Falls, New York, USA - GMW37 contaminated, 5.8 m (SPADES assembly) (version 2) ... | reverse complement strand
ATCGTCTCTCACCATGACGTCCACGAAGCCGAGGCTCGCGCCCCGGCGGGTGATGCGTCCTTCCGCCACGACCTTGTCGCCCTTCGCCCCCGCCATGAAGTCCACGCTCAGGCCGATGGTGGCCGTGCGCTGGCCGGGGAGCACGGTCGTGCGGACGGCCATGGACGCCGCCACGTCAATGATGGAGCAGATGCCGCCTCCGTGGACGACGCCGAAGCGGTTGCTGAAGTGCGGGACGGCGATGGGCATGATGACTCTGGCATACCCTTCCGCCACGTCCGTGATATGAATGCCCAGGTGGCGGGCATACGGAGTGTCGTTCATGGCCTGCATCTCCCGCCGCGCCCACTCCGGCTGGAAGTCGTTCATCCGCTCCTACTCCCCCATGACCTGCACAACCATATCACGCGAGCGAGGTCGCGTGTCGAAGTCCAGCAATACGATGCGCTGCCACGTGCCCAGGGCCAGCTTCCCCTCCACGAAGGGCACCGCCAGGGACGGCCCCTGGAGCGCGGCGCGGAGGTGGGCGTGACCGTTGTCGTCGCTGGTGTTGTGCTTGTAGGGAGACTCCGCCGGAATGAGCTGCTGCCACAGCTCGCGGATGTCTTGCACCAGCCCCCGCTCGTGCTCGATGATGGCGACGGCGGCGGTCGTGTGCTGCACGAACACGATCGCCACGCCCGCCCTGAGCCCCGCCGCCTGCACCTCCCGCTGCACGTCGGCGGTAATGTCCAGGACATCGCTGGCGCCTTTAGTCTGAACAGTAAGCTGCTTTGTCAATACCATGGTCACCCCGTGAAAGAAGTTGGTATCTTTTCTAAGCTGCACATTAGGAAGGAGTAGATCTGGTTTTTTCTTCGAGCTCCAGCAGGAGCCTCTTGGTCATTGCAAAAGTGCTCTCCGCGTCTAGCTTGCTCGACAGCTTTTCAGGATGTGCCACTCTATTGCGCACATTCCTAAAGTATTGCACTACACCAACCATGTCCGTCAGGCGCGGATCCTTCTCCGCCCTGTTGATGAGCGATCCCAACATCTCCTCAACGCCGTATATTTTCCTGAGAGCACTTTCGAGCGTCCTCAGCGACATCGCTTCACATGCCGTATATGCCTCGACGCCGAAAGCGCGAGACGCCTCCTCTAGCGACTGGAACTCCGCAGGAGATAGAATCCTTCCCGCTGTATAGACCTCATCATACTTTGGATATTTCCTGGTCACCTCCGAGCCGTAAGTGGTAATGTTCACGTTCATGCTGGCGCGACATGCGTGGCATGCAAGTTCGCCTTTGTAAGACAAACCAGTACCAGGGTCAATGTAACTTTCCCCTCCGCAACTGACACACCTTATGTTCGGCATTGCTATCCCCTGCCCGCCATCCAAGGGTCGCGGTCGAACACCAGTTCCCGCAGGTCAAAGCACGGGCCTGTCGTGCAGACCCGTTTGTAGCCCCCGGTGGTCTCCACCGGGCACCCCCAGCATACGCCCAGTCCGCAACCCATGTGGGACTCCAGCAGCGCCTGGACGGGCGTGGCTATCCGCCGCTCGGCCACCACGCGGGCCAGCGTGCGGAACATGCCGATAGGCCCGCACGCCAGGATGAGGTCGGCCCGCGCCGCGTGCTCCGGCGCCAGGTCCGTCACGAAGCCCTTGTGCCCCCGCGAGCCGTCGTCCGTCGCCAGGACGAGCGTGACGCCGCGGGGCAGCTCTTCCGGCGCGTAGATGTGGCGCGCGGACGCGGCGCCGTACAGGATGACGGTCTCGACCCCGCGAGGCGCCAGTTCGTCCGCGAGCGAGAAGAACGGCGCGACGCCGATGCCCCCCGCGACGCAGAGAAGACGCCTGGCGTCGGCGGGCACACGGAAGCCGTTGCCGAGCGGGCCGACGATGTCCAGAGGCTCGCCGGGCGCGCGCCGGGCCAGCCATGCCGTGCCGCGTCCGACCACGTTGTAGAGAAAGGACACGGCCGTGGGAGGCAGGCCGTTCCCGCGCTTGAGGTCGCGTCCGAAGCGGCAGAAGGTCATGGGCCGGCGCAGGAGAGGGTCCCAGTCGCCCGGACTGGGAGCGCAGCGCAGCATGGCGAACTGGCCCACCCGCGCCTGGTCGCTCACGCCCGGAGCGTCCACCCACATGAGGCGCAGGCCGTCCGCCACCTGCTGGTTGGAGAGTACGGAGCCGACTACGTTCCGCTTGGGCGGCGCCCCTTCGGTCATGGCCCGTTATGTCCTGTTGCCCTCGTCGAGATACTCCACGTGCCGCTTCACATTATAACTGGCCGCGCCCTGGAGCAGCGCCTCCACGGCGGCCCGCGCCGTGTCCAGCGAGGTGAAACACGGGATGCGGTGCTCCGCCGCCGCCCGGCGGATGTCGAAGCCGTCCCGCAGCGCCGTCCTGCCGGTGACTCCGGAGACGGTGTTGATGACCGCGTTGACCGTCCCGTCCACGACCACGTCCACCACGTTGGGGTGGCCCTCGCTGAGCTTCTTCGTAATCATGGTGACCGGCAGGCCCATCGCCGTGAGCATGACGGCGGTCCCCTCCGTGGCGTACAGCCGGTAGCCCGCCTCGTGCAGCATGCGGATGATGGGGCCCGCCTCCGGCTTGTCCCTGTCCGCTATGCTCAGGAGAATGGCGCCCCTGGACGGCAGGAGCAGGCCCGCGGCCAGCAGCGCCTTCGCCAGCGCCGCCGGGAAGCTGCTGTCGAGGCCCATGACCTCGCCGGTGGACTTCATCTCCGGCCCCAGGTACGTGTCCACACCCCGCAGCTTGGACATGCTGAACACGGGCGCCTTGACGCCCACGATCTTCGGCCCCTTCCACAGCCCTGTCACGTAGCCCTGCTCCGCCAGGCTCGCGCCCAGCATCACCCTGGTGGCGACCCGCACCATGGGCACGCCCGTCACCTTGGACAGGAACGGGACCGTGCGGCTTGCGCGGGGATTGACCTCCAGCACGTAAATCTGGGGCCTGCCGTTGTTGGCCCGCATGGCGACGAACTGGATGTTCATCAGCCCCTTCACCTTCAGGCCCAGGGCGATGCGCACAGTATAGTCCACCAGCGTCCGCACCTCGTCGCCGGTGAGGGTCACGCCCGGGTACACAGCCATGGAGTCGCCGCTGTGGACGCCCGCCCGTTCAATGTGCTCCATCACGCCGGGAATCAGCACCGTCTCCCCGTCCGCTATGGCGTCCACCTCGCACTCGCGGCCCTCCATGTACTTGTCAATGAGGATGTTCTTGCCGCTGCCCACGTCCGCCGCGGCGGACATGTAGTGCAAAAGCTCGCTGGCGTTGTGGACGATCTCCATGGCGCGGCCCCCCAGCACGTAGCTGGGACGCACCAGCACCGGATAGCCGATGAGCTGCGCTACCTTCAGCGATTCCTCCGCGCTGTTCACCGTCCCGCCGGGCGGCTGCGGGATGCCCAGCCCGTTCAGGAACTCGTCGAAGCGCTGGCGGTCCGAGGCGATGTCAATGGCGTCCGCCGTGGATCCCAGGATGGGCATGCCCGCGCGCGCGAGCGTCTGGCTCAGGTTGATGGCCGTCTGCCCGCCGAACTGGACCACGGAGGGCGTGTGGCCGTTCTCCACGACCGCGCCCGCCTCGTTGTCGAGCAGGTCGCGGACGCTCTCGTCGTCCAGCGGCTCGAAGTAGAGGCGGTCGCTGGTGTCGAAGTCGGTGGAGACCGTCTCCGGGTTCGAGTTTGCCATGATGCTCTTGACGCCGCTGGCCTGCAGCGCCCAGGCGGCATGGACGGAGCAGTAGTCGAACTCGATGCCCTGCGCGATGCGGATGGGGCCGGAGCCGATGACCAGCGCCTTCTTGCCCGGCAGCGGCAGCGCCTCGTTCTCCTGCTCGTAGGCGCTGTAGAAGTACGGCGTGGCCGCCGCGAACTCCGCGGCGCAGGTGTCCACCATTTTGTACACGGGCCTGATGTTCCACTGGAGACGCAGCGCGCGCACCTGCTCCGGCAGGCGGTCGGCCAGAGTGGCGATGACGTCGTCCGAGAAGCCCTTGCGCTTGGCCGCCCGCAGCAGGTCCGCGTCCAGCGGGCCGGAGAGCAGCCGCCGCTCCATGGCGACGATGTTCGCCATCTTGCGGATGAACCACGGCTCGATTCCCGTCCGGCGGGAGAGCTCCTCCGGCGCGACGCCGCGCCGCAGCGCCGACATGAGCGCCCACAGCCGCGTGTCGTTGGGATGCAGCGGCAACTGCTCCACGCTGCCGTTGCGCCATGCGGAGTCCTCCCACAGGAGCGTGCGCTTGCCCAGCTCAAGGGAGCGGACGGCCTTCTGGAGCGCCGCCTCGAAGGTGCGGTCAATCGCCATGACCTCGCCGGTGGCCTTCATTTGCGTGCCCGTGCGGCGGTCGCCGGACGGGAACTTGTCGAAGGGCCAGCGCGGGATTTTGACCACGCAGTAGTCCAAGGCGGGCTCGAAGGCGGCGCAGGTCTTCTTCGTCACCGCGTTCGGTATCTCGTCCAGGCGCCTGCCGACGGCGATCTTGGCCGCGACGCGCGCGATGGGGTAGCCCGTCGCCTTGCTCGCCAGAGCGGAGCTGCGGCTGACGCGCGGGTTCACCTCGATGACGTAGTAGTCGGCCGGCGTCTTCGCCTTGAATGTGCCCGGCTCGCGGGCGATGACGGGGTGCGGCGCGAGCGCGAACTGGACGTTGCACCCGCCCTCGATCTTCAGCGCGCGGATAATCTTCAGGGATGCGGAGCGCAGCATCTGGTATTCCTTGTCGGAGAGCGTCTGGCTGGGCGCGACGACGATGCTGTCGCCGGTGTGCACGCCCATGGGGTCTATGTTCTCCATGTTGCAGATGGTGATGCAGTTGTCCGCGCCGTCGCGCATCACCTCGTACTCCAGCTCCTTCCACCCCGTCAGGCACTGCTCGATGAGCACCTGGTGGATGGGGCTGGCGGCGATGCCCGCGCCCGCTATCTCGTCCAGCTCCGCCGCGTCTTGCGCGATGCCTCCGCCGGTGCCGCCCAGCGTGAACGCGGGCCGGATGACCACGGGGAAGCCGATGCGCTCCGCGACGCGACACGCGTCTTGCAGAGTCGTGACCGTCTCGCTCTCCGGCACCGGCTCACCGATGCTCTGGAGCAGCTTCTTGAAAAGCTCCCGGTCCTCCGCCTTCTTGATGGTGTCCAGCGTCGTTCCCAGGAGGCGCACGTTGTACTTGTCGAGGATTCCCGCCTCGGCCAGCTCCACGGCGAGGTTCAGGCCCGTCTGCCCGCCGAGCGTGGGCAGCAGCCCGTCCGGCCGCTCCCGCGCGATGATGCGCTCCAGGAACCCGACGGTGAGCGGCTCGATGTAGACGATGTCCGCGATCTCCTCGTCGGTCATGATGGTGGCCGGGTTGGAGTTGACGAGGACGACCTGCACGCCCTCCTCGCGGAGGGAGCGGCATGCCTGCGTGCCGGCGTAGTCGAACTCCGCGGCCTGGCCGATGATGATAGGCCCGGAGCCGATGACCATGACCTTTTTGGGCTTGGCGTCTGGCATGTGTGTCCGTCTTTGAGTCAAAGCGGGTTTGCCTTTTGTTGTCGCCCTGAGCGCAGCGAAGGGTCTACGCTTGTCCGAGACTGACGTAGATTCTTCGCTTCGCTCAGAATGACATGACTTATTTGTGCGTCCCCACCATATCCAAAAACCTGTCGAACATGTACACGTTGTCCATCGGGCCGGGCGACGCCTCCGAGTGGTACTGGATGCTCATGATGGGCAGGCCCTTGTGCCGCATCCCCTCCACCGTGCCGTCGTTCAGATTCACGTGCGTGACCTCCACGTCGCTCGGCAGGCTGTCGCCGTCCACCGCGTAGCCGTGGTTCTGCGCCGTGATGTGCACCCGGCCCGTGACCCTGTCCTTCACCGGGTGGTTCCCGCCCCTGTGGCCGAACTTCAGCTTGAACGTGCGCCCTCCGTAGGCGTGGCCCAGCACCTGGTGCCCCAGGCAGATGCCGAAGATGGGCGCGCGCCCCATCAGCTTCTTCGTGGTCGCGACAAGGTACTCCAGCAGCGCGGGGTCGCCCGGCCCCGGCGAGATGACGATGCCGTCCGGCTTCGTCGCCAGCACCTCGTCGGCGGAGGCCGTGCACGGCACGGCGGTCACGTTGCAGCCCTTCGCCTTCAGGATGCGCAGAATGTTGTACTTCACGCCCAGGTCCACCACCGCGACGCGGTACTTCGCGGAGGGCGTCTCCGGCGGCCAGATGTACTGCTTCGCCGCGCTGACCTCGCGCACCAGGTCGAGCGCGCCGTAGCTCGGCTGGCGGCGCAGGTGCTCCAGCGCCGCATCCGGCGACATCTCGCCGGTCACGACGCCCATCATGACGCCCTTGGAGCGCAGTCGGCGGGTGATGGCGCGCGTGTCCAGGCCCGCGACGCCGGGGATGCCCTGTGACGCAAGGTATTCGTGCAGCGTGGACTGGCTGCCCCAGTGACTCGGCTCGTCGCACGCCTGTCGCACGACGAAGCCGCGCACCTGGATGCGCCGCGACTCCACGTCCTGCTGGTTGATGCCGTAGTTGCCAATCATGGGGTACGTGGGTATGACGATCTGCCCCGCGTACGAGGGGTCGGTGAGCATCTCCTGATAGCCGGTCATGCTGGTGTTGAAGACGACCTCGCCGACAGCGGTCGTCGCCGCGCCGATGGCGTCGCCCTCGAAGACGGCGCCGTCCTCCAGAGCAAGGATGGCTTTAGGAGACATACGACCATCCCCCTGGCCCCCTTCCTGTGAGGAAGGGGGGAAAGAGAGTAAGAAGCTGGGGGACACCCCCAGACCCCCGGAGGGGCTGCGCCCCTCTGGACTCCCCTGCGGCGGGGGCTGAACCGTTGTGCCGCGCTTAGCCAAGTTTGACCCCCTCGTCGGCGTAGGCGACGGCGCCGCCCACCAGCGTCAGCTTCACCCTGCCGCGCAGCGAGCAGCCGCGCAGGGGCGTGTTCCTGCCACGGGAGGCGAAGCGCTCCACCTCCACCGTCCACTCCTCGTCCGGGTGAAAGACCACGGCGTCCGCCGTGCCGCCCTTCCGCAGGCTGCCGAGGCCGCTCGCCTCGCGGCCCAGCGCCCTGGCCGGGCCCACGGTCAGCCGCGCGACGAGCGTGCCCATGTCCAGCGCGCCCGCGTGCACCAGCGACAGCAGGCTGCCCAGCGCCGTCTCGAAGACGCTGATGCCGAAGGGCGCGGCGTCGTACTCGGCGAGCTTGTCCACCTGCAGGTGCGGCGCGTGGTCCGTGGCGATGGCGTCAATGACGCCCTCGCGCAGGCCCGCGACCAGCGCATCCACGTCGCGGCGCGAGCGCAGGGGCGGGTTGACCTTGGTGGACGTGTCGTACACCAGCTCGCTGGCGGGGAAGCGGCACGCCATGGGCCGGGAGCCCAGCACCCACTCGTCGGTCATGGTCAGATGATGGGGCGTGGCCTCAGCCGTCACGCGGATGCCCTTCTCCTTGGCCCAGCGGACAAGCTCCACCGTGCCCGCCGTGCTGGCGTGGGCGATGTGCAGGCGTCCGCCGGTCAGCTCCGCCAGGAGGATGTCCCGCGCCACCATGACGTCCTCCGCCGCGTCGGGCGCGCCGCGCAGGCCCAGGCGCGTGGCGACCCAGCCCTCGCTCATCACCGCGCCGTCCGCCAGCGACGACTCCTCGCAGTGCTCGATGACGGGCATGTCGAAGCTCTTGGCGTACGACAGTGCGTTCCGCATCAGCGCCGCGCTCGCCACCGGCGCGCCGTCGTCGCTGTAGCCGACGACGCCCGCCTCGGCCAGCTCGCCCAGCGGCGCCAGCTCCTTGCCCTTGCGGCCCTGGCTGATGCAACCGATGGGCAGCACCCGCACGGTGCCCAACTCCGCCGCGCGCCGTCGCACGAACTCCACGGTTGCCCGCGTGTCTAGCGGCGGCTGCGTGTTCGGCATGCAGCAGATGGTCGTGAAACCGCCACGTGCCGCGGCCTGCGTGCCCGTGGCGATGGTCTCCTGCTCCTCGAAACCCGGCTCGCGCAGATGCGCGTGCATGTCCACGAAGCCGGGCGCGACGACAAGCCCCTGCCCACGCAATGTCTGGCATCCGGGCGGCGCCTCCAGCGGCTTGCCGCCGCCCACGCGGAGCGCCGCGACCTTGCCCTCGGCGAAGAGCATGTCGCCGACGCCGTCAATGCCCTGCGCCGGGTCAACGATGCGGGCCTGCCGTACCAGAAGGGGTCGTACTTCTCCCGTCTTCATGCTGCGGATACCTCATCCCCCTGCATCCCCTTTCTCCCGCGGGAGAAGGGGGAGTTGTAAATTGTAGGGGACACCCCTACAACCCCGGCGGGGGCCGCGCCCTCGCGGTTTTCCAGAGCGTTCTTGATTCGAGACACTAGGCCTCCCGCGCGCAGAGCAGGTAGAGAAGGGCCATGCGGACGGCTACGCCGTTCGTCACCTGCTCCTGGATGACCGACTGGGTGCCGTGGGCCACGTCCGGGCTTATCTCCACGCCTTCGTTCATGGGGCCGGGGTGAAGCACCAGCGCGCCGGGCTTGGCCCGCGCCATCCGCTCCTCCGTCACCTGGTAGCGGCGCGCGTACTCGGTCATGCTGGGCAGCAGCCCGCCCTTCATCCGCTCGTGCTGGATGCGCAGGGCCATGACCACGTCCGCGCCGTCCAGTGCCCGGTCAACGTCCGTCTCGACGGTCACGGGCGGCAGCGCCGGGCCTCCGGCGACGACCGCGTCGGCGGGAGGCGGGAAGCCCGCGGGCAGCAGCGGCGGCGGGCCGCACAGCACCACGCGCGCGCCCATCGTGGACAGTCCCCACAGGTTGGAGCGCGCCACCCTGCTGTACAGGATGTCGCCCACAATCGCCACTTTCAGCCCCTCGATGCGCCCCAGCTTCTCGCGGATGGTGTACAGGTCAAGCAGCGCCTGCGTGGGGTGTGCGTGAGCGCCATCGCCGGCGTTGACCACGCTGCACTGCAGGTGCTGGGCCAGCAGGTACGGCGCGCCCGCGCTGGCGTGGCGGATGACGATGACGTCGGCGCGGACCGCCTGCAGGGTGCGGCCCGTGTCCACGAGCGACTCGCCCTTCACCACGCTGGAGGTGGACGTCGTGAGGTTGATGACGTCGGCGCCCAGAATCTTGCCCGCCTGCTCGAAGGAGACGCGGGTGCGCGTGCTGGCCTCGTAGAAGAGCGTCAGCACGGTCTTGCCCCGCAGGGTGGGCACCTTCTTGATCTGCCGCGTCAGAATCTCCTTCATCCCGTCGGTCGTGCGGAAGACCGTCTCGATCTCCTCGCGGGTGAAGTCGTTCAGGTCGAGGATATGGCGACGGGGCAGTACCGCCTGCGGCTGCTCACGAGTCTGCACTGCGCGCATGGCCTTACTCCTCCGAACGAGTCAACACGACCTCGTCCTTCCCATCCACTTCCTGAAGCCGGACCTGTATGTCCTCCGTCCTGGAGGAGGGAACGTTCTTGCCCACGTAATCGGGCCGGACGGGAAGCTCGCGATGGCCCCGGTCCACGAGCACGGCGAGCTGCACGCTCTGGGGACGGCCCAGGTCCATCACCGCGTCCAGCGCGGCGCGGATGCTGCGGCCCGTAAAGAGAACGTCGTCCACGAGGATGACGCGCTTGTCGGCGAGGTCCACGGGAACGTCGGTGCCGCGCACGACGGGCTTTTGCCTGGCCGAGAGGTCGTCCCTGTAGAGGGTGATGTCCAGCGCGCCCACCGGCACGGCGGCGCCCTCGAACTCACGGATGCGCTCGGCCAGTCGGCGGGCCAGGGGGACGCCGCGCGTGAGCAGGCCGACGAAGACGAGGCCCTCCACGCCGCGGTTGCGCTCCACCACCTCGTGCGCGATGCGGGTGAGGGCGCGGCGGATGTCGTCCGCCGTCAGGAGGACCTTCTCGGCGGGCATTAAAAAACCTCTTGCCAAAGAATCTGGCAAAAGGCGCGGCCTGTCCGAAAAGCGGACGTACAGGTTGTGGGGGTAGCGGCGTGTGTCACCGCGAGCCTCCTTGCCAGCCTCACAGGGCTGATTTAAAGGCGACCGCGCTACGAAGAGCCGAGTGCTATCCGTGTGCGGTTGTCACGCTCCAGTATAGCAGCGCCGCGGCGCGAGGGCAAGGGCAATGTCTGCTAAAGAGCTTCCTGGGAGAACACCCCCCAGACCCCCTGGCCCCGATGCATCGGGGCACTCTCCTCAGGCGCACGGCTATTGGATAGGCCCTCAGACCGCGACAAAGGCCCTGCATGTCACTCTCAGCTTGGCGCGGGTACGCTCGGTCGCGCGGGTGCCCTCCGTGCGGTACAATGGCGGCCAGCGAGACCGCCCCGTGGAGACGGCCCGAAATTCCGACTCCCTATGGAGGTGACATGGCCTGGGACTCCGCGTTCGAATCCGCTATTGCCGCCCGCTCCATCGCCGTCGTCGGGGCGGGCCGTCCCGACCCGTCGAAGGCGGCCCGCTGGAGCGGCGGCACGGTCTTCATTCGCTCCCTGCAGCAGGCGGGCTATCCGGGCGTCATTTACCCCATCAACCCCAGCGCCGACGACATCCTCGGTCTGAAGTGCTATCCCAACCTGCGTTCCCTGCCCGCGCCAGCGGACCTAGTCATCGTGGCGGTGCCCGCCGCCTTTGCGCCGCAGGTGCTGGAGGAGTGCGGCGCCACGGGCATGCGCAACGTGCATTTGTTCACAGCGGGGTTCGAGGAGACGGGCGAGGAGGAGGGCCGGCGTCTGGGCGAACAGGTGCGGCAGATCATCCGAAAACACGGCCTGCGCGTGGTGGGGCCCAACGGGATGGGCCTCGCCACCATACCGCGCGCGCACATGGCGGTCTGGGGTGACACCGACCTCCGCCCCGGCGACGCCGCGTTCGTCTCCCAGAGCGGCGGGCACGCGAACGGGTTCGCCCACTTCGCGCCCGGCATCGGCGTTTGCATCAGCAAGGTCTTCAGCTACGGCAACGCCTACGGGTTCAACGAGTGCGATTTTCTGGAGTACCTGGCCCGCGACCCCGAGACGAAGACCGTCGGCTTCTACCTGGAGGGCGTCCGGGACGGCCGCCGGTTCCTGCGCCTGGTGCGCGAGGTGAACCCCGTGAAGCCCGTCGTGGTGTTCAAGGGCGGCCTCACGGACGCGGGCGCCCAGATGGCGGCGTCCCACACCGGCTCGCTGGCGGGCCAGCGCCGGATATGGGACGCGTTCTTCCGGCAGACGGGCGCCATCCAGGTCGAGTCCACCGAGGAGGCAGCCGAGGTCATGGCCTGCCTCCTGCGCCTGCCGCAGCCGCAAGGGCGGCGCGTCGCCGTGATTGGCGGAGGCGGCGGCAACAACGTGGCGGCGGCGGACATCCTTGTCAACGTCGGGCTGGAGGTGCCGCGGGTCAGCCCTGAGACGTACGCGTTCCTGCGCAGCTACACATCGCCCGCAGGGAGCATCCTCCGGAACCCGCTGGACATGGGCAGCGTCTTTCAGGACATGGACGTCCTGGAGAAGACCGTCAAGGCGATTGTCGCCGACCCCGTATTCGACATGGTGGTGTTCGCCATGAACCTGGGCTGGTTCCGCGACCTTCCCCGGAATACCGGCGACATGGCGGCCGAGGCGTTCGTGAGCCTTATCGCGTCCAACCAGGTGGGAAAGCCCGCGGTAGCGGTGCTGGTGGACAATGGGCGACTGAACGAAGTCGAGGCACAGCGCCAGCGCCTGCGGGCGTTCTTCGCCGAGAAGCATGTGCCCGTCTTTTCGTCGCTGGACAGGGCGGCGAGGTCGCTGGCCCGCTACGTGAGCTACTACGAGCACCAGCGTTCGCTCCAGACGGCATAACCGGACCTGAACGCGCCCAAACGCGAGTCGTCCATTGGAGGTGTGACCATGGCCGAGCCGGTCCTGCTGTACGAAAAGAAAGCCAAGGGGCGCATCGTGGTCATGACGCTGAACCGCCCCGACCTGATGAACGCGCTCAACATGGAGCTTTCCAACAGAGTCGTGGAGGGATTCAAGACGTTCGCGGCGGACGACGAAGCCTGGGTGGCGATCGTCACGGGCGCGGGCGACAAGGCGTTCTGCGCCGGGGCCGACCTGAAGGAGCGCGCGGAGGCGGAGAAGGATGGCGGGCAGCTTCCCCCTCGCCCTCTGGTCTCGCCGCTCTCCGAGCGCTTCAACCTCTGGAAGCCCACCATCGCCGCGATCAACGGGTTCGCCCTCGCGGGAGGCTGGCGGCTGGCCCAGCAGTGCGACATCCGCATCGCCGCGGAGCACGCCGAGATGGGCATCTCCGAAACGCGCTGGAACCTGGCGGCGGGCTGGGTCCACGACCTCACGCGCCAGATGCTGCTGGGCCACGCCCTGGAGGTCGCCCTGTGGGGGGACGAGCGCATCACGGCGCGCAGGGCGTACGAAATGGGCTGGGTGAACCGTGTGGTGCCCAAGGAGAAGCTGATGACCGAGGCGATGAGATGGGCGGAGCGCATGCTGTCCCTGGGGCCTCGCGCGGTGCGGAACCTGAAGGAGATACTCTACCGCGGGTACTACATGACCCCGCTCGAAGGCCAGTCGTTCGCGACGGCGCTGGAGCAGAACCTGGCCGGGATGGAGGACACGCGCGAGGGGCCGCGGGCCTTCGTCGAGCGTCGCCCTCCGAACTTCAAGAACCGATAGCGGTGCTGATTTAGCAGGGTGCTGAAAAAGGAGAGTCCAGAGGGGCGAAGCCCCTTTGGCAGGGGTCTGGGGGTGTCCCCCAGATACAATTTCCACCCCCTTCCTGGCTAGGAAGGGGGCAGGGGGATGGTCGAAAAGGGTTTTTCATCAGCCTGTTAGGAGCAATGCCTTTCCCAATCGCCAAGACCTTCAGTCAAGGTCTAACTCCCTGCAAAGATCCTTGAAGTGGATAATCATCCTCCGAATTTCGCGAGGGTTTGTATCGTTAAGCCGTTTAAGCTGTGCTTCAATATCTGTTGCCCACTCTCGCGTTGGGCCAACATTGAAGAATTGAAGTCGCGGGTTTCTTCCGGCAGTTGAAGGCACTTTGTTATCCCGATGCTCTGAAAGCCGCGCTCTCAGATCTCGCGTTTGTCCCACATAGAAGTCGCCCCCGTCAAGTTTGAGCACGTAAACGTAAAACTCGTTTGCTTCCGAGTCACCCGCCTCCCAAGCAGAAGAATGCTCCATTTCGTAACGTTGAGGTGTCCGAGTGGTTTGTTGAGGCGACTTTCTTATGACTTGTCCCCCGTGGTAGCATTCGAGGCATAACTCGTAATTGGCATCTTTGTACCGTCCGCATCTTGGGCATTGATCAAGGAATCCGTCTTGTAAAGCCGCGAAGTGATCATAACAGAGAAAGTGCCCCGGACGAATTGGCTGGCCGCAATCCCAATATTTGCACCTGTTAATCACACCTACACCTCCGGCGAAGCCCCCGCGTGAACCGCCGTTCATTATAATCCATCCAACCGTGCTATACTTCCCTCGCTTGGGACCCACGACGGGACAGTCGCGGCGGCAAGAGGCGAGCGCCATGATGGACGATGAGCACGAAGAGATAGGGCCGGAAGGCATCCGTCTGACGAACACCTTCGAGGCCGTCAACGAGATGATGTACAAGACCGGCATGACGGACGGCTTGCCCATCGTTCCACCGACGCCGGAGCGGCTGGAGCGTTTCCTCAAGGAGACGAAGCGCAAGTCCAGCGACGTGATCGCCGCCATCCCTCCGAAGAGCGGCATGGCGACTGTCGAGAAGATCGCCATCAACGCGGTCATGGCGGGCTGCCCGCCGAGGACGCTGCCCGTGGTCATCGCCGCGGTGGAGGCCATGAGCCAGGAGCAGTTCAACCTCCTGGGCATCCAGACCACGACGGGCACCGCCACCGTCGGCCTCGTCCTCAACGGCCCCCGCGCGATCGAGCTGGGCTTCAGCGGCGGCGCGGGCGCCCTCGGCGCGTGGAACCGCGCCAACGCCAGCGTGGGACGCGCCATCCACCTCATCCTGCTGAACATCGGCGGGGCCACGCCCGCGGACATTGACATGGCGACTCTTGGCTGGCCGGGCAAGTTCACCTTCTGCTTCGCCGAGAACGAGCTGAAAAGCCCGTGGTCGCCGCTGCACGTGGAGCGCGGCTTTCACCGTCAGGAGAGCACGGCCACGGTGGTGGGCGCGGCGGGACTCGTCGAGGTGGTGGACACCATCAACACGTCGGCGGAGAGCATCCTGACGACGATGGCGCACTCCATGACCATCGCCGGCACCACGGGCGTCGAGTGCATCATGGGCGGCGGCGAGCCGCTGCTTCTCGTGACGCCGGAGCACGCCCAGCTCCTCGCCCGCGACGGCTTCGACAAGGCCGAGGTGAAGCGCTTCCTCTTCGAGCATGCCCGCCTGCCGCTGACCAACCTGGGCAAGGACAGCCGCGCGCGGGTGAAGGCGCTGCGGGAGCGCACGGGCGTGGCGGACGTGGACGCGGACCTGCGGGTGGCGCACCGCGCGGAGGACATCATGCTCGTGGTGGTGGGCGGCATCGGCTTCAAGTCGGCGTACGTGCCCACGTTCCCGGGCGGCTCCGCGAGCGTGACGGTGCGGGTGGGTGAGTAGTTTATATCTGGGGAGACACCCCCAACCCCCGCTTCTACGCCCCCTTCGGCCTCTCCACCACGCTCCGGTCAATGCTCGCGACGGTCGGCCTGCCGCAGAAGGCCATCGCCAAGTCAAGCTCCGCGCGCAGTATCTCCAGCACCCGTCGCGCGCCGGCCTCGCCGTCCACGGCCAGGCCCCAGAAGATGGGCTGGCCGGTGAACACCGCCCGCGCGCCGAGCGCCAGCGCCTTCAGCACGTCGCTCCCGCGCCGGATGCCGCTGTCCAGATAGACCTCCGCCTTGCCGCCGACGGCCTCCACGACCTCCGGCAGCACCTCGATGGTCGCCGACTGGCAGTCGAGCTGCCGCCCGCCATGGTTGGAGACGATGACGCCGCTCACGCCGTGCTCCACGCAGAGCTTCGCGTCCTCCGCTGTCATGATGCCCTTCACCAGAACGGGCAACTTCGTCAACGAGCGCAGCCAGTCAATGTCGGCCCAGGTCGCGACGGTGACGGGCGGCGCCGCCCACTGGCCGGACTGCACGGTGCTCTGGGTCAAGCCTTTCGGAAGGCGGGCGAAGTTCGCGCGTTCGATTCCGGGAGGGCTTGTGAACTTGTTGCGGACGTCGCGCTCCTTCGGCGAGTGGAGAGGCACGTCCACGGTGACGATGACCGCGGTGTAGCCCGCCGCCTCCGCGCGCTTGACCAGATATTCGCTGATCTGCCGTCCGTTGTAGTAGAGCTGGAACCACAGAGGCCCCGTCGCGACCTTCGCGACGTCCTCGATGCTGTACGTGGAGCCGGTGGCGAGGGCCATCAGCGTGCCCGCGGCGCCCGCCGCTTTCGCCGACGCCAGCTCGCCGTCGAGGTGCGCCATCTTGTGGACGCCCATCGGCGCGACCATGACGGGAAAGCTGAGCTTCTGGCCCAGGACCGTGACGGACAGGTCGCGCTTCGTGATGTCCACCGGACGCCGGGGGCGCAGCGGGATGCGCTCGAACGCCGCCTTGTTCCGGCGGAGCGTGACCTCGTCCTGCGCGCCGCTGGCGATGAAGTCCCAGATGCCCTGGGGCAGCGCCCGCTTCGCCTTCGCTTCAAAGTCGGACAGGCTGATGAGGTCGGACTGCATGGTCGTCTCCTGTGCGTAGTATGCGTTGGCGCGCCCATTATACAGGGACAGCCGCTATAGGACTACGCGGGTATCGCATCGCCAAAGGCGGGAATGGTGTCAGGGCGCATCCACTCGCCCCGACCATAGCCAACACCGCTTGGCGTCGGGCATCGGCGTGACGGGCATGGAGGGTTGGGTGCGGAGACTAACAAAGGCGGCCTAGCGTACAACAGACAGGAGCACAAAGAGAGGCGTCCGCCTACGAGATTGGGACGCCCCTTGGTTTTGGCCTCTCCAGAAGGATTCGATTTGGGAGCAATGAACGCGGAGTTAGCGCCTAAGAATTCGTTTCCAAAATGACTTGCCGCCTTTTGTACGGCTGTGCTCCAGCACATAACGCTTGGTTAGCTCGTTTGTAATACGCGTGTCTATGTTGAAAGCGAGCCGTCTCAGGGAAAGGCCTTCCATAATTCTATCGTTGACCTCCTGGAGAACCTCCCCGCGCTTGGTCCAATTCCTATTCTCGCGGGTCCATATCTCTACGTAATACCTACCGGGTGCGCAAGTGTCCTGTGCATCGTACCTTTGGATCTTTATCCAATCCGCACTTGGGGCAAGGAAAAGGATACAGGCATCTTGTCTCTGCCCACCTTGCAAGTGAAACACGGGAACTACGACGGAATGTGCAAGTCCTTGCGCGGTTAGACCAGCTTGCCCCGTCTCCCCAGCCTTTATCGCCTCTGACAAATCGAGTGTCGCTACCGCCATAAGCGGATAGACTCGTTTCTTGTCCTCAGAACGGCAAATTGCGAAGATGCCTCGTATCCAGCCCCCTCGGGCTCCAGTGTTAAGAAAGGTCAGCGGTATCGCTAATGCAAATCTGGTATCCGGTCGGTCTACTGCTGGCGGATACCACAATACCGCACTGAGCTTGACCTCTAACTTGAAGGGCTTTACTAACTGGTTCCAAACTTGGACGTAGATAGAGACGGCAAGAGCGCAGATAGAGACGATAAGAGCGATTGCGGAAATTGCGATGGAGGTCGGATCAGTCACTATCCCACTTCCTTGGAACCGAGTCACGCGGCTACGAAATTAAGTCCCTCTGGAGCGCCACTTGTAGCGGGTTTTTCCTAGCCACCGTTGGCGCTGCCTTCTTGAGCACTATGTAGGTTGTCCCGCCCGTCCTTACGCCGCCAATATACACCCGCGCTCCAGCGTGTCAAGCGCGCCAGCGCAGCCCGCGCCGCGCGTTTGACACCCCCTGCGGGGTGCGCCATCCACGCGCGCGGCGGAGGCCATTCGCATCCCTTACCCGGCGTTAGCCCCGCGCCTGGTCTCCGATGTGCTATCCAAGACCCTGCAGGCCGCCGTACTCTCTGGCGAGGTTCTGCTGCAGCAGTTTGACGAGAATCTCGTGGCGCGTGACGACTCCGTCCGCCACGCGGGACATGATGACCACCCCGTCCGCTGGGAACTTGGCGACGAGGCTGGACAGGGCCGAGGAGTCTATCCATATCACGCGGCTCGGAAGAGCGGCGCGTATGCGACTCCAGCATCCCTTGTGGGCCGTCAGAGATGGCAGCCCGCACGCGTCGCCGGCGTCCAGAACGTTGTAGACAATCTCCATGCCCTGAATGGTGGCCGACATGGAGATTTTGCCCATGGCTATGACGCCGACGCGAACGTGCACGCCCCCCGCCTCGACGAGCACGTGGCCGGACGCCATGTCTTCCGGTACGGAGATCTCGGCAAGTTGCCGAAGCAGCATGGGGGACACGCCCGAGAACAAGGAGCTTCTGGCGAGGACCGCCATCTTCTCCTCGACCCACATCCCGAGTCCCATTCCTCACCTCCCCACGAGTGCTGTGTACAGTCCGCGCCGCCCCCTGAGCGCCCTGCGCACCTTCCACACGCCGCCAATATACACCGGCGTTTCGGCGTGTCAAGCGCGCCAGCGCAGGCCGCGTCGCGCGTTTGACACCCCCTGCGTCGTGCGCTATCCTCGCACGCAGCGCATCGCCACGAAAGTGAGGCTACGCCATGTCCCAGACCCGCGTGCTCGACCCCC
>Ga0082335_1005399_pt1 | contig 17741 bp, 14 predicted proteins | sample Subgrocontami58m_FD_72375 | JGI IMG/M metagenome (GOLD analysis project Ga0082335, IMG submission 72375) | Subsurface groundwater microbial communities from S. Glens Falls, New York, USA - GMW37 contaminated, 5.8 m (SPADES assembly) (version 2) ... | reverse complement strand
TCTTTTGTTTCCAAAGAGTTATCAAAAGTTCTCCAGAGACCACTTATGTCCACGGATGCCTGGATTGAGGCGAAAGAAGGCCGTTCCATTGCCCAAATCTTTGAAGAGTCAGGGGAGAGCCATTTCCGTAATCTGGAACGGGAGGCCGTTAAAGAGATTGCTCAAAGTGAGGGGTCCATTATTGATGGCGGGGGGGGAATAGTTTTAAACCCTCAAAATATAATGGATTTAAAAAAGACAGGGATACTGTTTTACTTAAAGGCTTCGCCAGAGTTCCTTTTAAAGAATATTGAGAAATCCAAAGATCGCCCCTTAATGAAGGGGACTGATCCATTGGCCAAGATAAAGGAATTGCTGCAAATGCGTGAGCCATTATACAACCAGGCGGATTATACCATCGATGCGGATTATAAAACCATTGATCAAATTGCCGCGTCTATTGTGGAGGTGATTTCCCGTGAAGGAATCTGATGGTTTACTTATTTTAAACGCGATTCCCGGCTTGGGCAGCGTGCGGATTCGCAAATTATTGGAGCATTACGGCTCGGCAGAGAAGGTTTTATCGTTAGAAAGCGGAGATCTCCCCGCCGGTTTTATTCCCAATGACGTCGTTGAAAATATTATTCATTTTCCTAAAGAAGAATTCCTTGAGAAAGAGTGTAATTTTCTAAAGAAAAAAGAAATTTGTGTTGTGTCTTTTAAAGAAGAAGATTATCCTAAGAGTTTACTAGAGATTAGTGATTTTCCGATTGTGTTATACGTTAAAGGCAATGCTAAGAAATTAAATTCGCTTAATTTCGCGATTGTGGGATCGAGGCAGGCTTCTCTTTACGGAACAACCATGGCCAGGCAGTTTGCCCAAAGGCTTTCTGAATTAGGCTGGACCATTGTCTCGGGGATGGCGCGCGGGATTGACACCTACGCGCACGAAGGGGCTTTAAGTACGGGGTCTGCGACGATTGCGGTTTTAGGCTGCGGGTTAAATTATATTTATCCTCCGGAGAATGAAGAATTGCTCAAAAGAATCGCGCACAATGGAGCGGTGATATCGGAGTTCCCGATGGATGTGGCGCCGGTGGCGCATAATTTCCCGCGGCGAAACCGTATGATCAGCGGTTTATCTTCCGGAGTTTTAATTGTGGAGGCGGCGTTAAAAAGCGGGGCCTTGATTACCGCGGATTGCGCTCTGGAACAGGGCCGTGAAGTTTTCGCTCTGCCCGGCAAAATTGATAATCCGTGTTCTCAAGGCGTGCATAATCTCATCAAGCAGGGAGCAAAATTAGTGACCTGTGTGGAAGATATTTTAGAGGAACTCAAAGTGCCTATTCAAGGATATTTAAAGAGAGAAACAGGCTTAGGGAAACAAGAGGTTGAGCCTAAACCCATTTCCCTTAATCTCCCTGAAGATGAACAACAAATTTACAGTTATGTCAATGACCGCCCCATTCATATGGATGAATTAAGTGAGCGTTGCGGGGTTATGATCTCATCGGTGGGATCCCTTTTATTTCGATTAGAACTTAAAAAATTAGTTAAACAGCTTCCCGGCAAAATGTTTGTGAGGATATAATGGCCAAAGCGAAACCTGTTGTGATTGTCGAATCTCCAGCGAAAGTTAAAACCATCGAGAAAATTTTAGGGGGCAAGTTTAAGGTTCTCTCGTCCATGGGGCATTTGATTGATCTGCCTAAATCCACTTTAGGCGTTGACCCTGAAAATAATTTTGAACCCAAATGGATTATTGTCCGCAGCAAGCAAAAAATTCTTAAGCAGTTAAAGAAAGAAACCAAGAGCACCAAAGAAATCTACGTGGCCACCGACCCCGATCGCGAAGGGGAGGCCATTGGCTGGAATCTGATTCAGCATTTAGGAAACGATAAAAAAATATACCGGGTTACTTTTCAAGAGATTACAAAAGAAGCGGTTCTCAAGGCCTTTGAGCATCCCCGTGAGTTTGATACCAAAAAAATTGATGCCCAAAATGCCCGGCGAATCCTGGACCGGATTGTGGGATACCAGATTAGTCCGCTGTTGTGGCGCAAGGTGGGCTCGCGTTTAAGCGCGGGGCGCGTGCAGTCGGTGGCGTTACGGCTTATCGTCGAACGCGAACGGGCCATTCAAAGCTTTTCCCCTTCAGAATACTGGGAGATTGCCGTTGATCTGCAAAAGCAAGGATTTGATGACCTTTTGACAGCTTCCTTAGAGAAAATTAACAATGAAAATTTTGAATTAAAATCGAAAGAGGACACCGATAAAATTGCCCAGGAAATTAAAGAACAGAATTTCTTAGTTACGAATATTTTAGAACGGGAAGTCAAACGTAATCCCAGTCCGCCCTTTATCACAAGCACGTTACAGCAGGAGGCGTTTAATAAATTGGGCTTTAATACGCATAAAACCATGATGATTGCCCAACAGTTGTATGAAGGTATTGAATTAGGAGAAGAGGAAGAGGTAGGCCTTATTACCTACATGCGTACAGATTCAGTCAATCTTTCTCAAGAGGCAGTACAGAAGGCTCGGCAGTTTATTAAAGCTACTTTCGGAGAAAAGTATATTCCCGAAACTCCTAACCAGTATAAATCTAAAAAGAGGGCTCAAGAGGCCCACGAAGCAATCCGTCCATCGGATGTCTTGAGAAAACCCGAAGATGTGAAAAAATTTTTAGATGCCGATCAGTTTAAATTATACGGATTAATTTGGAATAGATTTTTAAGTTGTCAGATGGTGCCGGCCGTTTATCAATACAAGAAGATTGAAATTACCGCCGGACCGCCAAATTTCGGCGAGTCTCGCCAAAATTCAGAGAATTTTGGCGGACGTTTTCAATTTGGAGCCTCGGGCTCCACCCTTCTTTTCGACGGTTTCCTATGCCTCGATAAAGACTCTAAAGAAGAAGAGGAGAAGAAGATAGATTTTTCCCACTATGCTAAGGAGGATAAGCTCAAGTTAATCGAGGTTAAGCCCACTCAGCATTTTACAAAACCACCGCCGCGTTTTTCCGAAGCCAGCCTTGTCAAAGCCCTGGAAGAGGATGGCATTGGCCGGCCGAGCACTTATGCGTCCATCATCTATACTCTTGTTGTCCGTAATTACGTGATGCGTCTGCGCGGTTATTTTACTCCCACCGAGTTAGGAATTTCTGTCTGCGATCTCCTGGTCGAATATTTTTCCAAAATTATGGATATAACCTTTACGGCTAAAATGGAAGAAAGTTTAGACCTCGTGGAAGAAGGGGAATTGGCCTACCCTAAACTCCTGGCTGAGTTTTACGCCCCCTTTAAAGAAGAATTGGCGCATGCCGAAGAAAATATCGTTAAAATGCAGAATTTTGTCGACCGGTATTGTCCGGAATGCGGCCGGCAGATGGTTGTTAAATGGGGCCGGCGCGGTAAGTTTTTAAGCTGCTCCGGCTTCCCAGAATGTAAATTCGCGCAGCCATTTCTTTCCGGGGTTAAATGTCCGCAGGAGGGATGCGGGGGAGAACTTGTTAAAAGACAATCCCGTCGAGGTGAATTTTATGGCTGCAGCCATTATCCCAAGTGCACGTATGTGACTAAGGAATTACCGCAGGAGACATGAACCGTTACGTTGACAAATTTATTTCTTATTTAGAGATCGAAAAAAATTACTCCAAACACACTATCCTTAATTACACTCTCGATTTAGAAGATTTTTTTAAATTCACTCAAGAAACGCCTCCCGAAAAAATTGATTATCTTTTTTTGCGCCGTTACCTGGCCGTGTTGAAAACCAAAGAATATCGTCCCCGCAGTGTGGCGCGCAAGCTTTCGGCTTTACGCAGTTTTTTTAAATTTCTTGAGCGCGAAGGGCTTATCAAGAATAATCCGACGACACTTCTAATGTCTCCGAAGTTGGATAAAACTTTGCCTAAATTTCTTTCGGAAGAGGAAATGGCGGCCTTTGTCGACGCTCCGGCGCTCGATAAATTATCAGGCAAACGAGATCACGCGATTCTGGAGACTTTGTACAGTACGGGAATCCGGGTGAGTGAATTGGTGGGCTTAAATATCGAAGATATTGATTTTATCAGTAATGTTGCCAAAGTGGCGGGGAAGGGTAAAAAGGAGCGGCTGGTTCCCATTGGAAACAGGGCCTTAGAGAGTATCCAGGATTACTTAAATACTCGAAAACAGAAATCGAATGTCGTATTCCTTAACAAAAATGGGACGCGTTTATCAACCAGAGGGGTTTGCAATCTCACCCACAAATATATTCAAGCGCTGAGCATGGAGAAAAAAGTGTCACCGCATGTTTTAAGGCATTCTTTCGCGACACACTTATTAAATCGGGGGGCGGACCTGCGTTCTGTTCAGGAACTTTTAGGGCATGTGAATCTCTCCACAACGCAGATTTACACGCATATCAGCACCGAGCGTTTAAAAAAAGTCTATGACCAGGCCCATCCAAGAGCATGAGGATCAAGAATGTTTATTATTTATGATTTAATATTTTTAATTTTAGTCGTTCTCTATATTCCCTATCAGACCTTAAGGCGAAAATGGCATAAGGGTTTTTGGATGAGGTTAGGAATCATCCCTGCTGATGTGCGTAATATTTTAAAGGCCAAAGAAAATATTTGGATTCACGCCGTTAGTGTTGGAGAGGTCTTGGCCATCGAAGATTTAATGGAATCCTTAAGGCAGAAATATCCTTCTTTTCAGCTGGTATGTTCTACGGTCACCAAAACAGGCTATTATGTCGCTCAAGAAAGATTGAAAGATAAAGCGGTGGTCATCTTTGCGCCGCTGGATTTTAGCTGGCTTATAAGAAAATTTATTCTTTTGATCAATCCTAAAATTTACATCTGCGCCGAAACGGAAATTTGGCCCAATTTATATTCCTTTTTGCATCGTAAGCAAGTCCCCATTATCCAGATTAACGGCCGTATTTCTGACAGGGCTTTTGAAGGTTACAAAAAGATAAAGTTTATCGTGAGAAATATTCTTAATTGCGTGGATATATTCTGCATGCAGACAGAATTGGACGCGCGGCGCATTCAAGAATTAGGCATCGAGGCACAAAAAATTAAAGTCATCGGGAATTTAAAGTTTGATAATTTACCTTCTGATGCTGCTTTTAGGCGGGAAGATTTAGGGTTCAGTAAAGAAGACTGCCTGTGGATTGCGGGCAGTACTCATCCGGGTGAAGAGGAAATTATTCTTGAAATATATCAAAAATTAATTAAAGAATTCAGTTCTTTACGCCTTATTCTAGCCCCGCGCCATATTGAACGCGCGCAGGAGATTATTCAATTGGTAGAACAGAAAGGATTGCGTGCCTCCAGGCTTTCTGTAGGGGTGCCCCTACCTGATAAAAATATCCTTATTGTCGATACGATAGGTCAGCTGCGCAGTCTTTATGGAATCGCCGACATTGTTTTTGTGGGGAAAAGTCTTTGTGGCGGCGGCGGACAAAATATGATTGAGCCGGCCTTTTTTGGCAAGCCAATCCTCGTGGGCCCCTTGACGTACAATTTTAAAGATATCGTCAGAATTTTTTTGAAAGAAAAGGCCTTGAAAGAGGTGCGTGATCCCCAAGAGTTAGAACAGGCAGTAAAAGAATTCATTAACAATCCCGCTCAGGGTAAGGTTATGGGAGAGAGGGCCAGACAGCTTGTGGAAAAATATCAAGGGGCAACAACCAAAACAATCAGAATCATTAACGAATTGATAACCGTAGGGGCGCCCCCCCGTGGCCGCCCCTATAAATAATGGGCCGGCACAGGGGCCGGCCCCCTACAGTTTCCAATATGCCGATATCGTTGAGACAATTTTTATTTTTAATTGCCACAGATCAAAGGCAAGGTTTCTTGGCCAATATTTTGAAAGCCTTTTTATGGCTTCTTTCTTGGGCGTATTATCTGGGATTAAGTTGTATTCTTTTGGGCTACAGGGCAGGTTTGTTTAGAAAACATAAACTCCCCAGGCCCGTTATTAGCGTGGGGAATATCACCTGGGGCGGAGTGGGGAAAACCCCTTTCGTGATATGGCTAGTAGAAAAGCTTAAAGCACAGAATTTAAAGCCTGTTATTTTAACGCGAGGATACAGGGCTCAAAACAGTCATGGTGAAAAAATCAGTGACGAGGCTAAAATGCTTGAAGATGTGCTCAAAGATGTTCCCGTGCTGGTGGGGAAGAATAGAGCTGCCTCAGCGCGGCAATTTCTTAAAACTCAGAGGGCTGATGTTTTTATCTTAGATGACGGGTTTCAGCATTGGCGCCTTTATCGGGACATGGATATCGTTTTGATCGACACGACAAATCCCTGGGGGAATCAACAACTCCTCCCTCGAGGGATTTTAAGAGAGCCTTTAAGTTCCTTGCGCCGGGCCCAGGCTGTGATTCTCACTAAAACGGATTTAGGCCAGGAGAATATCGCGCCTATTAAAAATTGTCTTATTGAGCTTTGCACAACCAATAGTTACCACAGTGCCATTGGTAAAGAAAAAGTCAATAATAAAATCTCTTCTAATCTTCTCGTGGCTGAAACTGTTCACAAGGCCGTTAGCCTGGAAGATATCCGAAATGCCAGCACGCTTGAATTGTCTAGTTTAAAGAATAAAAGAATTGCCTCTCTCTGCAGTATCGGCAATCCAAAATCATTTGAAGCCACGTTAAAGAATCTGGGAGCCCAAGTGATTAAAAGTTTTGTATTTATGGATCATCACACGTATACCAACGATGAGATTGAAGAAATTGTTCAAGAGTGCCTTAAGGAAAACATTTCTACTATCGTAACAACACAGAAAGATGCCGTTAAGTTAGCCTGTTTGGCCGATATCTTTAATGAAAGAATAAATATTTTTTGTCTTCACATCGATATTTCCTTTGTTCAAAGAGAGGATGAATTCCTTGAAAGAATCCAGCATATTATACGCCCTTAAGGCTTTGGGGTTTATTATTCGATGTCTACCCTTAACAGCAGCCTTAGGGTTAGGACGGTTTATAGGAGTCATGGGGTATTATCTAGATTGCAAACACCGACGGCAGGCGTATTTGAATTTACGCATTGCCCTTTCCGGAGAAAAGACTCCAGGAGAATTAGATATTATTTTAAAAGACCTTTTTAAGAATTACGCCCAGAATTTTATAGAAATTTTTCGGATGCCTTCCTTAACGCCTGAGCGATTTAAAAGGTTAGTTAAAATAGAAGGAGAGGAGCATATTGTTGGATCCTTGAAGAAAGGAAAAGGTCTTATTCTCCTGGCCATGCATTCGGGCAGCTGGGAAATGGCCAATCTGACCTGTGCCATGCTCGGCTATCCGTATAAGGTCATCGTTAATCCTCAGAAAAAATATTCCCGGTTAGCGGATTTGATCAATTCGTATCGTTCCTGCGGAGGTTCCGTTATATTAACCAAAGGAATGGGAACCAGAGATTTTATTAAAAGTTTAGAGAATAATGAAGTGATCGGGATGGTTGGCGATCAGGGAGGGAAAGATGGGGTTTTGGTGTCCTTTTTAGGACGGAGCGCTCCTTTCTCAAACGGCGCTATCCGGATAGGGCTGAAATTTGAAGTTCCAATTTGTTTTTCTGTTATCATCAGAAAACCCAATGGGCATCATCATTTAATTATTCATAAACCTTTAGAGTTAGTTAATACGGGGGATTTAGAAAAGGATATTGCCGCTAATCTTAATCAAATCAGCCGGCAGATGGAAGGGTATATCCGCCGTGATCCTTCGGAATATATGTGGTTTTATAAAGCATGGAAATATTCCAAAGAGGTAAATATTCTTCTATTAACGGATGGACGGACAGGGCATTTAAGACAGTCGCAGATGGCTGCCAATTCCTTGCAAAAATTACTGGCTGAAAAAGGGATAACCGCTCAAATCCGTTTTGCCAGCGCTATTTTCAAAGATCGAAGAAAAGCAGTCCTATTTTCGTTTTTAAGCCTGATAACTTTTTCTCTTGTGTATTTAAGACGATGGGATCTGTTAAAGAATTTTTTAACGGCGGAATCATTTAAAGAGATAAGCAGCGCAAAAGCGGAATTTATTATCTCCTGCGGCTCATCGGTAGCTGCGTTAAATCAAGTTCTTTCACGGGATCAAAATGCTAAAAGCATTGTCATCCAGAAACCGGGTCTCTTAAGCCTGCGGCGGTTTAATTTAGTCATTCTTCCGCAGCACGACACTCTCAATTTAAAGAAATATTGTAAGAACAATCTGATCACGACCCACGGCGCTGTTAATCTCATCGATTCTCTTTATTTAAAAGAGCAGGCCCAGTTACTGCTGAATCGTTTTTCCCATCTTAAAAATAGATTTAGGACAAGGGTAGGAGTTTTTATCGGCGGTGATTCTCGGGACATGTATCTAAGCGAATCGCAGATAAAAATTTTTGTTGATCAATTAAAGGAAGTTCTCGAACAGATGAATGCCGATAGCCTGATCACGACTTCCCGGCGGACACCCCCAAGGATCGAACAATTATTGCAAAGGGCATTTAAAAAGGATTCTCGTTGTGCATTATTTATTGATGCGGCGCAGAATAATGTGCCCGAAGCGGTGGGAGGAATTCTAGGGCTAGCCGATATCCTTATTGTTTCGGGGGATAGTATTTCTATGGTTTCGGAGGCCGCAAGTTCCGGCAAACCCACGATTGTTTTCTTGCCGCGCCTGCGCCGTCATTTTTTTAAAAAGGACAGTAAGCATAAATTATTTGTTGAGAATCTCCACGCGCAGGGCTTTATTTTTTCAACGGATATGAAAGGCCTGGCGCGAGCTATTTATGATGTCAGTAAAAATAAAATTCAGACCAAACCCTTGGAAGACAGAAAGATTGTAGAAGAAGCTCTAAAAAGGATCATTTAATGAAAGTCCTGCAAATATTACCCGAGTTAAATGTCGGCGGGGTCGAGACAGGAACGGTTGACTTTGCTAAATATTTAGTCGCGCATGGTCATCAATCGATTGTTGTTTCAGCAGGCGGGGCTTTAGTTTCTTCTCTTGAGGAAAAGGGGACAAAGCATTACACCCTTCCCGTGCATAAGAAATCTTTGTGGATGATCATAACAATGGTCAAACGGCTGCGCCAGATTATCGAGGAGGAGAAAGTCGATATTGTTCATGACCGTTCTCGTGTGCCGGCCTGGATTGCGTATTTCGCCTGCCGACGGACGAATGCCTCCTTTATTACTACCTGTCATGGGTTTTATAAAAATCGTCTTTTTAGCCAGGTGATGGGCTGGGCCAAGCGGGTGATTGTCCCCAGCGCGGTCATAGGACGGCATATGATCGATGAGTTTAAAGTGCCGGCGGAAAGTATTCATTGTATCCCGCGCAGCGTGGATTTAGAAAAATTTAATATTCTTCGACAAGGCAAGACTGGAAGATCAAAACACATTGTCGCTATCGTCGGAAGAATTACTCCTTTGAAGGGACACCCTTTTTTTATTCAAGCGATGGCCACGGTCATCCGTCGAATGCCTTATACAAAGGTGTGGATCATCGGAGATGCTCCGGCAAGCAAGGAATCTTATAAACAAGAATTAGAAGTGTTGGTTAAACGGTTAGGATTAAAAGATTATGTAGAGTTCCTAGGGAATCGCCGGGATATCCCGCAAATTTTATCCCAGGTCGATGTTCTTGTATTTTCCAGCGTGGTTCCAGAATCTTTTGGCCGTGTCATTGTAGAGGCACAGGCTGCCGGAGTTCCGGTGGTGGCCACGCGTGTAGGAGGGGTTGTTGATATTATTGATGATGGGAAAACGGGATTATTAGTTCCTGCCAAAGACCCTGAGGCTATCGCCAAAGAAGTTCTTCGACTTTTAAATGATACGGAACTGGCATCACGGCTGGTTGAGGCAGCGCAAAGGAAAATAAGAGAAAAATTTACCTTAGAACATATGGCCTCGCAGACTTTAAAAGTCTATGAAGGGCTCCTTAACGCGATGCACATCCTTGTTGTTAAGATAAGTTCTCTAGGGGATGTGGTTTTAGCGACGGCGTCTTTACGCGCGATACGGCGCAAATTCCCTCAGGCTAAAATATACTGCCTTGTGGGCAAGGAGTCTAGAAAAATACTCCAGCATTGTCCGTATTTAGATGGGCTCATTGTTTATGACGCTTCTTTTAAAGATAGGGGAATTTTTAAGTTTTTAAAGCTAACCAGCCGTTTAAGAAAATATCGTTTTGATAAAATTATTGATCTGCAGAATAACCGCAAAAGCCATCTCTTAAGTTTTTTAAGTTTCCCTCGAGAAAGTTACGGTTATAATAACGGGAAATGGGGGTTTCTCTTGACGCACGCGCTCAAAGATTCTAAAACAGCGATGTCCCCGGTCGCGCATCAGTTTCAAGTTTTAAAGCTGTTAGGGATAAGTCAAGAGGACGTGCCGGCTCTTGAACTTTGGCCGTCGCCCAAAGATGAGCAATACATCGCTGAATTATTCGAATCCGAATGGCTGGGCAATGCCCGGCATATTGTCGGTATTCACCTCGCGGCTAAGTGGAAGACAAAGAATTGGCCGATGGAATATATGGCTAAGTTGTGTGATCTTTTATCGGCTAAAAATATCCGGGTGATTATTACGGGCGCGGAAAAAGATAAACCGCTCCTCAGCCGACTGCTCACGCTTACCAAGTCTAAACCTTCTATTCTTGTCGGGAAGACAGATATTGTTCAATTGGCGGCTTTGCTCAAACGCTGTCAGGTTTTTATCACTCCGGATTCGGCGCCTTTGCATGTGGCCGCGGCTGTGGGGACACCGACGATTGCGCTTTTTGGGCCGACGGATTCACAGCGGCATGCGCCGCCAGGAGATAAAATAATGATTTTGGAAAAGAAGCCGCCCTGCGCTCCTTGCTACAGCGCGCATTGCCGTGTGTTAACGCATGTGTGCATGAAGGAAATTACACCAGAAGAAGTCGCTGGCGTTGTTGAAGACCTAATTTTGGGGAAAAAAGAAAAATGAATATTTTATTTTTAACAACACATTTAAATAGCGGTGGAATCACCAGTTACCTTTTAACGCTGATTAAAGGATTGGTTGAGGGTGGGCATCGTGTGTTTTTAGCGGCGAGCGGCGGAGACAGGGAAGGTGATTTTTTAGCCCTGGGGGCCTTTCATCTAAAGATAAACATCCGCACAAAATCAGAACTTGATCCTCGAATTTATTTAGCGCTGCCCGCGCTTAAAAAATTTATCCACGAACATAAAATTGATCTGATTCACGCTCAAACCAGGATAACCCAGGTGATGGGAAGGCTTCTTGGTCAAATTACAAAAATCCCTTATGTCGCGACGTGTCATGGATTTTTTAAAAGCCGTTTGTTTAGACGTATATATCCTTGCTGGGGAGATCGTGTCATCGCCATTAGCCCTGCGGTTCAAAATCACTTAAGAAATGATTTTGATGTTAAGGAAGGGGAAATTGTATTAGTGGAAAGTGGAATTGATATCGAAGATTTTCCTTTGATTACGGAGGAGAAAAGACGGGAAACCAAAATAAAATTTCACTTAGAGAATCATTTAACCATTGGCATCATTGCCCGCTTATCCGATGTTAAGGGCCAGGATGTTTTAATCAAGGCCATGCCGCGGGTGATCAAAAAAGTTCCTAACGTCAAATTATGCCTTTTTGGGGAAGGCCGTGAGGAAAATAATTTACAGCAATTAACCAATGATCTTAATTTAGGTAATGATATATTATTTTTTCCTATCGTTAATCAAACGTGGGAAAGTTTATGTTTGCTTGATGTCTTTGTCATGCCTTCCCGCCAGGAAGGGTTAGGCCTTTCGATTATGGAAGCGCAGGCGGCTGGACTGCCTGTCGTGGCCTCCCGTGTAGGCGGAATTCCCGGCTTAATTGAAGATGGCCGCACAGGATTTCTCGTCGAATCCGAAAATGAAAAGGCTTTGGCCGAAAAATTAATTGAGGCCCTTCAAGATCCTGATCGCCGTCAACGCGTCGGTTTAGCGGCTAGAGAATTTATCCAGAAGAAATATTCTTCTGGCGAAATGGTGAAAAAAACTTTGGATGTTTACGGAAAATTAGTACAGGGAAGACATTGAATGCGTAAGGACTTTCAGAAAATTTTGGTCGTTAATGTGAATTGGGTAGGGGATGTGGTTTTTAGCTCAGCCGTATTTGAGGCCCTGCGTGAGGCTTATCCGCAAGCCCAAATAAGCTGCCTGGCTGCCCCGCGTGTTCGAGAGGTGCTGGAAGCCATCCCGTTTGTTCACGAAATTATTTTCTACGAAGAGAAGGGATGCCATAAAACGCCGTGGGGAAAATGGAAGTTGATTGATGAGCTTAAGCGGAAGAAATTTGACGCGGCGTTTCTTTTGCATCGTTCGCTAACTCGGGCGTTGCTGGTCTTTTTAGCGGGAATTCCCGCGCGTGTCAGTTACGCAACCAAGGGCCGTAAAATTTTTTTAACCCACAGCAGTCCAGAACCGTTAGGATCCATTCACCGTCAGGATTACTATCTAGGACTGTTAGAGGCCTTTGGAATCATTGTCAAAAAAAGACAAAGTATTCTGAGTGTTGATCCTTTCATTCAAACTGAAGTCAATGAGCGGCTTGCTCAACTTGGCATTGCGGAAAAAGATTTTTTACTTGTCCTTAACCCGGGAGGAAATTGGGATCTTAAGCGCTGGCCCAAAGAAAATTTTACTAAATTAATGGAGAGCCTTTTTAAATATTTTAATAATCGAGGTAACTTTAAAATTATCCTTAATGGCGCCCAAAAAGATACAGCCCTTATTGAAGAAATTTCGCGGCCGCTTGATTTAAGCTCTCAGCCGAGAGTGATTAATTTAGCCGGCAAGATTAATCTCAAAGAATTAATGGCTTTAATGAAGAGAGCGAACCTTGTCGTTTCCGCGGACAGCGGGCCCTTACACATTGCCAGCGCTGTGGGCACCCAAACGGTGGGAATTTTTGGCCCCACAAGTCCGGAGGTGACCGGACCTCGCGGCAGCGGCTCTTCCCAAATTTTAAAAGTGGATGTCGGCTGCAACCGCAGTCCTTGCTATTATCTGCAATGTCCGCAGAACACCTGCATGCAGTCCGTCACGGTTCAGGATGTCTTTGAGCAGGTGGTAAAAATTGTTAATTAACTCTAGCCAAAGATTCGAGATAGCGTTAAGATATAATTCAATGCCTCAACTCCAGTCTATAAAGGGAAAGAACCTAAACCCAAAGAGGAGGTGCTTATGTCCAAGCAAGGTTGTATAGTCTGTAAGATCGTAGGTATCATTGCGATTATTGGAGCGCTCAACTGGGGGCTTGTAGGGGTTTTTGGATTTAATCTTGTGGAGACTATTTTCGGAGTGGAAACAGCCCTGACACGGGTGGTTTATGCGGTCGTTGGAATTGCCGGAATCCTTTTGTTGGGCGGATTGCTAGGGCTGTGTTCATGCTGTAAAAAAACGTAAATAATCAGCAAAGGGCGTGCATTTGAAGGTAAAATATGTAGGGTGCGCGCCCCTCGTTTACTATTTTAAAGGAGCGGACGATGGTAAGTAAAAAGTTTATTTTTGTATTTATAATGGGTTTTTTTATGCAAAATTCTCTGTGGGCTCAAATTGAACCCATCCAAGAGGTTGAAAGCCCTGAAGAAGTAACCGAAGTTCAGATGAATCTCGAGTCCCCGATGCCTTCGCAGGAAATTATAAACACGGAAGACATGGATAATGAAGAGTATAATGAAGATGAAACGGCGAATGAGCCAGAGGAAGTTATAGAGGACGCAGAGGAAACGTTTTTGGAAGAAGAAATCAATGATGAAGAGGAATCAGCGCCTGAAGACCAGGTGAGCGCAGAGGAAGGTAATCAGGGGTATGTTTATGGGACCGCGTTAACTTCAGAAGAATCTCAAAAGCCCCCGAAAAAATCCCTCTCTCTCTGGCAGCAGATTATAAAGATGGATGAGTGGTTTCAAGAAAAATTTTGGTAAATGAAGCCTAGACTTACGGAACAACGTGAACGTAAGTCTGCTCATTGAAGGGGTTCGGCTGTGAATTTTGAAGCGGTTTTACGCTGGCTCATTGAAAATTTTAATAAATACGAGATTCGTTTCGCTTTGATGGGTGGATTTGCCATGCATGCCGCCGGCTATATGCGCAGCACCCAGGACCTGGATCTTTTAGTCTTTAAAGAAGATATGCCAAAAGTGAAACAAATTATGGGTTCTTTTGGGTATGAATTAATCCACGAGAGTGAAGACGTTTCGAATTTTGTGGGGAAATTGAAAGAATTGGGCCGCGTGGACTTTCTTCACGCCCACCGTACTTACGCAAAGAATATGTTGCAAAGGGCGAAAGAATGTGGCATACTCAATAACACATTTCAGGTCAAAGTCCTTCAACCTGAAGATTTGATTGGGCTTAAAGTTCAGTCCAGCTCCAACGATCCGGCCCGGTATCATCAAGATTTAGCGGATATAGAAGTGCTCATATGGGTCAATTTAGGCACTTTAAACATGAATTTAGTCAAAGAGTATTTCAGCCTTTTCCACAGGGAAGAGGAATTAAGCAATATATTAGCCAAAATCAAAAATGCTTAACCGAATCGAAAAAAAAGAACTCTTAGAAGACGCTTTGAGTATAAAACGCCGGGACGCTTTCCGTAAAGGGAAAGTGACGGCCGGCGCTTCCATTTCTCTGGATACGTATATTCAGTTTTTATCCAAAGTCCATAACGTATTCTCTTCTGTAGATATCATACGGCAGGAAAACTTCGCCAGGCACAGACTATAAACTCATTTGATGAAAATTTTTTAGAAGGCAATTCCTTTTTCAGGGATTGCCTATTTTTTTAAATGGCCAATTTCAAAAATACAGCTAATATCAGAAAAATTCTTGTTATTTCTTTAAGCAATATCGGCGATGTTATCTTAACCTTTCCGGTCATAGATATTTTAAGGACAGACTTTCCTAAAGCTGAAATTTCTGTCGTGGCGGGCCCCAGGGCAGAAACTTTATTAAGAGGTAATCCTCATCTTGAAAATGTTTTTGTGTTCGATAAACGCCAATCCTTTTTAAAGAATATTTGCTTTATGGGGAAGTTAAGAAAAGAAAACTATGATCTGGTTGTAGACCTGCGCAATACAGCCATTCCTTTTTTTATAGGAGGCCGTTATCGCACCTCTTTTTGGGATTATAAAAAAAATAATGTCCATATGCGTCTTAAGCATTTAAATCGTTTAAGAACGATTTACCCCTATTCGGCCCAGGCGCAAGAAAAATATTCTTTATTCATCCCAGAAAAAGATCGTATTTACATTGGTCAGCTATTGGAGGGGGAAATCTGCGTCGACGTTAAAAAAAATATTGTGGTTGCTCCCGGGGCGGCTAATCATGATAAACGATGGACCCAAAAAGGTTTTCAGGAAATAGGTGATTATTTGGTGAAACAAGGCGCGAACATTATTTTTGTCGGCGATCAAAATGATCGAGAATTCGCTCAAGGAATCCAGGAGCGTATGCGGGAGCATTCGGTTAATTTTTGCGGACGTCTGACACTGATTCAATTAGCCGAACTTTGCAAACGAGCTTCGTTGGTCATTTCTAACGACAGCGCGCCCATGCATCTAGCCAGTTATCTGGATCGTCCGGTTTTAGCAGTTTTTGGGCCCACCGATCCGCAAAAATATGGGCCCTGGAGTAAAAAAAGTTATTTCCTCCATAAAAATGAACATTGTTTGAAGTGTCAAAATAACAGATTAACAACTTCGCATACCTGCATGGAAGCCGTAAAAAGCGAAGATGTCATAAAAATTTTAAAAGAAATCAATGATTAAAAAAGAATTTAAAAATATCCTTATTGTCCGCACGGACCGCATAGGAGATGTTGTCTTAACAACCCCCGCTATTAAGGCCTTAAGAGAGGCTTATCCCACGGCGAAAATTTCTATCCTGGTAAACCCTGCAACCAAAGATTTAGTGGAGGGCAATGTTTATTTAAATGAAGTTCTCGTTGATGACCGTGAGCATGAACATAAAGGGAAGGGATTCTTAAAATTAGCCAGGCTTCTGCGTCAGAAAAGATTTGATTTAGCCATCATTTTTCATACCAAAAGACGTACGAATCTTTTATGTTTTTTGGCTGGAATTCCCCGGCGGGTAGGGTATAAAAATAATAAATTCGGGTTCCTTTTAACCGATCCTATCGAGGACAAACGTCATCTAGGCGAAAAACACGAGGCTGAGTATTGCCTGGATGTCTTAAAACATTTAGGGATTAAAGCGGATAGTTTAGAAATCTTAGTCCCTATTCAAAGAAAAGCCGAAGAGTGGCTTAAGGAATTTGAGCAGGCTCATCAAATCAAGGCAGCTGATCAAATCATGGCCGTTCACGCAGGGGCCAGTGACCCTTCCAAACGCTGGCCAGAGACACGATTCGTCGAAACAATTGATATTCTTATGAAGTGTTATCCGCTCAAAGTCGTTCTTATTGGAGCGGACAATATTAAAGAGATATCGCAAAAAATTTCATCGTCAGTTTCTTTACCCATTTTGGATATGACAGGAAAAACGACCGTGGGCCAGCTGGCGGTGTTACTCAAACGCTGTTCTCTTCTGATTTCTAATGATTCTGGCCCTGTCCATGTGGCGGCGGGAGTGGGCACGCCGGTTATCTCGATTTTTACCCGCAACCAGCCCGGGATTAATCCCGAGCGCTGGAGGCCGCTAGGAGATAAGGTAAAAATAGTCGCGGTTCCATCCCAGGATAAGGATGGTGTCAGCGCGGTTCTAGAAGCTGTTGACGGTCTTCTGAAACTGTGTTAGAATTCTTTGTTTTTTCAATCTAAGGATTAAAATGCGTGAAAATAATATTATCTCTAGATTTAATAAAAGTAATATTCTTGTTGTTGGGGATATTATTTTAGACCAATATATTAAGGGGAGTACCTCGCGGCTTTCTCCTGAGGCGCCCGTGCCGGTAGTAGTCCAGGAAGAATCCTTTTACCGAGCCGGCGGGGCAGCCAATGTCGCTACTAACCTCACCAGTCTCAATGCCAAAGTTACCCTTGTTGGGAAGATCGGGCCGGATCCGGAAGGCAAAATTATCCTAGCCGAGCTTAAGAAAAATAAAATTAATACCCAGGGGATTTTTGTGGATCGCAATCTGCCCACGATTTTAAAAACCCGGGTGATGGCTCAGCATCAGCAGATTGTGCGTATTGATCGTGAAAAAATTAAAGAAGAGGGCGATCAGAAAATTAATGACCAAATTTTTGCCTTCATCGAGAAGAATATCGACAATTTTCATGCCGTGATTCTTTCCGATTATGGCAAAGGAATCATCAGCGCGGATTTAGTGGATTTCGTTTGTAAACTTGCTTTAGCCAAGAAAAAAATTATTACCGTTGATCCCAAAGTTGAGCATTTTAAATATTACCGTTGTGTCAGCTCGATTACTCCCAACCTCAAAGAGGCCGAAAATGCCATCAGAAATATTAAGATTACCTCTAACGCGCCTCAGCGTTTAGGCATTCATGTCGACCGTTTAGAAACCGATGAGGAAATTGATTTGGCCGGAGCGGAATTGCTTAAGTATTTAGATTTAGAGTCTCTTTTAATTACTTTGGGCGAGCGGGGAATGAGGCTCTTTGAGCGCAATAAAAAGCCCGTTTATATTACCACAAAGGCGCGGGAAGTTTTTGATGTCACCGGTGCCGGCGATACCGTCATTGCTGTTTTTACTTTAGCGTTAAGCGCCGGGGCCAGCAAAGAAGAGGCCGCGCATATCGCTAATTTTG
>Ga0082335_1005398_pt1 | contig 17746 bp, 4 predicted proteins | sample Subgrocontami58m_FD_72375 | JGI IMG/M metagenome (GOLD analysis project Ga0082335, IMG submission 72375) | Subsurface groundwater microbial communities from S. Glens Falls, New York, USA - GMW37 contaminated, 5.8 m (SPADES assembly) (version 2) ... | reverse complement strand
CGGTGTGGCGTGGAAAAATCCGGACGCCCTGTTCGAGCACCGCCAGCTGATCGCGGGTCGGCGGCTGGGCGCTGGCCGCCCAGATGTCGGCGATCAAGGTGTAGACTTCGGCCAGCGGCGGCTCCTGGCCGCGCGCCGCGGTCAGCGGGGCGAGGATCCCGCTGATCTGGGCGGACGTGAGACGTTGACCGCTCAAAGCGGCGAAGCGCAGTCGCGCGAGTTCGAAGCACGCGCGCGGCCGGAGCGTCTGGGCGCGAGTGGCGGCGTTCTCGAGGAATTCGCGCGCGCCGACGTCGTTGCCGGCGTCAACCTCGCATAGGCCGAGCGCCGCGAGCAACTGCGGGTCGCGACTGCCGCCGTCGTAGGCCCGTCGAAGGGTACGACGGGCCTGTTCCAGATATTTCGGCGTGAGCGGCGGGAACTGTGCCTTCACGAAGCCAATTTCGAGCCGCTCCCAGTCGCCCTTGATCCGCGCGATCTCGACGTCGCTGGCCGGGCGCAACACGTAGTCGGGCAGCCGCGGGCGTTGCGCCGGACGGAGCACGAGCTGGTCACGCATCGCTTCGGGGAGAAACGCGGTGAGCTGCTGCCGCGCAGTCGCGAAATCGAGGCCGAAGCATTCCCGAAAAAGCGCCTCCGTCACCGGCTCGACCGCCGCGCGCTCCGCGAATTTCCAGAGTGCCGCCCGCCGGGGTGCGCCGCGGCCGGCGAGCCCCCAGCGGATGAACAAGGCGGCCTGCGCCTGCCAGAGGGAGAGCCCCTCACCCAGCGCCCCGTCGGCCGGCGGGAGCTCGCCCGCGAAAAAGTCCGCCAGCGGCAGCAGGGCGCGATTCGCCTCCGGCCCGCCGCGCAACGCCGCGCTGCCGCCTTCTGAAAGCCAGTCCAGCCGGTCGAACGTGAGCGTGTCCTCGGCAAACGTGGCCCGCGCATACAACGTGAGCACGCCGCTGATGAACCACGGCGACAAGGCGGGCAGCCGGTTCCGCAGGATATGGGCAACGTAGTCCGGCGTGAGCGCGACACGATTGGCGTCGAACTCGCTTTCCTTCACGACGGCAAACAGCGCCTGCGCGTCGCGATCCCACAGCCGGAGATTTGGCAGGAAGCTGTAACGCGGCGGCGGCGCCCGCCGGCGCAGCCGCCCGTCGTCGATCGGCATCACGGCCTCGTTGAACTTGTCCTGTTCGGCCGCGGTCAACGCCATGTGCGCCACGACTTCCTGCGACGTCGATGGTTGTCGCGCACTGTCGACAAACAGCAGCGTGCGCGGCCCGGACAGCTTCAACTGGAGCGCGGGCGGCAGCATTTCTCCCAGCAACGCGTGCAGACGGAGGTGGTTCGCGACGAGAGCGCGCGTGAGCCGCTCCGAACAGCACGACAACAGCTCCAGCCCCGAACCTCGTGCGGCTTCCTCGGCCGAGGTGGCCACCTCCGCATAGCGCCAAGGCAAAGGCTGCGCCGTCTCCTCGACGAGGAAAGGCGGCAGCGTGACCGGCGGCTTGGCTTCCGCGGCCGCAACCGCGCAAGCGCCAAGCGCGAGGCCGGCGGCAAGCGAAAGGAGAAGGCGGCAACGGCTCATCGGACGAAGGACGAGCGGCCACGATAGCAGCGCCTCGCGTCCGGCGACGAGCGCGAATCGGAAACTTCGCCGCTGCACGGAAGCGGGCCTTGAACTGAGACCGCTGTTCGCTAGTCTAGGCTAACAGGTGCCAGACGCGACTCCGAGCCACCATCAGGTCAGGACCGGTGCCGACACGGCCCGGGCAACGGAGCCTGCAAACAGATCCGCGCAGGCGGACCGCGCAGAGCTCCTGCGCGACCTCAATCAAGAGCTGAACCAGCATCAAGACTACCTCCGAGACCTCGCAGAGCGCTACAATTGGTGGCAGAGTCCGGAGGTCGCACTGCAATTTCCCGCACGGTTGGTCGTTCAAGTGATGAATCTCGGCACGTTCGCCGACATCAGCCAACTTTGGCGTACTTTCGGGGATGACTGCCTTCGCCGGGTATTGGAGAGCGCCGAAGCCGGCCAATTGACGCCCCGCTCCTGGCACTATTGGCATTATCGGTTGAAGAACGTCAGCCCGGGCGGCGTTCCGCCTATGCCCAAGCGGCAGATCGCATAAATGGCCGCCTTCACTCCGCGATTGGACATTCTACCCGCCGAGCAGCGGCTGCTATGGCCGGCGCTCCGTCCGATCCGCGATTTGGGTTTTGTGCTCTATGGCGGGACCGCGATCGCGCTGCGCCTCGCACACCGCCAATCCATCGACTTCGATTTCTTCCATTCGCGCCAGCTGGATCGCGAGGCGCTCGAGAAGGCCGTGCCCATCCTGAACGCAGCGACAGTGCTGCAGGAAAGTCCCAACACTTTCGTTGCGATGGCTCCCGGCCAGGTGAAGCTTTCGTTCTTCGGCGGCCTGGATTTCGGTCGGGTCGGCGAGCCGCAACCAACTAACGACGGCGTACTGCGCGCTGCTTCGCTCGAAGATTTGATGGCGAGCAAGCTGAAAGTGATTTTGCAGCGTTCCGAATCAAAAGACTACATCGACCTTGCGGCCATGGTGAGAGCGGGCGGCTCGGTGGCGGCAGGATTGGCGGCAGCGGAAAAAATATATCATCCGACTTTTCCCCCGAGCGAATCGCTCCGAGCACTGGTCTACTTCGAGGGCGGCGACATGGCCCTGGTGAACGAACCGGATCGTGCGGTCCTGACGAAAGCAGCGGCAGCGGTCCGCGAACTCCCGCCGGTGACCATCAGGCCGGATCTCGCTCCTCCTGAAATCACGATTTCGGCGGCGCAGGCCTCCAAGGTGAAGCGGGCGGAAGGACGAACGTAATCGGGCAGGCGATTGGCTATTGGTCGCAACCTGCAGGGTCAGACCGGCATGTCTTCGCTCGGGGCCCTGAGCTTGCCGAACGAGCTTGTCGAGACGGCTGCAACCAAAGCAACGGAGAGGGCATCGCCCACGGACCACACAAAATAAAGAACTCCATTTTCTTCCGCAGCCGAGGGGCTTCACCTCTCCAGGGCCTCTGCGATCCTCCTGTAAAATGGTTGACCGCTTCCCTCCGTGGCCGCTTCGCGTATTCGCGCTTCGGATTGCGCCCGCAAGTACGCTTGCGCCGGCTCCGCACCCGCCGTCATAACTCCGCCCACCCCATCCCACCATGCGTCACTTGCTCGTCCTGTTCGGAGTGTTGCCGGTTGGCGTCGCGCTGGCGACGCCCAAGGAGACGATCGACCTGTTGTTCGCGACGAAAACGATCGAGCAGGTCGCGCTGGCGCCGGATGGCCACCGGCTCGCATGGGTCGAGCGCGAGCAGAGGAAGGATCGCACCGAATCGCGAAACTCCTTTCTCCACCTGGTCGAGGGGAACACCTCCCGGCGCGTGACCGCCGGCCAGGGTGGGCCGCACACGGAAAAGCACGCGAGCTGGTCGCGCGACGGCGCCCGCCTCGCGTTCCTGTCGGATGCGGAAAAGGAAAAACAACTTCAGCTTTATGTCATGCCCGCGACGCCGGCCGCCGGCGTCGCGCCGCGCAAGCTGACGACGTTGAACGGCCAGCTGGCGTGGCCGCAGTGGTCGCCGGACGGTCGCACGATCGCGCTGCTGTTCATCGAGGGACAAACCCACCTGGCCGGACCCGTGGAAGCCGCCGCACCCGACTCGGGTGAAGTGGCCGAGAAGGTCTTCGAGCAGCGGGTGCTCCTGGTCGACGCGGCGAGCGGTGCGACGAGATTCGTCACCCCGCCGGACATTCACGTCTACGAGTTGTCCTGGTCGCCCGACGGCCGAGAAATCGCCTACGTCGGCGCGCCCGGTTCGGGCGACAACAACTGGTATGTCGCACGCCTATTTGCGCTCGAAGTTGCCCGCGGGACAATTCGCGAGGTCTTCAAGCCCACCACGCAAATCGCCGTGCCGCGCTGGTCGCCGGACGGCACGACGATCGCCTTCATCCAGGGATTGATGAGCGACGAAGGTGCGACCGGCGGCGACATCTGGACCGTGCCGGCGGCCGGCGGCGCCGCGCGCAATCTGACGCCGGCGCGGCCGAGTTCCCCCGCGTGGCTCGCCTGGCTGCCGTCGGGGAAAATCCTCTTCACCGAGGGGGTGCGCGGCCGCTCGTCGATCGCGACGCTGGATCCGGCGACCGCCCGAACGGAGACGCTGTGGACCGGCGACGAGGCGATTGGCGCGGGCGATGCCGCCTCGAGCCTGTCGATCACCCCGGATGGCGCGACGGCTGCGCTGATCCGTTCCTCGTGGGCGCGGCCGCCGGAGGTCTGGTCCGGCGCCCCCGGCAACTGGCAGCAACGCACGCGGATCAACGAGGCCTGCCAGCCGCGCTGGGGCCGCGCGGAAAGCGTCGCCTGGCAGAGCGACGGCTACGCGGTGCAGGGCTGGCTCCTGTATCCGAGCGAGTATGACGCGACGAAGCGTTATCCGATGATCGTTGGAATCCACGGCGGCCCGGCCGCCCAGGTGCGTCCGACCTGGCCGGGGCTCGGGCTGAGCGTCGCGACGTTGTCGGCGGAAAACTATTTCGTGTTCCTGCCCAACCCCCGCGGCAGTTTCGGCCAGGGCGAGGCCTTCACGATGGCGAACGTGAAGGATTTCGGCCACGGCGACCTGCGCGACATCATGGCGGGGATCGACACCGTGCTGAAGCGCGCGCCGGTCGATCCCGCGCGGCTGGGCGTCGCCGGCTGGAGCTACGGCGGGTTCATGACAATGTGGACGGTCACGCAGACGAACCGCTTCCGGGCCGCGGTGGCGGGCGCGGGCATCGCCAACTGGCAGAGTTATTACGGGCAGAACCTGATCGACCAGTGGATGATTCCGTATTTTGGCGCGTCGGTGTACGACGATCCTGGCGCGTATGCGCGCAGCTCGCCGATCAACTTCATCAAGGCGGTCCGGACCCCCACGTTGATTCTGGTCGGCGAACGCGACAAGGAATGCCCGGCGCCGCAGTCGTATGAATTCTGGCACGCGCTGAAGTCGCTCGGCGTGGAAACGAAGTTCGTGGTCTACGAAGGCGAGGGCCACCATCTGCGCAAACCCGCCAACATCGAAGATCTGCTGACGCGCACGATCGCCTGGTTCGATCAACGGCTGAAGCCGGCAGCCGGGAAACCCGCGACGGCGCAGTGACCGCCGCTTATCGCCCGCTTCGGCTGCCTGCGTTGGAAGTTCCCGCCGCCGCGCGGAGAAATGCCAGCACGCAATCCAACCAACGGCTCATTTCCGAGCAGGCCGTGTGGGGTTCGAGAAAAGCGATCTGGACGTGCAACTCGCCGTCGATGATCCATGCGCTGACATCGAGCGGGTGATCGCGCTCGAAGCGCGGCGAAATCGCGTCGCGCGGAAGTTCGGCCGCCATTTGGAACATCGCGCCGTCTGCCGGCGCGGCGAACTCGCCGAGGTAGTTGAAGCCAATTCGGGTCGCTGGCTCGGGCAGCCGATCGTCGCCGCCCTCGGCGCGCAGCAGGCCGTAGCTCAGGCCGGAATCCGGCAACGCGGCGAGCCCGTCGTGAATTCGGCTGACGGCGGCGGCCCAATCCTCGCCCGGCACGTCACTGGTGTGAAATGGATACAGGCACGTGAACCAGCCGACGGTGCGACTCACGTCGAATTGCGCCGTCCACGCCTCGCGTCCGTGCCCCTCGAGTTGCACCGCCACGTCCGGCTGGCCGCCCACTTCCCGCTCGGCGCGGGCGAGCGCGGCGAGCAGCAACTCGCGCACGCCAACGCCGGCCCTCGCGCCGAGCTGAGCGCGGATGCGGCGCGTCGTTTCGGCGTCCAGGACGCGCGATAGCACACCCACCTCGCCATAACGTCCGGCCGCCTGGTTTGATTTCGTCTGAGCGCACGACCGTGCGATTCGTCCCCACGCCTCGATGCATTGCCGGTCCCGCGCCCGCGCACCGGCCCATCGGCCGCACTCCTCGATCCATTCGTCGAGCTCGGTGCCGCTCGCCACCAATTCACACTCGCCGGACTCGGCCGCCGCGTACGCCGTGTTCAGATCCTCGAGCAGGATCCGGTGTGAGACCCAATCCGAGACCAGGTGATGCGTCACGCACAGCACGCGATCGGCGGGGACTCCGCGCACGATTCCGTAACGGACCAGCGGCCCGCGGCCGAGTTCGAAACCCGCCTGGATTGCCCCCACCCATGCGGTTTCGCGAGCCGCGACCTGCGCGGCCGAGCCGCCATGCGGATCGAGCACGTCGATCGCTGGTCCGGCCGCCGAAGCCGATTGGATTACCTGTTGCCACTTCCCATTGGCCTGCTCGAAGCGGGCGCGCAACGCAGCGTGCCGCCGCCAAATCGCATCGACGGCTCGCCGCAGCCGCTGGACGTCGACGCGCGCGGCGGTCGTGTAGAACACAGCCTGGTTGAAATGATGCAGCGGGCTGTCGCGGTGCGACTCGAGGAACCACTTTTGCACCGGCACCAATCCGATCGAACCGGACACGCTTCGGGCGGCCCGCGCCTCAACCGGCGCAAGCTGGGTGGCCTGATCCCGCAGACGCGGATGCGCAAAGATCGCTTTCAGCGGCAGGCTCCATCCGCGTTGCCGCAGCCGGCTCAGCACCGTGAGCGCCCGGATCGAATCGCCGCCCAGGGCAAAAAAATCGCTCTCGCGCCCCACCCGCCCGTCGGCCAGGCACTCCCGCCACGCCTCGGCGAGCGCGCGCTCCGGTGCGGTGGCCGGCGCGGTCACCGCTTGGCGCTCACCGAACTCCGGTGGGGGCAACGCGGATTGGTCGAGCTTGCCGCTGGCATTGAGCGGCAACCGCTCCAGGCAGACGTAGGCGGACGGCCGCATGTAATCGGGCAGCCGCGTCGCCACCCACGCGCGCACCGCTGCCACGTCGTCCTCCGACCCGATCAGGTACGCCACGAGCAACGGACTGCCGCGCCACTCCGACGGCACGACGGCGACATCGCGCACCGCGGGTGACTGCCGCAGCACCGCCTCGACCTCGCCGAGTTCGACGCGGAAGCCGCGGATCTTGATCTGCCCATCGGCCCGCCCGATGAACTCGAGCGTGCCATCAGCCCGCCATCGCACGAGGTCGCCCGTTCGATACATCCGCGCACCGGGCTCACCCGCGAAAGGATCCTCGATGAAACGCTCCGCGGTGACGGCCGGCGCGTTGCGATAACCGCGCGCCAGCAATCGCCCGCCGATGGAGAGTTCACCCGGAACGCCCAGCGGCACGCGGCGGTGGGCCTCGTCGAGCACATACGTGGCGGCGATCGCCAGCGGCCGGCCAATCGGGATGGCGGGCAATTCCGGCGTGTCGGGCGCGACGCGGTGGACCGTGGCGCAGACCGACGTTTCGGTCGGCCCATAGGCGTTGAAATATTCGAGCTGCCGCGCGTAGTGCCGTGCATCGCCGGGATCCGCCGCCTCACCCGCGGTGATCAGGACGCGCACCGGTTCCAGATTTGCGCGGTTCATGAGCCGGAGAAAAACCGGCGGCAACGTGACGACCGTCACGCGTTGGGCGCGCAACCAGGCCCGGAAGGCGGCGGGGTCCTCGCGCTCCGTTTCACCCGCCACGATCAGCGTCGCGCCCGCGGTCAGTGCCAGGAAGATTTCCGACAACGAGGCATCGAACGCACACGACGCCCACCACGCGCAGCGATCACTCGCCTCGATGCCAAACGCCCCGATCTGCGCCTCGATCATCGTCGCGAACGCTCCGTGCGAAACCTCCACGCCCTTCGGCCGGCCCGTCGAGCCCGAGGTGTAGATCACATACGCCAGGTCCTCGGGCGAAACCGCGACGTCGTTTTCCTCCGGGACGGCTGTTTCGGTCGGAGTCACCAGACTCAGACCAAGTCCGGTGAGCCGCTCCTTCGCTTCCGCGCCGATGGCAATGCCGCGGCTGATCCCGCCATCGTCGAGGATGAGCCGCAGTCGCTCGTCCGGGTGCTTCAGCTCGAGCGGCGCGTAGACACAGCCGGCGCGCATCACGCCGAGCATCGCGGCGACGAACTCGTCCGAACGCGATCCAGCCACCGCCACCGCGCTGCGCGGCGCGATGCCCGCCCGCCGAATCGCTGTCGCAATCCCGCGGATCCGCTCATCGAGCGCCCGGTACGAGAGGAGCCGCGACCCGGCGATCACCGCCGCCCGTCCCGGGTTTTGCCCGGCCTGGCGGGAAACCAGTTCGTGGATACAAACCCCGCGATAGTCGCCAAAGCGCGGGCCGCGTTCGAAACCAAGCACGGCGGCCCGTTCCTCTGGCGGACGGAGGTCGAGCGAAGCCAGCGTCGCGGTCGGCGCCGCCAGTGCCGCCGGCAGCACGGTGAACACATGCCGCACGATTCGTGTCACCCGATTGGCATCGAACAGCGCCGCGTCGTACTCCAGCCGCAGGCGCAGCCCGGCGGGCGTTTCCGCGAAATCGAAGGTGAGATCGTATTGGGCCGTGCGGCTCGCCCGTTCCAGCGGACGCACATCGACGCCGTCCAGCATCAGCTCCGCGGCACGATTGCTCTGATAAACCATGAGCACGTCGAACACCGGCGCCCGGCTCATGTCGCGCGGCAGGTTCAAATCATCCACCAGTCGATCGAAGGGATACCGCGCGTGGCTCAGCGCGCTCACCACGCTCGACTTCACCTGCGCGAGGTGCTCGCGGACGCGTCGGCGGCCGTCCACCTCCGCGACAATCGGCAGCAGGTTCACATAGAACCCGATCTGCGGCTCGAGCTCCGGTTGATCGCGTCCCGCCACCGGCGTGCCGATCACAAACCGTTCCGCCCGGGCATGGCGCGCCAGCACGATTTGCAGGGCAGCCATCAGCATCATGAACGGACTCAGCCCTTCGCGCTCCGCCTTTCGCTGCAGTTCGCGCCACGCCGCCGCACTGCAGGTCTCCACCACCTCGGCCCCCCGCGTCGCCTTCACCGAAGGACGAACGCGATCCGACGGCAGATCCAGTGCGGCGGGCAACGGAGTGAGCGCCCGCTTCCAGTACGCGGCCGCCGCGTCGAGTCGGCCGGCCGCGAGGGCGCCCCGCTGCCAGACCGCGTAGTCCCTGTAGTGAATCGGCAATGGCAGGAGCGTCGCCTCGCCCCCGGCATACAATACCGTCAGCTCCTCCGCCATGACGCCGATCGACCAGCCGTCGCTGACGATGTGATGCATCACGACGGCCAATGTCCATGTCCGGTCCGCGCCGCCGTGGATTCCAACACGCAGCAGTGGAGGCCGCGCCAGATCGAAGTCCCGTTCCAAGAATCCCGCGAGCGCAGCCTCGTCCGGACCGTTGGCCGCGTCACCCGGGAGCGCTTCGAACGCAAACTCCACCTGCGGCCACACCACCTGCCGCGGCTCGCCGCCCATCAGGACGATTCCGGTGCGCAGACTCTCGTGCCGCGCGATCATCCGCCGGAAAGCGCCCGCCAATCGCTCCGCGGAGAATTCGCCACGCAACGAGAAAACGGCCGGCATGTGAAAGGGCGACGGGCCGGCCCCGCGCATCTGCTCGATCATCCACAGCCGCCGCTGCGCGTGCGACAGCGGGTAGTCCGACGCGTCCGGCGCCGGGCAGATGACTTCCCCGGTCGCCGGGCGCGCCGCCGTAATCAGCCGGACGAAATCCGCGAGTACCGGCTGGGCGAATACGGATTCGATTGGCAGCGCCACGTGAAATTCCCGGTTGATCCGGCCGAGCATCATCACCGCGCGCAGGCTGTGTCCGCCCAGGCTGAAGAAATCGTCGCGCCGGCCGACCCGGGCCACGCCCAGCACGTCCGACCACACCGCCGCGACCTGCGTCTCGAGATTTCCCCGCGGCGGTTCGTAGGCGGCGGTTTTTCCCCGGTTATGCCGGCCCCGCCGAAAATCAGCGATCGCCCGCAGCAGCCCCGCTTCCGTCGAGAGTTCGGTCGCTACAAACTGGTGGAAAGCGCACGCCGCCGGCCACGAGGCGTCGTGGCGGGCCCCGGCCGCCGCCGGCGCCTCGGCGTTCGGCGCGGCCCGCGCCGAGTCGGTCACTTCGAGCACGCTCAACCCGCGGCAGGAAAAAACAAATTCCTCGGAGTCGACTCCCGCCGGCTCCACCCGGTCGGCGCACGAGCGGAGGAACTTTTCCGCCGGAATATTTCTGCCCGTGCGCACGAATGGAATCCGCAAGACTTCGACTCCGGCCGCGATGGCGTCGGCCGCCAGCCGGCGCAGCACGCCGTGCTCCACCCCGCGACCAAGCACGCGACAACTCAGGAGAAAGGTGTCGAGCTTCCATGCGTCCGCCTGCATCGAATACAGCACGCCGCCCGTCAGACCATAGGCGCCAAACCGATCCTTCACCTCGACCAGGAATCCGCGGCGGTCTGCGCCGCGCAGGAAGGTACGCAACTCCTCCTCCGATCGCCGCACGGTGGAGGCATTGAATTGATTCGTGCGGATCGTCAGTTGCGCCGCGCGGGCCAGATTGCGCTCGTCGATCGGCACCAGCGTAATTTCGAGCTGCAATTGCCGGAGGAAATCGCCGAGCCCGCCGCTCTCGCGTCGCGCTTCCTCGCGTTGGGCTTCGGCGCGGTAGAGTTCGCTGCGCCGGCGATCCTCGTCCGTCTCCGCCGCCGCGTCCAGCGCCCACGCGTGTTCGACAAAACGCTCGATGGCCTCGGCCGATTCGGGCAGCTGCAGCGTCAGCACCTCGGGCAGCCCGGCCTGAACCTCCGCACACTCCAGCGCGCTGTCGTCGATGAAGACGAAACTGTCGAGGCCGAGGTTCAACGTACGGGCGACCGCCCGGAGACTTTCCGATTTCGGCCGCCAGCCTGCCTCCACCACCACAAAATCATTCCAATGCAGCGGAAAATCGCTTCGCGCGGCAAAGAGCGCCTGCAGTTCGTCGCGATTGTTCTTCGACACGAGTGCCAGCAGCCGGCCCTGCTCGCGCGCCGCTTTCGCGGCAAGCTGCAGCCGACGGTGGGCCGGCGTTAGCGTCAGCCCTTCGATCCCGTCCTCGCCGAGCACGCCGAGCCACAGCGTTTGATCGGCGTCGAGCGCGATCACTTTCAACGGCAGCCGGGTGCGCGCTTCCCAGCGGCGGACGAACTCCGTGCCGACCATCGCGAAAAACGCCTCGGTGTAAGGCACGGCACCCATCGCGTCCGCCGCCGGGTTGTCGATGTCTGAGGCACCAAAACGCGCCAGCAACTCGGCGGCTCGCACGGCGTCCAGGCGATTCCGGCCAATGCCGCCAATCCGCCGCAGCAGCCGCTCCTCCATCCCGGCCAGAAGCGCCGCTTGAGGATGACCCGCGGCGGCGGGACAGAACACGATCAGGGTAAACGTCGCGCCACCCGCCTCCGCCCACCGACGCAGGCCGTCGACCAACTGGTCACCGTTGCTCTCGAGTGCCGCCGCCACCGCCGACTCATCTGCCACGTCGCCGCCCACCCAGTCCGCCAGCCGCACGAGCAGCAGGTTGCCGTCTCCCTTGCTGCGACCCAGCGCACCCGCCGGATCGTGCAACTGCTGCAACACCTGGTTGAACGGCGCGAACTCGAGCCGGGATGAATACCCGAGCCCCTCCAGCCAAAACGCCAGCGCGTCCTCCACCGGCTCGGCGGTGAATGTGGCCACCACGGCCACGCGCCGCGCCCGGTCGGGCATCCGCGTCGTTGGATGAGCCGCGATCGGAATGTCCGGCGCACGGCAGCACGCATCGATCACTTCCTCCCACGCATTTTTCAGCACACGCAAATATCCGTCGGGATACCGCGCGGAGTCTGCGACGATGCGGCACAACCAGCCGTCCATCCGTGGCGCAACGAGGAGCCCGAACTCGAAATGCATCGGATCGTGGATATCGACGGTCTCCATCCGCCAGATGCCGGCGTCCTCCTCTTCGCTGACCGGATAGTTTTCGAAAACGATGACGTGGTGGATCAACGCGCCGCGCTCGAGCACCGCGTTCTGGATGTCGGCCAGCGAAGCGCCCACCGTCTCCATGCTCTCACCGAGCTGCGCCTGCACCCGCACCGCGAGCGCGCGCAACGTCGTGTCCGGGGTCCACGCCACCCGCACCGGCACGGTGTGGATCAGCAGGCCGACGATCTGCTCGACGTGCGGCACCCGCTCGCTGCGGCCGGAGAGCGTGGCGCCGAACACCACGTCGGTGGCCTGGTTCAGCCGGCCGAGAAACACGCCCCACAGCGTCTGCCACAAACTGTTTTCACTGACCCCGAGGAGCCGGGCGGTCGCGATCAGCGCATCGGTCCGCGCGCGGCCCAACTCCCATGCGGTCGAACGCGTGCGCATCGGCGGTCCGCCGAGCCGCGGTCCTCCCGGTGGTACTGCGGTGCCGGCGGGACAGCCGGCGAGCAGCTTCCGCCAGCGCTCGCGATCCTGCGCCGCGTTACGGGCACCGAGCCAGCGCAGGTAGTCGTTGAACGACGCCGCGACCCGCGGCAGCGGTGCGCCCGCGGCAATGGCGCGATAGTTCGCCGCGAGACGTTCCCAGAGCAGCCCGCTGCTCCAGCCATCCAGGACGCTGTGATGAAAACCGACGATCACTTCGTGGCAATCGGGCCGCCGCCGCACGAGCGTCAGGCGCAGCAACGGGCCGGTCTGCAGGTCGAATCCCCGCTCCCGCTCGGCACGCCGCAGTGCAGCCACGTCGGCTTCGTCCGGCCCAACCTCGGCCCACGAGAAACCGAGCCGGCTGCCCCGCGAAATCACCGCGACGGGCTGGCGCGCGACATCGATCACGAAAACCGAGCGCAGGTTTGGATACTGATCGCCGAGTGCGAGCCACGCCGGCTCGAACCACTCCCGGCCCAACGGGCCCTCCAGACGGAGAATCACCTGATCGGAATAGGCGCCGCTTTCCGGTTCATGGCACGAATGAAAGACCATGCCCTCCTGCATCGGCGTGAGCGGCAGCACATCTTCGATTTCCAGGCCGCGTTCCGCGCAGTGCCGCGTCAGTCGATCGAGTTCCTCCAAAGTCTCCAGACCGCCGGTGAAATCGCAGCGCGATCGACGCGGCTCCGCCTGCAGGCAATGCGCCACGCACTCCTGCAAGGCGCGCTCGAAATCCGCCACGAATCCCGACCGGTCCTCCGCATCGAAGAGCGCGCGGTGAAATTGAAAACCGAGTCGCAGGCACCCGGCGGTCACTTCACCGACGATGTCCAAATCGAACGCGGACTTCAGATGCGATGCGACCGGCTCGCCCGGTGGCAGCTCCGGCGCTCCTCGGAAAAGCGCGCCGACCGCCTCGCCGAACTCGCCCAGATAATTGAAACTCACGCGCGGCGTCACCGCCGGCACGCCTGCGGCGGCCGCGTCGCGCGGCGTCAGGTACCGCAGCACGCCGAAGCCCACGCCTCTCTCCGGCACCTGGTGTAGCGCGTCCCTGATCGTGCGGATCCGCTCGGGCCAGTCGCCGCGCGCCACCAGGCGCAAGGGCCACAGGCTCGTGAACCATCCCACCGTCCGGCTCACGTCAATCGGCGCAACGCACGGCTCGCGGCCGTGCCCTTCCATCGCGAGCAGCAGATGGTCGTCGCTGCGTTCTTCCCACGCCCGGCTCAACGCCGCCAGCAGGAGTTCGACCGGCTGGGTGCCATAGGCCCGGTGCGCGCTCGAAAGGATCCGTTCCGTGAACTCCACCGGAAACGTCAACCGGCGCGACTCGCTGATCCGCGGGAGATCACCGTTCGCGCCGGGCGCCGGATCCGCGAGGGTTTGCCAGTAACGCGTTTCCGTTGCGAGCTGCGCACTGCGCGCAAACCGGTGCAAGGCCTGCGCCCAGGAGCGAAACGACGCCGAGCCGCGCGCCGCCGGCAGCGGCAGATTCGTCGCGAGCGCACGATAGATTTCCTCCAAGTCCTCGAGCAGAATCCGCCAGGAAATCCCATCCACCGCCCAATGGTGAATCACCAGGAGCAGCCGATCCTTTTCCACGCAGCGAAACAGCCCCGCGGCCACCAGCCGGCCCTCGCTCAGCGAAAGCGACTCGTGCAGCGACCGCGCGGCCTGCGCGAGTGCCAAGCGCGTCTCGCCCGGCGCCCGCGCCCGCCAATCCTCCTCCTGCCAGTGCAGTCGGCCCCCTGGCCCCACTTCCTGCCGCCAGCCGCTCGCCCCGTCGGGTTGCACGCGGCACCGCAGCATCGGATGCCGCGCGATCAAAGTTTCCAGGGCGCGCCGCAGCGCCGTGGCATCGAGCCGCTCCGTCGCGTCCAGCCAGGTCGCCTGGTTGAAATGATCGTACGGCGGGGCGTGCGTCGCGAGAAACCAATGCTGGATCGGCGTGAGCGGAACCTCGCCCTCCTCCGACCCGGCGTCCGGCATCGTTGACGGCTCTTCCGGCGCGAGCGCCGCCGCGAGTTCGCCGAAACGCGGACCGGAAAACACTTCGCGCAACGTGAGCCGGTATCCACGCGCCCGCAGCCGGGCCGTCAGCTGGATCGCCTTGATCGAATCGCCGCCCGAGTTGAAGTAGTGCGCATCGCCGCCGGCCGGCGCCCGCCCCAGCACTTCGGCCCACACTTCGGCCAAGGCGCGCTCACCCGGCGTTGGCCATTCCGGCGCGGCCTCGATCGAACGGCCGACGCTCTCCGGCGCCGGCAGGGCGCGGCGGTCGACTTTGCCGCTCGCATTGAGCGGCAAGGCCTCGAGCAGCACGAAATGCGCTGGCATCATGTAATCAGGCAGCGACGGTGCCAGCGCAGCCCGCCAGTTGGTGGCAGCCGCGCCATCCGCCGAGACGACGTAGGCGATGAGTTCGTGCGTCCCGCCCGCGGGCCGCGCCACGACGACGGCCTGCTGCACCGCCGCAAGCTGCCGCAGCCGCAGCTCGATCTCGCCGAGTTCGATCCGGTATCCGCGGATCTTCACCTGGTCGTCGTTGCGCCCGAGGAATTCGAGCTCGCCGTGGTCGTTCCAACGGCCGAGGTCGCCCGTGCGGTAGAGCCGCGCGCCGGGCCGGCCCGAGAACGCATCCGGCACGAACCGTTCGGCGGTCAGATCCGCGCGGTCCAGGTATCCGCGCGCCAGGCCCTCGCCGCCGCAGTGGATTTCACCGGCAACGCCGGGCGGGAGCAAATTGCCGCGCGCATCGAGAATGTAGAGCGACGAATGCGCGATCGCCCGGCCGATTGGAACGTCGCGCGCCACCGGGCTGGCGACACGATGCCACGACGAGAAGGTCGTGTTCTCGGTGGGGCCGTAAACGTGGAGGAGGTTCAGCGCCGGCGCCGCGGCCCGGACGCGATTGACGTGCGCGACGGAGACTTTCTCACCGCCGGTCAGGAGATTTCGCAGCCGCGCGAACGCCGTGGGATGAAAATCGGCAATCTGATTGAACAAACCCGTCGTCAAAAAACAGGTGTTCGCCCCGGTCGTCTCCAGCAACGCGCCAAAGCGGTCGATTTCGAGCATCTCCCCTGCTTCCGGCAGACAGCAGCAGCCCCCATTCAAGAGCGGTCCCCAGATTTCAAACGTCGAGGCGTCAAACGCGAGCGAGCCCGTCTGCAGAACACGATCGCCCGGCCCGAGCTGGAGAAAATCCGTATTGCGCACGAGCCGGACCACCGCGCGTTGCTCGATCAACACACCCTTCGGCCCACCGGTGGAGCCCGAGGTGAACATGATGTACGCCAGCGCCCGCGCTCCGCCGCCGCCGATCCGTTTCATCATCGCCGGTGGGGGCGACGTCAGCCAGGTCCGCAGATCGACATCGGTTCCCGTCCAGCCCGGCAGCGGCGCCGGGTCCTCGACCAGCCGCACGCGCGCGCCAGCCAGATCGAGCATGGTCCGAATTCGCTCGGCCGGCGTGCCGGGATTAATCGGGAGATAACAGCCGCCGGCCTTCAGGATGCCCAACAGCGCCGCGATCATCCTTTCCGATCGCTCGATCTGCAGCGCAATCGGTTCCTCGCACCGCAATGGTCCGAACCGCGCCGTCAGGTGCGCGGCGATCGCGTCGGACCACTGGTCAATTTCGGCGTAACTGAACGCGCGGCCGCCAAAAAAGACCGCGTCGCCGTCGGGATTCCGCTCCACCTGCTCGCGAAACAGCTCCGCCAGCGATCGCTCGCCCGGGAATTCCCGGGCCGGCGGATTGAATCCGGCGATCAGCGCGCGCGTTTGCGCCGCCGGCATCAACTCGAGATCGCCCACCGCCGCGCGCGGATCCGCCAGCACCGCCGCGAGCAACGTCGAAAAATAATCCGCGACCCGCCGCATCCGCGCTTCCGTGAAGAGCGCGGTCGCGTATTCGAGATCCAGTTCGAGCCCGGCCGCCGTCTCGACGAAGTGGAACGTCAGATCAACCTTGCTCGAAGGCTGCCCCAGCGGAATCGGCTCCGACTCGATTTCGCCCAGCCGGAACGCTTCCTCCTCCGCGCGGTTGAGCCCCATCATCACGTTGAAGAGCGGGGGCCGCGAGAGGTCGCGCTGCAGCGGCAGCGCATCGACCAGCACGTCGAAGGGATAGCCCTGGTGTTCGAACGCATCGAGCACGCTGTCGCGCACTCGCTCCAGTACCGCACGAAAAGGTTCGTGGGCGGACATGCGCGTGCGCAGCGCGAGCGTGTTAACGAAGAACCCCACGAGCGGTTCGAGTTCCCGTTGCTGCCGGCCGGACGTCGGCACGCCGATCGTCACGTCGTCCTGGCCCGCATAGCGGTGCAGGAAGACCGCCACCACGGCGTGCAGCGTCATGAAGAGGCTCGCGCCGACGCTCTGCCCCAGCTGCCCCAGCCGGTCGCGGGTTGTGCGGTCGAAAAGCACGTGCGCGTGCGCGCCCGAAAAATCCTGCACCGGCGGACGCGGGAAATCCGCGGGAAGGTCGAGCGGTTCGGGCAGTTCGGCGAACTGCCTCAGCCAGTAGGCCCGCGCCTTCCCGGCGGCTGGCGTCTCCACCCACGCGCGATGCCAGACCGCGAAATCCACGTAACGCAACGGCAGCGGTTCCGGCGTCACCGGCTCGCGCCGCACGGCCAGGCGATAAAACCGATCGAGATCCGCGAGCAGCAGCGGCACCGAGCCGCCGTCGCAGGCCACATGGTGCAACACCATCACGAGGCCATGCCGGCGCTCGCTGAACGACCCGCACGCCACGCGGATCGGCCTCTCGTGCTCCAGCGCGAACGGCTGGCGGGCGAACGTCTCGGCCCGCCGCCGAAATTCCGCCTCCGCCTCGCGGCCGGGCGGCAATGTCCAGCGCTCGATCGCCCACGGGAACGACGCCCGGATTTGCTGCCTCGGTTCTCCCGCGCTCCGCCCGAAACGGGTGCGCAGCACGGCATGTCGTTCGATGACCGCCCGGAAGGCCTGTTCCAGCGCCTCCACGGAGAATTCTCCGCGCAGGCTGACGGCGAGCGGCAGATTGTACGGCGCCGACTTCCCTTCCATCAACTGCTCCTGCAGCCACAGCCGTTTCTGCGCAAAACTGAGCGGATAATCGTCGGCCTCCGCCGCGCGCTGGATGCGCCCCTCGGGCGCAGGCCGCGGTTTCCCGGGGGCGGGCAACTCCGCGCCGGCCACGCCCCGCTTCGCCTCCAGCAGCCGCTTGAGCTGCTGCCGCTGCTCAGGGCTCAGCGCCGCGAGCTTCGACTGCACATCGGCCGACGGCATCAGGGCTCGAGTTGCCGCAGTTGCGCCTCGATTTCCTCGGGCGAAAGCGTCTCGACCAGTTCGACCAGCTCCGCCTCGCTCGGCGGCGCGGAGCCGTTGGTCGCGCGCCCGATG
>Ga0082335_1005396_pt1 | contig 17749 bp, 16 predicted proteins | sample Subgrocontami58m_FD_72375 | JGI IMG/M metagenome (GOLD analysis project Ga0082335, IMG submission 72375) | Subsurface groundwater microbial communities from S. Glens Falls, New York, USA - GMW37 contaminated, 5.8 m (SPADES assembly) (version 2) ... | reverse complement strand
CCTGCACCTACCTCGGCAAATCCAACTTCAACAATTGTAGTGTAGACTTTTGCGCCATTTTGCCCCTGATTACGTTCAAAAAAGCTCGTTTGTTCGGCCTAACTGCGGAAGTTGGGTTAGTTCATTTGCTCTTCCGCCGCACTTTATTTTACTTGAACCATTGGGTGCGAACCTATTAGGTTCCAACCCAGTGGTAGCCCCTGCGACGGCCGCAGTCAAGCCCGGTATTGCTTGATGCAATCTACTGCCATAGGTTGGCGAGCCGACCCCATAAATGCGGACAAATGGGCCAGCTCAAATGCCTCGTAAAAGAGTACGCTGCGCGAGGTGGATCTACTGCGGGCGGGCGGGTTGCTGAATTATATCAGGGCGCGCGGAGGCTGGTCGGACAGCTAACAGGGAGAATGCGGCCATTTCATCCGGATCAATCTTCGGATCAAGCCAGCGTCGGACTGGAACAGGCAAGTTCTTCAGGCGCCGACCCGGTAAACGCCAATTCTGTCGAATATTGCGCCGCGACGCGATAGGCAGCCCGCGTTTGTTACTCCTCACTGCTAACTCCGACCAACCGTCGGAATTCGGGATGCTCTCGAATCGCAACGAAGCTTGGATCAGACGCAGCAATCCTCTTATACTTAACGTCGATCTCTAAGGCCTGGCGCAGGTTATCGAAGGCGTTACGCGTGTCGCCCATCTGGGCATACAAGCAAGCCCAGTTGTACGCCCGCACATCAGGATCCGGGTTGAGGCGGTCCGCTTCGCCATACCTGCGTCGGGCCTCTTTCTCATCACCTCTAAGGTAGCTGATAAGGCCCAAGTTATACAGCGCCCTAGGATAGTCGGGCTGAAGCTCCAACGCCTTCTCGTAAGCCTCTTTGGCCTGCGTGTAACTCCTTTTGCTGTAATATGCGAACCCCAGGTTGTTCCACGCTTTGACGTAGTCGGGACGTAATTCGATAGCTTTCCGATAGGCTTCAATGGCCTGGTCGAAATCGCCCCTGCGCCGATAGGCAACTCCCAGGCCGTAGAGGGCCTCAGGGAAATCGGGCCTAAGTAGCAGAGCCCTCCCGTAAGCATTCACAGCGGCGTCGTAATTCTGCTGCTTCGCGTAGGCAATTCCAAGATGGCGGTAGGCCTCATGCAAGTTGGGACGGACCGTGAGAGCTCCCTGGAAAAGCCTGACGGCCGAATCGTAGCCTCCGCTGTTGAGCCAGCCCAGTGCTTTATCGTAAAGGAGGCTCCAGTCTGGCTTGTTAGCCTTTGGTACCGTTTGCTGTACCTGCGCCCATGGACCGTACCTTAGGACAGGGTAGACCGCTATGTCTGCACCCTCCGGAACGCCTTTGCCGCGCAGCCTGCGCCCGTCGCCAAATTCAACGTCCAAACCAGTCCTTTGGCAGGCGTCCTTGACCTCCCACTTGACCATGATGAGGGTCTCCGCCGCCTCCTCAGCCATGCCCTCGATACGTTTTGCTTCGCTGATGCGAACCCCCTCCAGAGTCTCCTGCCCGGTCCAGCAATCCTGATCGCACGCCACCTCCCCGCTCCCAATGCCGATCCGTAGGTCGACCTGAGGGTATAGCTGAGTGCCAGCCGCCTGTTGGAGTCGCACAACGAACTCCGACTGCTTCCAGCGCTCCTTAAGATAGACCGCCAGCCGCAGGGCGTGCTCTTCGTCCTCCCCGGGGACACCACCGATTACGAAAAGGCAGCACTCGTCTCCCTTTGCGGAGCAGGTCAGCCTTGCTTTGTCAAGCCCGAACTTCTCGCAGTACTCCGTTATGGCTGCTTTAATTGTCGCGTGGTAGTCCCGTATCATGGAGTTGTAGTTCTCCAGACCGCGGCTCATGCTGTACCCAACTTCGGTAGAGCCCTTGATGTCAGCGAAGAGGATGACCGCGCGCTTCTTCTCCATCCCTACTCAGTGCACTCCCCTTTCGTACGTTGGAGACGTTCTATAATAGCACAACCTGCAGCAAGCGAAACGAAAACCCAGCTCACGGCCGGGATAGACAGGATACTACATGGCCTGCTGTCGTAGCACCAGTGCGTGGTTTTGGAAGTCGAAGGTTGGCCTGAAACGGTCAAGGAAGTTCACGCCCAGCAACCCGTCAAGGGCCAGCGACTCGGGTAATTCTAACATGACTACTTCTAAACCGTGCGCCTTGAATGGACCCAATCGCAGGTCGTCAATCCTGAAAGTGGGTACAGGGACAATCTGTCTTGACTGTGCTGTAGCCACGAGCAGGGTCCGCATTGGCCGTGCCGGGTCAATTCCAACCCTTTCCAAGGAAGTTGGAGTAAGGGCGGTCCACGCAGCTCCGGTGTCCGCCATCAGCCTCACACCCCGCACTCCATTCACAATGGCCTCAACGATGAGGACGCCGCCGTATTCCCGAGCAGCGCGGACATGGCCTGCTGCAAAGGGCTTTCCCCTCACAGTATTACACCAACACCTTCGGGTATGAGCCTGCCTGTCCAGAATAGGAATGTCTGTGCCTGGGGATGGACCTTCCCGAAGGCTACCTCTTGCTTGATGAGGTCACGCCTTTCTGATTCCCCTCCGTGGCCAAGGACAATGCCGTGGGAGGTTCGTCCATAGCGATCCCTCCTGGTTACATGTATCAGCACCCACTGGTCCGGGTATTGAGCCTCCATGTCCCTCATCCGTTGCTCTTTCATCTCGACGACCTCCTCTCAGCATTATTATGCCCGGCCTGGGTCAGCCGTATTCCCCAGGCTTCCCGATGCGGGATCGGCGCCACTACGCTTAGGCTAATGCCAACGGCTCCCCTTACTGATCCGCATTTCCGCATTCCTCTTACGAGAACAAGTCGCCCGGCGTTAGCAATAGTAAGTTCTCACGCGCTGCCAGCCCCCGCAGCCCAGGGCCGAAACCCGAGCGGCTGGCTAACACGCAGAGACGTTAGCACTGCACACCAATTCCATAACTTTCTTTGTGCCTTGGTGTCTTAGCGGCTGAGTAGTTACGTTTTGCCAAGATCAATTGCAGTATACGGTTTTGGCATTTATGTGGCAATGTTTATGCTAGTAGGTCATAGTCGCGTCGCGTTAGACCCCGCCCAGCGTCCTCCGTGGGCCTCCGCGAGCACCTTGGTCAAAGGGCTATGAACATTCGACAGGCCCTACGCAGCTACGCCTTTGCGGTGCTATAATAAGGCCGCCTCTGGAGGTGGCCGCATGAACATTGTCGGAAACCGCACCTTGCGCTCGCTGCTGGAACACCGGGCCAGGACCCAGCCCGATAAGACCTTTCTGATTTTCGAGGACGCCCAGGAACGGGAAGAGACCCTCACCTACGGGGAGTTCAACCGGGTGGTGAACCGGGCGGCCAACGTCCTCCTGTCCCTGGGGGTCAAGAAGGGCGACAAGTTCAACTTGCATCTTCCCAACTGCCCGGAGTTCCTCTATCTGTGGCTCGGTGGGGCGAAGATCGGAGCGGTGATGGTGCCTACGAATCCGGTGTCCACCGCCGACGAGATGGAGTACATCCTGGTCCACTCGGAGAGCGTCCTGTCCGTCACCCAGCCCGACTGCCTGGGCCTGCTCCAGGAGGTCAGGCCCCGCTGCCCCGACCTGAAGCACCTGGTGACTTGCCGGACGGACCGGGCCCCGGCGGACGTCCTGCACCTGTATGAGCTAGTGCAAAGGGCCTCGCCGGAGCTGGGCCCGACGGACCTGGCTCCCCTGGACGAGGCCGGGATGATCTACACCTCCGGCACCACCGCCCGGCCCAAGGGCGTCCTCATGACCCACGCCAGCTACGTCTACGCCGGAGAGGTCGTCTCGAAGCATCTGCGCCTCTCGCCGGAGGACCGCCACCTGGTGGTGCTGCCCCTCTTTCACGGCAACGCCCAGTACTATTCCACCATGTCCACGCTGGTGGCAGGGGCCAGCATGGCCCTGATGGAGCGATTCAGCGCCTCCCGGTATTTCGAACAGGCCCGGCGCCACGAGGCCACGGTGGCGAGCCTCTTTGCCGCCCCGATGCGCATGCTCCTGGCGCAACCCGAGGTGGCGGAGGACCGGGAGAACCGGCTCCGACTGGTCATCTTCGCCCAGAACCTGACCGAGGAGCAGTTCTCCGAGTGGGACCGGCGCTTTGGAGCGCCCCTCTGCCAGATCTACGGCATGACGGAGGTCCCCTTCCCCATGTGCAACCCCCTGGACTATCCCCGCAAGAACACGTCCATCGGGATGTGCGCCCTGGGCTACGAGGCCAGAGTAGTGGACGGCGAAGGGCAGGAGCTACCCCCCGGTACGCCGGGGCAATTGGTGGTGCGTGGCGAGCCTGGATGGGGCCTCATGAAGGGCTACTTCAAGAACCCCCAGGCTACAGCAGAGACTATCCGGGACGGCTGGCTCTGGACGGGTGACAACGCCTCTATGGACGAAGAGGGCTACTTCCACTTCGTGGACCGGGCCAAGGACATGATCAAGCGGGCCGGGGAGAACATCGCCGCCTCGGAGGTGGAGCGGGTGATCAATATGCACCCCAAGGTCTTCGATTCCGCCGTCTTCGGGGTTTCCGACCCTGTCAGGGACGAGGCCGTCGCGGCCCTGGTTATCCTGAAAGATGGGGAAGCCGCTGAGCCCGAGGAGATCATCGAATGGTGCCGGGGGCGCCTCACCAGGTTCAAGGTGCCGGAGTTCGTCGAGTTCCGGGAAAGCTTCCCCCGGACCTCGGTGGGTAAGATTCAGAAGCATCTCCTGCGCCAGGAGGGGCTAAGAACGTGAGGCCCTCGTTTCAGCTCACCCCGTGACGCAGTCGGACAAGGTAGGGGACATCTAACTACGGGCGGATACGGAAGCCCTGGAGCGTCGTGGCAGACGGGTGGCTGTTGATCGAGGCTCTCCGCCTGACACGTGAGTTCGGAAATCCTCGTATTCCCCGACCACTTCTGCCTGGGCGGCTACACGGCAGGAATCGACCTCATCGAAGTTGGAGGCGAGGAGCGACACGACGTTGGGGTCGAGGGCCCGGCTCAGGGCCATGGATTGAAGGAGCTGCAATGCCTGGTCTTTCGCCATGCCTTTTCTGTAAGGACGGTCCTCGATGACTGCCGTGAAGGTGTCGGCCACCGCCATGATCCTGTTTGCCAGGAGCAGGTCCCGGCTATCCAGGTGAAAGGGGTAGCCCGTGCCATCGAGCCGCTCATGGTGGGAAGAGGCCCAGAAATTGATGTCATCCAGCTCGTGGATGTCCTGCAGGATTCGGTAGCTGTGATAGGTGTGAACTCTGATGAGGTTGCGTTCCTCCGGCGTCAACGGTCCCGGCTTCTCCAAGATCTCTATGGGCACCCCCAGCTTCCCCAAGTCATGGAGATAGCCAGCGATCCTCATCATGATACACTCCTTGTCAGACAGCCCGGCCAGCCGGGAGAGCGCCTCCGCGCAAGCTGCAACCCCGCTGGAGTGAGTGGCGGTGAACCGGCTCCTGAAGTCGATGATCCTGGAGAAGAGCTTGGCCAGGCCAAGCAGCAACTCTGTGTTCAACCGGAGGGTGACGGACTTTGCTTTTTGAGCCAGAAGGCTGCCCAGGGAGGGGGATACGGAGTCGAGCCAGAAGTATTCTCTGGCAGCCAGACCCAGAAAGGCGTCGACCAGTTGGGGAGCGAACATCCTCCCGGACTGCTCCTTGATCTGCCCACAGATCCCTTGCACCTGCCCCAGAATCTCCTGCTCTTTGTCGATCAGCACGCTTACCCGGTCCGCCAGGTGAAGGACATGGCTTCCTAAGGGCGCTCGCTCCCCTTCGCCGACCGTGCCCCCTTCACCCCACCAGTGGTGATGGTATCGGACAAGGTCGGCTATGGTAGAGAAAGACTCAAAGCTCTTGAGAAGCAGCCAGCCCCGCTCTGCATGCTCGTCAGGATGGGTTATCTCAAAGCTCAGGTTGTGAAGCCTATCCGCCAGAGAAAGGGCGCCAATATCGTGGACCATGCCGGCCAACATAACGTTGTGCTGCTGCTCGATCGGGGCCCCCTGCTCAGAGGCGATACCGAGGGCGATGTAGGCCACGCGCTTGTGGTGATCGGACACAGCGGGGCTGACCAGGTCGATGACTTCCGACAAGCACCCCACCAGGTCAAATAGGGGAACATCTGCCTCCCTGTCCATTTTGGCCATATCCCGCCTTGCTCCTCTTTGTGCCTCTCCAGCCAGCACGACGGTCGGCCGAGATTGGTGCACCTTCCGTCTTCTCAGTCTGCAATATCGCAGAAGTTTCGGTCAAGCCCCATATGGGTGAATTTCTTCTACTTTGATACCCCTATTCGGGGGGCTGATACGGCCGGTAGGCCTTGTCTTCTTGGAGACCGTTGAATAACTTCTGTAGCCGGCATCGTCCCCGATGCCGACGGTCGGGGTCAGGGACGACCCCGACTACGCCACCAGGTATTGTTCAATACGCCGCCAGGAATTGTTCAACAGTCTCCGTCTGGTCGCTTGCCGTCCCCATCGCCCTGTGATACGCTCAGGGCGGATATAGCATGCCTGACGAACTCCTGAAGCACCTGGACGCCATAGAGAGCGTAGTATCCGTCCGCCCCTGTGGGCTGCTCACCGACATCGACGGCACCATCTCTGAGGTCGCTCCTCGGCCCATCGATGCCAAGGTCTCAGCCCGGTGCCGGGAGCGGCTAGGGGCGCTGGTGGGGCGGCTGGACCTCGTGGCCGTGCTTTCCGGCCGCCCCGTCCTGGACGCCCGGCGGATGGTGGGGCTCTCCACGGTGCTATACGTGGGGGACCACGGCCTGGAGGGGTTGGAGGGCGTGACGGTGGTGCCGGACCCCAGGGCCACCGAATACCGGGAGATGGTGCGGGCAACCGCCGCCCTTATCTTCGGGCGCCTTGCGGCGCAGCCGGGCCTGGAAGGCCTCTTCCTGGAAGACAAAGGGGCTTCCTTCTCTTTCCACTACCGGGCCTGCCCGGACCCAGTCCGGGCCCGGACCCTGATCCTGGAGGCCATGGCGGGCCTGGACGGGTCCGGGCGGTTCAAGGTTATGGAGGCCCGCCGCGCTGTGGAGCTACGTCCTCCACTGGAGACTAACAAGGGAACAGCCCTGGCGGCCCTGGCCCAGGAGTTCAGCCTTAAGGGCCTTTTCTACCTGGGGGACGACTATACGGACATCAGCGCCTTCCGGGCGCTGAAGGCCTGGCGGGAAGGGTCACCGGATACCCCGCTGGATAGGCAGGGCTTTCCAGCCCCGCCGGCGTCCGATATGCCGCCCGGGGCGTCACCCCTGGAAAGGGCTGGTTGTCCGGCGGCAAACGCCTCGGATAGCCGGGGACTCGCTGGGTCTGAACAAACGAAAGGGCTGGGGAGGCTCGAAGCTGAGTCCCCCCACCCAGCCCCTGGCGGACAGGGCCGTCCGCCGCTACGTTTTGGGGGCCGGGGCGATTCGCCCTGCACGGCCTGCGGCGAACAGGACCGTCCGCCGGCACGGTTGCGGAGCCCATTTGATCCGGATAGGCGTGGCTTTCCAGCCCCGCAGGGACGCAGGGGGCTGGCCATAGCCGTGGTCAGCGAAGGCTCGCCGGAGGAGGCCCAGGCCGAGGCGGACTTTATTCTAAATGGGGTTCCGGAGGTAGCGGAATTTCTTGGTCTGCTGGCGCGACTCTCGGCCCCAGGTCCCGGAGGTCCGACATCTGGCGGTAAAACCACAACGCCGGGTCTTCGCCCCGGATAAATCCCGCGCAGGACCTGCTGTCTCCGGCGGCGCTCTTCCTCCGTCGTGGTGGTCCACCTGAAAATATTGTAATGCTTGTGATATTCCTCTTTCCCAGGTGAGACAAATCGCATCCGCGGATTGCGCTGATATCGGTAGATCGGGGTGAGCGTCAAGATTTCGCGGAAGTTGCCGGCAATGTAGTGCGGTCCCCCAGCGCAAAGTACTGCGCCCACCCGGTAGATTCCGGCATGTACGCGCTACGCGTCCGCTGAAAGAGAGTAGCGCAGTATCTGCGCGTTCTGCGACATCGGCGGACAACCGGAGAAAGAAGAGGGGCCCAGGGGCGGGCGGACCTGAGCCCCTCCGGTTTTGGATCGGCTCTCAGGAAGCCAATCCGCCATGGGGTAGGTATATAAGAGGAGGATTGGGGGCGTAATAGTGAGTCATCTGCTATCGTAAATGGGCCTTCCGTCGCTCCGTTACATGGAGGTCCTGCACCCGTTTGTTGGCGACTTCCCAGTTAAGATTGCGCATGAAGGCCTCAATATACTTCTTGCGAGCGGTCCCGTAGTCTATGAAATAAGCGTGCTCATAGACGTCCATAATGAGAATAGGGCTGGCGTCCCAGACTCCTTCGGAGTGTATGTCTGTCAGATAATTGTGGAGCCGGCCATCGGTCCAGTCAAAAGCCATGACCACCCAGCCCCTGGACGCTACGCCCAGGGCTCTGAATTCCGTCTCCCACTTTTCGTAAGAGCCGAAATCTTCTTTGATCAGGTCCATAATCGGACCCGAGGGGCCCCGTCCTTCCCCTCCCAGGTTCTCGAAATACATCTCGTGAAGGCGGATGGCGTCGGTGGCGAATACCTCCTCCTTTTTTAGCTCCCGAATGAGGCTATACGTGGCATTGGCCTCGGCGGCGTCGGACGCCGGCACCTTGGCCTCTATCTCGTTAAGCTTGTTGACGTATCCCTTGTAAAGGACGTCGTGATGCTCCTCGATCTGCCGGCGAGAGATGCCCTCCAAATCCTTGGTCGGCTTTAATTCCCTGGCTATCCTAGGCATGTCTCCCCTTCCCTCTTCTTCTTTTCAGCCTCTCCGGGACCAGATAGGTGAGCCTTCCCTCAGGCCACCTTCAGGACCTTCCTATGCCTGCCGGGGCGGCCACGGCCTCTTTCATTCGCGAGCCGGGACGAGTCGGCCGCCATCCGGATCTCCTCCAGGAGCGATGGAGACAACTGCTGTTCCGATTCCAGCATCTTCAGGAGCTGGATTTCGTGCCCGCACTGCAAGCACCTCAAGTAATAACCGAAGGTGTCTCGATCCTGATAGAAATCTCCCTGGCAACGGGGGCATGATCTGAGCCAGAACATAATTACAAGCCTCTCTTCCTTCGTTAGTAGCTACCCTCTGCCTGAGGACCTCCCTCAAGCTAACCCCGGGGGCCTTACCTCTGGAAGTTCATACTGCGATATGTTAGCAGATAGCCCCTAACAAAGAGGTCAAAAAAGTGGGCGATAGATTGCAAAAATGTAACAAGTTGTTGGGGATGTTACGCACCAGCAAGTTGCCGGGCTGTTACGCAGACAGCATTTCGAGGAAGGCCTCTATCTGAGACTGGGCCTGGGTCGGGGAGAAGCCCCGGGGGTCGGCGTGGTCGCCGTCAAGGAGCAGGCCAGGCACACCCACCCGCTCCAGAAGGACCCTTTGCATCTCTTGCTGCCCGGTGGAGAGGGGCTTGCAGCTTCGATTGGCATGGAAGATGTAGCCGTCCAGGTGGTATTCCCGCGCCTGGCGGGCATAGATCTGGATGCGCTCCTCAATGGTGTAGTTGGGCCAGATATCCAGGCATTTCTGAGCGTAACCCCGCCAGGGGTCGGAAAGGTCGATGCGCCCGCCCCAGGCGTAGCAGGTGTAGTTCTCTATGACGAAGACGGCCCCGCGCTCCTCCACCGACGTGAGGAAGGCCAGGTCGTGCCAGGGCGGGATATTGTCCAGAGCGAGCCGTATCCGCTCGTTGGGGATAGCCCCTTGCCGCTGCTGCACCATTTCCTTGATCTCGTCCCGCAAGGCCTGGAAGAAGTCCACCGTGGGCTTCGTGCCCAGGAGGGTCACCAAGGGAAAGACATTCCCCACCATCTCCCGGGTAGCCACGGGGCAGGGCCGGGCCTTGCGCAGGTCCATCACCTCGTTCCATAGCTCAGCCGCCCGGTCTGAAAGGGTCAGCACCTCCAGGAAGCGGTCCGGGCTCATCTTCTTGCCGGTGTATTCTTCGAGGAAGGAGACCAGTCCCTTGAGCCGGCCGACGAAATACTCCATCTGATGGGGCAGGACCCGGCCGCCCAGGAACGGGGCATCCACCACGTGGATGGGGACGCCCCACATCTCGCTCAGGACCTGCCACCACTTGTACTGGGTCATGCAAATGAGGCGGGTGGTCAGAAGCATGTCGGGCTTGGGCAGCCCCCCGAAGGGAAGGCTCTGGGGGTCTTCGTCCTCCAGGCCCAGGTTGACCCGGAAATAGGAGCAGGCGTCCATGGAGTATCCCCGTCCCTCGGTCTTCTCGCACTTCTCCCGGGCCATCTTCTGGGCGGCGATCATGGCTGAATAGCTCTCCGGGTAAAGTGGATAGACGCCGTTGGCGTGGACCAGCTCCACGGGCACGTTGCCGGAGCACCAGGCTACAGGCTTGCCCTCTTGCTTCCAGGCGTGGGCCTCCTGCCAGTAGTTCTTGAAGATCTCCCGCCCGAGGTACGAGGAGCGGAGGGTCCTCCTTCTCTCGGCGCCCTGGCCTGCCGCTCCCCTTGTTCCTCGTTCCTCGTTCGTTGCGCCTGGCAAGGGCCCTCTCGTTCCCTGTTCCTCGTTCCTTGTTCCTGGCAATGGCCCCCCCCGGCCTGCCGGGCCCTGGGCCTTCATGGCCGTTCTCCCTTGCAAGCCATCTCTACGAAAGTCTGGAGCCGGGTGCGGATCTGGCCTGCCCCCCGCAAGGCCAGCTCCGTGTCTAACTGCAGACAAGGGATGCCCATCGCTTCCAGCCATTCCTTCAAGAGAGGGTCCTCGAAGATATGCGGGTCGCAGTGTTTTTCGGTCAGGAGTACGACGCCCTGCCCGCGGCCCATCTTGATGAAATCCAGAGTTTGATTAAGCCGGACCCTGGGCATGCTGCGTGCGGAGCAGGGGAACTTGGCCCAGTAGCGCTGGACAATCCCATCCAGAGGCGGCAGGTTCTCGTCCACCAGGTCCCAGTACCAGCGGGTCCCGGTGTAAAGATCGTCAGAGGTTACCGCGGCCCCTACTTCATCGATGGCCCTGAAGAGATTGAGGTCCACCACCATCGTGCCGGTAACATGCAGACGGAGGGGGCCGGCGCCCTCATCTTCGGGAAGGCTCTCCAGTGCCCTTACCAGCCGGGCTAGATGGCGGATATGCTCTTCCTTGGGCATGACCATGCTGGAGAGGACTACCTGGGCCCATTCGGTGCTGGCTAGACCGGAAAGATGGCCCTGGCGCAGATGGAAGAGGCGCACGAGGAGCTGCCGGCCCTCGTTGTAAAGGCGGACCGAGGCCGCCAGGGCCTGGGGAGTTATCTCCCGCCTAGTCCATTCCTCCAGTGCCTCCTTGAACCGGATAATCTCCCTTTCGAAATAGGGGAAGCCCGCCGGCTCCGTGATGCCGGGCAGGTCCAGGGCCTCCATAAAGGGGCTGGGAGCGTGGGTCCGCCACAGCTCGTATAGCGGCTTCATGGCCTCGCACCAGAGGGGGGCCACGACCAGGCCGTCCAGGAAGGAGTAACCGCCCCTGAGAGCCTGGTCCAGGGCGCTGCGCATCAGGACGCAGACGTAGGTCGGCATATAGCGGTCGGCCTCGGAGATGTTCTCCGTGCTGCCCAGGATGCGGTACGGGAGGAAACCTGCGGCATGGATGATCTCCTCCGGCACGTAGTCCCAGAAGACTCCCATGACGCGGCCGCCCTGGTCCCGCCAGCGCAGGGCCTGCTCCTCAGGCTTCGCCCAAGCCTGGGCGAAGGGGGCCTTCAGAGCCTGCAACTCTTCAACCGTTGAACTTGATGCTACTACGGTGGTCTCCTTCAGGGGGGCTTAGCTTCATAGTACCACCGCGAAGCGGAGAGGTTCAAGTTCAAGTGGGGGCGGCATAATCGCCCACCCACTTGAGCCATGGTTCCTTGACCACATTGACCAACCGTTTGTCCCCGGTCCATAGCTCGCAGCGCAGCATGGTGGCGACTGCCAGGTACTGGGCGTCGTAGGCGCGAGGCCGACCGTATTTCCCGGCCGCAGCCCAGGCCTGCGGCTGCAAATCCGGCATGTCCATCTGTTTGATAGGAAGGCGCATGAAAGCGCCAAAGGCTCGTTCTGCGTCTTCGGGGAGAGCTCGCTCGAAAAAGACGTGCTCTCTCAGGACCGAGGTAACCTCGGCAAAGAAGAGGGGCGGGGCCACTATTTCGAACTCCTCTGCGAACCACAATCTCCAAATGGCTCTCGCCTTGGGAGAGAGCTTTTCGGGAACAAGGAGCATCAGCACTATACTGGCGTCAACGCAGACCTGCTTCACCAACTGGGGTGAGCCTCACGCGATTCGTCCAGAACCTTGACGATATCTATGTCGCCTCCAATGTGCTGGCGAATACGTTGCCTTATGGCATCGATCTCGTCCAGAAGAGCCAGGCGTGCATCCCTATCCTTCGGGGTCCCCTCGCAGAAACGGAGTAGATCAGCGCGTCTCACGAAGAGCTGATTGCCCACCTTCTCTGCGTGCAGCTTCCCACCCCATACCCAGCGCCGCACGGTCTCGGCAGTGCGGTGGCACTGTCTGGCGGCTTCTCTTATGGTAATGAGCTGCTCCATGTCCAGTACCATGCAACTCGACTCCTTTGATGTCGTAGTCTACAACACCATCATACGGCCAAGGCCGCGCTGCGTCAATCCGGCCAAAGCTACGCCCGGGCTCGATAGAAATACTCAGGCTGTTCATGAATCATGACCGCTCCCGCTACGGTACCCGCGGCATGGCTTGCCCGGCGTCCGTGGGGTCCACCATGACCTCCAGCAGAGAGGGCCGGCCCAGGGACAGGGCCCATTCCAGGGAGGCCCGGAGGTACTGGGGCTGAGCCACCCGCCGGCCCTCAACGCCCATGCCGGCGGCCAGGGTCACGAAGTCCATCCCCCTCAGGTCCGTGAGGGCGTAGTCGCCCCGTTCGACCAGGTCTCCCCCGTAGAGGGAGATGGCGGACTTGATAGCCAGGTACCCGCCGTTGTTGCAGACGATGAAGGGGACGTCTAGGCGATAGCGGGCCGCAGTCCAGAGGCCCTGAAGGGAGTAGGACGTGCTGCCATCGCCAAGGAAGGACACCACCTGCCGCTGGGGCTGGGCCAGCTTCGCCCCCAGGGCCGCCCCCAGGCCCCATCCCAGGCAGCCCGCCTCGCACGTCATGTAGTCCGCGGATGGCCCGAAGGGATAAAAGTGGCGGAGGTAAGTGCCGGAGCGGGTGGCCTCGTCCACAATGAGGGCGCTGGCGTCCAGGACCCGCCCCATCTCCCCTACCAGACGGGAGGCGGAGATGGGCACGGACTCCCACCGGGCCTCCATCTCCCTGGCCCGGGCCGCCCGGGCCTCCTGGTTGGACGCCTCGATCGCCCGGCGCCGCTTCCCCAGGACCGCCTCCTGCGCCTGATTGGTCTTGCCCTCCAGTGCCCTTCGCAGGTCTTCCAGGCCGGCCTTTGGATCGGATACAATCCCCAGGGCCGCCGGGTAGTTCTTCCCCACCTCCCAGGCGTCAGGGTCGATATGGATAACCGGCACCTTCGGGACCGGGGATACCGGCGGAAATTCCCGGAACATGGGGGCGCCTACCACCAGCAGCAGGTCCGCCTCCTGGAGAGGCGCGGTCAGCTCGTGGCGCATAGGACGCCAGCCGCCGCACAACAGAGGATGGTCCCACGGCAAGGTCCCGGCGGTGGCATAGACCCGCAGGGCGGCTGCCTCCGCCAGGGCTACCAGCTCCTCCACGGCCCCGGAGGCCAGCACACCGGCGCCGGCCAGTATTACCGGAGCCCGGGCCTTCGACAACAGCTCGACGGCGCGCTCCAGGTCCGCGGGGTCTCCCCGCATCCGGCAGGCGGAGCCAGACGGATTGAGCGTCCACTCCTCGACCTCAATCGTCTCTTCCAGAAGGTCTCGCGGCAAGGCCAGGAAGACAGGCCCCTGCGGGGGCTGCATGGCGGTCTTGAGGGCCCGGGCCGCGGCCAGGGGGACGTCCTCCGCCCGGTGGACCTGGTAGCTCCATTTGGCGAACTGCTCCGTCATCTGGACCAGGTCAGCCGAAAGCATGGGCTCGCGCATCAGGAAGCGCGACGACTGCTGTCCGGCCAGAAGCACCAGGGGCACCCCGTCCCGCCGGGCGTTGAAGAGCATCCCCAGGCTGTTGGCCACACCGGGCGCAGCGTGGACGTTGGCAATTCCGGGGCGGCCCGAGGCCCGGGCGTAGCCGTCGGCCATGGCCGCCGCCACGCTTTCATGCAGGGCCAGTATGAACCGGATATCCGGGAAACGCGCCAGAGCGTCGAGGAAAGGTATCTCCGTCGTGCCGGGGTTGCCGAAGACGTACTTGACGCCCTGGGACCTCAGCGCCCGGCAGAGGGCCTCCTTGGCCGTCATAGAGACCAAAGCAAGCCGACCTTTCTCTGGCTTGCCCAAAGGGCCGGGGGTCCCAGGGGGTGTCCCCCTTCAATCATAGAGACCAAAGCAAACCGACCTTTCTATGGCTTGCCCAAAGGGCCGGGGGTCCCAGGGGGTGTCCCCCAATCATAGAGACCAAAGCAAGCCGACCTTTCTCTGGCTCTCCTCTCGGAGTTGCTTGAGACGGGACTGGAAGGCGGCTGAAGTCAAGATATCCGAAGTCATGAGCACGGCATCCTCGTTGTTATCCGTGTAGTAGCGGGGGCGCAGGCCCACCTTCTTGAAATCGAACTTCTCGTAGAGTTCCTGGGCCCCCAGATTCGAGGCCCGCACCTCCAGGGTCATAATCCTGGCGCCCGCCTCCACGGCCTGGTCTATGGCGGCGATGAGGAGTGCTTCGCCCAGACCTCGCCGCCGGTAATCCTCACGCATGGCGATCGTAATGAGATGGGACTCGTCCACCATCAGCCATTGCCCGGCGTACCCCAGTACCAGATCCCCGGTGGCAACCGGAGCCGGGGCACGCCTCAACAACGAGAGGATCCGGGTGCCCAGCCTTTCACCCTTGGGGACCTCCACGGGCTCACGTTCCGAAGAGTTGTCGTTCTTTTCTTTGAGGATCAAGTAGCGCGCCAGCCGGTTCCAGCGCAGCTCCCGGCGGTAGGCCCCTTCCGACCAGGCTAAGGAGAAGGCTTCCCGCTCAATCTCAAGTACCTGGGGTATATCCTCTTCCCTCATCGCCTCGATGATAAGCCGGCCCAAGACGCCTCCTGAATTAATCCTACCACAAGGATACTCCATTGGAAGCGGTTTTTCGACCCTGCCCTGGCTCCGGGTCCATTCACGGGCCGTACCTGACCAGATAGAGTGCCAGCTTTCCGTACTCCGTGATAACGAAGAGCAACTCCCTTTCCCTGGTCCACCAGCGATCAACCGAGAGGCTGGAGCTATAGGCAGGGCTGGCCATCAGCCGGACTCCGAGGAGCGGCGACCAGCGGCTAAGCCACGTCATGTCGTGGCCTAGCCGTGAGATCTCGTGGCTCTACGCCTTTGTAGCCTCGGCCACGGCAAATGGTACTTGGAGCAGGCCGGGCCTCGAAAAGGCCCCGGGCTACGACCCTGGCTCCGGGAAGCGCAGTGCCTGCATGAAGAAGTGCTGGAAGTCGGCCCGCCCTGAGAGACGCACGTGCTCCGACTGCCGGGCGATGAGGCCGGCGATCTTCCGCTCAGCGGTGGACAGGAGGGCCAACTGGGCGCCGAACCCCGCGGAATTGCCGATGGCCTGCACCCGTTCCAGCGGCAGCGGCGGGATGAGTCCAATGGCCCGGGCGCTGGCGGGATTCACATAGGTGCCGAAGGCCCCCGCCAGAAGGACCTGGGCGATATCCCGGTCCTCGATGCCCAACTCTTTCTTCAGGACCTCGATCCCCGCGTAGATGGCCCCCTTGGCCAGTTGTAGCTCCCGGATATCCTGCTGGGTGATGGATATGTCGGTCCCCGCGTCCATGGGAGCGGGTTTGAAACCCGCCCCTACACCGGGGTCCAAACCCACACCAATACCGGGGTCCAAACCCGCCCCTACCGCGGGCGCCAGGACAAACCGGCGCTCGTCCCCTTCGCTCCCGCTGCCTACCATCCGGTCCCGCAGCTTAGGCCCGATGTCGGGCGGCAGCTCCGCCGGCTTCAAGAGGCGGCCGCTGGGGTTGACTATGCCCCGTTCCACCATCTGGGCCACCGCGTCAACCAGTCCGGACCCGCAGATGCCCGCCACCGGTCCGCCATGGACCAGCCGGCAATGGACGTCGCCATCTATCTTCACCTTGTCGATGGCCCCCGTGGCGGCCCGCATGCCGTGGCGAATGCGGGCCCCTTCGAAGGCCGGGCCGGCTGCCGTGGAGCACACCAGGAGCCTCTCCCGCGACCCCAGGGCAATCTCCCCGTTGGTTCCCAGGTCGATTATGAGCAAGATCTCAGGGCTCTGGTGAGGGAGCACGGTCAGCAGGGTACCCACCATGTCCGCGCCCACGAAGCCCGCGATGTTGGGCAGGACGTGCACCCGGGCCTGGGGACCGAGCTCAAGGCCCACCTCTGCTGCCGGCAGATCCAGGCTATCCCTCACCACGGGCGCGTAGGGCGCCGTGGCCAGGCTGCCGGGGTCTATACCCAGAAGTAGATGGTGCATCACCACGTTGCCGACCATGGCCACATCGTAGATATGGCTCCGGCGTATTCCGGATTCCTCGACCAGCTCCCCAATGAGCTGGTTGAGGAAGGATACAATTTCTCGTTGCAAGGTCGACAGCCCGTCAGGATGCTCCTGGACGAAGGTCAGCCGGGATATCAGGTCGCCTCCGTAGGCCCCCTGGGGGTTCATGCCGGAGGCGGAGGCCAGTTCTTTGCCGCTCCGCAGGTCCATCAGGTAGCCCACCACCGTGGTGGTTCCGATATCGAAAGCCAGTCCGTAGAGGTGCTGGGTGGTATCCCCCGGTTCTATCGACGCCAGGCGGTCGCCCTGAAGGGCTAGGGTGATCACCTGCGAGGCATCCCGAAGCGCGGCCGGCAACTGCCGCAGTGGGGCCAGGTCTGCCTGCACCACCTCGTCGGGCAGAGCCGCGATCACGCGCTCCCAGTCTGAAACGCCGTCCAGAGACGCCGGCGGGGGCACCGATACGCAAATCTTGCGCACCTGGGGGGCCAGGACCACCTTGCGTCCCTTGCCGCCCTTGAGGATGCGCGTGCGCCCGCCTTCAGGGCGAAGCACTTTGACCAACTGGCCGGGGTGGGGTCGCGTCTGGCACGCCAGCCGGACGCCCCGGGCCAGGTCTTCCGGGCCCACGTGTACCCTTTCCACGGGCAGGGGATCGTCCACAGGCCCCTCTATCAGCACCCGGCACTTACCGCAGGTGCCCTTGCCTCCGCAAATGCTGGTGATAGGGTGGCCGCTCTCCCTGGCAGCCTCCAGCAGCCCCTGGCCGGGGCGCACCGTGACTTCCCTGGCTTCGGGGAGGAGGGTGATCTTTATGCCCTCGCCTGTCACCAGGTCAGTAAGCCATCTCTGGCGCCGAGCCTTGGGGCGGTGCCTCTAAGGGAAGCACATGAGCCGCCCTTGCCCGTATACATCCCCTCCCGATCCAGAGGACAGCCCGCCCCGGGCTAAAGCCATGGGCTAAAAAGCCGAAGCCCACTAAAGGGGCTGAAGGGCGGCTCACGGCGTAATCCGAGCTTCTAGCGTCGGGGCCCCTTCTAGGGGCGATTCAAGACCCTCTCCATCCAGCAGCCGGGCCAGGCGTTTCTCCAAGCCGCCCACCCCCCCCTGGGTCGTCGTCAGGGGCCGGCAGAAGTAGTCGGGGGTACCCCTC
>Ga0082335_1005395_pt1 | contig 17751 bp, 17 predicted proteins | sample Subgrocontami58m_FD_72375 | JGI IMG/M metagenome (GOLD analysis project Ga0082335, IMG submission 72375) | Subsurface groundwater microbial communities from S. Glens Falls, New York, USA - GMW37 contaminated, 5.8 m (SPADES assembly) (version 2) ... | reverse complement strand
CGGGGAACTTGCAAGACCGACTCGGTTTTGAAAACCGAGTCGGCCTACATTGCCAGCAACTTCCGCGAAATCTCGATGTTCACCCCCGGGGTACGTCGAGACTGTTGAACATCACCCAACTCCGTAGCCGGGGTCGTCCCCGACCCCGGCCGTCGGCATCGTCCCCGATGCCGACTACGGCAGTTGTTCAACGGTCTCACGTCTAGGTTTTCAAAATGGCCCCGCATATACTAAAATGAGAGCTTGGCATAACCTTTATCGAAAACGTGTGGAGGGGAACGATATGGCCCGTTGGGGGAAGCTAACAGACTTCGAGGACATTCGCCGGTTGGACCTGGCTCAGACCCTGGAGCGGAGCGCCAGGCTGGTCCCGGATAAAGTAGCCCTGATCTACGAGGACCAGCGGGTTACCTATCAGGAGCTAAATCAACGGGCAGATGCCCTGGCGGCCAGCCTGCAGAAATTGGGGATAAAGAAAGGCGACCGGGTAGCCATCGACCTGGTCAACTGCCCGGAGCAGATCGTGGCTTATTATGCCGTCTGCAAGCTGGGCGGAATTATCGCCTGGACTAACCCCCTCTACCGCGCGGACGAGTTCCGGTTCCTGGTCTCCAACTCCGGCTCCTCCGCCGTCATCCTCCATAAGGAGTTCAAGGGGTTCGACTACCTCTCCATGCTCCGCTCCATGCGAGGAGAGCTGCCCCAGCTTAAGCATGCCATTGCTGTGGGAGGTGGGACGGAGCGGGATGTGCTGGACTTCGATGAGCTGGTGAGGAAAGGATGGGGAGAGAAGTACCGGAGGGCGGAGATAGACCCCCAGACCGACCTGGCCATGCTCCTCTATACCGGAGGCACCACCGGGGTGCCCAAGGGGGCCATGCATACCCACGAGGTCTGCATTCACAGCTCGGGCGTCAGCATCCCCATCATGGACATAGTCGCCGATGACATTCACCTGGCCCTTATCCCCCTCTACCATGCCTTCGGGGTCGGCCTGGTGACCAATCTGTCAATTGAGAGCCAGGGGACCATCGTGCTCATGGCGGAATACAAGGTGGAGCAGGCCCTCCATCTCATCCAGCAGCACCAGGTCACCGTCCATCACGCGGCCCCTACCCACATCCTGCTCGAGACCAGCCATCCCAACTTCCATAACTACGACCTCTCCTCTCTTCGAGTAGGGCTCGGCGGCGGCTTTGCCTGGCCTCCAGGGCTCTTCGGCAGGGCGGAGCAGATGATGGGCTTCGAGATGTTCGCCGGCTGGGGCATGGCCGAAGTGGCCGGACTGGGGATCTCCTGTCCTCCCCAGGACCCCAACCGGGATACCAGCATCGGCAAGCCGGTGCCCGGCGCCACGGTCAAGGCCATTGATCCGGCCACAGGCCAAGAAGTGCCGCCCGGACAGCCGGGGGAGCTCCTTTTCGGGGGAAACATCCTCAAGGGTTACTGGGAAAGGCCCGACGAAACGGCCAAGTCTATCGACGCCGAGGGATTCTTGCACACCGGTGACCTGGTGACCATCGACGAGCAGGGATATGTCCGGATCATGAGCCGCATCAAGGAGATCATCAAGAAGGGGGGATACTCCATCAATCCCAACGAGATAGAGTCTCTGCTGTGCGAGCATCCCCGGGTCAAGGAGGCCTGTGTCATCTCGACCCCCAATCCGGTCATGGGGGAGAGCATCTGTGCCTGTGTGGTGACCAGGGATGGCAAATCCCTTACACTGCGTGAAGTGAGGGACTTCATGTGTGACAAGATAGCCAGCTACAAAGTACCCGATGAGCTGTGCAACTTCCCGGACTTCCCCCGCCTGGCCGGGGGCATCAAGATACGCAAGTTCGGCCCGGAGAGCGTCCAGGAGATGGCCATGACCGATGAAGAACGGGAGAAGTTCAGGAAGTAACGGTTATCCGCAGATTACGCAGATTACCTTACGCAGATTTCGCAGATGGATTGTTTCTGGGGATCGCCCTGTTGAATACCAATTGTCCGACTGCGGGCGTTGACGCGCACAGCCTTGTAGAGGCGGGCCGGTGGCCCATCTCCCGGGCGGCCCGGTTGGCCGCACGCTGTCTCCCAAGGATCTCCGCCCGAATCTTGTCCTCCACGGCGGCGGCATGACCGGAGTGGTGGCGATTCACCCGGCAACCCGTGAGCGCTGGCGAGACCTGGAGACCCTCTTCGGTCAGCATGGGGCTTACGGCGGCTGCTGGTGTATGTGGTGGCGCCTCACGCGATCGGAGTTCAACAGGAATGCGGGGGAGGGCAACAGGCTAGCCCTTAAAGCCCTGGTGGATTCCGGCCTGGTCCCCGGCCTCGTGGCCTACGCCGATGGCCAGCCCATCGCCTGGTGCTCCGTCGGGCCCAGAGAAACCTTTCCAGCCCTGGAGCGGTCCCGCACCCTCAAAAGGGTCGACCACCAGCCCGTTTGGTCCATCGTCTGCTTCTTCATAGCCAAACCCTTTCGCAGGCAAGGGCTCATGGCGGAGCTGCTGGCAGCAGCCGTCAGGTATGCCGCCGACAACGGCGCTGGGATCGTTGAGGGGTATCCTGTTGAGCCCAAAGAGTCCGGCCTTCGCAATTACGAGGGCTATACCGGCGTGGTCTCCGCCTACCGCCGGGCCGGATTTGTGGAAGTCCTGCGCAGGTCACAAGACCAGCCGATAATGAGATGCTTCGTTCGTCAATAGGCAATCCGGCGAGCGGCCGGCGCAAGGGGCGCAAGTCAGTGGGTGCGCCAAGAGAGGGCACGGCGACACCCTATACAGCACAATTAATTGTGCGGTATAGGGTGTCGGGCACGAGCTAGCTTGGAAGTAGCGGTAGTTCTCCTGGCGGCTGCACTGCTAGCCGTGGTGCTCATGGCGTTCTTGCGACGGCCGGCAGCGGACCTTTCGACGCCACTCCAGAATCTTACCCAGGCCGTGCAGCAAGCCCAGACCCAGACCGCCGTCCTGGCCGAGAGGCTGGTCAGGCTTGAGCCGGTCGCCCAGATTGCCGGCGACATGCAGGTCGAGCTGAGGGGACTTTCAGAAAGGGTCTCCCAGGTGGATCAGAACCAGTCCCAGGCCAATCAGGGAATCGTCAACTTGGGGACCGGACTGACGGAGGCAGGCGCCGTGACCAAGACCCTGATTGATACAGCATCCGCCATTCGCGAGGAGCTGTCGCGAGCCAAGAACGATCTGACCGAGCTGCAGACTCACGCCAGAGCCCGGCAGGAACTGGAGTTGCGCACGGCCGAATCCATCCGTCGCCTGGAAGCCATCATAGCCGGCACCCAGACCAAGGGAGCGGCCGGTGAGAACATTCTTGAGATCGTCTTTGCTAAGCTTCCCGCCGACTGGCAGGTCCGCAATTTCAGGGTGGGCGACAAAGCTGTGGAGTTCGGACTCCGCCTGCCCAATAACCTGGTCTTGCCTATTGACAGCAAATGGGCTGCCACCAATCTGCTGGAGCAGTTCGCGGCTAGCGACGAACCCAATGAGAGGCAAAGGCTAAAAAACCAAATAGAAGTGGCGGTGTTGGACCGGGCCAAGGAAGTCAGGAAGTACCTGGACCCCAACTTGACTGTCAACTTTGGCGTAGCTGCAGTTCCAGACGCGATCTACGAATTGTGCGGCAGCATCCAGGCCGACGTCTTTCAGTTGAACGTGGTCCTTGTAAGCTATAGCATGTTCGTTCCGTACTTGCTCCTGGTCTTTCAGACGGTGCTCAAGGCGTCACACAATGTCGATCTCCAGAAGCTGGATGCCTGCCTGCAGAGCGCCCACGGCAGTATCGCGGCCTTGCAGGAGGAGCTCGAAGGGCGCTTCTCCCGGGCCCTAACGATGCTCAGCAATTCGCGAAATGACATGTCCGTACACCTGAGTAAAGTAATGAGCGGGCTTACCAGCCTGCAGATTAGCGCCGGAGCGGCGGACGTGAGGCCTGCCCTCGCCCAGCCGCCTGCTTCAGGACTGCTGGACTGTGCTACTACAGTGGCGAGTAGTGAGGTCGTCGAATTGTGAGAATCATTGAAGGAGAGGAAAAGATGAACCAGTGGACTCCCAGTAAGCTTGACCGGCGGACCTTCTTGAAGCTGTCGCTGGCGGCGGGAGGGGTGGTAGTGGTTGGGTTGCCTCTATCCGCCTGCGCGCCAGGGGCCTCCAAGTCCCTCTTCGAGGCCCAGACGGGCGGCGTTGGCATGGACTCCACGGTCAACCATGCCACTTTCCGCATTGGCGAGGCCAAGGGCTTCTTCGCTGAGGAGGGTATCAAAAACATTATCACGGACTTCCAGGGCGGCTCCGATGTGGCCCGGGGCATCACCGAGGGGGCGATGAACTATGCCATTCCTGCCGTCTCCCCTGCTGTCAGCGCCTTTATGCAGGGAGCGCCCATCCGCATCATTGCCGGCCAGTGGGCAGCCGCTACCACCATCGGCTTTGGAGTCAAGCCCGATAGCCCATATAAGTCCCTTCCGGACTTGAAGGGAAAGAAGGTCGGTTACAGCCGCCCCGCTTCCTTGACACATTTCTTTATCCTGAAGGCAATCAGCGCTGCCGGGCTTAGCCCCAATGACTTCAACCTGGTAGCCGTGGGTGGCGCACCCGAATCTCGCACGGCCCTGGTGGCGGGCGTCGTGGACTGCTCTTGGGTCACGGATTCGATAGGGGTCCAGGGCACTCTGGATAAGAGCCTCAGAGTGCTCTTCTGGGCCTTCGACCTGGTCAAGGAATGGCAAGAGACAACCTTTGCGGCCAAGCCGGAGTTCATCAAGTCTAATCCGGACGTCCTGAGACGCTTCCTGCGCGCCTATCAGAAGACCATGGACTGGCAGGTCAAGAACCTGGACGAGGCGGCCAAGATCTGGGCGGATGCCACGAAGATAGACCCGGCCGTGGCCAGCCAGTTGATGAAAGCCGCCCCGAAAACAGCTTTCACCACGAAGCTCACGACCGCGGGCCTCAAGGTGGCAGAGGAGTCCATGCGCGAGTTCAAGCTGATCGACAAGCCGGTGCCCTGGAAAGAACTGGTAGACCAAAGCCTCTTGCCTAAGGAGCTTCAGGCAGACCTTCCGGCGTAGATGGACCGAGCGAAACCTTACCTATGCAAAACGCGGGAATGAACAGCGCCGCAAGGACGATTCATGAATCGCCCCTGCGCTGGGTTGGCTCCCAGGCTATGGTAGCAGGTTCAACTGGGTCCGGTAGAGCGGCCCTTGCCAGGAAGCACTATTGACTGGAAACATCATGCCCGAGGACTTAGTCGGCGCTGAGCTGCCCGCGCGGCCCAGCCTGGTCAATAATCCTTTTTCCTATTTAGGCATCCTTTTAGCGGTGGCCTCCCTGTCCACCATCGTTTTCGTACTGCTCATAGAGTTCGTTGGCGGGAAGGAGACTCCTTACATTGGGGTGCTCCTTTACCTGGCTCTACCATCCTTGTTTGTCCTGGGACTGGTCCTCATTCCGATCGGAATGCTCCGGGTAAGAAAGCGCCTTAGAAGCCCGGAAGCCATCGCCGCCGGGCTAGCCCCGCCGCGCTATCCGGTCCTTGACCTGAATTACGCCCGACAGAGACTCGGGTTCGCCTTCTTCATTCTGTCCACGCTGGCCTTCATCGCCCTCCTGTCCGGGCTTACCTACCGGGCCTATGGGTTCATGGAGTCAACGGCGTTCTGCGGCCAGTTGTGCCATAAGGTGATGGCTCCGGAGTTTACCGCATACCAAAGCTCCCCCCACGCCCGGGTCACGTGCGTCTCTTGCCACATTGGCGCCGGCGCGGACTGGTTCGTGCGGTCAAAGCTTTCGGGAGTAAGGCAGGTCCTGGCCGTTGCTTTCAATACCTACCCTAGTCCTCTTCCTGCACCCATCAGGGAGCTGCGCCCGGCACGGGAGACCTGCGAGACCTGCCACTGGCCGGAGAAGTTCTTTGGCGACCAGACGGTGACGCGCGTCCGCTATCTTCCAGACGAGGCCAATACCGAGCAGCGGTATACCATGACCATCAAGACCGGAGGCGGAGGCAAGGAGCTGGATGTCCCGTCCGGCATCCACTGGCATATGAACCTCAAGAACCAGATCGACTACATCGCCACCGACCATGAGCGCCAGCAGATACCCTGGGTACGTCTGAAGGACCCGGAAGGGCGCATAACTGTGTATGTCTCTAAGGACGTTTCTTTGACGCCTGACCAGATCGACCTAGCCGAGAAAAGGGTGATGGACTGCATGGACTGCCATAACCGTCCTACCCACAACTTCCGGACGCCCGATGAATCTGTGGACAGGGCCCTGAGCGCCGGAAGGATGGACCGCTCTCTGCCTTATGTCAAGCGAGAGGCGGTCAAGGCCATGGGCCAGAGCTATTCAGACACCGAAAGGGCATTTGGAGCCATCGACCAGGCGCTTACCGCCTTTTACAGGCAGAACTATCCAGAGGTCTATATCAGCCGAGGCGCATCTATCGAAGCTGCAGTTAACGAAGTCCAGCAGGCTTACGCCACCAGCATTTTTCCGGGCATGGGGGTAGACTGGAAGACCTATGCCGACAATATCGGGCACCAGCCCACCCCAGGGTGCTTCCGGTGCCATGATGGAAAGCACGTAAGCCCTGAAGGCAAGGTTATCCGCCAGGAATGTGGGACGTGCCACACCCTACCCAAGCTGGTGGAAGCGGCCGGACCGGCCCTTTCCGTTTCCGGGAGGGGAAGTTGACTTGCCCCTGGTCAGGGTGGCACAATCAGAGGCGGCATTGGTTATTCACTTTGCTTTAGAACTTCCGTGAGAGGATAGGATGATAATCATAGACTTGGACCCGAATATCGCTACTATAGGTCCGTTTACCCTGGCCTGGCACGGCGTCTTCAGCGCCGTGGGTATCATCGCGGGCATCTGGCTTTGTATGCGCCTCTTGCGCGGAAGCAGGATCAGCGAGGATGACGTCTACACGCTGGCCCTCTGGTCGGTTATCGGGGGCATCGTAGGGGCCCGCCTCTTCCATGTGGTCGATGCCTGGGACTACTACTCACAGAACCTGCTCCAGATTGTCATGATCAACGAGGGTGGCCTGTCCATCTACGGAGCCATCGTTGTTGGAACCCTGTCGGTCATAGCCACCATGGTGATCAAGGGTATAAACGTAGGGCTATTCCTGGACGCCGGAGGGCCGGGTCTGATCCTGGGACAGGCTATCGGCCGCATTGGAGATGTCATAAACGGCGAGCATCACGGCCTCCCCACAGATTGGCCCATTGGGGTCCGTTATGTGCACCCAAACACGCTGGGGGAGCCCGGGAAGGTGGTCCACCTGGCTGTGGGGTACGAGATGGTCTGGGATATCATCGCTCTTGCTATCCTGCTGCGCCTGCGGGGGCGATTGCCCCAGAACGGCATGGTCTTCGTCGCCTATATGTTTCTCTACGGCTTTGGACGCTTCTTCATCACCTTCACCAGGGTGGACACCAAGGTCTACCTGGGACTTACCCAGGCCCAGCTCATCGCCGTAGCCATGATGGTGGTGAGCCTGCCGCTCCTGGCCTTTCTGGCCAGCCGCCCGAAGCGAGAGGAGCCGGTAGAGGTGGAAGCGTAGGGAACCAACTGCCAGCGACACGGTTAACCCGGCGTGGTACAATGACGCTGAGAGTAAGCGCACAGTGCGCTCGTGGATAGGGAGTGGCCATGGGAAAACAGACGATCCAGACAGTTTCGGCAATTAGGGCTAGACAGGACTTCGACCTACTGATACAAGAGGCTGGGAAAAGCAACCGTCGCTTCGTCGTGGAGGTTAAGGGCAAGCCCCTGGCCGTTATCCTTGGCATTGGGGAATGGCAGAACATCCTGGAGACCCTGGCCGAACTGAACGACCCGGAGTACCTGGATAGCATTAGAGAGGCCCGGCGCGAGATCGCAAGTGGAGAACTGGTGACCCTAGAGGAACTGGCCTCTCAAGTTCCCACGGGCAAGCGTGGCCGCTAGAAAGCAATACAAGCTCCTAATAGCCCGGCGCTTCGCTAAAGACCTTAGGCACATTTCCGCGGATACGCAGCCGCGTGTTCTAGCCGCGCTGGAGCGGCTGGCCCAAGACCCTTTTTCCGGCGAGAGGGTGGTGGCAGCGCAAACAGGCAACTACCGCTACCGGGTAGGGGACTACCGGATCAGATACGACATCGTCGGTGACGAAGTGCACGTCCTCCGCGTGAGACACCGGCGGGAAGTCTATCGGCAAAATTGATTATCTTTGTGGTGGCCGCCAGTTGCACGTCCAGCGGGCAGCTTCACGTTACCTCGGCCAGGTCGTAAACGGGCGTTTCCACAGTGCGGGTGGGCTCTGCACTGGACCAAACCAGTTGCTGGACCTTGTCTACCATGCCGGGCGAAAGCAGCACCTCGCCACACTGGCTGCATACCCCCGCAGGAACGTTCTCCAGGATGTAAATCCTACCTTGGTATTCCTGCGGATAGGTAATAGTTTTGTTCGCCAGCCCACCCCCGCAGAAGGGACACTTTGCCATTTTGACTACGCCCCCCTTCTCCTTCTCAAACCAACCCACTCAACCGGGCCGGGTTCGTAGGCAGTAATAACGGCAACTCCCCGGCGGATAACTGATAAGTATAGCACGTGTAAAGGCTATCGGAAAGGAAAACCAGCGGTGACCGGATCGGAAGGCGCCTATGCTCGGCCGCCCTCCCGGTGTGGTTGGGGGGGATCTACAGCTCCTCTAGAAGCTGTGTGGCCTGTGCGAAGGTGTAGACGGGGCCGTCGAGGCAGACGTAGCTCTGGCCGATGTTGCAGCGCCCGCACTTGCCGATACCGCACTTCATCTTGCTCTCCAGGGTGGTGATGATCTGCTCGCCCTGGAAACCCAGTCCTTGAAGGGCTTTGACGGTGAACTTGATCATGATGGGAGGGCCGCAGACGAAGGCCACGGCGTTAGCAGGCGAATACTGGAGCTCGGTGGCCACAGCCGGTATCAGGGCCACCCGGTCCTTCCATTTGTCGTCGCCCCGGTCCACGGTCAGAACCAGCTCGCTGTTGGGCGATGACCGCCAGAGATCGAACTCGTTAGTGAAGACCAGGTCCTGCGGGCTGCGGGCGCCGTTGAGGACGCGCAGAGCGCCATAGTCGGCGCGGTGCTCAACCACCCAGTTGACGACGGAGCGCATGGGGGCCATGCCTATTCCCCCGCCGATGATGATAATGTCTTTACCCCGGTACTCCTCCATCGGGAACCAGTTGCCGAAGGGCCCGCGCACACCCACTACGTCTCCAGGTTCCAGGGCATGGAGGCCGCTGGTGACAGTGCCCACCCGGCGGATGGCGAATTCCAGGGGAGCGCCCGGCTGCCAGAGGGAGCAGATGTCAAAGGGGGATTCCCCAACCCCAAAGGCAGAGACCACGGCGAACTGGCCGGGCTGATAGACGAAGGCCTCCTCCACCGCCGGGTCGATCAACCGGACCCGAAAGAGTCGCACGTCATAAGTAAGGTCCAGAGTATTCTCTATCTTAGCCAGGTAAGGGACATAGGGGTTCCGCCCATTGCCCCCGGGCTGAGCACTAGTCATGCGGAGATATCCTCCTTCAAGTCCTGGATAACCTCCCGGATGTCTATGTTCACCGGGCACTTGCGCACGCAGCGGGCGCAGCCCACGCAGGCGATGACTCCGCCGAACCGCTCCGGGTAATACAGATACTTGTGGTAGAAGAACTGCTTCCAGCGTGCCGTCTTGGTGGCCCGGGGGTTATAACCTCCGGCGATCTTGCTGAAGTGGGCCCCCTGGCAGCTATCCCAGCAGCGCATCCGCTCGACAGCCTCACCGTCCCGGCGGTCCCGCACGTCGAAGCAGTAACAGGTGGGACAGAGGAAGGTGCAAATCTTGCAGCTAATGCAGGCCTCCACTTGCTGCTGCCACATGGGTGACAGGAAGACCTCCGGCAGCCTCTCGGTTAGCCCTTCGGTAGAGAAGGCCGGCAGGGCTGCGGGCTCCGGTGGCACGGCATCCGTATGCTTCAGCTCCGCTCCTTCCAGGACGGCCTTCCCCTTCTCGGTAACCGGCTCCACGAAATAGCCGTCGGTCCCTTCCGTCATCAGGACGTCCAGGCCCTGGGTGCCGTTGGGGGCGCCACCTATATTGACGCAGAAGCAGGGCGACTCCGGCCGAACGCAGGCCCAACCCACCAAGGTAACCAGGGCCCGTCGCCGGGCATAAGGAACATCCACCGGATCGTTCATGAAGCTGGCGTCCAGCATGGCTATGGCCCGGGCGTCGCAAGGGCGGAGGCCGAAGATCACCGTTTGCCGGTCTATCACCGGCTCCTGGATCTGCGGCACGCCGTTCTGGTACTCCAGGGTGAAGAGGCTCTCCGTCAAGGGGAAGATCAATTCTTTGGGAGGCACCACGGAATTATAATAGTCCCAGGCGATCTCGTCCGTACTGGAGATGGCCCGGAAGAGGTGGTTCCCCTCCGCCAGGACGGGGGCCATGACCTGGTATCTATCCATTAAGGTGGTCAGCCAGCGCTTGAGGGATTCTCTCGTAATTATGTCCATGCTATTACCGACTATCCCCCGATTCCCAGGTCTTCGTCGGGCTGGTAAGTGGCCAGAGGAGCGCACACCTCCGGGTCCCGGCCCGGCTTGTAGCCGAACTGCTGCTCCACTTCCAGGCTGAACTTCATATTCAGGAGGCTCAAAGGGATCCCCACGGGGCAGACTCTCTCGCATTCGTTGCAGCCGATGCAACGCCCCGCCAGGTGGAAAGCCCGGATGACATGGAAGATCTGTTTTTCCGGCACCTGAATGGGGGCGCCTACCCAGTTCGGGTCTATCTGCTCCACCACGCACTCGGTACAGTAGCACTGTGGGCAGGCGTTGCGGCAGGCGTAGCAGCGGATGCACCGATCGAAGTGCTTCTCCCAGAAGGCAATCCTCTCCTCCTGGGGGAGGGCCTCCAACTCCTTTACCTTGGCGTAGGGATCGAAGTCCAGAGGCTTTTCCAGAATGGGGTCACCCACGATATAATCGAAAACGGCTGGGGCATGCTCCTGGCAGATCTGGCACCGGTATTGCAGCCGGTCGCCTGTCTCCCCGAAGCTGGATTCGACCACCCCCGGGCAGTTGATGCCTATGACGTAGGTCTTCTCCCGGACTATCTGTTTCTCCTGAATGAGGACGTTTATGCCGAAAGTATCGCAGGCCTTAGCCACTATGGCCAGAGATTTGCCTCGGTGCTCGATAGCGTACTTGCCCAGGTTATGGGTGCAGGTCTGATCGAAGATCAGCTTGCCTGCATCCTCCGCCTTGCGGACGAAGGCCGGACGGGCGGTCACGCCGTCGCTGGCCCGCTGGTAGCCAATCACCAGCTCCACCTGCCCGCTGGACAGGAGCTCACGGGCCTTTTCCTGGATAAGCTGGGTTATGTTCTCCACGGCCACCATCTCATTCACCGCCCGATTTTGCCGGCGCAGCCGCTCCGCCCTTTAGGGCGGGAGCCGCCTCTTCCTGCCCTAGAGGGCGGAGCACCGGGGCCTGCCTGGCAGGGCGTTTGACCGTGTCCTTTCGCGGCCCCAGGCGCGCCACCTCCTGGGTCATCTCCGTGACCAGGCGCGAGAACTTGCGTCCCTCGGAGGCCGAGACCCATTCCAGGCGCAGCCGCTCCTTCTCGATCCCCAGGTAATCCAGGAACTGGCGGAGGAGGGCGAAGCGGCGCCGGGCGTAATAGTTGCCCTGAACGTAATGGCAGTCGCCGGGGTGGCATCCCGCTATCAGTACGGCGTCGGCCCCCTGCTGGAAGGCCTTGAGGACCAGCAACGGGTCTACCCGGCCGGAGCACGGGACGCGGATAATACGAATATTAGAGGGGTAGGTGGTGCGGGTCGTGCCTGCCAGGTCAGCCCCGGCGAAGGCGCACCAGTTGCACAGAAACCCGATTATCCTGGGCTCGTAGTCTAGCGACACAGCGCCATTATCTCCTCGATGACCTGCTGGCTGGTAAAGCCTTTCAGGTTGATGCAGTTGCCCCGGCAGCCGGCGACACAGAGTCCGCAGCCTTTGCAAAGGCTCTCGTTCACCTTGGCCAGCAGGCGCCCGTCCCGGGCGGGCTCTTTATCAATCGCGCCGTAAGGACATACCTCGGAGCACAGGAAGCACCCGGTGCAACGCATGGGGTCCACATTGGCTACCATGGGATCGGTGGCCAGCTCATCCTTGCTGAAGAGGCCCGCCACCTTGGCGGCGACCCCGCTGCCCTGGGCCACCGTCTCGGGGATGTCCCGGGGCCCGCTTACCGTCCCGGCCAGGAAGATGCCGTCGGTATTGGTCTCCAGCGGGCGCAGCTTGGGGTGGGCCTCCACCATGAAATTGTTGGTGTCGTAGCTGATGTGCAGGGTCTGGGCCAGCTCCACGGCCCCGTCGTTGGGCTCCATACCGGTAGCCATGACCACCAGATCAGCCGCTATCTCGACGGGGCGGCCCATAAGAGAATCTTCTCCCATGACCATGATCTTGCCGCCGTCCTGGTACAGCTTGGAGACTCGGCCCCGCAGCCAGAGGACGCCCTGCTCCCGCTGGGAGCGCTGGTAGAACTCCTCGTAGTCCTTGCCGCCGGCCCGAACATCGATATAGAACACATAGGGCTGGATCTCAGGGTCGTGGTCCTTCAGCAGTATGGCCTGCTTGGCCATGACCATGCAGCAGACCTTGCTGCAATAGGGCTTGCCCATGCGCTCATCCCGAGACCCGATGCAGCTCAAGAAGACTACCGTCTTGGGGTGCGCCCCATCGGAGGGACGCTTGAGCTCGCCCTGGGTCGGGCCGGAAGCGCTCAGGAGCCTCTCCAACTGGAGGAGGCCTATAACGTCGGCGTACTTGCCCGCCCCGAACTCGGCGTAACGGCCGTAATCGAACGGCTTAAATCCCGTGGCCACCACTATGGCCCCGAAGTCCTCTGTGAGGACCTGGTCCTCCTGGTCCCAGTCTATGGCGCCTGTTGGACAGAGCTTCTCGCAGATGCGGCAGGGGGGCAGCTTCTTGCCCTCTTTTTGCCCCTCCAGATGCTTAACATACCGGCAATTGGGCATATCGATGACCGGAATATTGGGTATCGCCTGGGCAAACGGGATGGATATGATCTTCTTTCCCCCCAAGCCCGTGTCGAACTCGGAAGGGACAGTGTCAGGGCACTTCTGCCAGCAGATACCACAGCCGGTGCATTTGGTCGCGTCCACGTGGCGGGCCTTCTGGCGTATCTGCACCTGGAAATTGCCCACAAAGCCACTGACGCTGGTTACCTCAGAGTAGGTGAGAAGCGTAATGTTGGGATGCTGGTTAGCCTCTACCATCCTCGGAGTCAGGATGCACGAGGAGCAGTCCAGCGTCGGGAAGGTCTTATCTAGTTGGGCCATGCGGCCCCCGATGGTAGGCTCCCGCTCCACCAGCACCACCTGGTGTCCGGTGTTGGCGATATCCAGGGCCGCCTGGATCCCGGCAATGCCTCCACCGATGACCAGGGCCCTCTTGGTAAGGCCAACGCGCTTGGGAGTCAGAGGCTGGTTCAGCAGGGCCTTGGCCACCGCCATGCGGGTCAGGGCTATGGCCTTCTCCGTTGCGGCGTCCTTGTCATCGGCGTGTACCCAGCTATCCTGCTCCCGGACGTTGGCTATTTCCAGCATGTAAGGGTTGAGGCCGGCGTCGGCCACGGTCTTACGGAAGGTGTTCTCATGCATGCGCGGGGAACAGGCGGAGATGATCACGCGATCAAGCTTGTGCTTCTCGACGGCCTCCCGAATACCACCCTGGCCCATCTCACTGCACATATACTTTGACTCTTCGACCAGTACCACCTGGGGAATGTCCTTGACCGCTTCCCTCACCTGGGAGATTCTGACCACGCCGGCGATATTGGTGCCGCAGTGGCAGAGGAAGACCCCTATCCTAGCCATTACCTTCCCTACCCGTGCTTTGTGGTGCTTTGTGGTGCTTCATAGTGCTTTGTTGTCCTGAAGAACGACCAAGAACTATCAAGCACGACCAGGCACAACCAAGCACAGCTTGTTACGCGAGTCCCTTGCTTCGCAGCAGCGGCAAGGGGTCCGTCAAATGCTTGTCGAGCAGGAGCTCTTCGGGCGAATATCCCATGGCCAGTCCCATTAACTGCGTAAAGTAGATGATGGGAAGGCCCATGCTCTCTTTATAGCGTGCCTCAACGGTCTTTTGGCGGGTGTCCAGGTTGGCCTGACACAGAGGGCAGGCCACCACCACGCACTCGGCGCCTACCTGCTTGGCTCCTCTCAGGATACGGTACACCAGCCGGTAGGCCACCTCCGGCTTGGGAATGCTCAGGTACGCCCCGCAACATTCGCTGCGGAAACTCCAATCAAGCATCTCCACCCCCAGCCTGGCCACGATATCATCCATGGAGCGGGGGTTTTCCTCGTCATCGAAGTCCGCCACAGCCTTGGGCCGGACAAAGAGACAGCCGTAATAGGCTACAGCCTTAAGCCCAGCCAGGGACTTCTTCAGGTGCAGGTCGCCTTCGTACTCCCAGATGATCTTCAGCGTGGGCTCCACAACCACGTTGTTCTGCAAGTCTTTTTCCAGGACCTCGGAGACCTGGCGCCGGACGGACTCATCCTTCATCTCGTGAGCGGCGAAGCGGAGGCGGGAGTAGCACTCCGGGCAGGGGGTCGTCAGGGGCAGACTCTTCTCCTCGGCCTGCTGGAGGACCCGGCCCGGGAGGGCGAGCCCTAGCAGGTGATTCGTTCCTTTAGCCGCCGAAGCCCCGCAGCAGTTCCAGTCTGCCAGTTCCTGCAGGTCGAGCCCCAGGTTCTTGAAGACCAGGCGGGTGGAGACGTCGTACTCTCTAGCAGTAGAGGAGAGAGAGCAACCCGGATAATAGGAATAGGCCTTCTGGGTCACGGCTACTTGCTTTCGAGACGGGAGGCGCGCTCGAAGATGCGCTTCACGGCGGCCTGGGTGACCTTGTTCTGGTGCGGCAGGACCTCGAGCTTGCCTTTCATCAGCAGAGAGGGCAGCAGACCTACGTTGGCCAGAGGGTGGCCGCTGCTCAGGTTATAGAAACCTCCCAGTCCCAGCTCCCAGAGGCGTCCGCTGGCCTCTACGGAGCGGAGGAAGAGCCGATGGAAGAGGGCGACATCCTTCTCTTTGGCCCGGCCCTCCCGGCTGGCGATAAGCCGCAGACTCTCCATCACCCTGGCAATGTCTATCAGGCAGGGGCATCGCGCCGTGCAGGTCTGGCAAGACAGGCAAAGCCAGATCATGGAGCTGTCCAGGACCTCGTCGACCAGGCCCAACTGTATGGCGCGCATGACCTGGCGAGGGGTAATATCCACGGAAGCGGCGGCAGGACATCCCGCGGTGCATTTCCCGCACTGGTAGCAGTCCATAATCCGCTGACCGCTCTCCTTCTCAACATGCAAGAGGAAACTGCTCCGGGCTACCGGGGTCACCGTGGAAGTACCGCCCATAAAAAATTAGCTCCTTTCGGGGCTTTTCATAAACGAAGACTGTGAGATTATAGTAGCACATTGCCGGCTGAGCGGGCAACTTTAAGGGAGCTGCAGATCCCTCCCTCTTCCCTGAGCGACGGGGTCAGAGCGTGTAGGGGAGGCTCATGAGCCTCCCCTACTCCCCATATCGCCCGTTCCCTCTTTAGCGGGAAGAGAGGGGTCCGGGCCACCCTTACCGCCAGGCTCGTCCGAGTCCTCGGACGAGCCTGGCGGCACAAGGAGGTCTCGCATGATGCACCCCCGGATGCCCGGGACGCAGTCCCGCCTCAACCTCGTGCACTGCCCCTTGCTTTCGTGAGGGCATCCCCACCCGCTCATGGATTCATTATCCGAATCCTAAGCCCTACGTGTCAAATCATTGTGATTGAATGCTGGTGTGCGGGTGAGGTACACTTCCTCTGGGCAAAGGGAAGGCCCTCAGTTGGACCGGCTAGTCGAAGAGATCTATGAGGCCCGCCATCGGGAGGAATAGGAAGACTGAGAATGGAAGCCGAAATGGATGATCTCCTGGACCGCTTCCAGGGCTGCCTGGTAGGGCTGGCGGTCGGTGATGCCCTGGGGGGCCCGGTGGAGGGCTGCACAGTGAACGAGATCGCGGCTCGCTACGGCCGTCTGATGGAGATGGTCGGGGAAGGGTGGCTGGCACTTCGCCCCGGCGAAACGACCGACGATACGGCCATGATGCTCTGCATCGCCCGGAGCATAGTGGACCAGGGGCGCTTTGACCCGGACGACGTGGCGCAGCATTTCCTGGGCTGGTTCCGGAGCAGGCCCAAGGATATCGGAAACACTACCCGCCGAGCACTGGTCGAGCTGGAGCGCGGGGCACCCTGGAAGAGGGCCGGCCTCCAGGCCCACCGGGCCCTGGGCGGCATGAGCGCCGGCAACGGGAGCATCATGCGCTGCGCCCCGGTAGCCCTCCTGCACTACTGCCATGAGCACCTTCTCATCCGCGACAGCGTGTACAGCTCGATCATTACCCATTTCGACCAGAAGGCCTCTTGGGGGGCGGTGGCCGTCAACCTGGCCATCGCCAGGCTCCTAGACGGGGGCAAAGAAGGCCTGGTTGAGGCGGTGGCCTCCAAGATCGCACAGAAGGACGCGCGCCGGGCCCTAACGCAGGTCCCCAGTCTCAAAGATGTCCCTATCGAAGTGCAAGCCGGCGTGAGGCGTGGAGAGGAAGACCGGACCAACGCCTTTCTTGACGGGCTTGCGGTCTGCGCCGTGGACCGGGAGGTAGCCAACCGCGCAGGGGCCTACCTCCGGGAATACCGCGGGCGGGGCATTACCCTCGATTTTGCTGACAGCATCATCGCCAGCACCGCAGTGGGCGGGGAATTGATGCTGGTAACAGAGAATGCCGCTCACTTCCCAATGCCGGAGGTGCGGCTAATTGGGCCCAAGGGTCAGGCCTGGTCCAATCTGACCTGAAGCCTCTTTCTGGCTCCCTCTTACGTGATGTTGATAAACGTCTTGGCGACGAAAAGCTCTCTGCCGCTAATCCAGTGCAGGATGCGGCACTCGACGGGGAACTGCCCCGGCGCGGTCGCCCGGACCAGCAGATCGTGGCGCATGGCGCTCGTCAGTCGGAAGGGTTCATTGGCGGCCCGCATAAAGGGATGCGAGTAGGAGCCGAAGGGGGGCACTCCCAGGGCGTGGCCGTCCATCGCAATGACCTCGGCTGGCAGCCCGACCCGGAATTCCTGAACTGTGTAGCCGGCGTTAAGAATGCGAAGAAGGATAGTCTGGCCGACCCTGGCCTTGACAGCCACCTCATGGAAAGGTGTGGAATCTCGTTGTCGCCGTAATGCCCCACTGATCGTGAAGACGTCCGGCCTGAAGTTGTTCAGAATGCCGTCCCGCGTGAAGTTTGCGGCTCCGACGGGGTCATCGGGGTCGCATCTCTGCATGAAGGCGTTGTGCTGCAGCGGAATCCAGTTAGTGTCTATCTCGTCGAAGGCCCACAGGGCCTCCACGTCGTACTTTCTTACGTTCGTCGGTGGGTTCAAGGCGGCGGCGAAGCCCGGTCCTCCGGTGGGGTAAGGAGGGGTGGGGACCCCGGCTGCTTCCGGAACGTCGGGCTTTTTCGGATCGATGATAAACAGCCCGTAGAGGCCCCTTTCAAAGTGCAGGGGGGGATTCTTGTGGCAGTGGAAGAAGTAGGTGCCGGCCTGGGTGGGGGCAACGATGAGCGCGAGCAGGCCCTGAACCAGATGCTGGTCGAAATGGACGGGTTCGAGT
>Ga0082335_1005392_pt1 | contig 17755 bp, 15 predicted proteins | sample Subgrocontami58m_FD_72375 | JGI IMG/M metagenome (GOLD analysis project Ga0082335, IMG submission 72375) | Subsurface groundwater microbial communities from S. Glens Falls, New York, USA - GMW37 contaminated, 5.8 m (SPADES assembly) (version 2) ... | reverse complement strand
ACCGGGTGACACTTGGTGGAGAACGCATGGATCACCGCCGCCATGTTGAAGACGTCGACATCGTCGTCGACCACGATGACCTTCGACATCAGGGCGCGGCGCGCGGTCAGGACCTCGACGACTTTCTGGGCGATCGCGCCCCCGCCTTGGCGCACAGAGACGATGGCCATGTGCACGCCGCTTTCCGGCGGCACATAGACCTCCGCCACCGGCACACCATGCTTTTCCAGGCGCCGCTTGATGGCAATCGCCCCCGAGATCGAAGTCGTGCAGGCGCTCGAGTCCATGAAGCCGGTGGTGTCCAGGGTGAGAATGGGCTTGCGGCGGTGCGTGATGGTCGTCACCCTCGCGCACAGGGCGTTGCCCATTTCACCGCTGCGATAGCCGGGGTATTCTCCGTAAGGACCTTCCTGTGCGACCCGGTCCGGATAGACCTCGGCTTCGATGACGATCTCGGCTCCCGCGGGAACGTAGAGGTCGGAGGTTTCGCACTTGACCAGTTCGACCGACTGCTGACCGAGCCCTCCGGCGAGCTCCGCCTCGTTCCCCCCGATCCGGAACGTGGCGGTCGCCGCCAAATGGCTCGGCATATCCGCACCGATGACGATTGCGATCGGCATCGGCCGTCCGCGCGGCGCGTAGCCGTCGAGCAGCATCTTGCCCAGGTGGCTGTTTGGTCGCGGATAGCCGGTGAGCAGGCGTTCGTTGTGCACCATGAAGCGGTACATGCCCCAATTCACCCAGTCGCTGTTCGCGTCCTTGGATACCACCAGATCCCAGGTCCCGAGGTAACGACCGCCGTCGCCTTCGTGGACCATCGGCACCGGCAGGTCGAACAGGTCGACCTTGTCGCCGGGGATGACGACCTCCTTGCACGCGCTGTCCTTGACCACGGTCGGCGGGATCGGCTTGGTTTCGCGCTCGGCGTAGATTTCGTACAGCTTGCGCACCGGGGTGTCCGCCGGAAGGCCGATGCCGGCGGCATAGCGGCGCCAGGTGGCGATCGGGTTCGCGACGATGCGCCAGCCCGCGTAGTCCTTGATGTTGTTGAACAGGAACGCCGGGCCGTTGCGCTCGCAGCCGAGCCTTCCGATGCCGGCGAGCTCCTGGTCCCAGTCGACCGTGTCGTTGATCGCGAGCAGGTCTCTCGAGGCTTCCAGGGTAGCGAGGAAGCCCCTCAGATCCGTGTATGCCATGCGTTTCTCCTTGCTGTCGGGGCCGGCGCATCGCCGCGCCGGCCGGCAGGCTGCGCGGCCGGAAGCCGATCGAGCCCCGGTGCGGCGCAGATTAGAAGATTCGCTTCGCGATGTCAAAAAATACGATAAAATGTTCGATATGCGAACACGCGACAACCCACGCGCCGGGACCCGCGCCGGCCCGCGCGCGGCGGGCACGGGAGGGCGCTCGCCGCGCGCGTCCGGCGGGGCGGCGGCGCGGCCGGAATACGTGGCCGGCCTGGCGAAGGGGCTGGCGGTCATCGAGGCGTTCGGCGCCCGCCATCCGCGGCTCACGATCTCCGAGGCGGCGGGCCTGGCGGGGCTCTCGCGCGCGGCGGCGCGGAGGTGCCTGCTGACGCTGGAGCGGCTCGGCTACGCCGAATACGACGGCAGATATTTCCGCCTGGCGCCGCGGGCGCTGCGGCTCGGCCACGCGTACGTCCTGGCGACGCCGCTGCCGAGGGTCGTACAGCCCGTCCTCGAAACCTTGAGCGAGCGCACGCACGAGTCCGCCTCGGCCGCCATCCTCGACGGAACGGACGCCGTGTTCATCGCGAGGTCCACCACGCGGCGCAGCCTCTCCGCCGGGATCGGCGTGGGTACGCGGCTGCCTGCGTACTGCTCCGCGACGGGTCGCATGCTGCTGTCCAATCTTCCGGATGCGAGCGTCAAGCGCCTGTTCCGCAAGCTCCCGCCCGTGAAGCTCACCGCGAAGACCATCACCGGCAGCGCCGAGCTGCTCGACGAGGTGCGCAGGACGCGCCTGCAGGGCTATGCGATCAGCGACGAAGAAGTCGAGCTCGGGCTGCGGTCGATCGCGGTTCCCGTGCGCAACGCGCTCGGCGAAATGGTCGCCGCGATGAGTCTCTCGGTCCAGACCTCGAGGATGGGGCGCAAGGAGATGGTCGAGCAGCTTCTTCCGGCGCTCGAGACCAGCCGGCGGATCCTTTCCGCCATGCTTTGATGCCGGAGCGCCGGCTGCGCCGGGATCAGCGCCCGCCGGCGGCCTTCAGGGCGCCGATCCAGCGCCGCTGCGCCGCGTAGCCCTCCGCCGCCTCGCCGCGCGACTCGGCCGTCGCCATGCCTGCGAGGCGCTGCTCCTTCTGCGGCGTGGTCTCGGCAATGGCGTCGACGGCGTCCTTCAGCATCGTCTCGTAGTCGGCGCCCACCGGGCAGACGTCGGCGCAGCGGCGGCAGCCGGTGATCGCGCCCGAGCCGCGCAGGATGCTCTGCCAGAGATTGAACGAGGTCTCCGAGCGCAGCAGTTCCTTGCGCTCGTTCGCGTCCGCCGATTGCGCGATGCGCTCGATGTGGCCGGTGAGCCTGGCGAATCCGTAGGGAGACCGGTATTCGTCGCAGGCCTCCCAGTTGCGGCCCCAGTGCACGACCGCGTCGCCGGGGCAGGCCTTCAGGCAGCGCCCGCAGGACGGTCCGTGGCACAGCGATTGCTGCATCGGCCGGTCGCATTCGACTTCGACGGAGCAGAGCACCGCGGTGAGCAGCACGCGCGGTCCGTACTCGGGCGTCAGGATCTGCAGGTTCAATCCCAGTGTGCCCAGCCCCGCCTCGACCGCGGCGTGGGGCAGCGACAGCAGCGGGGTCATGTGCTGCTTCGGATCGTCGTTGTAGCGCCACGGATCGGTGTGAGTCGGCGGGACGATGATCGCGGGATAGCCGCAGGCCTCGAGCCAGTAGACCAGCTCGAGCGAGGCTTCCTCGAGCCGGGTGAGCGCGAGTTCGTCATTGTAGAACTTGTGCCGGTCGCCCCACGCGGCGATGCGTGCGACGCCGTTCGACAGCCGCTTCGCGAGCACGATGACGCGCCCGGCGTCCAGCTCGGTGATGTCCGACGGGCGCCGCGGGTCGCCGGGGTCCGGCGGGTTCGCGTCCATCGCGGCGCCGTCGGCGATGCCGACGAGATCGGCGCCGAGGTCCTTTGCCTTCGCCTTGATGGCCTCCGCCGTCAGCGGTTTCCTGTATGACTTGGCCACGCGTCAGTTCTCCTCGTTGTCACCGGCTGCCCGTTGCAGCCGATCCTGCCTCGTCGCCTGCATGCGCCTGGCGACGATGCCGCGGTAACCCTCGGGCCCGATCCAGCGCGTGTTCCAATCCGACAGTCCCGGGAGCTTCCCGCCTTCGCCGCGGTCGTGCCTCGCGCGCGCTTCCTTGTATTGCTTGCCGAGCGCCACCTTCTCCGGGGTCCTCTCGGGGATCGTCTTCTGGACCTCGGCCAGATGGGCGTGATAGTCGTCGCCTACGGGACACACCGCGAGGCAGCGCGGGCAATCGCCGAAGGAACCGACCACCCGCAGCAGGCCCTGCCAGAACCCGTAGAAGTCGCGCGATGCGAAGGTCTTCATCTTGTCTTCTTCCGGATGGTCGAACATGCGGTCGAAGAACTTGAGGATCTGCGCGAAGCCGAATTCCTGCGCTTCCTCTGCGCAGTTGCGCTTGTCGATGCCCCAGTGCAGCACCGCGTCGGCGGGGCACGAGTGCAGGCAGCGGCTGCATGACTCGCCGATACAGACCTGCTCGGTCATGCGCCGGTTCGGTTCGAGCTCGAGCTCGGTCAGGATGCCGGTGAGGTAGAGGCGCGGGCCGAATTCGGGGGTGAGGATGTTCACTTCCAGGCCGAGCGTGCCCAGCCCGGCCTCCACGCCCAAATGTCGCGTGGAGAGCCTGCCGTAACTCGCGCGCTTGTAGGTCCAGTCGGTTTCCTGACCGGCGGTGACGAAGGTCGGATGCCCGTCGCGCTCCAGCTCCTCAGCGAGCCGGTAGGCGAGCTTGTCCATCTTGCGCATCACCAGCATGTCCAGGTACTGCACGGGTACGTTGGACTTGCAGCGGAAGGCGCCGGCCGGAATGCGATTGGCGACGACGATCACGCTCTTGCAGTAAGGCGAGATGCGCTCGGGCGTCTGCGGCCAGCGGGGGTCCGGCGGAAAGGCGTTGAGCGTGGCGGCGCTCGCAATGCCGGCGAGGTCCGCGCCAAGCTCCTGTGCCCGGCGAAGGACGCGCTGGGCGGTCCAGGGCAGCTTCGCGGGAGCGGGGTCGCTGGTGCGCATTACTGGTCTCCGTGATCCATCGAGTTGATTTCCGGTCCGGTCTTTGGGAATGTGAGCGCCAGATTACATCAAGCGGGGCAGTCCATGGGAGAATGGATGCTGCGCGTGATCGTCAAAATGGAGGTGATGCGATGGACAATCCCAAGGGCAGCCCGATGCGCCAGGCAGCCGCCGAGGCCGCGAAGCAGAAATTCGGGCTCGAGTTCGAATACGAAGACTTGCGCGATTGGATCGCGCAGGCGGACAAGCTGGGCGAGATCAGGATCGTCAAAGGTGCGGCCTGGCAGGACGAGATCGGCGTGGCGAGCGAGCTCATCATGCACGACGAGAACGCTCCGTGCGTGATCTTCGACGAGGTGCCCGGCTGCGCCGCGGGGCACCGGGTTCTCGTCAATTTCTTCGGCGGCAGGCGCAAGAACATGACGCTGGGCTTTCCGCAGCACTTGAACAAGCTCGAGCTCTCGCAGGCGTGCCTCGACAACTACCTCGGGGACCTGAAACCCGTTCCGTACGTGTTCGTCGAGAAGGGCCCGGTCCTGGAGAACGTCGTCACGGGGGACGCGATCGACGTGACGAAGCTCCCGGTACCGCTCTGGCACGAAGGTGACGGCGGGCGTTACATCGGGACAGGCAGCTACAACATCACCGTCGATCCCGAGGAGCAGTGGATCAACGTGGGCACCTACCGCGTGATGATCCATGACAAGAACACGCTGGGGTTCTACATGTCCCCGGGCAAGCACGGCCGCATTCACCGCGACAAGTATCAGGCGCGCAACGAACCCATGCCCGTCGCCATCGTGGTGGGCGGGGATCCGCTGACGTTCCTGGTGGCCTGCACCGAGATGCCGTACGGCACATGCGAGTTCGACATCGTCGGCGGGCTGCGCGGCAAGCCGGTGAAAATGGTGCGGGGGCCGGTGACCGGCCTGCCCATTCCGGCGAACGCCGAAATGGTGATCGAGGGCTATGTGCAGCCGGGAAAGCGCAAGCTGGAGGGGCCTTTCGGGGAGTGGACCGGATACTACGGCAGCGATATTCGCGAGGAGCCGGTCCTGGACATCAAGGCGATCTACCACCGCAACGCGCCGATCATGATGGGTTGCCCGCCCCAGCGCCCGCCCGAGGAGACCGCGCGCTATCGGGCGATCATGCGCTCTGCGCTGCTGCGGCGGTACGTTCAGTCAGCCGGCGTGCCTGACGTGAAAGCCGTATGGGCGCACGAAGTCGGCGGAACGCGCCTGCTGCTGGGCGTCTCGATCAAGCAGCGCTACGCGGGGCACTCGAAACAGGCGGGACACGTCGCCTCGCAGTGCCATGCCGGGGCCTACGCCGGCAAGTACGTGATCGTCGTGGACGACGACATCGACGTCAGCAACCTGGAAGAACTGATCTGGGCGATGCTGACCCGCTCCGATCCGGCGACCTCGATCGATATCATCACCGGCACCTGGAGCACGCCGCTCGACCCGCGCATCACCCCTGAGGACAAGGCCAAGGGCAACAACACCAATTCGCGGGCGATCATCGACGCGTGCCGTCCATTCCACTGGCGCGACAAATTCCCGAAGGTGAACATGCCGAGCGCGGAACTCAAGCGCAAGGCGCTGGAGAAGTTCGGCTATCTCTTGAAATAGGCTGCGCAGCCGGGCGCATCGCCCTGCCGCGCCGGCGCGCAGAAGCCGGTGCGGTCAACCGGTGTCCGCGTCCTCATTCGGGCTTCCCGCCGGTGGCTCTGATGATGTCGGCCCATTTCACGAGTTCGGTCTTGATGTAGGCGGCGAACGCGTCGGGCGTGCTGCCTCTGACGTCCACACCCATATCCGCCAGCCTGGACCGGATCTCGGGCAACTGCAGGATCGCCACGATCTCGTGATTGAGCTTGCTCACGATCTGGGCGGGCGTTCCCGCCGGGGCCAATATCCCGAACCAGGTCGTGATCTCATAGCCGGGCAGGGTTTCGTCCACGGTCGGCAGGTCCGGGGTCAGCGACGAACGCTCCTTTGCAGTTATCGCCAGGGCGCGCAGCCGGCCCGATTTGACGTGCGGCAAGGTCGAGGGCATGGCATTGAACATCACCTGGACCTGGCCAGCAATCAGGTCCTGCATGGCCGGCGCGCTGCCCTTGTAGGGAATCTGCACCATGTCGACCTTGCCCATCATTTTCAAGACCTCCCCCGCAAGGTACTGCGTGGTCCCGCTGCCGAGCGAGCCGATGTTGAGCTGTCCGGGTTTCGCCCTCGCAAGCTGAAGCAGCTCCGCGACGCTCTTCGCAGGCACCGAGGGGTGAACGACGAGCATGTTCGGCGACGAACCGACCAGGGTGATGGGGGCGAGACTCTTGACGGGGTCCCAGGCCAGATTGGCGTAGAGCGCCGGGCTCATTGCAAAGGGCGTGCTCACGAGAACGATCGTGTAGCCGTCGGGCGCGGCGGCTGCGGCCGCGCCGGTGCCGATGGTCCCGCCCGCGCCCGATCGGTTCTCCACCAGAAAAGGCTGACCCAGCCTTTCGGAAAGTTTCAGCCCTATCATGCGCGCGATGAGGTCGTTTCCCCCGCCGGGCGGATACGTCACGAGAAATCGCACGGGTCTGTTCGGATAGTCGATTCCCGGTGCGGCGGGAATCTGCGCACGTGCGGCGTCCAGGGTGAACAGGGCAGCAGCGGCTGCGCAAATCAGGAACCAGCGTTTCATACGGGGCGCTCCATGCCGGACAAGCTGCATTCTACCGGCACGGCGTCGACGCGTGCCGCCCGATCGTCGAATGGCAAAGACCGAAATCGTGATCCAATCCGCTTCACGAGAGTTGCATTGCGAGAGATACTAACCGGCTTTGGGTTTCCGTCGTTGCGGCGGGGACCTGCGGCCGGGCCGGGTCGATGACACGATGCGGCATCAGGCAGGGTTTCAATCAGCGGAAGGAGAGAGCATGACCGTTGCAGCATACAGGTGGTTGATGACGGCGCCCAAGGCGCCGATGGTTCGCGAGGCATTCGACCCGTTTCCGCCCGGACCGGGCGACGTCGTCGTCGAGGTCGCCGGTTGCGGCGTCTGCCACACCGACCTTGGCTATTTCTACGACGGCGTGCGCACCAACCATGCGCTGCCCCTCGTGCTCGGCCACGAGATCAGCGGCCGCGTCGTCGCCGCAGGCCAGGGCGCCGAGGCCTGGATGGGCAAGACCGTCCTGATTCCCTCCGTCGTGTCGTGCGGCGAGTGCGGCCCATGCAAGCGCGGTCGGCCGGAAATCTGCGCCAAGCAGCAGATGCCGGGCAACGATATCCAGGGCGGGTTCGCGAGCCACATCGTGGTTCCCGCGCGCGGCCTGTGCCAGGTGGACGTGGCGGGCCTCGCCGCACAGGGTCTCGAGCTCGCCGAAGTGTCGGTCGTCGCCGACGCCCTGACCACGCCTTACTCGGCGGTATTCCGCGCCGGAGTGAAACCGGGGTCCCTCGCGATCGTCAACGGCGTGGGCGGCGTAGGCGGCTATTGCGTGCAGGTCGCCAATGCGTTCGGCGCGAAGGTCGTCGCCATCGACGTCGACCCGGCCAAGCTCGAGGCCGTGTCGGGCTACGGTGCCGCGCTCACCCTGAATTCCAGGGAGATGGACGGCAAGGCGCTCAAGACCGCGATCAGCAAGTTCGCCAAGGACAACGGGCTGCCTTCGACCGAGTGGTTCATCTTCGAATGCTCTGGCACCGCCCCCGGGCAGATGACCGCGTATGGACTGCTCGTGCGCGGCGCGACGCTGTGCGTGGTCGGCTTCACCATGGACAAGGTCGAAGTGCGTCTCTCCAACCTGATGGCGTTCGACGCCCGCGCGCTCGGCAACTGGGGCTGCCCGCCGGAGCGCTATCCCGCCGCGCTCGACCTGGTGATCTCGGGAAAGGTCAAGGTGAAGCCTTTCGTCGAGGTCCTTCCGCTGGACGACATCAACCGCGTCTTCGAGGCGGTGCATCACCGCGAGATCAGGCGGCGCGCCGTGCTCGTGCCTGCACGTTGAGAGGACCGTCATGCCGAACGAATCCCCACTCAAGGTCTGGCTGGAGCGCGACGGCGCGCTGCTGCGGCTGCGGCTCGCGCGGCCCAAGGCGAACATCGTAGATGCGGCGATGATCTCCGCCCTGCGCTCGGCGTTCGCTGCGCATCGGGGCAAGTCCGGCTTGCTCGCTGCGCTGCTCGACGCCGAAGGACCGCATTTCTCCTTTGGCGCGAGCGTCGAGGAGCACCTCCCGGAGAGCTGCGCCGAGATGCTCGCCGGCCTTCACGCCATGGTCATCGAGATGCTCGAATGGCCGGCGCCGATCCTCGTCGCGGTGCGCGGGCAATGCCTGGGCGGCGGCCTGGAGCTGGCGATGGCGGGGAGCCAGATTTTCGTGGCGGAGGACGCCAAGCTCGGCCAGCCCGAGATTCAGCTCGCCGTGTTCGCGCCTGCGGCCTCGTGCCTGCTTCCGCCGCGCGTCGGCCAGGGCGTGGCCGAGGACCTGCTCCTGTCGGGCCGCTCGATCGACGCGGCCGAAGCGGTGCGAATCGGCCTGGCCGCCGGCGCCTCGCCGGACCCTGAGGCGGCGGCGCTGGAATACTTCGAGAAGTATTTTGCGAAGCGCAGCGGCGCCGCGCTCGCCGTCGCCGTCGCCGCCGCACGCGGCGGCTACGCGCCGGAAGTCAAGCGCCGCCTCGCCGAAGTCGAGCGGCTCTACGTCGAGCGCACGATCAAGACGCGCGATGCGAACGAAGGCCTCGGCGCCTTCATAGCGAAGCGCTCTCCCAAGTGGGAGCATCGCTAGACGGGTAGTCGCGGCGTTGATCTCACTTCGTGGGTGGACGCTGCGCGGCTCGACGCATCGCTGATCGGCCCTGCACCGCCGCCCGGCGCTTCGCGCCGGGTGCCCTGCGCTACTCCGGCCGAGCGTGCCGCTGCGGAACTCGGCCCTGCGGGCCTCAGACAGTCCTCGCGGACCCCTCCCGCTCGGCCTGCGTTGCTCGGCGGCGGCGCCTTATGGGCCCATCAGCGACGCATCGAGTCGAACAGCGCCTATCTGCGAACTGCGGTCGGCGTTGCGGAATCGCGCTCCAGCGTCTCGCGAAAATCCGGGTGCGCGATGGCGATCATGCGGCGCATGCGCTCGGAGAGGGTCCGGCCGCGCAGATCGGCGATCCCGTATTCGGTCGCGATGATGCCCGCATCGCTGCGCGGCGTGCTCACGGGTCCGCTCAATCGGGCGACGATGCGGCTCGCGCGTTTCGCGCCGTCCCCGGCGGTGGAGGGCAGGGCCACCACCGGCACGCCGCCCCTCGAGCGGCCCGCGGCGCGAAGGAAGTCGAGCGCCCCGCCCACCGCGCCGATATACAGGCCGCCGGCGACCTCGGCGTTGATCTGACCGGTCAGGTCCACCTCGATCGCGGTGTTCAGCGCGACGAAGCGGTCGATTCGCGAAAGCACGTCCGCGTTGTGGACGTAGTTGGTGGCACGGAACTGCACCGCCGGATTGCGATGGGCAAAGTCGTACAGGCGCTTGCTGCCCATCATCATGCCGGCCACGGTGAGGCCGGGGTCGATGCTCTTTCTCGCGTTGGTGATGACGCCCGAGCGCGTCAGCTCGACCACTCCGTCGCCGATGGTGCCGGAGTGGATGCCGAGGTCGCGCCGGTCCCCGACCGCCGCGAGTATCGCCTCGGGCATGGCGCCCAGCCCGAATTGCAGGGTCGCGCCGTCCTCGATCAGCCCGCCGACGTGGCGCGCGATCGCCAGTTCGGCCTCGCCCGGCTGCGGCTGGAAGAGCTCCAGAGGCGCTCGCGAGGTGCGTACGATGTAGTCGAGGTCTTCGTCCCGCACCGGACGCTCGCCGCAGGTCCAGGGCGCCTGGTCGTTCACCTCCGCGATCACGACCCGCGCCGCATCGAGCGCCTGCACGAGGAATTCGTGCGCGATGCCAAGGCTGTAGGCGCCGTGCTCGTCGGCAGGGGCGAGCTGCAGCATCAATACGTCGATCTTCAGGCGGCCGCTCTGGATCAGCTCGGGGAACTGCGAATAGTGGCAGGGCACGATGTCGAGCTTGCCTGCCTTCACGAGGGCCCGGTTGCCGCCGGTTCCGCAATAGCTGGAGAACGCGATCCGGTCGGCGTATTCCGGCTTGAGCGTGCCGGAGTTGGTCATGCCGAGGAATACCTTGAAATCGCCGATTGCGTGGCGCTGCGCCATGAGCGCCTGCGTGAGCGGGACGGGTTCCGCAGTGGCTTGGCCCCACATGACGGTGTCGCCGGGGCGAACGATCGAAGCGAGGTCGAGGGATTGAAGATCGAGTTCCTGGGGCATGATCCGGCGGCGCTGCGGCAAAGCGCGCATTGTATCGCCGCGCGCGGCGGCCGTTGCCACTATCGCGCTGATTCGGCTCGCCGTGACGTAAACCCTTTGAACTTGCGGTTCGGCTCCTTGTATATTCGTCGGACCCGATTCAATACCTGGAAGGATAGACATGAGACGAGCAGCGATCGTATCCCCCGTTCGCACGGCGGTGGGCGTATTCGGCGGGACGCTCCGGCCGGTTGCGGTGGAAAAAATGGCGGCGGCGGTGATCCTCGAGGTGCTGAAACGCACCGGCGTGGATCCCGCGAGGATCGAGGACGTGGTGTTCGCCCAGACCTACATGAACGGCGAGACGCCGTGCATCGGACGCTGGGCGGGGATGGAAGCGAACCTGCCCATCGAGGTTCCCGGCTGCCAGGTGGACCGCCGCTGCGGCGGAGGGCTCCAGGCCGTGATCAACTCGGCCATGATGATCCAGACGGGCGCCGCGGACGTGGTCATCGCCGGCGGCGTGGAGAGCATGAGCAACGTCGAGTATTACACGACCGATGTGCGCTGGGGCCCGCGCTCGGGCTCGCTGACCCTGCACGACCGTCTTCAGCGCGGCCGCGAGCGCTCGCAGCCCGTGGAACGGTTCGGCTATATCTCCGGGATGATCGAGACCGCCGAGAACCTCGCCAAGGAATACAACATCTCGCGCGAGGAATCCGACGCGTTCGCCGTGCGCAGCCACCAGCGCGCCGCGCAGGCCTGGGCATCGGGCAAGTTCAAAGGCGAGATCGTGCCGATCACGGTGCCGCAGAGAAAGGGCGATCCGCTGGTCTTCGCGCAGGATGAGGGCTTCCGCGCCGACGCGAGCATGGCGACGCTCGGCAAGCTGAAGCCGATCATCAAGGGCGGCACGGTGACGGCGGGCAACTCCAGCCAGCAGAACGACGCCGCCTCGGCGTGCCTGGTGGTGGCCGAGGACAAGCTGAAGGAGCTCAAGCTCGAGCCGATGGGCTACCTCGTGGGCTGGGCGGCCGCGGGCTGCCATCCGGCGACCATGGGCATCGGTCCGGTCCCGGCGGTGAAGAAGCTGTTCCAGAAGACCGGGCTCGGCTTCGACAAGATGGACCTCGTCGAGCTGAACGAGGCGTTCGCCGCGCAGGTCCTCTCGGTGTTGAAGGGCTGGGGCTGGAACGATCCCGACCGGCTCAACGTGAACGGGTCAGGCATTTCGCTCGGCCACCCGATCGGCGCAACGGGCGGGCGCATCCTGGCGACGCTGCTGAATGAGCTGGAGCGCCGCAAGGGCCGCTACGGGCTGGAGACGATGTGCGTGGGGAGCGGCCAGGGTTTGGCGGCAATATTCGAGCGGCCCTGAGCTTCGCATGGCAGAATCCCGGCACTGGCAATAGACCGGGAGAAGGAGGACGAGATGTTCTTGCGCAATGCATGGTACGTCGCTGCGTGGGACCACGAAGTGACTGCCGGGAAGCCGTTCGGACGCATCCTGCTGAACGAGCCGGTGGTTCTCTACCGCAAGCGCGACGGCGGGGTCGTCGCGCTGGAGGACCGCTGCTGTCACCGGCACTATCCGCTACACCGGGGCTGCGTCGTGGACGACAAGCTGGAATGCGGCTATCACGGCCTCCAGTACGACTCGACCGGCGCCTGCGTGCGCATTCCCGGACAGGCGCAGGTTCCGCAAGGGGTGCGCGTCAGAAGCTACCCGGTGGTCGAGCGCTACCACTGGATCTGGGTGTGGATGGGCGATCCGGCGCTTGCCGATCCGGCCAAGATCACCGATTTCCACTGGATGGACGACCCGGCCTGGCGCGCGAAGGGCACGATGTTCCACGTCCAATGCGACTACGAGCTCGTCATCGAGAACCTGCTCGACCTCTCGCACCTGAGCTTCGTGCACCGCTCGACCATCGGCAACTACGCGACCGCGGAGCAGGCGGTGGTCGACGTGAGCCGGACCGATCACGACGTCACGGTGGCGCGCTGGATGATCGATACGCCGCCGCCCCCGACCTACGTGAAGGCGGGAGGATTCAAGGGCAACGTGGACCGCTGGCAGTTCATCCGCTTCACGCCGCCCTGTTACGTGCGCCTGGACGTCGGAGCTCTGGACACCGGACGAGGCGCGCCGCAGCTGAAGAACGCCGCGTTCGCCGCCGAAGGGCGGCTGCCCGGCGGCATCGAGATGCGCAACCTGAACGCCATCACGCCGGAGACGGAGAAGACCTGCCACTACTTCTGGGCGCAGGCGCACAACTTCATGATCGACCGTCCCGAGGTCACCGAGATGCTGTTCGGGCAGATCAGCGAGGCCTTCAAGCAGGACTGGGAGGTGTTCGAGAACCAGCAGAAGTGGATCGACCTCGACCCCGCGGCGCCGCGCATCAACGTGAGCGCCGACGCGGGCCAGGTGCAAGGCATCCGCCTGCTGCGCAAGCTGATCCAGGCCGAAGCCGAGCGCGCCCGCGTCGCGGCGGCCCCCGTTAGCGCCTGAGCCTCACGTCGGGTATTGACCAAATCCGCCGGCAAAGATACTATCCAACCAGTATCCAATAACGCATACGAGGACAGTGCGGCCATGCAGACGCAATCCGAAGAGACGACGCGCACCTACAAGAAGAACGATTCCGCCATGCCGCGGGAGTTCCGCGACCTGTTGATCCAGCTGCTCGGCGAGCACCTGGAGAACAACGGCAACCCGGAATACCGGAAGGTCCTGGCCAACATCATCAACGCCGGCCTGCGCTTCGCGCCCCACGGCCGGGCGATGGAGATCGAGGCGGAGATCATCAAGCAGGAAGTTGCGCACGGCCAGGTGGTCGCCGACCTGCTCGAGGGCCTCGGCGTCGACCCGAACGGCGAGCGCCCCATCAAGCAATACGCCTTCCACATGCCCTTGGAGGACTGGATCGACCTCGCCTGGTTCCATGCCCTGATCGACCGGGTCGGACTGTACGTCGGGGTCGAGTGGGTGGGAAGTCCCTACGAGCCGCTCGCCGAGGTGTCTCCGCAGCTCGAGGCCGACGAGGAATTCCACACCCGGGCGGGATTCCGCCACCTGGCCGAGATCTGCGCGACGCCTGAAGGCAAGGCGGCGGCCCAGGAGCGGCTCAAGCGATGGTGGCCGGCGGCGCTGGACATGTTCGGCCGCTCCGGATCGGTCAATTCGCCGCTGTACGTCAAGTGGGGCATCAAGATGCACGGCAACGAGGAGCTGCGCCGGAAGTACATCGCCGAGGCGCTCCCCGAGATCAAGCACCTCGGCCTCGAGGTCCCGGACAACCTGACCAACCGTCGCTATCTCTAGGAACCGACCACCATGGCCATCGATTTCACGGTCGAAGAGGGCGTCGCCGTCCTTTCGCTCAACCGCGCGCCCGCCAACGCCTACAACATGCAGATGCTGCGCGACCTGGCCGACGCCGTCCGCCGGGTCCGCGAGGACAGCGCCGTGAGGGTCGCGGTCGTTCGCAGCGCGCTGCCGAAGTTCTTCTGCACCGGCGCCGACATCAGCACGCTGCAGGATTCCGACCGCGCCGCGTTCGCGAACTTCCTCAGCGTCGCGCACGAGGCCGTCGACATGATCACGAGGACCCCGAAGCTGTTCATCGCGGCGATCTCGGGGCACTGCATCGGCGGCGGGCTCGAGATCGCGCTCTCCTGCGATTTCCGCTTCGCGAGCGGCGGCAAGTACCGGCTCGGACTCGCCGAGGTCAACCTGGGGCTGTCCCCCGGCATGGGCGGCACGCAAAGACTGCCGCGGCTCATCCCGAAGAGCCGGGCGCTGCACATGATGGTGACCGGCGAGACGATCTCGCCCGAGGACGCGCTCGCCGCCGGGATCGTCGACCGGGTAATCCCGGAGGCGTCGTTCTGGGAAGAGGTGATGGCGCACGCGCGCAAGCTCGCCTCGGGCCCGAGCATGGCGCAGGGCTACATCAAGCTGTCGGTCAACGCGGGACTGGAGACGAGCCTCGCCGAGGGCCTCGCCCTCGAGCGCGCGCACCAGAACCAGCTTTTCGCGTCCGAGGACGTCGCCGAGGGGCTGAAGGCCTTCCTCGAGAAGCGGCCGGCCAGGTTCGCCGGCAAGTAGGGGTTCGCGGCGCATCGCCGCGCATTCGCCGAGCACACCTGCGCGGAGCACATATGCCATACGAGTTTCTCAAGCTTGAGACCGAGCGCGGGATCGCGGTCCTGACGCTCAACCGTCCCGAGACCTTCAATTCCTGGAACCAGAAGATGCGCGACGAGCTGCGCGACGCCGTGCGCGACCTGGTCGCGGACGATGCGCTGCGCGTGCTGGTCGTCACGGGGACCGGGCGCGCGTTCTCCGCGGGCGAGGACGTGCGCGGCATGCAGGGCCTGGCAGACATCGGCACGCGCGGGTTCCGGCGCGTGGTGCGCGGCATCCACAACGTGTTCGACGAGATCGAGGCGATCGAGGTGCCGGTGATCGCGGCGATCAACGGCGTGGCCGCAGGGGGCGGCATGGAGCTCGCGCTGTCGTGCGATTTCCGGATCGCCTCGGAAACGGCCAAGCTCGGGTTCCCGGAGAACAACGTCGGCCTGATTCCGGGTTCCGGGGGCTGCTCGCGGCTGGTGAAGCTGGTCGGGCTCGCCCACGCGAAGCGGCTGGTCATGACCGGGGAGATGATCACGGCGAAACGCGCCCTGGAAATCGGGCTGATCGAAGAAATGTTGCCGGCCGACGGACTCATGCCCCGCGCGATGGAACTGGCGGCGCAGCTCGCGGCGAAGGCGCCGCTCGCCCTGGGAGTGGCGAAGATCGTGCTCAACAACTGTCTCAATGTCGATCCGGAAACCGGGCGCAACTTCGAGCGGCTCGGGCAGAGCATCCTGAAGAAGACCGAGGACCACCTCGAGGGCGCCCGCGCGTTCGTGGAGAAGCGGCGCCCCGACTTCAAGGGACGCTAGCAGGTCCGCGCATGGCAGTCTGGCAGCCGGTCGTCGCGCTCGACGACATCATCGAGGGCGGGATCAACAAGGCGGGTGCGGCGGGCGTCAAGCTCATCCTGCTGCAACTTGACGGCGAGTTGTTCGCCTACGAGGATGCCTGCCCGCACGAGCGCCATCCCTTGAGCCTGGGGGAGCTCGAAGGCGACATCCTGACCTGCTCCAAGCACCTGTGGGAGTTCGAGGTCAGGACCGGCAAGCACATCAGCCGCATCAACCGGCCGAAGTGTGATCTGCGCTGCTTCGGCGTGCGCGTCGTCGATGGCATGGTCGAAGTCGAGCTGCCGGCGGAGTCTCCCGGGAATTCGCCCGGGTCGTGAAGGGTGCTGCCTAGAGGGTGCTGCGACCGCGCGCCCGGGTGGCGCCCGCAGGACGGTGCAATCCGGAGACCACCACCGACCGCAATGCACGCACGACGTCAGTTCCCTTCAACGAGTCCGACCGCCGGTACCATTCGAGAAACGAGCCGTCGTGATTCGCCATCACGATCGCCGCGAGCTCGCGCACCGGAATGTCGTCGCGGAACTCGCCCGACTTTCGCCCCGCGCGGATCATGCGCTCGATCAGGGCATGGGTGCTGCGGTAGATCTTGTCGACGCGATCCCGGACCTTGCCTTCGCGCTCCTTGAATTCGAGCGACATGAGGATCAGCAGCAGGACTTCGTCGCGGTGCGTGATGCCGAGCTTGGCGGCGTTGTGAAGGAAGGCGACCACCCTGTCGGTCGGCGCGGGGCCGGCGCCATCGACGGCCCGGGCCGCGCCGTCGACCACCACCTTCTCGACCCGGTCGAGCAGCTCGACGAGCACCGCCTCCTTGCTGCGGAAGTAGAAATAGACCGCGCCCTTGGTCAGGCCCGCGGCACCCGCGATCTCCTCCAGGTTGGTCGAGCGGTAGCCCTTGGATACGAAAAGGTGAAGCGCGGCGTCGAGTAGCCGCTCGATGCTTGCCTGTCGCTGTTCGATCTTCTTTTTCATGCCGATCTCGCGGCCCGCCCGTCGCCGCCGTTTCGCGTGAGCTACGCGATTGACGGCCCGGGGTCCGGCGGATACCATCCACGCATACTATCCGTACGGTATCCTATTTCGGCGGCGGCATCCAGGGCCGCCGTCACGAATACCGATACGCCGGCCGATGCGGGCCGGAAGCGGGCGCAGTCCCGCGGATTGCCGCCAGGAGGAGTGAATTGATGACGACGAGAATTTCCGAAACCCCCGGCGGGGGCCATGTGCCGCCGCTATTGCGTAGGAGCATGTAATGCGATTCGCTTCAGCACTTCTGGCTGCAATCTTCCCGTGCGCGCTGCTGTCGGCGCACCCCGTCATCGCGCAGGACAAGGGCGAGGCGGCGAGCTATCCCGCCAAGTCCGTCAAGGTGGTCGTGCCCTATGCGCCGGGCGGTTTCCCCGACACCGTTGCGCGCATCATCGGCCATCGGCTGGCCGAGACGCTCGGGCAGCAGTTCGTCGTGGAGAACCGTGGCGGGGCAGGCGGCATCGCCGGCTGCGAGGCGGTCGCCAAGGCGACCCCGGACGGCTACACGCTGCTGATGGCCGACGTCGGGCAGATCGCGATCAATCCCGCGATCTACAGCAAGCTGCCCTACGACTCGGTCCGCGACTACACGCCCATCAGCATGGTCGCGACCTCGCCGCTGTTCATCGTGGTCCACGAGTCCGTTCCGGTGAAGACGTTCCCCGAGCTGGTCGCACTGGCGAAGTCCAAGCCCGGCAGCCTCACCTACGGGTCATCGGGCACGGGAAGCATCCATCACATGACGATGGAGGCGATGAAGACGGCGCTCCACCTGGACATCGTGCACGTGCCCTACAAGGGCTCGGGCCAGTCGGTCCCGGCGCTGATCGGCGGTCAGGTCTCGATGTCGGTCGCCGCGCTGCCCTCGCTCACCGCGCAGATCAAGGCCGGCAGGGTGAGGCTGCTCGCCATCAACACGTCGAGCCGCTCGCCGCAGGCGCCCGACGTGCCGACCATAGCCGAGATGGGCGCACCCGGCTTCGACTATCCGTCCAAGATCGGCCTGCTCGGGCCCGCCGGCGTGCCGCGCGCAATCGTGCAGAAGCTGCACGCGGCCATCGTCAAGGCCGTGAACCACCCCGACACGCTCAAGCGCTTCGCCGGCCTCGGCGTGGATGCGGTCGGCGGCTACCCGGGAGCCCACGCCTCGG
>Ga0082335_1005390_pt1 | contig 17757 bp, 27 predicted proteins | sample Subgrocontami58m_FD_72375 | JGI IMG/M metagenome (GOLD analysis project Ga0082335, IMG submission 72375) | Subsurface groundwater microbial communities from S. Glens Falls, New York, USA - GMW37 contaminated, 5.8 m (SPADES assembly) (version 2) ... | reverse complement strand
ATAACAGGTTTTAGCGATGTTGATACAAGATATGCAATAGCTTCGCGCTATGTTGATGCTATGCTAAGGCGAAAAGATTTGACAGGGTTGTGGCTTTATGATTTCACACAAAGATGCACCATTGCAGTGTTTACATCTCCTTCTATAACAGATTTTTTTCAAGAAGTTGGTTATAGTCCTGAAGCAGCAGCTATAATGGCAGATGATCTTGAAGCCGTATATGTAGATGAACCAGGTTTAACTAGATTTGGCAAGGCGCTTCATACTTATGCAGATGGTTTAGGCTCTGTAGGACTTAGAAAAGACGCTAACCCTGAAGCAACAGTTTTTTTATCTGATAAGCGTCCAATAGTGCATCCAAATTCACCTGAGGCGCAATTACAAGAGTGTGGTTTGAGATGGGTTAGAAAAGCACAGCAAACAGATTTGTATGTTTTAGATGGAGGTGTTCAGCCTAGAAGTTATAGTGAAGTGGCAAAAAGTCCTAGACTTAGGCTGAATACAAGAACTTATGGTTTACCTGAAATTAGGCAAAATGTTGCTTAGTCAGTTCTTTTGTAACCCAACATAACTTCTCTGAAAAGCGAATTTACTGTTTTTATGAAATCATTCAGTTCCCTGTTTCTTGACGTGCCAGGTGTTGTGCTTTCATATATTGGCGATACAAATCCATATATCTCTGCGCTAGCTTCTATCAGTGACTTGTCTGTTACTGTAATTGGCGGCAATAGCTCATTTTTTTTAAACATTTCCCAAGTATAGTGCTGTTCAAAGCTGGTTGGAATCTTAAAATTTACCTCTACTCCATGGCTTTTGTATTTTAATTCAATATTGCCTTTTATATCGTCTGTATCTGTTGTGTATGTCAAAGTAATTGAATACAACTCATTCAGCTCACCTGCCTCAACTTCCTTTATTACACACCTATGAGCGCATGGATCGTCTAAAATTAGAGAAAGCGCAACATTTTTTTCAACTAAATCCTCGCCATTCCAATGATTAATTGTGAAAAAATCAACTGTTTCCCCCTCCATGGACTCTGCGGCAACGTATGAAAACCTTGAGCTTCTGACTTCTTCCAGTGCTCTTTCAGCAAAATGCTTCACTCCAAAGAGCTCTGTATCAGGCGAGCCAAACAATGCCTGTGTGTAAACTTCACTATCTTGTGGGAAGGTTTCTTCCATTGAAAATGCTCTATAGCAGTTGACATGATTGAAGAACGCGCTTGCATCTGGCGTATTGATAGAAGAAAGACTCAAAGCGACAGCAACTGCCAGTTTTCTCATTTAATTATATGTCCAAGAAAGTTAATATTTGTTTGCCGGTCTAAGAGCTCGAGATGGTTACGAAGTTATACGTGAAAATGGATCTATGGTTTCCAGAGATTCTTTTGGAGGAAAACTTTTTTCTACTATTGCATCTTTCGTGTCAAGCGACCACAGACGCTTGGAATATTTTGAACTGCCTATTGCAGGTAGACATGCAAAGGCAATTTACGGTTTAATTGCTGACTTTTACCTGTCGCTTGGCTATGTTAGAACTAGAGTTGATGAAATTAAACCAACTACTTGTATGCATTTTGCAAGAGGCGATGAGGAACGGCAGGTTGGTATTACAAGAGGCCGAAAAATTCTTGTTTCGGTCAGAAATATTGCTTAATCTTAGAGTCTGCAACAACTATTTTCTGAAATTTAATGACAGCAGCAACAAAAACTTTATATACCCCAACTGAACCTAATATAATTCTCCATAAGAAATGTGGGTGGATAGTATATATCAAGCCATAATTCATAACAGAATTGAAAGTGTGGTTGGATAGTAAAAATTACCTGCAAATTCTAAGTGGAGAGAAAAAATAATTGTATTTGCAAGATAGATTGGTGGTTGAGTTCGTCATGGTCATATTGAAAGAGATTGATGCTAAGTTTATGGACGCACAAAGTGTGTCATTGGCTGGCGTCGGTTCACTAAATTATGTGAAGCAGATGATAGGTGTTTAAGCTGACAAGCAAGAATGCCTGATGTGGATAATTATTCGGTACAGATGAACTTAGTTGCTGTTTCTATTGCAGACTACAAAAGAAAGATTGACGTGAGTGTGTAGACGCCAAAGGCGTCGGTTCACTTACGTCGGTTCGTAATTGGAGGTAATGAAAATGGAAGGAAACACGCTGTTAGATGCAGCAGCATCAAAAACAAACATGAGCTTTGACAACCAGAGCGATTTTGAATCGCATCAAGCCAAAATTATGGTATTTGGATGCGGTGGCGGAGGTTCAAACACTGTCAATAGGCTGACAGAAATGAACATATTGGGCGCAACTACGGTTGCAGCAAACACAGACGCAAGACACCTTGCGTGTGTTAAGGCTCATAAGAAAGTTCTTATTGGCAAATCATTGACAAGAGGACTTGGAGCAGGAGGATATCCTGACGTGGGTAAAAAGGCAGCTGAAGAGTCCAAGAATGAAATTAAAGAAATGCTTTCAGGCTGTGATCTTCTTTTTGTTACATGCGGGCTTGGAGGCGGGACAGGCACGGGCGCTGCACCAGTAGTGGCACAATATGCTAAAGACATGGGCGCTATTGTGATTGCTGCAGTAACTTTGCCTTTCCAGATTGAAGGCGCTCGTATTGTAAAGGCAGAAGAAGGTCTAGAAAAATTAAGGCAAGTTTGTGATACAGTTATTGTAATAGAGAACCAGAAACTTGTAGAATTGGCAGGCAACAGACCGGTAAAAGAAGCATTCGGCATTGCTGATGGCTTGATTGCTACCATGATAAAGGGTATTACAGAAACAATATCTCAACCTTCGCTTGTAAACTTAGACTATGCAGATGTAAAAGCTATATTAAAGTCCGGCGGCGTAGCAACAATTGGTTATGGAGAAGCTGAAGGCAAAGGCAGAGCAAAAGAAGCCATTACACGAGCTTTGAATCATCCATTATTGAATGTAGACTACACAGGCGCAACAGGCGCCTTGATTCAGGTAATAGGCGGCGAAGATTTGCAGCTTGACGAAATAAATACAATCGGCGAAGCTGTTTCACAAGACATGAGTCCAAATGCAACTGTCATGTGGGGCGCAAGAATCATGAAAGAAGCCGAAGGCAAACTGCAGGTTATAACAATCATAACTGGCGTGTCTTCACCATATATCCTAGGCAAGAATCATGCAAAGGCAACTGCTGCAAAGCACACTGGCAATGAACTTGGTTTGGAAATGCTGGCATGAGCCCTTTCTTTTTGAGTGTATGACGCCTAAGGGTGTCGGTTCACTAAAAAGAAAATCCCTCGGGGAAAGAAAAGACCCTGAGAAAATCAAATTCATAAGGCCTCCCTAAGCAATGTGAATGCAAACATTCACATGTGTCGGTAGAGCTCTGCTCTAACCAACACAACGGGGGCATCTTTTTTCTTTTTTAATTTCCTTCTAATTTTATCTGACTCTTGCAAGAACTAAATACGCCATGGATTTCAAACCAGCGCGTTCCAAACCTGACATATAATTGCCGTCTCTTTCGTTTCCTAAGTACAGCAATCTTGACTTTTCTACCTGAACTCTTTTGCTTCCGTGTTCAATTTTTTGTTGAATTCCAGATGGATCATAAAACGGAGAGCCATTTTCAAAGTTCACGTCTCTTAATACAAGAAGCAGCTTTGCTCCATGCTTGCATAAACGCGCTACATCATCAATTTTATCATATTGCGATGGGATTGCATCCATTTCAAGAAAATCAGTATGGCCGCCGTTTAATGCATAGACAGCGCCATCAGCTTGCCGCCCTTGATGCTGTAAAATACCTTTGGTATTGGCTAATGATTTGATATTGTCTATGACTAAATTTGTTTGGGTTAAATCAACTTCTCTGACGCGCTGCGGCTCTATATGAAACCCTTCTTTGTCTAATGTTATATATGATCCTGAGATTTTTCGCACGCTTTTTCCTGTAGCTTTTATCCTACGGTAAGCTTCTTTTAAACAATGGTGATTTATATCCACTGCCAGCACAGAACTTGTTGGAAATTCTTCGATTAGTCCGCCAGCACCTGTTCCTATATCTAAATGTAAGCCACGTTCAGGTTTCATAAAATCTATAAATTTTTTATAAGTCCCCCTTTGTTTGTGCCGTTCTGTAACAATAGCCCAATAATTTGCATATTTTAACATTTCTTCGTCTTGCTGCGGAAGCATGCTGTCTCTGACTTTTTTTAGTATAGCTTGAGGTTCATTTATGCATTTGAGGAACTCAGAAGTAACTCCATCAATCATTTGTTTAGTCTTAGTATTTATAGCTAACCAACAAAAGAATCCAGACATGATTGATGGTTAGATAGATGGGAGGCAAATAATTTATACACTCGTTATTTATTTGGCTCACTATAAATTTAGTAACATGATTGTTCATGATTCGAATGTTTGTAGACCGGGAGGACGAATAGAAACGCTGGAAAAAAGGCGCGCCAAGAAAGTGTTTGAGCGCATAGGTTACACAATACGTAAGCTTTATATATTAATGTTACTATATAGTAGTAAGTGATTATATGGCTAAACTAAGAGTGATCGATGTTGATCTGTTAAACCCAAGAGCGGGCGCTCCAACGTATACATCAATAAAGCAAATAGCTTGTTATGAATGCGCAGAGCCAAATGCTACTATAGAAGCATATCAACTCAACAGGACTGAAGCTGATGATCCTGAAGTTAATTCACGCTTCAGGGCAAGAACAGACGCTTGTGAGCCAGTACTGAGAGAAATTTACAGGATTGTTGAGAATGAAAGAGACGCATCACAAGCCGCAGGAACCCCTTTTACAGATAATACTGTTTTACAGATGAGAATAGAGCCGCCTGCTAACAGGCCGGAGAGATTAAATGCAAGACGACTCCCAATTCTTGGCCCTGCTATGGAATATCTGCACGACAGATTTTTGTATAACAGGGGCCAGTGTGTTGTTACTTTTGTAAGAAGGTATGAAACTGCAGCAATACCATAATAAGGCTGTATATCTTGCAATCACAAGAGACATAAATTTTCAGACATAATATCAGTTACTACCAGTACCTCCGAAAGTAAGATTACCGTCATAAACTGTCAATAGTCCACTGAGTGAAATCATGAGATATGCTTTCACTTTTGTATGTTCTCATAGTAAGTTCAGTTGATAATTGAATTTTTACTGAATCGACTATCACTACAGGCTGTTAACTTTAATAACGGTTTAACCAAATAATTATAGCTCTCCAAGTAAATAATCAGGACTACAAAGCGTCATAATTTTCTGCTTTTTCTGGTAAAGACTGTTGAAGAAATCAGTAATTGCATTTATCATTTCAGCTATCTTTGGAAAGAAGAAGTTTGAAACAACTTCTTTCATGAATCTCCACAAATGCTCTATTGGGTTGAAGTCAGGCGAATAAGCAGGAAGCCAAAGAATTTCTATTTTGTCTGTCAAGTTCTCAAGGAACTTGAGAACTTTTTGTGACTTATGCCAAGGCGCATTGTCTGCAACAAGAACAAGATGTTTTGTTGGGTTGAGCATCATAAGATGCTCAACAAACTTCATGAATACATCTGAGTTTAATTTCTTTGATTTCATATGAAAAGCTTTGCCAAGCTCATGATTTATTGCGCCAAGCACATTTATTTTTGCATGATTGCCAAACGTTCCGATAAATTCTTTCGAGCCCTTTAACGACCACTTTGGCTGTATATTTGGATGTTGCTTAACGGATGCTTCGTCAAGAAACATTAGCATGTCATCTTTTTTGAGCTTCTTGAATTTGCGCTTAAAACGCCTCAAAAAGCCCATTCTTTCACGAGTGTCAACAAGAACATACTTGTACGAAGGCTTTAGCAGAACAAAACCAAGTTCATGGAGTATTTGCCTTATGCGCTCTGCGCATAAGCTTACGCTAAAATTTCTCTTTGCCCACCACGATAAGTTTTTGCAATTCCAGTTGCTGAACTTCAATCCAAGCTTTCGTGGCGACGCTTGTACAGTGTTTTTGAAATCTTTCAATTGTTCGCTGTCCAGCGAAGCTGGACGACCAGAAGGCTTGTCAGATTTCAAGCCTTCAAGTCCTTCTTCATTGTAAGCTTTTACCCAATCAAGCACTGTATCGTATTCTCTTCCGACTATTTTCGCTATCGTTTTCCAGTCAAATGAAAACCCAAGATAGAGCGCTTGATAGCGCTCTCTCAATCTTACATCTTTGCATTTTTTGTAAAGCACGAGAAAATCTTTCTCTTTGAGATTTCCTTTTATTTCAATTTTTTCCATGAGAAATAATGGTTATGACGAACTTTGAGGATTTCTATACTGCTGTAAACATGTCTGGATTCTTTTGTTGGTTTGCTATAATGGGAGGTCTGATACAACTAAAAATCCAACTCTTCCACTGCTTAACAACTCTCTAACGTCTTCAGTCTTTTCTCTTAAAACTGCTAAAGCCTCTGAATCGTACCGCATTCTATCTATACTTTCTTGCCACATTGTTAGATTTGCATCCTCACGTTCAATCATCTGCATGTGTTAGCAGAATGGCTTTTAAGCCTATTGTTCAAGATTTTATGGAGGAATGCTATTTTTATATTTTTTTAATAAATTGTAAATTTATTATTGGACATATTGGTAATGCATTTTCTTTTGTAACAACACAGGCGTTTGCTTCCCGCCTGCTTTGTGCGTACATTTTAACAGCGCTGCTTACAGATCTTCCCGGATGAAGCGTGTGGCTGAAAGGTGCGCCTGTGATTTCATAGCTGCTTTCTGGTAATTTTTCATATACTGTTATATCTCCCATTAGCTTGCTAGAACCATTTATTTATTTAAAGCTACTATCTAGTGAAGAAATCTCGGTTCAAAAAGAACCTTATAATTACATCAATACTGCTTCAAGAACTTCCTTTGCGTGGTCCAGAGGATTGACTTTTGGGAATATCTTCATTATTTTGCCCTGCTCGTCAATTATGAATGTTTTTCTAATAATGCCGTCATAAATTTTGCCATACATCTGCTTCTCGCCCCAAGCGCCGTATTTTTCAGCGACAGTGCGTTGACGCCCATCGGCGTCGGGTCGTTGTTTGTCGTCTACGAGGAGGGGAAAGGGCAGTTTGTTTTTAATGATGAATTTCTTATGTGAGTCAGCAGAATCCTTGCTAATACCAAACAAATTTGCTCTTCTTTTTATCCTATCGTATAACAATGAAAATTCGCAAGCTTCCAGCGTGCAGCCTGATGTCATGTCTTTTGGATAGAAGTAAACAACTACTTTTTGTCCCTTGAAACTAGAAAGTTTTACAGTATTTCCATCCTGGTCTTTCAACTCAAAATCCGGAGCAAGTGAACCGATTGTTAGTGGCATGCTGTTATATGTCCAATGAAATATTTATTATAGTATTCCTAACATTTGAGCTTTGTTTTAATAATTGTTTGACAATTAATTTGCATGCTGGAAAAAATCAGAGCCAAGATGCAGAAAAAATTTGAGATTCTGCCTCTGCACCACATAGATACAAATATACTTGTAGAGGCGCTTAAGGATACGAAGCTTGGCAATCAGTGTGTTGATTATCTTAACAGAGTTGGGTACAATTATAGAGGTGTTCTATCGGTTTCTGTTTTGGGAGAATATTCTATGATAACTTACGAAAACTTAAAAGAAATAACAGATTTAGAAGTTGCTTTTGATTTTGTGGCACGGCTTGTAAAACGCCGCAAAGTAACTTTTTGTGGAACGAGTTTTGAGTGCTATAGCATTATAAGCAAGATAAAAGAGGTAGACACGCATATAGAGCCTGCAGATGCTCTGCATATAGCTGCGGCTATAATTGATAAAGCGAACGCGTTTGTTACATTTGATTCTGCACTGCTTAACAGCAGAAAAATAGAATCAGAGTTCAAAATAAAAATAATGCATCCAAATGACCTATAATTTAACCTTGTCAAAAATATGCCTAGATCTGGCTAATTTCACAATTTCATCCAGCTCAGGATCGTCAAATAATTTTTTGTCATCCATATTTTCTATATCTATTTATTAGCTTTTAAGCTTGTTTTTTTGCTTTATCCTATTTCTTTTAGTGGCATGATATTATACCTAGTGACATAAATTTTCGGACATAATATCAGTCACTTGGTATATGGAAATGACATACAATTTGTCGTAATATTTATGTCATTTACTATAGTTGCATAGAAAAATTATTAAACTAGATTTATACCTCAGATTTAAAGTTTTGTTGATTTTTATTCAGGTGAAAAAACTGTACAGGCTTAAAACATATTCCAATAGGGCAAAGCTAGAAGATATACACAGAAGACTTGCTGCTGTTGAAATTAGAAGCGTGCCTGGGATGAAGCTTGTTGAACCAAGGGATTATGTTGAAGACTCCTCTGCGCCAAGAATGGAATGTTGGTGGTATCTTTTTGAAAATTCAAATGCCAGACAAATTGGTATAAATGATATAAATAATAGATTAAAAGAAGAAGTCTGGATGCGACCTTACACTGAACCAAGAACAGATTTGATTGCAGCTTACCTTGGTAATGACGTTGCTGAATATAAAGGTGTTGCGCACCGCATAATATTGAGAACTTTGATTAACCCCTAATTTGTCAAAGTTCACAATAAGGACTTTGAATTAAATATATATTATTCAAAGTCCTCTAATGCATGTTGGAAGGGTAATTAGTATGGATGGACGCAGAATAACAGTAAGGTCAAAATTTGGTATTGGAGATGTTTTTGAGCATTTATTAGAGTCTGTGCCTTTTTCTTATGGCGATTATGCAAAATTTGTGGATATACCTGGCCTTTTTGACGGACGCTAGATTGGATGACATTTACATTGACAAAAACATAAAGGTTTTCTAAAGAGCCATTGCTGATAATTACACATTCTTTTACTAATCCCAGTAATAATGAGCAAGTGCATTTGCGTTCCTTGCAATATTTGTCACAAATCTTACTTCTCTGAGAGCCTGCCTGACAATGCTTTGCCTATTTAGTGGGAATTTAGAAATGTATTTTTCAGGGTTGTCTGTGCCTTTATCCAGTTCGCCTGCATATTCAAAGACAGCTTCTTTTAACCATTGCTTGTAAGGCTTTTTCATTTACAAGGCTTTTGCGGAAAGCATAAAAAACAGCGCCCTTTAAGAATCTTTCGTAGTTATTTTGTAATGGTTATTGTGGCAAGAGAAACCATATGCAGAATAGAAGTTGACGGGGAAAAATACAGGCTAGAGCGCGACGGCGATAGCTATATGCTTGTTGGCGATAACCGCAGTCTTAGCATTGGTCCGCGCGGATCTGGCTGGGAAATCACAGGGATGAGCGATGCGTCACGTAGTAGAATGCACGCACCACTTTCTGAATATACTTCCATGGAAATTAGAAAATCTATAAGTGCATATGACAAACCAAGCCCTGCACAGCCTTTTGCAATGCCAAAAGTTCATAGAGCAGACTATAATAGAGGATTGAACATTAACTATTTCCATTATAATGTAGTTGGCGATGCAACAGTAGAAAATTTTAGTGTGGGATTAAGACTGCATTTCAGAAGATCCGGACCTACTTATGAAATAGATCGTATTGATGTTAGAAGAGGGCGCGAATATTCTGCAGTACCGCAGGCTGAGGGTTTTGTTGTTGGCGATATTTTTACAAATGGCAGCACAGATGCTTTAGAAACCGCATTTCGAAAAGCAAATGAAAGAAAGACTGCTTCTCAAAGAGTAAAAGTCAAGAAAATACGCTAGCTATTCCCACTCTGTTGTGCCGCCGGGCTTGTCTGACAAGTCAAATGTAAAAGTGCCTGGCGGAATTAATGGATTTTCTTTTGCTCTGGCTACAATGGCATCATATGCTACATATGGAAATTCTTCTGGTTTTCTGAGAGGACGGCATGTTCTGAAATCTTTTGAATCAACATCCCTGATTACAAAAATTGGACGGTCTTCTGGTCCGCCGAACATAATTACAGGCACCTGTGCAGGCTTTACTTCATAATCGTCCAAGGCTCTTTCAACAATTTCTGTGGCTTCTCTAAGGACACCCACACTTTTTCTGTTAAGTTCAAAATTGCTTACACTAGAATATTCTTTCTGGCTTAAAGCAGCTTCGTTAGGGTAAAATAGTTTTTTAATCTTTACTACCGATTAATCAATATGTTAAGTAATCCAAAACGATTAACTAAGCAAATTTTGGAATTGGGTTTATCAATTCAAAGAGAACAGTTAGAACTAATAGAAAAATGTGCACAGAATCCAATAGCATATAGTGATATTTTAGACAGATTAGAACCCATAACAAGATTTGATAAAGAGGAAGTATTCAGACAAATTAGAGAAAAATTTGGTTACCGCGAAGATAGTTTATTTCAAAATATCAAAACCTATGTGTTATTTAAATTAGCCCAGATTGGGGTTTATGGGAATCCGAAAGCAACCACTAGAGATTGTGGCGAGATTTTTCGTGATAGTGATTTTAGGGGTGTTGATAAAAATGTATTTTTTGATGAAATTATTTTAGAAAGACAAGGTGGAAAATATGTTTGGGCTCATTATAGACCCTCAATAAACCCATATTCTCCACAGTGGAACAAATATGAACACTTATTCCAAGACTAAATTTAATGAAATTCTAGATACAATCCACCTCACTTTATTATTGTGAAGCGGTTTTTGGAAGAATTCAAAAATATTAATTTATTCTTCAACTCTAGGCGCGAGAATAAAGCTTAGTTCTGCCTTTCCTGGAACAGTGAAAACCATTTTCAAAGGGTAATCTGTGGCCATGAAGATTTCTGCTTCGTCAGAAAGCCGTTTTGCCTTGATTATCTTTTTCAAATAATCCAGCGAGTATCTTGCCCTTACAGGCTCGCCTATTTCCAATATCTTAAGATCGTGGCCATCTGCTAGAACTTCCAGCTCTGTTGATGACACGTCACTCTGGGCTTGGATTAAGAATGCGTCCTTTCTTACTGTAAAAACTGCAGAGTCTGTTATCAGGTCGGCATCTTCTACGCCGCTGCTTAACAGCTCTGAATTAATGCGCAAATGCATTGAGAATTCCAGCTTGTCCATTGGGGGCGTCTCCTCTCTGGAAATATCAATTAGAGGCAGTGTGAACCTTCTTGTTGATTTGCCTGTTATTGTAATATAGAGCTTGTTTTCTGAAAGCCTTATTTTTAGCCTGTCTTCAGGGCCTGTTCTTCTCATTATTTGCAGTAAGTTGAGCAAATTAATGCCTATTTTTACATCCTGATCGTCATGCGTGTATTCTTTGAATGCATTCCTGTGCATCTTGAATTCAACAACTGTGACGACAGCCCTGTCAGCAGCAATCAGTTCAATACCAGTATCCTTTGCTACAAACTCTGCTTCATCAATAAGCTCTGCGATTGTTGCTATACTGTCTCTCAATAAGGAGACATCATCGATAGTTGCTTCGAACATTTAACACACCGACGCGTACGCGTCAATTTCTTTTATCATTATTATGTTTGTAAATAAAACATTGAAACTTTTAATAACTAGCTTCTGTTAACGAACTGTTAAAGATACTGGTGATTCTGTTCCTTTAATCATAGTTAGGAATCTGAATATATTATTGTCATATCTTCAGCTGCTTCTTCAACTTTTCCAAGATTAAAATCTTTATCCGTAAAATCCAGCCATTTCATTGGCATAATCTCACCCGTAAATTCTCTTGTAAAGCCGTTTGTCCATGTGTGATAAATCCTGGACAACCTCGGCTCTTAATTCATAGCTATTTTCCAGCTGCAGAACACGCGTAAAAATGCGCACAAAATTGCCTGTTTCGACAGGCTGCTCTGATACTATTTCCGCCTGGCCAGTGCCATCGTCAAGAAGTATAGATCCGCTTTGATAGTCTATTACTGTTCCAACAAGCCTAATTCTGACGTCCTTTTCAGTAATTTCCTTTATTGTCTTTTGTATAGCTGGCATTCGCCTAAAGGCAAACACATTTGCTTGTTGTTCTGTTTGAGCTTCTGTCATAAAGAGAATTAGCCAAGAAATTATTTAAGGAGATAAATTCAGTTCATCAGATTCAGCAGCACTTGCCTTGCCTTTTGAGAATTGGCTATTTTGCCGTTTATCTTTACTAAGGGCAAAATGTCAAGGCCATCTTTTTTTAACAGTTCTATTACATCTTTGTGACTCTTCATAGCTGCTGCATTCAGCACATCAACTTTAGAAATTATAATAGGCACGCCCCTGTTATGCATATTCAAGATTAGCGCTTCTATATCTGTTGGCGTCGAATACCCGCGGGTTTCAAAAATTATCATTTCAGTGCGCTTCATAAGTTGTAAAAAAACACTAACATTCTTAAGCTTATTTTTAAGGCATTTTTACTAATTATTAGTTACACATGCATGAAGAACATCAGGCCTCCGCAAACTTCGCATCGCTGTGGCGCCCTGTTGCTTCTGATAGAGAAATTACACCTTTGACATCTTAGTTGTATGACGCCTAAGGGCGTCGGTTTGTTGTTAATTTTGGACACAGAAATTATTACAACCTGTATTATATATAGCATTGAAAAATTATGGGGTAATCAAAGTTCTCACCATTTGCCAATATCAAAAACCCATAAGTGCAACTGTGTGTGAAAAATGCCAAAATTAAATCTTTAAATAGTTGTTGCGAAAGTGAAGAGAATAAATCAACTTATTTGAGAAACAAAATGGCTGGCATCTTTGGTGTCTGTTCATTATTGTTTCTTGAAGAAAGTTGTACCATAGCAAAAACAAAAGGTAGGTGTTAGAAAATGAAAAATAAGACATGGGAAGATGACGACGATTGGGAAGATGACGACGACGAAGAAGAAGGCGACGAAGATACGGACGAAGAATAAATTAATTTTATTTTTTCTTATACAATAATAACTTTTTTTTGATGCTTATTGTTTATAGATTTTTGCGTTGCTTATACTTCATAATAACACAAGAATCTATAAGGAGTTTCCGCAGCATCGCATAAATATAAGTTGCGCAAAGGACTATATGTGCGTATTACCTGTTTGCGCAGGCTTTGATGAACCCTTTGAATAGCGGCGATGGGTCTAGAGGCTTTGATGTAAACTCTGGATGGAACTGCGTGCCTACAAAAAATGGATGATTAGGCAGTTCTAAAATTTGCATTATTTTTTCATTGGTTGCAGCCTTGCCTGAAAATACAATGCCGTTTTTTTCAAACATAGGAATATATTCAGGATTGCACTCCCATCTATGCCTAAATCTTTCCCGTATTATTGGTATGTTGTTTTTTTCTATAATCCTGTTTGCATACAGTTTGTAAGCAAATGTATTTTTTTTCAGGATAACGTCTTTCCCGCCCAGTCTCATGTTTCCACCAAGGCCTTCCAGCAATTTCTGTTCAGGAAGCATGTCTATAACAGGGTATTTTAAACCAGATTCCATTTCTGTAGAATTTGCCCCTTTCAATCCACAAACATTGCGCGCAAATTCTATAAGCGCCAACTGAAAGCCAAGACAAAGTCCAAAGTAAGGCATCTTATTTTCTCGCGCATAATTTATGCATAATATCTTGCCTTCTGTGCCGCGTTTTCCAAACCCACCGGGAACTATAATGCCGTCTACGCCTTTCAACGCTTCTTTTGCATGTTTTGGCGTTTCAATTTCTGTTGTTTCTATCCACTTTAGTTTGTATTTTACTCCAACCTGCGGCGCCGTGTGTTCCAGAGCATTCAGGATACTTATGTAAGAATCTTTGACATTTGTGTATTTTCCTGTAATTCCTATTGTTATTTCGTTTTTTGCTGTTTTTATGCTGTCAATTAGCTTTTGCCATTTTTCAAAATTTAGTGTGTTGCCATTCTTTTTTGGGCTTAGCTTTAGCAAATCAAATATTATCCTGTCTACACCCTGTTCTCTTAATAGAAAAGGGACGCTGTAAACAGTTTCTGCATCATGCAAACCTATAACTCTTTCCACAGGAATATTGGAGTAAATGCTTATTTTTTCTTTTATCTTTGTACTTATTGGGTTTGTAGACCGACAAACTATCAGATCAGGCTGAATGCCTATTTCCATGAGTTTTCGAATGCCAAGCTGCGCTGCTTTGCTTTTTTGCTCTCCTAGTGAATTTGGTTCTATTATGTATGTCACATTTATGAAAATTACATTGTTAGGTCCTTCTTCATACTTTAACTCTCTCATAGCTTCCAGAAAGTAAGCGTTTTCCAAATCTCCAACTGTGCCGCCGACTTCTACAATTACAATATCGGGTGTAATAGATGCCAGTGTTTGGACGCCTTTGGCGTCGATTTGCTTTGCGTTGGCGCCCACTGATTCCATGGCTAAGTTTCGCAAAAATCGTTTTATCTCGCCAGTTACATGGGGTATGAATTGAACATCCCTACCCAGATATCCGCCTTCTCTTTCCCGGTCTATTATTGTCTTGAAGATTTTTCCGGCTGTCAAATAATTGTTTTTTGTGAAATTTTTGTTTATGAATCGTTCATACGAACCCAGATCCAGGTCGCATTCAGTGCCATCATCCAAAACAAACACTTCTCCATGCCTGTAAGGATTCAAGGTGCCTGCGTCGTAATTCAGATAGCCGTCAAATTTTATAGGCGAGACGTTCAGTCCATGGCATGTAAATAAAGCGCTTAAACATGAAGTAAAAACTCCTTTTCCAACCCCAGACATGACTGTTCCGCTTATGATTATGAATTTTGTTTTTCCCGGCTTATAATTTTCAGGCTTTGAAAAATAAAATTCTGTGCTGTCAGATTTTGCAGCAAGCGTTGATAATTTTTTTTCCCTTTCAGTTCTTGTGTGCTTAGGCACTAATGATGCCATTTCTCCTTTTTCTTTCATAGCTCTAGAATATGGCTTAGCTAATATATAATGATTTATGAAAATTTGTACAATCAGATAAAAATAAATACATGCATGTGAATTATAACATATACCCATTAAGCCGCAAAACCGCATGTTCTTCCTTAGACAGGTGCCTAAATGTTACAAATCTGTATCCTTTTCCTTCCCATCCCCTGACTCGTTCAAAATGGTCTTGCACAGGTTGATTACCATTCGTTATCATGACAGTATCATATAATTCATTTTCTCTAGGCATCGCTTTTCCAAAGTTTTCTAAATCTTCTTCTCTATAAACTCTATCAATTGTTTCAAACCAAGGCACTATGCCTTCCATATCTACTGTATACACTACTATTCTATGCTTACCATTTCGCAAAAAAGTTGCTAGGCAGCTTATGCTATTTCCCATACTAAGTTTAATTTCACAGGTTATTTAAATGGACAAATATAAATTGAAAGACAATTATAGAAAAATAAAAGAAAAAAATAATTTTTATTATTAAATTAGTTTGGTCATGCCGACGTCATAGCATATAGGGCATTTGAATGTTCGATAAGACCACTGAAATGCACACGCCACGCACTTCCATGTTTCTATGTATTGCTTCTTATATTTACTTTTCTTTTTACGCGCCACCAAATACACCATCACGCAGAAATTACACTTATCTAATATATATCATTGGTAGTATATATAGTTTGTTATTGTTTAGAAACAGTAAGTGTTTTGGCGGGACATAGTATTTTGGCGTTATATTTGAACTAATTCTGGCATTTTTTGTCGTAAGTAACTCAATGTTAGTTCATTTGGTCCAATCATACTGTGTCCAAATCTTTTGATGAACTCTAAATCTCCAGGACCAAAGTTGTAAGTAGATGAATCCCATCCTTCGGCAGCCAGCGTGCAGTCAAGCTTATGAGGCGGTCTGTCGCTCCTGTCGGTATAGGTATCACATTCTTTGCAGGTCCAATAACCATATCCACGATTCCATTTTTTATCAAATTGAAAATCCATTCTGACCATCTATAAAAATTTATTATGTGTATAATGCATATGCATGAATCGATTAATAGGATAGATAAAATTATCACAGCGTTATCCAGCCGCCAGATCGGGAAACCTTTTTTCTCTGACCAGAGATATCATGCGCATAATTTTAATAAAAATAATTTTCATGGCATCTTAAAAAATGACAGGCTTAAAGTTTGCTTTATAGACGGAGGCAACGCGTCCATTATCGAAGCGCAAAATTTTGAACTAAGCTTTCTCAGGACATATTTCTGCATATACGAAGGCATAAACAAAATTAAGTTTAACAGAGAAGACTACTATCTTGCAGTTTCTCCTAATGTTGAAAGCGACATGCTGATCTACAATGCTGAATTGATACCGTTCGATCAGGACAAAATTTCTTCTATGTTTACATTTTCTGCGGATGATGAAACATTAAAAATTGGAAAATTTGATGCAGAAATAAGCACTATTGCAGGCATTATAAGGAGATTTATTGAGTGGAAGACAGCTGAAAAAATAGCTGCCAACAAAATGGCTGACATGATTGTAATGGACGGGTCTCTTCAAACAGGATATACGGGAGAAAATGAATATGCTCAATCTGCATACAGTTCAGCGGTTAAGAGCAATGTAATATTTTCCGGCCTTTCAAAAACATCGTCATTGTTTACAACGACAGGCATGAACTTAATAGCAGTTTTTAACAGGCTTGGTCCTAAAACCCCTTGGCTTTACCATCCTATTGTCGATATAGAGCACTCTGATCATTTTGCCGAGATGTTTGCAGTCAAACTACATGAGCACGCACAAACATGCTACCGGTATGAAATAATAAAAAATCAAAGCAATAGAAGTGATGAAGCCATATCTGCTTTAGCATTCAATGCAAGAGATCCCAGATATTTAGGCTATCCATACGGTTTGATTGATGCAGACAATCTTGCAAGGATAACAGAGAGGGAAAGGCTTTATCAAAAGACATTTTTTGCAAGCCATGTTAACAAGCTTTCCGAGGCTGTAAGCGCAGGCGACGCGCATGAAATTATAAACAGGATTGTGAGTTGAATTTATTATTTTTCGCGCAGTTGCTCAGGAGTTAAATTCACACCATATTCTGAGCAAGAATTTGTAAATATTGTCAAGTTGTCATCTGTTGCGTTGTTTTTATGCTTGCGTGATAAATAACCTTTTACATGTAAAAGCCCTGTTAAAGCATTCCACCGGTATTCCAATGGGCATCCGATCATGCTTGCAGCTTCATCTAATCTTTCATTTGTTGCAATACCATTATACATTACAATCGCGCGCACAAGGTTTGCAACAGCTTCTTCCGCATTTTTAAAATGGCTCGCTAGATGGCGTATGGCTGACCTATAGCCAGTTGTGTTGCAATTTTTATACCGCACATTGCCAGACATTTCCTGCATTTTAAATGATAGGTATTCAGATACAGCATTCCAGAAAATCGGGCGTGAAAAAAAATCAAATGCAGCCGCATCAAGCTCATGATATTCACAGTGTGATGCAGCCTGCATGCCATCAAATTTTTGATACCTCAAATTAAGCCCCATGCCTTTTTCATCGCCTGAGTAAAGTCGAATAGTTGTATCGCTTTTTGTATCAGGCAAAGCTATTTGAATTCCTTTGAATATTTTAGTGGCTTTATCTCCCTTTATAGAATTTTGTCCAACTGCAATAGCGGTTATTGGAATATTACCAGCATTTCTAAGCGTTGTTTTTTTGTTTAAACCATCTGCTCTTGTTTCAAAGTTGCCTTCTTCAAAAAGCACATCGACATGGTAACGATTTAATTCCCGAGCTTTGCCTGTTATTTTTAGCGGCCTTTTTCCTGTTCT
>Ga0082335_1005389_pt1 | contig 17758 bp, 16 predicted proteins | sample Subgrocontami58m_FD_72375 | JGI IMG/M metagenome (GOLD analysis project Ga0082335, IMG submission 72375) | Subsurface groundwater microbial communities from S. Glens Falls, New York, USA - GMW37 contaminated, 5.8 m (SPADES assembly) (version 2) ... | reverse complement strand
TAGCCCGCGCCCGATACTTGCCGTGCCTGCGCCTGCTACGGAATTGATGCGGCCTCTGCTCGCCTACTCTGCCGACAGCCCAAAAGCCGAAGAGGCGTTGTTTGCCGCGACGTATATTGCCGAAACGTGGAAGGCGCGTTTGATGATCATCAGCGTGATCGAAAATGATTCGGATCAACACGAGTTGGATCGCGTGCGCGATTATTTGGAGTTCCACGAAGTGAGCGCGGATTTTATTTTGGAAAAGGGATCGCCGTCTGAAGTGATTTTGAAAACGGCAGAGAAGTATCAAAACGATCTGATCATCATGGGTGGCTACGGCTCGGGTCCGGTGATGGAAGCGGTGCGGGGGAGTTCGTTGGACGTGGTGTTGAGAGAGGCGAAAGTGCCGATGATGTTGTGTAGGTAAATTATGAATTATGAAGGATGAAGGATGAAGGATGAAATGACATACTACGACGATAAAGCAAGCGACTACATTACGAAGGTATTTGTGCCTCAAGATAAAATCTTGGAGCAAATTTTAGAGGACATCCCGAAGAAGGGTTTGCCAGCGATTGCGATTCGGGCGGAAGAGGGTTTGTATTTGCAATTCTTGGCGCGATCATGCGGCGCGAAGAAGGCGATTGAGATCGGGACGCTCGGCGGTTACAGTGGAACGTGGATCGCGCGCGGATTGGTGGATGGCGGGAAACTGATCACGCTCGAAAAAGAATCGAAACACGCCGACGTTGCCCGCGAGAATTTTGTCAAAGCGGGCGTGGCGGATCGGGTAGAAATTAAAGTGGGCGACGCGCACGAGACGCTGAAAACTTTGGCGAAGGATGCGCCGTTTGATTTTATTTTCATTGACGCTGAGAAGACGGGTTACAAAAATTATTTTGATTGGGCGGTGGAGAATGTGCGGGTCAACGGAATCATCGCCGCGCATAATGCGTTGCGGCGCGGCACGGTGGTGGATACCACCAGCACGGAGACTGATGCGATTGCTACGCGCGCTTTTAACCAATACGTTGCCGATGAGAAGCGAGTGCTTAGCACGATCTATCCGGGTGGAGATGGAATGTTGATAGCGGTTAAAATAAAATGACAAATGGGAAATGACAAATGGCAAATGGCAAATGACAAAATCTAAAACTTCAAATATCAAATTTCAAAAACGAATCTCTAATCTCCAATTACTAATTACCAATTACCAGCCATGCACATATTGTTAACCAACGACGATGGTGTAAACGCCCCCGGACTGTTGGCGATGAAGAAGGCGTTGATGCCATTAGGCAAAGTGACGGTGGTCGCGCCGTCGCGCAATTATTCGGCGGCGGGGCATCGGAAGACGATGCACAAGCCATTGCGAATTGACGAGACTCAATTGGCAGATGGTTCAGCGGCGTGGGTGTGTTCGGGCGCGCCGTCGGATTGCGTCGGACTCGCGCTTCTGGGATTCATCAAAGAAAAAGTGGACGTGGTTGTTTCCGGAATTAATCCGAATGCGAACTTGGGGCAAGACGTGACGTATTCGGGAACGGTGACGGCGGCGATTGAGGCGGCGATCGCGGGCGTGTTAGGCATCGCCGTCTCCACTGAAAACATCCGCGCCCCCGAAGAGTATGAGCCAGTCGCGCGTGTGGCGGCATCCATCGTGGAAAAAATTTATCAGCACGGACTTCCGGCGAACACATTGATCAACCTCAACGTGCCGAAGGATCACAAAGGCATTTACATTGCGCGGCAGGGTGTTCGCGTTTATCTTGACGAACTTGTGGAGCGGCGCGACCCGCGCAACAAACCGTATTACTGGATCGGCGGCGAGCCGCCGAGCGGCGTGGACGATGAGGGCAGCGATTTTTGGGCGATGAAGCAAGGCTATGTTTCGGTGACGCCGTTGCAATTGGATATGACGGCGTATAACTTGGTGGAGGCGTTGGAGGAGTGGCTTATTAAGTGATGCGTGTATCGTGATACGTGATGCGTGATACGTGATACGTGACATGCGATACGCGATACGCGAATTAAGGAGAGATGATATGAAAAAAATTGGTTTTATTGGACTCGGCTTGATGGGCAAACCGATGGCGAAGAATTTGATAAAAGCGGGATTCAGTTTGACGGTGAACTCACGCTCCCGCGCACCGGTTGACGAACTTGTGGCGCTCGGCGCGCGCGAAGCCGCCACGCCCAAAGATGTCGCCGCCAACTGCGACGTGGTGATCACGATGGTTCCCGATTCGCCCGATGTTGAAAAAGTTGCGCTCGGTGAGAACGGACTCGTCGCGGCGAAGAAGCAGGGATTGATTCATATAGATATGAGCACCATCTCGCCGATTGCCACGCAACGTATCGCCGAGATCGAAAAACAAAATGGCATGGCGATGCTCGATGCGCCGGTGAGCGGCGGCACGGTGGGTGCAGAGGGCGGCACACTTTCGATCATGGTTGGCGGTGATGAGTCCGCGTTTAATGCCTGCGCCGAAATTTTTGCGGCGATGGGTAAGAAGATCACCTACATGGGCGCGAGCGGCGCGGGACAAACAACCAAAGCGTGTAATCAGATCATGACGGGTGGCATCTACGCCGTGATGTCTGAAGCGTTAGTGCTTGCGGCAAAGTCGGGACTTGACCCGGCGAAAGTGGTGGAAGTGTTAGTCGGCGGCGCGGCGCGCTGTTGGGCGCTCGAAGTTCGCGCGCCAAAGATTCTCAAACGCGAATTGAATCCGGGATTCAAAGCAAGTATGCAGTTGAAAGATTTGCGAATCGTAGGCGAGACAGCGCACGCCGTTGGCGTCTCAACGCCGATGACCGCCCTCGCCCGCGAGATGTATGAAGCGATGGTGATCGCCGGGGATGGTGATCTCGACAACTCGGCGGTGGTGACGGTGTGGGAGAGGATGGCGGGGGTGGTGGTGAAGGGGAAATCGTGACGAGCGATGCGTCAGTTAATTCGATTTGAAACGTTGAAATTAACTTTACCGAGTGGTCGAATATTTGGGTGGGCGTTAGCGAGCTTATTAATACTTGCGATCACTGGTGAGATTGTACTTCGCATCGAATCCATGCAGTCGCTTCTGTTGCCGCCAAGCTACGGGAGCAGTAGCGTCGAGTTTGGAATCAAACTGGCAAAAATTAATTCATTTGTGAAGCAAGAAGGAGGCGTGGATTGTATTTTTATTGGCAGCTCTATTACTGATGCTGATGTCGACCCCGACGTGTTCCGGGCGGCATATAAACAATTTACTCATCAAGATATTGCCTGTTTTAATTTCTCTTTAGCCGGATTGCCGCCGTCGTCCGCGCGAATGGTCGCAACATATTTAGTTCAAACCTATCAGCCTAAAACAATAGTCTATGGGGTGTCTGCCGGAGAATTTTTAAAAATATTTAATCAACGAGAAACCTACAGCACGTCCTGGTTGTATTATTCATTAGGCGTATTCTCGTTGGAAGGCTGGTTATATGACACTAGTTACGTCTATCGCTATGTGCCGACCCTCCGATATTTTTATGAGTCTGATTATCGTACTCTTGCTGACGCATTTTCAAAACGCATCTCGTCATCTGGTTTTGATCGCTCTACAGTTATCGCGCAAATTGCCATCGAGTCCCCAGTCTCTAGGGATGATTACCAAATGGACGCCGAATCATTTTCGGGCTATCGCGATCTGGTCGATCTCAATTCCGCAAATACGCGCATTGTGATCGTGGAGAGCCCCGTTCATCCCAATTTCCTTCCTCGTTATGTCAAAGGTGGCAAAGGAGTGTACGAGAGTCTTTTCATAGAGCCGATATCTGGATATGCCCGTTCACGTGGTGTGCCGGTGTGGCGCACGCAATCGGTTTTAGATGCGGCACTTCCGCCAAACGGTTGGAGCGATCCCACGCATTTGAATGTCGAGGGTGCAAAAGTTTTCAGCGAATGGTTGGCGAAGCAATATGCTTCCTTAACGCCCTGAACTTATGGAAATTGTCTCGTGGCAGTTCGCAACATTTTCAGCCTGTGTCCTGTTCATTTATTACTTCTTGACACTTCGCGCCCAGAAAGTTTGGCTGTTAATCGCCTCCTACATTTTTTACTTGAGCTGGGGATTGCCGTTCGCAGCTATCCTGTTTTGCGTCACCGCCCTGAACTTTTTTATTTCGCGGCGATTAGGTAATCATCATGCAAGACGGCGATTGGTGCTTTGGGTGGCAATCACCGGCAACATCTCGCTTTTGTTCTTTTTCAAATTTGCCACTAGTGATTACGGACCCCGGCTAGTTCAACTCTTAAATTCGCCCACTGCTTTCATCACCCAATTTCTTTTACCAATCGGATTGGCGTTTTACACGCTCCAAGCGATTTCATATTTGATCGATGTCTATAACGGGCAGATGCAAGCAGCTTCAAGTTTTGTAGATTTCGCCTTGTATATGTCCTACTTCCCCAAACTTATTGCGGGACCCATTGAGCGGGCGCGAAACTTTTTACCTAAGTTAGCTAAACCTCGAATGGTGACAAATGAAACTTTGTCGCGCAGTTTCACACTGATTATCATTGGATTGATTCGTAAAATGGTGATTGCCGACGTATTGCCACGCATGATCTCGATTGATCATATATGGGCAGGAATCAATTCGCGCTATGCCACTGCCGAGCTAGCCTTATGGTTGATGGTGTACGCTTTCACTCTCTACAATGATTTTGCCGGTTACACAAGCATCGTGCGAGGCGTGAGCGGATTGTTTGGCATTGAGCTATCCCCTAATTTTCAGCAACCATTTTTTGCGCGCAGCTTCACCGAGTTTTGGAATCGCTGGCACATCAGCCTTTCTCATTGGCTGCGCGATTATATTTATTTTCCATTTAGTCGGGCTTTGCTTCGTCGTAGTGAAGGTCAACGTAATTTGATCAACACAGTGTTACCGCCTTTGATTACGATGATGGCGAGCGGTTTATGGCATGGCTTTAGTGTCTCTATGTTAGTGTGGGGAGGATTGCATGGACTGTATCAAGTCGTGGAACGAATCCCATTTGTAGCGCGGATGATCGCCCAGCCGGACGAGCAACCACGTTGGCGGCAAGCGATTTTAATGTTAATAGTATTTCTGTTGACGATGGTCGCTTGGGTGCCATTCGCTTTAAAATCTTTGCAAGGAAATGCGGGCGCATTAGCCTTTTGGAACGCGTTGATCCTGACACCGCATTGGGGCTTTTCTAATTTATGGTTCTTGGTTGTCTTGTTTCCCTTTGCTTTGTCGTTGTGGATTGATGCCATGCAATATCGCGCCCGCAACGAAACAGTATTCACGAGCTGGTCGCCTGCGGCACAAGGCGTGTTGTTAGCGTTGGCGATAGTGGCACTTTTCTTTTTCGGAATAACAAGTCAAATGAAAGGGTTTGTCTATCAAGGGTTTTGAAAATCAATCGGTTGCACTACATTCCCCTCAAAATCCCTCAAAAACTCCTCCGGCATTCTTTTCACGCTTCCTGTTTTTGGATCGATCCATACATACAAAGTCCGCGCGCGAGTTAATAGCTCATTGTCTTTGACTCGCGTGATGGTGTAATGCCGAATCGCCGTGGCGCGTTTGAGATCGGAAAGATAGGTGGCGATCTCTAGTTCATCATCCATCAACGCTTCACGCAGATATTCGATCTGATGCCGCCGCACGATGATCCCGAACCCTGCCTCCCACATCTTTTGAATCGTCCAACCAAAATGTGCGGCAACTGCCATGCCGCAATCGCTGATGTAGGAAAGATACATGGCGTTGTTCACATGCCCTGCCGTGTCTACGTCGCGCCACGGAACTTTCATATACATTTTAAAAATGCCGGGAGGTGGGGGCGGGGCGACGGGAAATTTCTGGCGAGGCGGCGCGTCTTTTGAATCATGATTCGGGATGAAGGCGCGGATCATTTCTTCGGGGATCGTGGCAGGGCGATTCGTTTTTGTATCCATGAAGACCCAATCGGTGTTCGCCCGCGCCGCCAGTTCGCCATCGTTCAGGCTATACAACTCATACATGCGCCGTGAGCGCACGCGCCGAAAATCATCCACCCACGTTTTGACTCGAACCGAATCGCCATACTTGAGCGGGCGCAGATATTCGATGTCGGTCTCACGAATCAACCACAAACAATTCATTTCAACGTAACGATTGAAGTCGTAGCCGACGGCGGCACTGGCATCGAAGGCTGCCTCTTGCATGTAGCGCACGTAGTTGGCGTTGTTGACGTGACCGTAAGCATCGCACTCGTAATGGCGGATGCGGAAGGTGCGTTCGTGAATGAGTGGGGACATGAGGGAAGTATACAAGTAGACACTGAACTCCACCCAAAGCGCATACCGTCTTCACACCATCTGCATACCTCAAAACTATGCTCGACGCATCAAAGTTAATGAGGAGATTGATGTATGTCCAAGACCACACGAAACATTTTAATCGTTTTAACTCTGGCGTTGATCGCCAGTGGCGGCGGCTATTACTACTACGCCAACGTTTATATTAAAGCGAAAGCCCCTGCGGCTCCCGTTTTACAAACCGCGAAAGCGCGCACCGGAAATTTAACCATCACGGCGGCGGGCGCGGGCAACCTTGCCCCAGCCGCCGAAGTGGATTTAGCGTTTCGATCCAGCGGCGTTCTCTCCAAGATCAACGTAAAAGTTGGTGACAAGGTAAAAGCTGGACAGGTGTTGGCGCAGTTAGATGACTCGGCGGCGCAGATTCAGTTCGCGCAAGCCGAACTCAACGTGCAGCAACTTACTTCCCCTTCTGCCGCCGCCAACGCCGAAGTTGCTATCGCCAACGCTCAAACAGCGTTAGTGACCGCGCAATGGAATCTGGATTATCTGCTCAAACCTGATCTGGCTTCCTATCAAGATGCGGTGACAGCCGCCCAACGCGATCTCAATGTTGCCTCAAGTAATGTGCAATTGCTTAATGTTGGCACGCAAGCGCAAGCCGTCACCACTGCTCTCTACAACTACAACGTTGCGCTGACCAAAATGCAAGACGCCGCCTCACGTTTTGGACCCGACAACGCCAAATACGCCGCGGCGCAAGTCGCTTACGAAACTGCCGCCGCTAATTTAGAAGCGGCGAATCTGACTCTTGAGATTGCCAAAACAAATCAACAGAAGACGTTAGACAACACGCAGACCGCGCTCAACACGGCGAACGATAATTTAAAGAATTCGACCAGTTACACGCCGTCATCACCCGATGTCATCGCCGCGCAAGCCCAACTTAAATTGGCGCAGGCGAATCTTGAAGCGGCAAAATCTTTGTTGGCTGAACTCAAAGGCGAAAAAGCAAATACGCCCGCCATCGTTAACTCAACCCTGATTCAACTTCGTCAAGCAAAACTTTCGCTCGATACTGCCAAACTCACGCTCGCCAACACATCGCTTGTCTCGCCTATCAACGGCACGGTGACGGCGATCAAAGCCGACGCCGGTGAGGCGGTTGGCACTGCGTCCATCATCACCATTGCCGATCTCGATCAGCCGCTGGTGCGCTTCTATGTTGAAGAAACAGATTTGGGAAAAGTGGCGCTGGGCTACAGCGTGACGGTGACATTCGATGCGCTGCCCGATACGCCGATCAAAGGCAAGGTGGTGCGGGTTGATCCAGCGTTGGTGACGGTAGAGGGTTCACCCGCCGTGCAAGCGTGGGCGAAATTGGATCCGTTGAAGAATGGCACCACGTTCATATCGGGGATGACGGCGACAGTTGAGGTGATCGCTGGTGAGGCGAAGAGTGCGGTCTTGGTTCCGGTTCAAGCCTTGCGCGATCTCGGTTCCGGATCGTATGCCGTCTTCATCCTGCAACCCGATGGGCAACTTAGACTCACACCGGTCACCATCGGCTTAAAAGATTTTGCCAACGCCGAAATTTTGAGCGGCGTGAAGGCTGGCGACGTGGTTAGCACGGGCAACGTGCAAACAAAGTGAGGCGGGCGATGAGCGAGAGTCTTATTGAAGTCCGCGAGTTGACCAAAGTGTATGGCGCGGACGACACCGAAGTGCGGGCGTTGGATGGGGTGAACGTTGACGTGCAGCGCGGCGAGTTCGTCGCCATCATGGGTCATTCGGGATCGGGCAAGTCTACGTTGATGAATATCTTGGGATGTTTGGATCGTCCAACGGGCGGGGCATACATTCTGGATGGGCGCGATGTGAGTCAGTTAGACAAAAACGAATTGGCGTCGGTGCGGAATAAAAAGATCGGATTTGTGTTTCAGTCGTTCAACTTGTTGCCGCGTATGAGCGCCTTGGCAAATGTGTCGCTGCCGATGCTTTACAACGGCGCCGAAAAATTAAGTGCAAAGGATCGGGAAGCGCGAGCGGCGAAAGCGTTAGAGTCGGTGGGGCTGGGGAATCGTTTGCATCATCGCCCTAACGAACTTTCGGGCGGGCAGCAACAGCGCGTGGCGATTGCCCGCGCCTTGATCAATCAACCAGCACTCATCCTCGCCGATGAACCAACGGGCAACCTTGATTCAAAATCGAGCGTGGACATTATGAACATCTTGCATCAACTTCACGCGCAAGGCACAACGATTGTGATGGTGACGCACGAGACCGATGTGGCGGCGCACGCCCAACGCGTGATCTGTGTGAAGGATGGCAAAGTGATCTCGGATGGGCGCGATGGACATAGCCCGTGTTTAGGGCAAGCAGTTGGAGGCGGAAATGAAACTGAGTGAAATTTTTAGCACGGCGTGGGAAGGCATCACGCTTAACAAAGTGAGATCGTTTCTCACCACGCTCGGCGTGATCATCGGCGTGGCATCGGTCATCATCATGCTGGCGGTCAGCGCGGGCGCGGAAGCCGCCATCGCCGAACAGATCAACGGCTTGGGCGCGAACCTGATCATCGTCTCACCCATTCGTGGCGTGCCGGGCGCGGCGCGCACGTTGGTGCTTGATGATGCGCTGGCGATTGAGAAACAGGTTGTCGGCATCAGCGGAGTCGCTGCCGAGCAGTTGCCGCCGCCGCAAACGGTGAAGGCGAACAATGTCTCGCTCGATTCGATCCCGATGATCGGCACCACGGCATCGTTCCCATCCGTGCGAGATTATCCTGTTGCATTGGGGCGCTACTTCAACAGTGATGAAGACGAGCGCAAATCCAAAGTGGTGGTGTTGGGGTCGGGGTTGGCAAAAGATTTATTTGGCGATGAAAGTCCGTTGGGGCAAACGGTGACGATTGGCACGACGAAGTTCACGGTGATGGGCGTGATGAGTCGTAAAGGCATGGTCGCCGATGTGGATTACGACGGGCGAGTGTATCTGCCGATCTCCATTGTGATTCAAAAATATATGCCGACCACGCTCAGCGGTCACGTCGTGCGGACGATTTACGTCAAAGCCGAGAGCCAAGAAAAAATTTCTAGCGTCATCACGCAGATCACTTCGCTCACGGCAACGCGCCACGAAGTGTTGGTGAGCAAACCCGACTTCACCGTGCAAACGCAGCAAGACATCATCGCCACGCAAGAAGCCACGACGGCGGCGTTCCGCGATCTGTTGGCGTGGGTGGCGGGCGTGTCGCTCGTCGTCGGCGGCATTGGCATTATGAACATCATGCTGGTCTCGGTTACCGAGCGCACGCGCGAGATCGGTTTGCGTCAAGCGTTGGGCGCGAAACCGGCAGACGTGTTGCTGCAATTTTTAATTGAAGCGGTGATCTTAAGTTTGGTCGGCGGCATCGTCGGCGTGCTAAGCGGCGTGGGCGGATCGTATCTGTTTGGTTCGCTTGGCACGATGAGAACGGCAATCGTGCCGCTCTCGATCCCGCTCGCTTTTGGCGCCGCCGCGGCAGTGGGAATTTTCTTCGGCTACTACCCGGCGACTCGCGCGGCGCAACTGGATCCTATTGACGCGCTGAGGCGTGAATGAAAAAACATGGTCATTGCGAGCGCACTTTGCGAAGCAATCTCGCTCGCGCTTTGAGATTGCTTCGTCGCAAAGAACGCTCCTCGCAATGACGGCTGAGCAGTTACAACTAAAAAAGGAATCTCTCAAATGAAACAAACATCTCTTCTTCTCATCATCTTCGCTCTCGCGCTTGCCGCGTGCGGCGGAGCCGCGACGACGCCTGCACCTACGCCAGCATCCGTCGTAGTGTCGCAAGAATTTGTCAGCGCGGCGTTGGACATAAGTTACGAAGGCGCGTTAGTGGCGCGTAATCAACTCGCGCTCGGCGCGATCAAACTGGATGGCACACCTAACGCTGTCAATGCCAAACAAGCCACAGCACTGCTTCCATTGTGGCAAGCGTTGCGAAGCGCAAACCAAAGCGGCAGCGCTCAAGCCGAAGTGACCGCGCTCTTGACTCAGATCGAGCAAACGATGACTTCGAATCAATTGCAAGCGATCAAAGCGATGAAGTTAACGCAAACGGAATTTCAAGAGTGGGCAAAGACAAACGGCATCACCTTAGGCAGCGGCGCGGAAGGCGGCGTCCCCGGCGGCGGATCGGGGTTGTCGGCGAGCGAGAAAGCCACACGGCAGGCGGCGGCAACACGCGCCAGCACCAGCAGCAGTGGCACCAGCGCCTCTACCGCAGTAGTAGACGCGGTGATCACATATCTTGGATCGATCAAGTGATAAAAAAAAACACCTGACAGGTCTGTTTACAATTTGGCGGGCGTTAAATTTGGCAAGACCTGTCAGGTGTGGCGCGCGAGCATTTTTTTACGAATAGACTCGCCACACCTCAAACGTTTCTTTGTCAAACCCTTTCAGGTTTGTTTCGACACATTCCGCTTTCAACTCGCGCAATATCTCTTGCACTTCCGAGTCGTCGCGCACGGCAGAGGAGAGGATGATGTCGTTCCCCGAGGAGAGTTCGACCAGACGCGAGGCGGCATTGACCGTCGTGCCAAAATAATCGAGCCGATCATTGAGGTTGACGGCGATGCACGATCCATAATGAATCCCGGCTTTGAGTTTGAGAGGGCGGGCTGCAGACGACTTGAGGAGTTTTTCTTGAGCCTTAAAGATCGCGCGCAGTGCCGGGGCGGGGCGTTGAAAGACCGCCATCACCGCGTCGCCGATGGTTTTCACGACGGCGCCGCCTTCATCGGCGATTGCTTGTTTCAGAACGTCAAAGTGATCCATCACCAAGCCAAAGGCGGGCGCGTCGCCGATCTCACGATAGAGTTGCGTGGACGATTTAAGATCGGTGAACATGATGGTGAGACTGCCAACTGAAATTTGATCGCCCGGTCTTAACGCTTCGCTGGCAAACAGATCGCGGAAGGTCTGCAGCGCGGTCACTTCAGCGGCGGTGGTAGATTGATCGCTCCAGGCGATTCGTTCCAGAATCAATAATTGTTCTTGTGTTGTGGCGTTTTCAAGATTCAAGGTTGGGGTGAGGGCGACGCGCAATTCGTCTCCTGCCCAACCGGAGTCAGAGGCTTTCACGCTCACGGCGGCGTCACCGTGTGTGTCGGCGGCGATCAGTTGTCCGCCGTTAAGTTCGAGCGCGCGGAGTCGGTATCGTCCTTTTTCCAACGGCAGAGTCAACGCGCGCGAGGATCGTGGCGCGATCAATTGTTGAGCGATGATGTGCGGAGTCGTTTGCGGACCCGCCACGCAAAACTCACTTGCCTCAATGGATCGAATCGCCGGGTTGGGATGAAAAGTTAATTCAACCGAACTCTCAAAGTTGGCGTAGAAATCTATGTTGCAGGTGTCGCAATGCACCGGCATCCGCAGATCACTTAACGTTTCATTTTTTTGTTTTGCGCCACGACACATCGGACACAACACGTCCCACTGTAAATTAAGTAAGCCAGCCCGCGTGGCGCGCAAAAAAAGTTCCAGCACCGCGCGGCGCGGCGCGTTCCAATAATCGGCGAGGGCGTAAGGGCGGATGCGGGCTAATGCCATGGCATCGCCGCGTTCAAGCGTTTCGATCAAGCGATCCACTAGAGCGCGACCTGCGCCTTGAGTTAATAAGCGATCTCGCCCCACTTGTAATCGTTCGCGCCCACCCGGCGCAAATTCTACGTGCGCTGGAAATTCGATTGGCAAACGTTGCAGCGAGGCGAGTTTGTCGTAACGGCGAAAGATCGTTTCAAACTGGCGGCGACTCAAAATGCCGATCTGGATCGGCGTGCTGATCAGCCCCAAGATATTTTTGGGTTTGACCCATACATCGTATATCAGTCGCGTGCCACCCTCCTCAGGAATCAGTTCGGCAGATTGACGGAACGTGTCGAGAGGACCGCTTAAATAGTGGCGCACGACTCCAAAGCGGCGCGGACGAATCCATTCAAACGGTTCCTCTTCGTATTCCAACGGCGTGCCAAATACCATCAACCGCAAGCGCCGTTTGGCGTTGGCGAGTCGGTTGCCTTTGCCGAGTCGATTCTCCAGCGCGGGCAATCCGGCGTCACGGTTGAAATGATTCGTATCGGCAACCCACGTCCATAATGCTTCGGGCTGCGATTTAAATTTCCATTCCCAACGATAATGAAGTTCTTTGAATGACATAGAGTTCATCTATTCTAAATGATCGAACACTGCCCAAAGTTTAAAATCCCGTGAAGATGTAGAATTGTCTTATGAGTTTCATCCGCACGTCATCCCTAATCGATCACGTTATCGCCGTGATCATACTTTCGCTCGTCACATTCCTCTTTTATCTTTTGGATGCCGCACTTAACACCAACGTCGTCGCCCTCCTCTATCTTTTGCCTATTGGACTCATCGCTTGGCGTTTTGGATTCGGCGCGGGCGTGGTCAGTTCCATGCTCGCCTTCTTCGCCCTCAACTTTTTTTTCATCCCGCCGCGTTTCACCTTCCACGTTTCGCAATGGCAAGATTGGATCGTGTTGTTCGTTCTCTTGCTCGAGTCTTCAACCATCAGCTATTGGGTCAATCGCGCGCAAACGAGTCTTGACGAAGCGCGCGCCCGCGAACGCGAAACAACTCACCTCTACGAACTCAGCATCTCGCTCGCCGGTTTGCGTTCTGAGGAAGACATTGCCTTCACCATCGCCGAGCATCTCAAAGATATTTTTGAAGCGGACATGGTTGAGGTGTTGACCCTTGCCGCGCCGCACAAAACTGTGAAGACATACCGCATTCCAAAAGGTGACGCCGCCACTGCCGTGCAACCGACTCACTCGGTTCAGCTCATCACCCCGCGTGGGCAGTTGGGCGAGATTCGGCTGTGGCAATTGGATTCGTCCTTTCAACTAAAAGACGATCAACTGTTCAACGCATTTGCCAGCATCAGCGCGCTCGCCTTAGAGCGCGTCACACTGGCACAAGCAGAAGCGCGCGGGAAAATTCTCGAAGAGAGTGATCGACTCAAATCGGCTTTGCTCTCTTCGGTCTCACACGAACTTCGCACGCCGCTTGCTACTATCAAGGCGGCCTCCACAAGTTTGCGAAGCGGCGAAGTAGAATGGGGTTCCCCTGCCAGTCAAGAACTGATCGCCGCGATTGACGAAGAGACCGATCAACTGAATCGTTTGGTAGGCAACTTGCTCGATATGTCGCGCATCGAATCGGGCGCGTTGAAACCCAACAAACAATGGGATACGCTGTCGGATATTGTCAACGCTGTGTTGTCGCATAATCGCCGCGCGTTAGAAAACCACACGCTCGATGTAGATGTCTCGGATGATCTGCCTTTGGTCGCTGTGGATCATTCGCAGATCGATCAAGTGTTGACGAACTTGTTGAGCAACTCCGTCAAATACGCGCCGCACGGCACGACCATTCGCATCCACGCCCGCCCCAACGTGGATTTCACCATGATGAACGTGCAGTTGAGCAACGAAGGTCCTCACGTCCCGGACGAACATCTGACTCACATCTTCGATAAATTCTATCGCGTCACGGCGGCAGATCGAGTCACTGGCACCGGGTTAGGGCTTTCCATTTGCAAAGGGATCATCGAAGCGCACGGCGGGCACATCTGGGCACAAAACCTTCCGAAAGGATTCGCCTTTAACTTCACCCTTCCGTTGATGTGGGATGGGACAAGGCCAAAATCAGTCGAGTAGTATTGTGGTCAAGCAGTCTTGTAGTCGAGTGGTCGCCGTTTGACTATTTGACTAACTGACTACCCGACTACCCGACTATTCGACTATCCGACTACCTGACTATTATCATGAGTTCCGAACCACACATTTTAGTTATTGACGACGAATCACAAATCCTTCGCGCGTTGAAAACGATCCTCACCGAGAAAAAATTCCGCGTGACCACTGCCAGCACGGGTGAGGAAGGTTTGACGCTTGCTGCCGCTACTCAACCCGACGTGATCATCCTCGACTTGGGTTTGCCCGATATGGATGGTTTTACGGTGTGCGAGCGCCTGCGCGAGTGGACGCACACGCCGATCATCGTCCTCTCGGCGCGCGATCAAGAACACGATAAAGTCCTTGCTCTCGATAAAGGCGCGGACGATTACCTCACCAAACCTTTTGGCATCCAAGAACTGCTGGCGCGGGTGCGGGTTGCCTTACGCCATTTGACGCAGGCACATGGCAGCAAAGAAACCGTGATCGTTGCCGCTAAGGTGAAGATCGATCTCACTCGCCATGTGGTGACGCGCGAAGAGGTTGAGGTGAAGTTGACGGCAACAGAATTTAAATTGCTGGCTCATCTCGCCTCGAATTCGGGGCGTGTGCTGACTCATCGCAGCATTCTGACGCAGGTGTGGGGCGAACCCGAAGCCGATAACATCGAATACCTTCGCGTCTACATGCGCCAACTCCGCAAGAAGCTTGAAGACGATCCGGCGCGACCACAATTTTTACTCACTGAAGCGGGAGTGGGATATAGATTTATTAATGATGAATAAAATCTCAAATCTCAAATCCCAAAAACCCAAAAGCCCAAACCCCAAATCCCAAATTTCAAACTTCAAACTCCAAATACTTTCCCCGCCCTCCCTCTTCCCCGAACTATCCAACAACCTAACCACCCCACTACCGAACCACCCAACCACCCAACAACCCAACCACCAAACCACCTTCCTCCAACTTCCAACCTCTAACCTCCAGCTTTTTATTTGTCCTTTATTTAATTGCCTAAAACCTTTGTCGCCGTTTTATATCGGGCTGATAGAGTGATGGTTGTAGTTGCGTCTCTCTCTGTAAGGAAGGCAGCTATGGCAATCACATTTTTGACATTCATCGAAGCGGTGGTCTGCGCTTATTTGTTGGGCGTAGCAACAGTGTTCGCCATCCTCGTCTGGGTTTTTGATCGCAATCAGCACAACGATGCGCTGCAAGACAACTTCGATAAGGTGTTCCTGTTGCGCTTGATCATGTGGCTGCCGTTGATCGGGGCCGGGTTGATGGCAATGAAAGTTGCCGGGGAATTTATTTCATGGATGGAGATTTGATTTGATCATCGCAGAAAAAAACGAGTCGGCGTCTCACGACGCGGAGCGCCGCCCGCCGACCCAGTTTATAAAAAATATCTTGATCGGTCCGCGCTTGCTCACGGCGGACGCGCCGCATCAAACAATCGGCAAGGCAGTTGGGCTTGCCGTTTTTGCGTCGGATGCTTTGTCGTCAACGGCGTATGCCACCGACGAAATTTTGATCGTCTTGGCATTGGCCGGCGCGGGCGCGTTGACTCTCTCGCTGCCGGTTGCGATAGCGATCATTGTTTTGTTGGCGATCGTTACCTTTTCTTACGAGCAAACGATTCATGCCTATCCCGGTGGCGGCGGAGCCTACATTGTGGCGCGCGATAACTTGGGTGAAGGTCCGGCGCAAACGGCGGGGGCGGCATTGCTCACCGATTACATTTTAACGGTGGCGGTGTCCATTTCGTCAGGCGTGGCGCAGATCACCTCGGCATTCCCTGAACTGCTTCCGTATCGCGTTTGGATCTCGCTAGGGATTATTTTGGTGATGACGTTGATCAATTTGCGCGGGGTGAAAGAATCGGGCTCTGCCTTTTCGCTCCCAACATATTTCTTTTTGGGGATGACTCTTTTTACGATTGGCTTGGGTTTCTACCGTTACTTCAGCGGCACATTGGGCGCGGTGACCGACGTGGAGATGATGCACAATGTAACGCAAGATTTGACTCTGTTCCTGATCCTCAAAGCCTTCTCCAGCGGATGCACGGCGCTGACGGGCGTTGAAGCGATCAGCAACGGTATCACCGCCTTCAATGAGCCGAAGAGTCGCAACGCCGGCATCACTTTGCTCTGGATGAGTTCGATTCTCTCGGTGATGTTTTTTGGTGTTACGTTTTTGGCTGGGCAGATGCACGTTATGCCGTCTCACACGGAAACTGTGTTCTCGCAAATTGCGCGCACGATCTATGAAAAAGGCAGCCCGATGTATTTGGCACTGCTCGGCAGCACAACGTTGATCTTGATCATGGCGGCGAACACGTCGTATGCCGACTTCCCGCGACTCGGCGCGCTGCACGCCGGTGATGGATTCTTGCCGAAGCAATTAACCTATCGCGGAAGTCGTTTGGTGTTTACCTGGGGCATTCTGGCGTTAGCCGGTTTCGCTTCGTTGTTGATCATTGTCTTCAATGCTGAAACAACCGCGCTCATTCCGTTGTATGCCATTGGCGTGTTCTTGTCGTTCACGCTCTCGCAATCGGGTATGGCGGTGCGTTGGTGGAAGATCAGCAAACTTAAGGTAGGCGAGGAAGTTCCGCAACTCGGATCGACTCTTCGCTTCGACCCCAAGTGGAAAGGGAAGATGATCGTCAACGGCTTCGGGGCTGTCGCTACCTTTGTGGTGATGATCGTTTTCGCCCTCAGCAAATTCCGCGATGGGGCGTGGATCGTCGTTTTCCTGATCCCGACTCTGGTCTTTATCTTCTTCCGTATTCATTATCACTACCGCGATCTGGCAAAGGATTTGTCGCTTGATTCGTTTGGCGCACCGCCGCGCATCCGCCGCAATCGGGTCATCGTTCCCATCGGTGGGGTGCATCGTGGCACGTTGCGCGCCATGCACTTTGCCCGCACACTCTCCGACGATGTCACGGCAGTTTATATTGCCATTGACACTGCCGAAGAAGCCAAAGTGCAAACGAAGTGGGCGAAGTGGGGCGACGGACTCCGTTTGAAGATCATTCCATCTCCTTATCGCTTTTTATATGAGCCATTGTTGGATTACATCCAATTCATTGCGCGTCAGCGCAAACCCAATGAAATGCTGACTGTCGTGGTGCCAGAGTTTGTGCCGACTGCTTGGTGGCATAACTTGTTGCACACCCAAACGGCGTTTTTCTTGCGCTTGGGTTTGCTAGGCATGAAAGACATCGTGATTATGGAAGTGCCTTATCACGTTGGCGAACACGATTGAATCTGAATTCGGTATAAGAACTTAATGGCATTTGGTGATTAATTGATCCAGTATGTTGCGCGCTTGACGCGTCAACAAGTTTTGCCATTGCGCCTCGTCGAAAGACGAGGCGCAAATTTTTTATACCCCAATTTTTATTTGTTCCTTATCCATTTGGTCAAAACGTTTGTCGCCGTTTTATTTTGTTGGGTTAGAGTGATCATAGATATAAGAGATTGAATATGATCATGCTTCCCAACGCCACCTTTTCCGCGACTCGTCGTCTGATCGTCTTAATGCCTGATGTTAACTTTAACGTGGCGCATTTGGCGCGGCGCGTGGTGGAGATCACCTGCCTAGTGGCGTGTTCGATAAGTAATTTAACATAGTCACGCTGATTTTTTCTCAGCCCAATTATGGAGGTCGCGACGAGTCCATGACCAGTTAATGGGTTGAGCCCATAAGCGATTGTATTCC
>Ga0082335_1005388_pt1 | contig 17764 bp, 14 predicted proteins | sample Subgrocontami58m_FD_72375 | JGI IMG/M metagenome (GOLD analysis project Ga0082335, IMG submission 72375) | Subsurface groundwater microbial communities from S. Glens Falls, New York, USA - GMW37 contaminated, 5.8 m (SPADES assembly) (version 2) ... | reverse complement strand
GCTGGTCCGCGACTTCGCTCGCGTAGTAGCGCAGGAAGTCGGCCGCCTCGCGCACCTCGCCGATCGCGTTGCCGAGCGTCTTGCCGGCCTCACGCACGATCGGGCCCAGGAGCGCCGGCATCCGCGCTTCCAGGAGATCGGCGGCGCGACAGAGGCAGGCCGCGCGTGCCGCGGGCGTCTCCTGCCACGGCACCGCCAGCGCGCAGGCGGCGTCGACTTGCTGTGCCGCCGAATCGAATACTGCTCCAACCAGATCACGTTGGTCCGCCGGATTGCGAATCTCGCGCACCCTGCCGTCGTGCTTGCCGTTCGCCAGCAGCGGCACCGCGCGCAACGGCTCGACCGCCGCTTTCACCAGGATCGTCGCAAGCGAAGCGAGCACCTGCTCGTTCGCGAGATCGAGGCCCCGCGAATTGGCCCGCACTGGCGCAAACAGGTCGCGCGGCAGGGCGATCGCAGGATGCGGTGCGCCGACGGGGAGTAGCGTCTGGGCGCGCTCGACCGGGTTCGCCAGCAATGTATCGAGGTCGATGTCCGGATTGCCGATCTGATTCACGAAGGAAGTGTTGGCGCCGTTCTCCAGCAGGCGGCGCACGAGATAGGCGAGCAGGGTCTCGTGCGTACCGACTGGCGCATAGATGCGGCAGGGCCGGTTGAGCTTGGCGGCGCCCACCACCTCCTCATACAGATCCTCGCCCATGCCATGCAGGCACTGGAACTCGTACTGGCCGGCGTAAAAATTCTCGCCGGCCATGGCATGCACGGTCGCGAGCGTCAGCGCGTTGTGGGTGGCGAATTGCGGGAACGCGGCGTCGGGCGCCGCCAGCAGTTTGCGTGCACAGGTAAGGTACGAAACGTCGGTGTGGATCTTGCGCGTAAAGACCGGAAAGCCGTCGAGCCCGTCGACCTGCGCGCGCTTGATCTCGCTGTCCCAATAGGCGCCCTTGACCAGCCGGATCATCAGCCGGTGACGGCTGCGGCGGCCGAGGTCGATCAGATGGTCGATCACCAAGGCGGCGCGCTTCATGTAGGCCTGGACCACGAAGCCGACGCCGTTCCAGCCTTCCAGCTCGGGCTCGAAGCAGAGCCGCTCCAGCAGGTCGAGCGAGATTTCGAGCCGGTCGGCTTCCTCGGCGTCGATGTTGAGGCCGATGTCGTAGCGCCGCGCCAGCAGGGCGAGTGCTTTGAGCCGCGGATAGAGTTCGGCCAGCACGCGCTCGCGCTGGGCCCGGCCATAGCGCGGATGCAGCGCCGAGAGTTTCAGCGAAATGCCCGGACCTTCGTAGATGCCACGACGGTTGGCGGCCCGGCCGATCGCATGGATAGCCTGCTCGTAGGCAGTCCTGTAGTGCTCGGCTTGATCCGCCGTGACGGCGGCCTCGCCCAGCATGTCGTAGGAATAGCGGAAGCCCTCGGCCTCCAGGCGACGGGCGTTGGCCAGCGCCTCGTCGATGGTCTGGCCTGCCACGAACTGCTCACCCATCAGCCGCATCGCGAGATTGACGCCGTGGCGGATCAGGGGCTCGCCGCCGCGCGCGATCAGGCGGGTGAGCGCAGCCGACAGGCCCCGCTCGCTGCTGGTCGCGGTCAGGCGGCCGGTCAGCAGCAGGCCCCAGGTCGCGGCATTCACGAACAGCGACGGGCTGTGCCCGAGATGGGCGCGCCAGTCGCCGCCGCCGATCTTGTCGCGGATCAGCGCGTCGCGCGTCTCATCGTCGGGAATGCGCAGCAGCGCCTCGGCGAGGCACATCAGCGCCACCCCCTCCTGGCTCGACAGCGCATATTCGTGGATCAGCCCTTCGACTCCGCCCGACGGCGTCTTGGCCCGCAGCGCCTCGACGAGCCGGCGTGCCAGGGCCGCCGCCCGCGCGGTCGCCGCCGGCGGCATTCTCGCCTGCTCGATCAGCGGCGGCAGGCACTCGGGCTCGGGCCGCCGGTAAGCAGCGGTGACCGCCGCCCGGAGCGGGCTCTGCGGCTGGATAGATTGCGCGAAGTCGCGGAACGGCGTCGGAGGCATGTCGGTTTCCCCGAGATAGGGCTAACATGGCCGGCAAAACAAGACCTCCGGGATGGATACGCCGATGATGAGCGTGGTTCGACCGCTTCTTGTCCTGCTGTTGTTGACGGTCGCGCCGGCCTTCGTGCAGGTGCCGTGGCCGCAGGAACTGATCGCCAGCGCCTGGTTCGCCCTGGTGGCCCTGCCGGGTACGCCCGAGGCCATCGTGCAGAAGGTCAACGCCGATACGGCAGCCGTCCTGAAACTCCCTGATGTGCGCACAAAATTCCTCGAGCAGGGCGCCGAGCCGCGGAGCCAGAGCACCGCCGCCACCGCGGCCTTCATAAAAGAGGAAGAAGCGCGCTGGCGCGCCGTCATCAAGTCGGCCAACGTTACGCTGGAATAGAGGGAAGGTTCGCCATGGATACCCGCATCGACCCGACCGTCCACGAAGCCGCCACCACGCCGCATGGGCCCTGGCCCGAGGACTCGCTCGCCCGCGTGCCCTACTGGGTCTACCAGGACCAGGACAATTATGCCCGCGAAATGCGGCGCATCTTCGAGGGCGCCACCTGGAACTTCGCCTGCCTCGAAGCCGACATCCCCAACAAGGGCGACTACCGCACCAACCAGGTGGGCGGCATGCCGGTCATCGTGGTGCGCGACGCCGACGGTTCGATCAACTGCTTCGAAAATCGCTGCGCCCACCGCGGCGCGCTGATCGCCTTCGACGACGGCGGCAACGTCCAGAACAACTTCAAGTGCATCTATCACGCCTGGAGCTACGACCTCTCGGGCAACCTCCGGGGCATCGCCTTCGAGCGCGGTATCAACGGCGCGGGCGGCATGCCCAAGGACTTCAAGCGCGAGACCCATAGCCCGCGCAAATGGCGCACGACGACGCTCTGTGGCCTGGTGTTCGCCACGCTCTCGCCCGACACGCCGCCGATCGAGGAATATCTCGGCACCGAGGTGCTGGGCCGGGTGCGCCGCGTGCTCAATCGTCCGATCCGCGTCATGGGCCGCTTCACGCAGCCGCTGCCCAATAACTGGAAGCTCTATGTCGAGAACGTGAAGGACACCTATCACGCGAGCCTTCTGCATCTTTTCTTCGCCACCTTCCGCATCACCCGCCTGACCCAGGCCGGCGGCGTGCTGGTGAGCCCCGACGGCGCCCATCATGCGAGCTACACGATCGGCAGCACCGACGTCGCTGGCGCGGAGGCCTTCCGCGAGAAAGACCTGCGCTCGGAGAACGACGACTACAAGCTCGCCGATCCCAGTCTGCTCGATCCGGTCGAGGAATTCGGCGACAAGATCCAGCTCCAGATCCTGTCGATCTTCCCCGGCCTGATCCTGCAGCAAATCCACAATTGCCTCGCGGTGCGCCAAGTGGTGCCCAAGGGCATCGACAAGATGGAACTGCTGTGGACCTATTTCGGCTTCGCCGACGACACGCCTGAGATGAACAAGCGGCGGCTGAAGCAGCAAAATCTGGTGGGCCCGGCCGGTTTCGTGTCGATGGAAGACGGCTGCGTCGGCGGCTTCGTGCAGCGCGGCATCGCCGCCGCCGGGGAAAAGGTTTCCGTGGTCGAGATGGGTGGCAGTGCCGCCGAAAGCCAGGCGACCAGGGCCACCGAATCGTCGGTGCGCGGGTTCTGGAAGGCCTATCGCCGGCATATGGATTACTGAGAGGGACGATCAGGATGGATGTCGCGCGTCTGGTCGAGTTGAACGCCGCCTATGTGCGCGCCATCGACAACGAGAAATTCGAGCAGTGGCCCAAGCTGTTCGCCGATCCCTGCCTCTACAAGGTGACGACGGCCGAGAACGTCGCCAAGGGATACGAGTCGGGCATCATGTACGCCGATTCGCGCGCCATGCTGGAGGATCGCGTGTCGGCGCTGCGCGAGGCCAACATCTACGAGCGCCAGCGCTACCGCCATGTGGTCGGCCTGCCGATGGTGCTGAACCGCAAGAATGGCGCCGCCAGCGTCGAGACGCCGTTCCTGATCGTACGCATCATGGGCGACGGCACGATGGCGCTGTTCGCCACCGGTTGCTACCATGACAAGGTCGCCACCGACGGCACGGGAGCGCTGAAATTCGTTGAGCGCATCGTGGTCTGCGACGGCGCCCGCTTCGACACGCTCGTCGCCATCCCGCTCTGACGCCATGCGCGTCGGCATCACGCTGGGTGATCCCAACGGCATCGGGCCCGAGATCGCGATCAAGGCGGCACAGCATTTCGCCAGCCACGGCAAGATCAGGCCGCTGCTGATAGGCGACGGCTTCGTCATCGAGGACATGGCCAATCGCCTCGGCCTCGACACCACCCCGACCTTCATCGATGCTCCCGGCCTCGATCCGGCCGGCTACGCGCCGGGCCAGCTCGACCCGCGTGCCGGCAAGGCGACGGTGGTCTATGCCGAGGCGGCCGTCCGGCTGGCACGAGAAAGCAGGATCGACGCCATCGTCGGCTGCCCGCATTCGGAAACCGCGGTCAACCGCGCCGGCATCGCTTTCAGCGGCTATCCCGGCCTGATCGCCGACCTTACCGGCACGCCGCGCGGCCAATCCTTCATGATGCTGACGGCCAAGGGCCTCCGCATCACCCTCGCGACCTTGCATGAATCCATATCGCAGGCGCTCGCCCGTCTCTCCCCCTGACCTTGTCGTCGCCGCGGCCCGCGCCACCGTGGCCACGGCCAAGCAGCTGGGCATTGCCGCGCCGCGTCTCGGCGTGTTCGGCATCAATCCACACGCCGGCGAGGACGGGCTGTTCGGCGACGAGGACGAGCGCATCACCAAGCCCGCCGTCGCGCGACTGAAGGCCGAGGGCGTCGCGGCGGAGGGCCCGGTCGGCGCCGACCTGCTGCTGAGCCAGCGCCAGCACGATTTCTATCTCGCGATGTTCCACGACCAGGGCCACATCCCGATCAAGCTGATCTCGCCCTTGCACGCCTCGGCGCTGACCATCGGCGTGCCGGTGCTGTTCGCGTCCGTTGCGCACGGCTGCGCCTTCGACATCGCCGGCAAAGGCACGGCCGACGCGACCGGCGTGATCGAGACCCTGGAGCTGCTGGCGGGCGCTTACCTGTAGGACGAGATCTCGATCAGGCTGCCGTCGGGATCGCGGCAATAGACGGACACGATCGTCCCCAGCGCGCCACGCTTTTCCGTCGGACCCAACTCGATCGCAACGCCGCAGGCGCGCAGGTGGTCGGCCACGTCCTGCGGTGAGGACTTGGTCAGGAAACAGAGGTCGTCGCTGCCCGGCGCCACCTGCTTGCCGGTGAACCATTGCTCCTGTGTCGCGGCGATGGGCCGTAGATTGATCTTCTGCCGGCCGAACTTCATGGAGGTGACGGGACCCCTGCCCGGGCCCGCGTCCCACACGTCACGCGTCATGCCGAGCACGCGCTGGTACCACGCGGCCGCGACGTCGACGTCCCGGACGTTGATGACGATATGGTCGATTGCATCGACGACAACAGCCATGACTATAGCCTCGTCACTTTGGCGTGCAGCACAGCCGAACGGCCGCCGCGTACCGATTCGAGGCAGCGCGCGATGGCGGCTTCGACGGCGTCGGGCTCCGAGACCAGCTCGCCGTGCGCGCCGGCGGCCTCGGCCACCATGGCGAAGTTCATGTCGGGCGACAGGGTGGCGCCGTAGTCACCGCCCGCCTTGGCCTCGCCGTCGGGATAGACGCGTAAGGTCGCCTCCTTCACCGCCGCCCAGCCGGTATTGTCGAGCACGACTGTCAGCACCGGCAGCTTGTATTGCCGCGACACGGAGAGCGTCGATTGCGGGTTGGAGAAGTAAAAGGTACCGTCGCCCACGATCTGCACGATCGTGCGCTCGGGCATCGCAAGCTTCAGGCCGAGCGCCATGCCGCCGGAGAAGCCGAGGCCGCCGCCCGCCAATCCGACCAAGGTGCCGGCCTGGGTGCGCGGCATCTGGGCGGACACCACCGGCCCGTTGCGGATGGCTTCGTTCAGCACGATGTCCGAGGGCGCGAGCGCCTTGGCGAGCATTGCGCAGAGGAAATGCGGGTTGATCTGGCCTGCGACGCCGCGGTTGGCCGCCGCCTTTGCGGCCTGGCCGCGCCGCGCCTTGCCCTCTTCCGCGAGCGCCGCGACCCGCGCGGCGGCGCGGGTCTTGAAGCCCGCATCGGCGCGCGCCTTCAGAGCGGCCAGCAGATCAACGAGGATGCGATGGCTGTCGCCCTGCAGGCGCAGGTTCCCCGGAAAGGTCCACATCGGGAAATTGCGCTTCTCGGGATCGACGTCGATATGCGCCCACCAGGTCGCAGGATTATCCGGCATGTCGCTCGGAATCCACGGTACGTCGACATCGACCAGCAGGCCGACGTCGGCTTCGGCCAGCGCCCTGGCCGGCATGAAACCGCCGTGGCAGGGGGAATCGTGCGGCAGGTTCACGTAGAGCGGATTGAATTCGACGACCCGGATGCCGGCGAAACGCGCCAGCTCGTCGAGCACGGCAACGGTCGCATGATTGCGCCCGGCGTAGGCGGAGATCAGCAGCGGCCGCTCGGCGGCCAGCAGTTTCGTGGCAATCGAGTCGATCGACCCGGCGTCGAGGCCGCGCGCGGACACGGCGCCGAACCGCTCCGCCGGATACGAGCGAATTTGACCTTCGGACCAGGCATCGGTCAGCGTCTCGCGTGGAAAGGTGAGATAGACCGGCCCCTTGGGGTCGCTCTCCATCACCGTGTGGGCTCGGCGCAGCGCCTCCTTGGCGATCACACCCGACGGCAGATTGTATTCCCACTTGGTGTAGGGTCGCACCACGCTCGCCTGGTCGAACGGCTCCTGCACGAAATGCACGTAGGTGTCGCGCGTGCCCAAGAGCTCGCCGCGCGTCGTGAAGGGTGCCTTGCCGGCCATCAGCAGCACGGGAATGCGGGCACGGCAGAGATTGTGCAGCGCCATCGCCGAGTTGGCGGTGCCGGCATCGACATGGACCATGACGCCCTGCCCGCGACCGGTGGCGATGGCATAGCCCGCCGCCATATGCACCGCGGTGTTCTCGTGCGGGCAGAGGATGGTCGCCGGCATCTCGCGGCCGGCGCGCTTGAATGAGGCCATGGCCTCGATCAGCGGCGCGTGGTCGGTGCCGAAATTGCAGAACAGATAATCGAAGCCGATCTCGTTCAGGCCTTCGAGGAAATAATGCGCCGTCGAGTGCCGGGCTTCGTTGCTGTCCCCGCTCTTGCTGGCCATGGTTCCCTCACTCGACTTTTATGTTGGCCGTGGCCGCCACGGCTTTCCAGCGCGCGGCGTCGCGGGCGATCAGGGCGCGATATTCGTCCGAGGTCGTGCTGCGCGGCTCGACGGCGATTGCCTCGAACGCGGTGCGCACCTCAGGCAGCGCAATCGTCTCGGCAATCGCCTTCTGCAGCAGCGCCACGATCTCGGGCGGCGTTCCGGCCGGCGTCACGATCCCGGTCCAGAGCGAAATATCCATGTCGGGAATGCCCGCCTCGGCCATGGTCGGCACGTCTGGGAAGGCGGGATTGCGCTTGGTGGCGGTGAGCGCCAGCGGCCGCACCTTGCCGGCCTTGATCGGTCCGGCCATCGGCCCTGAATCGGCCACCGTCATCAGCACCTGACCTGCCATCACCGCCTGCACGGCATCGCCGCTGCCGCGATAGGGGATGTGCTGGAATTTCGAGCCGGTGCGCTGGTTGAAGAGTTCGGCGGCGAGCTGGAAGGGTGTGGCGCTGGAGGCGTAGTTGGCGAGCTGCGGATGGGCGCGGCCGTATTCGACCAACTCGCGCACCGATTTGATCGGCTGCTCGGCGCCGACCGCGAGGAGCAGTGGAAACTCCGCCAACAACGAGACGGGCACGAAGTCGCGCACCGGATCGTAGGGCAGCTTGGCATAGACGGCAGGATTGATGGTGAGCGGCCCGCTAGGCGCCACCAGCAGCGTGTAGCCGTCGGGCGCCGCCTTGGCGACCAGCTCGGCCGCCACGATCGACTGCGCACCCGGCTTGTTGTCGACCACGACGGGCTGGCCGAGCTTTTCCTGAAGCCTTGCCGCCACGATGCGGGCGATCAGGTCGTTGCCGCCGCCGGGCGTGTAGCCCACGACCAGGCGGATCGGCTTGGACGGGTAGGATTGTGCCAGCACCGATCCGGCGAACAGCACGGCGGCGCAGAGGCCGAGGATGAGTCGCAGCATGATGGCACAAAGACTAGGCCGGAAACGGGGAGAGGCACAGGGGGTCGAGGCCGGCTATAAGCGCCTCCGATGGTCTCCCTGCCCGTCGATGAAGCCCTGCCGCGCCTGATCGTGGCGCTGGCGGCGCGCAATGCCGCCGTGCTGGTCGCCCCGCCCGGCGCCGGCAAGACGACGCGCGTGCCGCTGGCGCTTCTGGACGCCCCGTGGCTGGGCGGCCGCAAGATCGTGATGCAGGAACCGCGGCGCCTCGCTGCCCGCGCCGCCGCGCGCCGCATTGCGGCGACCCTGGGCGAAGCGGTGGGCGAGACCGTGGGCTACCGCGTGCGCTTCGACAGCAAGGTCGGTCCTCGCACGCGCATCGAAGTGGTGACCGACGGCCTGTTCCTGCGGATGCTGCAGGACGATCCGTCGCTCGACGGCATCGGCTGCGTGATCTTCGATGAATTGCACGAGCGCGGGCTGGACTCCGATCTGTCGTTCGCCCTGGTGCGCGAAGCGCAGACAGCGCTGCGCGAGGATCTGCGCGTGGTCGCCATGTCGGCGACGCTCGACCCTGGCCCCGTTGCGGAGCGGCTGGGCGGCGCGGCGCTGATCGAATCGGCCGGACGCATGTTCCCGGTCGAGACGCGCCATCTCGACCGCGAGGTGTCGGGCCGAATGGAGGACACGGTGGCCGCCGCCATCCGCCGGGCGTTGGCCGAGGAAAGCGGCAGCGCCCTGGTGTTCCTGCCCGGGGTCGGCGAGATCCGCCGGGTCGAGGAGCGGCTGAGCAGCCTCGACCCCATGGTCGACATCGCGCCGCTCTATGGCGATCTCTCACCTGCGGAGCAGGATCGTGCCATCGCACCCTCGCCCGCCGGGCGACGCAAGGTCGTGCTCGCGACCTTGATCGCCGAGACCAGCCTCACCATCGAGGGTGTCCGCATCGTGATCGATGGCGGTCTCATGCGCGTGCCGCGCTTCTCGCCGCGCTCCGGCATGACGCGCCTAGAGACGGTGCGGGTGAGCCAGGCTTCGGCCGACCAGCGCCGTGGCCGCGCCGGCCGCCTGGAACCCGGTATCTGTTACCGCCTGTGGACGCCTGAGACCGAGCGCGGGCTTCTGCCTTTTACGCCACCGGAGATTCTCGATGCCGATCTGGCGCCGCTGGCGCTGGAACTGGCGGCGTGGGGCGTAGCCGATGCCGCGAGCCTGCCCTGGCTCACGCCACCGCCGGCAGCGTCCCTCGCGACGGCCCGGGCGCTTCTGGCCGACCTCGGCGCCGTCGACGACACAGGTGCGATCACGCCGCACGGCCGGGCGATGGCGCGGCTCGGCCAGCATCCGCGCCTTGCCCATCTCGTGCTCAAAGGCCGCGAGATGGGACAGGGTAAGGTTGCCGCCTTGCTGGTCGCCATCCTGGGCGAGCGCGATTTCCTGCGCCTGCCGCCCGGGCAGCGCGACGCCGATCTGCGCCACAGGGTGGACATCGCCCTGTCGGGCAAGGCGCCGCGACAGATCCTCGAAGTGGCGCGTCGTCTGACACAAGGCAAGCACTCCGGGGGCAAGGACTCCGACAGTTCGATGACCGGCGCCCTGCTGGCGCTGGCCTACCCTGACCGCATCGGCCGCCGGCGCGCCGGCACGGCAGGGCGATACTTGCTGTCAGGCGGACGCGGCGCGGCCCTGCCCGAGGGCGATCCGATGGGAAACGAGGAATTTCTCGTGGTCGCCGAAACAGACGGCTCGACCCAGGACTCGCGCATCTTCCTGGCCGCCCCGACCACCGCTGTCGAGATCGAGGAACTCTACGCCGAGCGCATCGTGGCCGAGGAGATCGTGCAGTGGAGCTCACGCGACGGCGCCGTGCTGGCCCGTCGTCGCCGCCGGCTGGGCGCGCTGGTGCTCGAGGACAAGCCGCTCGCCCGCCCCGATGCCGAGAAGCTCAGGGCGGCGATGCTCGACGGCGTCCGCCAGCTCGGCCTGGGGGCCCTGCCGTGGAGCGACGAGCTGGCGAAATGGCGGGAGCGCGTGACCTTCCTGCGCGCCCACGACGAGGCCTGGCCCGATCTTTCCGACACCGCGCTGCTCGGCGCGCTCGACACATGGCTGGGGCCTTTCCTCGACGGCGTGTCGCGCCGCGATCACCTGACACGTGTCGACCTGTCGGCGGCGTTGCGGGCACTGGTGCCGTGGGACCGCCAGCGCGACCTCGACCGGCTGGCGCCCACCCACATCGAGGTGCCGAGTGGCAGCCGCATGCCGATCGACTACTCAAATCCGGCGGAGCCGACACTGTCGGTGCGCCTGCAGGAGATGTTTGGCTTGACGGACACGCCGCGGATTGCCGGCGGCAAGGTGCCGCTCACCGTGCATCTGCTGTCGCCGGCGCGGCGGCCGGTGCAGGTGACGCGCGACCTCGCGAGCTTCTGGGCCACCGGCTACAAATCCGTGAAGGCGGAACTGAAGGGGCGCTATCCGCGCCACTACTGGCCGGACGACCCGCTGATTGCCGAGCCGACGGCGCGGGTGCGCCATCCCCGGCCGCGCTGAACACCTATTTCTGCTCGATAACGTGGGCCAGCAGGCGCCGCATCACCGGCATCAGGAACAGCATGATGGGGAAGGCCAGGATCCACGAGGCGAGCCACGACTCCATCCACTTCGCCATCATGCCGTTGGCAAAACCCATGGCACGAATCGTGGCCACGCCGGAAACCAGGAACGTCATGATGAACGTCAAGGCCAACGGCAGGGCGAAATGCATCGTGCGGGCGGGGAGTTTCTTCACGGCGGCCGGCACAATATGGTACGGGCAATAGACGCGTCCACCGCCGGAACGGAACCCCTCCCATGTCGCTTGCCCTGCCCTTCCAGACCGCCAAGCAGCTCGCTGCGGCGGTTCGGAAAAAGAAGATCGGCTGCCTCGAACTCCTGAACCTCTATCTGAAGCGAGTCGAAGCCTATAATCCCGAACTCAACGCCATCATTGCCACCGACATCGAGAGTGCGCGCAAGCGAGCCAAGGCGGCGGACAAAGCCGTCAAGGCGGGCAAAAAGCTGGGGCCGTTCCACGGCGTGCCGATGACCATCAAGGAATCCTTCGATGTCACGGGCTATCCGACGACCTGGGGCGATCCGGCTTTCAGGGACGCCATCGCCAAGACTGACTCGCTGGTCGTGCAGCGCATGCGCAAAGCCGGGGTGACGCTGTTCGGCAAGACCAACATCCCGCTCAACCTGGCCGACTGGCAGAGCTACAATGAAGTCTACGGCTCGACCAACAATCCATGGGATCTCGGCCGCACGCCGGGCGGCTCGTCGGGAGGCTCGGGCGCAGCGCTGGCCGCCGGCCTCACCGGTATCGAGGCGGGCAGCGACATCGGCGCCTCGATCCGAAACCCCGCGCATTATTGCGGCGTCTGGGGCCACAAGCCGACCTGGGGCGTGGTGTGCCCGAAGGGACATGCCCTCGCCGGCGCCGTGGCCTACGGCGATATCGGCGTAGTGGGTCCACTGGCACGCGGCGCGGAGGATCTTGAGATCGCAATGGATGCGATGGCCGGTCCCGACGCCATCGACGGCCGTGGCTGGACGCTCAGCCTGCCGCGCTCGAAAAAGAAGACCCTGCGAGACTTCAAGGTGGCGGTGCTGCTCAGCGACCCCAACGCCGAAGTCGACGACTCCGTCCAGGAGCAGCTTCAGAAGATCGCCACCTTCCTGAGCAAGAAGAAGGCCAAGGTGAGCATGACGGCACGGCCGGCCTTCGATACTGCCGAGTTCAACGACGTCTTTGTCCGCCTGTTGCGTGCAGCGACGTCGGCGCGCATGAGCGACCAAGTCTACGAGCAGGCGCGGAAGGATGCAGCCGGTCTGGCGCCGGATGACAGGAGTTATTTCGCCCAGATGCAGCGCGGCAATTCGCTCCCACACCGCACCTGGCTGCAGCTCAACGAGAAACGCCACCGCATGCGGCTGGCCTGGGATGCCTTCTTCACGGACTACGACCTGATGCTGTGTCCGGTCGCGGTGACGGCGGCCTTCCCGCATGACCAAAAGGGCTTGCGCCATCTGCGTACGATCGTGGTCAACAACAGGAAGGTGCCCGTGGTCGACCAGATCTTCTGGGCCGGCTACGCGGGCCTCACCTACCTTCCGGCAACGGTGGCCCCGATCGGCCAGACGGCGGACGGCCTGCCCATCGGCGTGCAGATCATCGGCCCGCAATATGGCGACTACACCTGCATCGAATTCGCCAAGCTGCTGGAAAAGGAATACCGCAGCTTCGAACCGCCCCCGGCCTACAGCTGACCTCAGGAAGAGTCATGAGCAAGGACATCGATCTCAAGAAGCACATCCGTTCGATTCCCGACTTTCCCAAGCCGGGCATCCTGTTCTACGACATCTCGACCTTGCTGGCGCACGCCAAGGCCTGGCACACGACCATCGAGCGGATGGCCGACGCGCTCAGACCCTACAAGCCGGACGTTCTGGCTGGCGTCGAATCGCGCGGCTTCCTGCTGGCGGCACCCCTTGCCCTGGCGCTGAACACCGGGTTCGTGATGATGCGCAAGCAGGGCAAGCTGCCCGGCATCACGGTGCGGCACACCTACGCGCTGGAGTACGGCACCGACACGATCGAGATCCAGCAGGACGCCATCGAGAAAGGCGCACGCGTGGTGCTGGTGGATGACCTGCTGGCCACGGGCGGCACCATGGCGGCCGCGGTAAAGCTCCTGGAACAGGTCGGCGGCGTGGTGCCGGCGGCGGCCTGCGTGATCGAGCTCACCTTCCTCGAGGGCCGCAAGAAGCTCAAAGTGCCGGTGGAGACACTGCTCAAGTACGACAGCTAGAAACCGGACCCGACCGACGGGTCTTGCTTTCCGCACCGCCGCCAAACCGGCTACCATGGCGGCGGGAGGATTTAATGGTTTCAGTTCCAGAGTGCTTTTCCGAAAGCTACGCCGAGGCGCGTCCAAAATTCTGCAGTGCTGCGGCCGAGGCCGGCGGGGCGCTGCGGTCCTGGCTCAATCCCAAGGCGCGCGGGCCCAGCGGCGAAGCACTCTATCTCGACACGGCGCGCTTCGGCGCCGACGACGCCCCCAACATGCTGGTGCTGATCGCCGGCACGCATGGCGTCGAGGGTCACTGCGGCTCTGGCGCCGAGATCGCCTGGCTGCGGTCCGGCGGCCCGGCCAAGCTGCCCAAGGACACCGGCGCGCTGGTGGTGCATGCCATCAATCCCTACGGCTTCGCCTGGACGCGCCGGGTGACCGAGGACAATGTCGATCTCAACCGCAATTTCGTCGATCACGACAAGCCCTATCCCAAAAACGACGGCTATCTCGCCATCGCCGACGCCGTCCTGCCGCAGGACTGGTCCGAGGCGAGCAAGGCCGAGACCGAGCGGGTGTTTGCCGCCTACGCCCAGAAGCACGGCGCTTTCGGCCTGCAGGGCGCGATCAGCAGCGGCCAGTACACCCACCCCGACGGCATCTTCTTCGGCGGCAACACGCCGACCTGGAGCAACCGCACCATCCGCGCCGTCGCCCGTCAGGAACTGTCGCGTGCACGTCGGGTCGGGATCATCGACTTTCACACCGGCCTCGGCCCCTTCGGCCATGGCGAGCTGATCTGCGCGGTGACGCCGGCCGCCAAGTCGTTCCCGCGCGCCAAGGCATGGTATGGTGACGAGCTGACCTCACCGGAAGGTGGAACTTCGACCTCCGCGGTCGTCGTCGGCATCATGACCGACGCCTTCCCCCAGGAACTGCCCGACGCGGAAGTGACACCGATCGCCATCGAGTACGGCACCTATTCCGTGCCCGAGGTGCTGGGTGCCGTGCGCGCCGACAACTGGCTGCACCAGCGCGGCAACGTCGCATCGGCGTTGGGTCGCGAACTCAAGGCCGACATAAAGGAACGGTTCTTCCCGTCGGGCGACAAATGGCGGGAAATGGTGTGGGCTCGCGCGGAGCAGACGATCGGATGGGCACTAAAGGGCCTCGGCGCACCGTGAGACGCCACGGGTGAGCATCGTCGCCCATAGCGAGGAGGCGCCCCGGCTACGGCTGCGCAGGGCCCTGTTGCTTGCGCCCCTGTTCGCCGAACTCGATACGAAGAGCCTCACGGCGGTCGAGCGTGAGCTTCAGTTGCTCGTCCTGCCCGGCGGCGCACCGCTGTTCCGCCGGGGAGAGGCCGCGGATGCCGTCTACCTGGTGGCCAGCGGCTGTCTCGGCGTATTCCGGCACGAGGAAAGCGAGGTCGAGGAGCCGATCCTGATCGCCGAGATCACGCCCGGCAACATCGTGGGCGAAATGTCCCTGCTGTCCGAAGGCGAGCGCACGCGCAGCGTCGCGGCGCTGCGCGACAGTGAGGTCTGGCGGCTGTCGCGGGCCGATTTCGACACCTTGACCACGCAGCACCCCGAGGTGTTGCCGACGCTCATGCGATATGTCGCGGCGCGCAACGCCGCTCCGCCGGGCAAGCGCCGTCGCCAGCCGCGGACCTTCGCCATCCTGCCTTCCGGTCCGGACGTGCCGTCGGCGCGTTTCGCCGTACTGCTGGCGGGCGCCCTCGGCCGGCTCGGCACCCAGGTCCAGATGCTGGGCCAGGACTCGCAGGACGAGGAGCCTGAATGGTTCGCCCGCTGCGAGATGGAATCTTCCTTCGTCCTCTATCGCGCCGATTCGACGCTCACGCCGTGGACCAAACTCTGCCTGCGCCAGGCCGACTGCCTGGTGGTGGTGCGCAGCGCCGGCAACGACCATCCGACCAAGGTGCCTTTCGAAATCGAGACGGCGCGGACCGGTGCGGTGTTTCACCGCCGCCGCGAGTTGGTGCTGCTGCATGAAGGTCACGATCCCGCCCCGAGCTCGACCGCAGCCATGTTGGCCGGCGGACTCTATGGACAGCACCATCATGTCCGTCTGGACATCCATTCCGACATCGACCGGCTGGCCCGGCTCCTGACGGGCCATGCCGTCGGCGTCGTCATGGCGGGCGGTGGCGCCCGGGCGTTCACCCATATCGGCGTCGTCAAGGCAATGCGCGCTTCGGGCGTGCCGATCGACCTGATCGGCGGCACCAGCATGGGCGCCATCGTGGCCGCCGGCGTGGCCGCGCGCTGGACCGACGAGGAGCTGCGGGAACGCTTCCGCAAGTCGTTCGTCGATACCAATCCGCTGAGCGACTACACCATTCCCGCGATCTCGCTGTTCGCGGGCAGGCGCGTCAGCAGGTTGCTGCGCACAGCGTTCGATGAGCGCGACATCGAGGACCTGACGCTGCCCTTCTTCTGCATCACCGCCAATCTCACGACCTCCGCCGCCGACGTCCATACCGTCGGCCGGCTGTGGCGCTGGCTGCGCGCCAGCGTGTCGATCCCGGGTGTGCTGCCGCCCTTCAACCAGGCCGGCGAGGTTCATGTCGACGGCGGCGTCATCGACAATTTCCCGGTGCGCGCGATGCGGCGGCTGGGCCGCGGCGTCACCGTCGGCATCGACATCGATACCGGCGGCGCACTGGCCGCCGGCGCCGGCGTCATGGAACCATGGTCGGCTTGGGAGTTCTTCCGCCGCCTGCTGTGGCGACGCGACGAGACGCTGCCGATCCCCTCGATCGTGCGCATTCTGCTGCGGTCGGCGCTGGTGGCCAGCACCTCGCGGGCGCTGGAAGACCGCGCCGCCGCCGATGTGCTGATCACGCCACCGATGAACCACATCGACCTGCTCGACTGGACGAGCTTCGACGCAGCCGTTGAAGTCGGTTACCGCACCACGATGGAGGCTCTCGACAAGGCGCGCGCCGTGCCGACCGGCGCCCGCCTCTTCCTGGCCTGATCCGGGAGCATGAAGGACAACGACATGAATGATCAGATCGACTACACCGTGCTGGCCGACCTCAACCGCAACTATGTTCGCGCCGTCAGGGAGGCCGACGTAGGCTGGTTCGACGCGCATCTGGCAGATGATTTTCACAATACCAATCCCGACGGCACTCTGATCGATCGCGCGGCGTTCCTGGCCCAGATCGGACGCGGCTCACCTGTCACCGATATCCGAGAGCACGACGTGAAAATCCGGCTGCTGGGGAATTTCGCCATCATCCATGCGCAAACGACTTACCGGAAGCCCGACGGGACGATGGGTTCGGGGCGCTACACCGACGACTGGCAGCACCGCCGCGAAGGCTGGCGTTGCGTGTCGGCCCACGTGAGCCGGTTCTGAGCGTCTAGGACAGGAACTTCAGCCCGTTCGTGACCTTGTCGACGATCTTGCGCGGGCCATGGACGCCGATACCAACGAAGTCGAGGGCATCCGGTGCCGCCGCCGCGACGGCCGCGCGATTGTCGGCGTCGTTGGTGGTGGCGAACATCGACTCGATGTAGATCGCGGGCTTCAACTCGCGCGTCAGCGCTCGCTGATGGGTCCGGCGCAATTCCTCGAGCGTGCCGCCCAGCACGAATACGGGCTCGCGGATCAGGGGGGTATAATCTCGCCCGGCGCCGTCACGATAAGGCTCGCCCACGATGTGGGGATGCACTCCGGCGAGGCCGCCGGCCAGGAAGGCCGCGACGTTGGCCGCCTGCCAGCCGGCGAGGTCACGGCGCAGGACGAGGACTGTCTTGGTCTCGTAGATCATGCCCTCTTATCGATCATGGCTGGCCGGCCGTCTTGAAGGTTTGTGCACGGCTATAGCGAGGGGCGCCGGTTGCGCCAGGACGTCGCCTTCTCGTAGGCGTCGCCCGCGCGCAGGACGGTGGCATCGTCGAACAGCCTGCCCGCGATCTGCAAGGAGAACGGCAGGCCGTTCTCGGCGAACCCGCTGCAGATCGACAGGGCGGGATTGCCGCCGACATTGAACGGCGTCATGAACGACACCTTCGTGAACAGGCTGGATGGCGGAACCGGCTCCAGCCTCCCCGCCGGTTCGCTTGTCGGCAGCATCACCAGATCGACACTCGCCATGACCCTCTGCATCGCACGCGCCAGTTCGGCGCGCAGGCGCTGGGCCTGGATATATTCCTCGGCACGCACCAGGCCGCCGGCGATGATCCGGTAACGCAGGCTGGCGCCAAACAGCTCGGGCCGCGTGCGCAGATCCTTGCCGTGGATGGTGAACAGCTCGGCCACGGCGATGGTCTTCTTCGCATCGTCGAACTGCTGCAACGGTGGCAGGGTGACCGGACGTACCGCGGCGCCGAGGCCGCGAAAGACGTCGAGCGCCGCATCGAAGGCGGCCTTGGTGGCCGGCGTCAGCGGCGATTCCGTTTCCAGCCAGGCCACCGGCACGCCGATCACGAGGCCCTTCACGTCCCCGGTCAATGCCGCCAGGTAGTCGGGGATCGGCACATCGGCGGAGCCTGGATCCTCCGGATCGTGGCCGGCGATGACCTGCATCAGGATCGCCACGTCCTCGGTGGTCCAGGCGAGCGGGCCGGCATGGTCATGCGTAAAGCAGTTCGGGATGACGCCGCGGCGGCTGACCAAGCCGTAGGTCGGCTTCAGGCCGGCGATCCCGCAGGCCGCAGGCGGCCCACGGATCCGGCCGCCCGGATCGTGGCCGCGCGGCCGG
>Ga0082335_1005384_pt1 | contig 17777 bp, 20 predicted proteins | sample Subgrocontami58m_FD_72375 | JGI IMG/M metagenome (GOLD analysis project Ga0082335, IMG submission 72375) | Subsurface groundwater microbial communities from S. Glens Falls, New York, USA - GMW37 contaminated, 5.8 m (SPADES assembly) (version 2) ... | reverse complement strand
AAGGCTCAAAAAGGCAATAAGGAAAATAAGAAACCGAAGGCGGACAAAAACCAGTCTAAGGCCAATGTGTCGGCCTACAAGGCGGCGCAAGGCCAGGGCAAGCCGGCCAGCAGCCCGTTCGCGAAAAAGACCTGACGCTAGGTTCGGTTTAAAACAGACCGCCTACAATAATCCTAAGATCCTGATCTACCGGTAAGGTAGACGATGTCCAAGGTTGGCCGATTGTGAGCGACGGAAATCGGCCTCCCCTGTATCAAACGTCCGAGGTGCCTCGTCAGGGTCTAGCGGGCCTTGCGTCGCTCCATGCGCGACATCGACGTCCAATGCGGCGCTAAGTTTTTCTAATCTGTTGTGCAGAGCGCGCAGTTCGCCGCAGGCTCAACAAACTTCTTCAACACCCGCGCGTCACGGCCTATCGCGATCAATCGTACGGCCAATCAAGAATTTCTCTAGCGCTGCCAAGCCGCCGGTGTTGCCTGTCCCTACTCAAAATTCTGAATGCCGGAGAAACTCCAGGATTTCTTTGGCTTTCGGAGTTTTGAGTAGGGACAGCGGTTCATTTCCGGCTTTTGCGCCATGTCGGCGATGTAGACCATCGCCGTGAGGATGCGGGCCTTATCCGCTTAGATCTTGGCCGGAACTTCTTCCAACCTTTTGTTGATTACCTTGTCGACGAGGCCGAAGTCCCTGGCCATTTCCGCCGTCAGGAAGTAGTCGCGCTCAAGCGCATCTTCGATCTTCTTCAGGCTCTGGCCGGTGTGCTTCACGTAAATCTCGTTGAGCCGCTTCTTCAGATTCAGGATTTCCTGGGCGTGCAGCATGATATCGGTCGCCTGCCCCTGGAATCCACCGGAGGGCTGATGGACCATGATGCGGGCATTCGGCAGGGCAAAACGCATGTCCTTGCCGCCCGCAGCCAGCAGCAACGAGCTCATGGAAGCGGCCTGGCCGATGCACAAGGTCGAGATCGGCGGCCGGATGAATTGCATGGTGTCGTAGATCGCAAGGCCGGAAGTCACCATGCCGCCCGGCGAATTGATGTAGATCGAGAGTTCTTTCTTCGGATTCTCGGCTTCCAGAAATAGCAGCTGCGCGACGACCAGCGTCGCCATGCCGTCTTCGATCGGGCCGGTGATGAAGATGATGCGTTCCTTGAGCAGCCGGGAGAAAATGTCGTAGGCGCGCTCGCCACGGTTGGTCTGTTCGACCACCATGGGGACAAGATAGTTCATGTAGGTATCAACCGGGTCGCGCATTTGTCACCTGATCTGTGGGGCCAGTGAGCACGATCGTGCCGGGGCTATGGCGAAGCCGCCACGCTCCCGCGAAACCGCCGCACACGCTGTCACGCAGAAATCACATCATATACGCCGCGGCATCGGCAACCAACCGCCCGCGGGGGTGCGGCAGTCACGCCGTGGCTTTGGCCGCCTCGTCCTCATCTTCCTTATAGAGATCTTCGCGCGACACCTTTTTCTCGGTCACGTTGGCGAGTTCGACAAGGAAGTCGACGACCTTCTCCTCGAAAATCGGTGCCCGCAGGCTCGCGACCGTACTTGGATTGTCGCGGTAATATTGCCAGATCTGCTCCTCCTGGCCGGGGAATTGGCGTTAAACCGACATTCCCCAGATGACCAGGGATCGGCGTGAACGATAGCACTCTGCCGGGGTACGCGGAAGCCCAAAGACGGCGTCCATGACGCCTTCGGCGTGCTGAGCCCCGGAACCGTTTCCGAGAGGCCGGTTTGGCCGCTTTGGAGATGCCACATGTCTGTTGAACGCACGGCTGCTGGTCTACAGATGGTCATCCCCGGATGTGAATGGTGCAGCCTTCCAAAATCTACGACACCTTCAAACCAAACTGGCCAGGGTCTGCTTAACTTTTACGATCCGCCAAGCTTACGCGAGAAAATTGCAAGCCGCGTGAACGCGCCACTGCAGCCCCGACGGGGACAGAAGACGCCCCTGAAAAACGGTCTTTTTGCTCAACGGTGAATAAGCATTCTGGCATTGTCAGTCTCGCACGCGAAGTTTTGAGGCGGTCATCACAGCTCACTTTCGGCTGCGTATTTCTTGCTGATCTTGATGAGACTTTGTGAAGAACAGCGATGACCAATCCGCACGACGTGGGCGTCAATCCGATCCAAGAGACTCATCAATTGTGGCAGGTTGACCCGGACCGCGCGCAATGGGGCAGGTGGCCGCATAATCTTCGTGACGAGATAGAATATGAAATTGAATCCACAAGACCTGAAAAAAATCGCCAACCTTACGCTGGAACATTATAACCGGCGTGCCGAAGAGTTCTGGGAAGGCACGCGCGATCACGATGTCAGCCAGAACATCGCGACGATGTTGCAATACATCGAGGGTGAGCCACGTTTCACAATACTCGATTTTGGCTGCGGGCCCGGGCGCGACCTGAAGGTGTTTGCCGAACTCGGTCACATCGCGGTCGGTTTGGAAGGCGCCGCGCATTTCGCCGACATGGCGCGTGCCTACAGCGACTGCGAAGTATGGCAGCAGGATTTCCTCAAGCTCGATCTACCGGATAACCATTTCGATGGCGTATTCGCCAACGCCGCGCTGTTTCATGTACCCAGCCAGGAGTTGCCGCGCGTGTTGTTGGAACTGCACGCAAGTCTGAAACCGGGTGGTGTGCTGTTCAGCTCGAACCCGCACGGCCATAACGAGGAAGGCTGGAACGGTGGGCGCTACGGCGTGTATCATGATCTTGATACTTGGCGCCGCTATGTGTCAGCTGCAGGGTTCGTTGAGCTTAATCACTATTACCGCCCTGCCAGCCTGCCGCGCGAAAAGCAGCCCTGGCTGGCGAGCGCCTGGCGTCGGTGAGGACGAGAGGGCGCTTCCGCCTGACCTTTCGTTATCGAGATCGGATGTTCCGGCTTATTGTCACGACGGTCGGCGAGGTCGTCAGCGACGACGGCTCCTGAGCGAGGAGCTTGATCGGAGTTGCATGTTGAAAGAACGTCTCCGCCAAGCCCTCATAGATCAGGCCCAGACCGGGAACCCCACGACGTACAAAGAGCTCGCCGACCGCCTCGGACTTGAGCCTCCGCAGACAATTCATCGCATCGTTGAGGCACTCGAGACCGTCATGGCGGACGACGTCGCCGCCGGTCGCCCGATGTTGGCTGCACTTTGCGTGAGCAAGATGCGGCCCGGCATTCCAGCCCGCGGGTTCTTCTTGGCGGCCCAGGTTCTGGGAGTCTTTTCTGGCGATCCGACGGGCCCGGAGGCACATGCCTTCCACGCGGACGAGCTGCAGCGTGTGCTTTCATTCTATGGAAGTTAGAGCATTTTCACGGTTGATGGCGATATCCTTGGTTTGCGAGGTAGTTTGCGCATTCCTGCGGACTGACTTTGGTGAGGGCGTCGGCGATTGCTGCCATGAGGGCTTCGATGGTTCTGGCCGCGGCCTTTCGCAGCAGGGCTTTGAGCTTGGCGAAGAACTGTTCGATAGGGTTGAAATCAGGGCTGTAGGAGGGCAGGTAGCGCAGCTCTGCGCCGGCGGCTTCGATGGCCTCGCGGATGCCGGCGACCTTATGGGCGGGGAGATTGTCGATTACGACGATATCGCCATGCCGCAAGATCGGGACCACGAACTGTTCGATATAGGCGCGAAAGCTCGGCTCATCCATCGGTCCGTCGAACACACAAGGTGCCGCGATCTCACCGACACGTAGGGCTGCAACGAATGTCGTCGTCTTCCAATGTCCCCACGGCACGCTGGAGACGAGGCGTTGACCGCGCGGACAGCGGCCATAGCGGCGCGCCATGTCGGTCGCCGCACCGGTCTCGTCGATAAAGACCAGGCGTTCCGGGTTCAGGTCAGGCTGGCTCGCACGCCACTCATCGCGCGCCTCGGCGACATCCGGCCGATCCTGCTCGGCGGCTCGCTCCGACTTTTTTTAAGCGGGAGCTTGAGAAACTTGAGCCTGTTCCACAGGCAGCCGATGCTGACCTTGACCTTGCGTTCGGCGAGGAGCCAAGCCTGCAGTTCGGCGAGCGTGATGTCGGGTTCAGCCGCAATGCGTGTGCGAAGAGCATCATCGTGCGGCGCAAGCTTCGGTTTGGGACCGCCCCCGGATGGGCGTGCGGTCACTTCGCCGGTCGTCCGCCGCCGGATCAAGGCCTTGTAAATATAGGAAACACTGACCCGAAACAGCGGAGCAGCCACATAGGCGCCAGTCCCGGTATCGACTGCCGCAATCACACGCTCACGCAGATCCTGAGAATAGGGCTTGCCCATCGAAGCCTCCGTGTCGATTCGACACAAAGGTTGAATCACAAATCCGGCTCAGCGAGAATCCTGCCGATTCCGCCAATCCTGAAAATGCTCTAGCGTCCGCATCTGGTGCTCGTTGCTTCGTAAAGAAGGCAATCGAGATCCGAGGCATCGAGCAAGTCCGACAGTTGTCCCTACTCAAAACTCGGAATGCCGGAGAAACTCCAGGATTTCTTTGGCTTTCGGAGTTTTGAGTAGGGACAGGGAATATTGCGCGCGATTTTACACGTAGGGACTAATACCGACGCTTCAGGGATGGATCCATGGCCTCGGCGATGAGCTGCCCGATGCGTTGCCAGATAAGGAGATCGTCAAAGAAGGGATCACGCTCATACGGCGGGAGCGGTTCTTCCCGCAGTACCTCATACCCCGCGCAAAAGTCGCGGTCCGAATCGATGAGCCTATGTGGCATTGGTCGCCGCCCTTCTAACGAGCCAATACCCTGCGAGCATCGATCGTTCCCGAAATCCAAATCTTCTTTGGCCTATTGACCGGAGCTATAAACCCGGAAACCTGGTTGTCCCTACTCAAAACTCTGAATGCCGGAGAAACTTCAGGATTTCTTTGGCTTTCGGAGTTTTGAGTAGGGACAACAGTGTCAGAATGCCAAGAAAAATGGCCAGATTGGCGAATCGGACGTCGTTCGGGACGACTGGAACGCCGGGAGCACTGCGCGGTCCGCCTATGGTTTTTGGGGAACCCCGCCGTCTGCTATCGTCCACGCCATTCCAGAGTTCATCTGGGGAATGTCGGGTAATATGTACGCGACCGCAATCAATCGAGGGCGCAACATGACTGTCGCCGAATCTAAGGGCCTCGAGAAAGGCAGCCGCGTTTGCTGGCAAGGCAATGCCGCTGATAGCGGCAGAATCACCGAAACGAGTTGGGACGCGGTCACGATCGCTTGGGACAATGGTCAGGTGGCCACCGTGCATCATGGGGACATGCGCGAAATCCAGAAAGCAAAATGAAGCAGTTCTACCGGTGGTTCCCGAAAATTCCATCCAGCCGGATTCGCGCGGTGAGGCAGAATCAGCGCATCATCCGATGCAATGCTTGCGATCATCCACTTATTTGGAACGTATGTCGGCAATTTGTTCAAGTCGCGGCGCCGGCTTGAAGTCGAGAACCTCTTTCTTCATCATCAGCTCAACATCGCCCTGAGGCGAGCACCGCAACGTCTCCGGCTGCGGGGTAGTGATCGGGCCCTGCTGGTATGGATGACTCGGCTCTGGCTGAGCCTGCTCGGTTCAGCCCGAGTGGTTCAACCAAACACCATCCTACGGTGGCATCGGGCAGGTTTTAAGGCCTATTGGCGCTGGAAATCCCACGGTCAGGCAGGAAGACCCAGGATCGAGCGTGAGCTACGCGATCTCATCCGACGGATGAGCAAGGAGAACCCGTTGTGGGTCGAAGACTAAATCATCCGTACACTGAAAATCGGTTCTTCTCGTTAGCGCCGCTTCGCACGGAAACTCACATTGCCTTGCTACAAGATTTTGAATTAGCGCTACCTACAAATTAGAAATGCAAGAGGCCGCCTCAGTTGGCGGCCTCTGTGGGAGCTGGGGTGGATGCGCTTTCCTCACATTCCTGGCAACCGGTTCGTTGTATAAAGGAAGATGATCACGGCGATTACCACCACTGCTACGGTGATCATTATGTTTCTGTTTCTGTCGGGCCCTTCGAACATAGCCATAGCTCTCTCCCTTTCTGAAGTGCTCCCTGGTTCTGAGTTCTTTGGCTTCTAAACTTATCGCTGTTAGCAGCCTGATCCTAGTGGCCCTGAGAAGTCAACTTAGGATACTCTCAAATTCAGCTTAGGTCACTGGGCGTTAAATCCGGACAGCACCCAAATTCGGACACTCCAATCGGCATATTATTCAACTGAAGCCATCTCACGCCACCGACGTGTGTGTACCGAAAATTAGATTCTGCAATATTGATGGTGAAGGCCGCCGAGGACAGGCTGTGACGTGATGACGCCGAGGCGCTGAATAGCGCGATGGAACGGCGCGTCTTTGTTCAGAGATCGATGGGTCCTCAACTCATTATAGTTGTGTATACCGAGAACTTCATCCGTATTGATTAGCCGAAGGAATCGCCTAACCTCAGTGCACCATGATCGCGCTGCTAAGTTTCGTGCTGGCCGTCTTGGCCTCGCCATTCAAGTCGACGAACCGGCTTGAAGCCGAGAACGCGGTGCTCCGACATCAATTGATCGTTCTGCGGCGTAAGGTGCAGGGTCGGGTCCGACTCACAAACAACGATCGCTGGTTCTTTATCCAACTGTATCGCTGGTTTCCGTCGATCCTGCAGGTCCTCACGATTATCCGTCCCGAGACGCTCGTGCGTTGGCATCGAGCCGGCTTTCGCTGCTACTGGCGCTGGAAGTCGCGCCCACTGGGAGGGCGACCGCAGATAAAGACTGAAGTCCGTGTGCTGATCCGGCAGATGAGTATCGAGAACCCGCTTTGGGGAGCGCCGCGCATCCACGGCGAGCTGCTCAAGCTCGGGTTTGAGGTCGCGCAGTCGAGCGTCGCCAAGTACATGGTCAAGCGGCATGGACCGCCAAGCCAAGGATGGCGAACTTTCCTGCGCAATCATGCCCCAGATATCGCCGCCATGGACTTGTTCGTTGTCCCGACCATTGGCTTCGATCTGCTCTATGGCTTCGTCATCGTGCGGCTGGATCGTAGAGACCTCGTTTGGATCAACGTTACAAGCCATCCGACGGCGGAATGGATTGCGCGCCAAATAACGGAGGCATTCCCTTGGGATGATGCCCCACAACACCTCATCCGTGATCGGGATCGGATCTTTGGCGCCATCGTTACACGTCGATTGCGTGCCATGGGAATCCGGGACAAGCCCACGGCACCGGCCTCGCCTTGGCAGAATGGCTTCGCTGAACGACTGATCGGATCGATCCGGCGTGAGTGTGTGGACCACATCATTGTCTTGGGCGAGGCGCATCTGCGCCGGATTCTGCGATCCTACGCACGCTATTACAACGACATTAGAACGCACCGGTCATTGGATAAAGATGCCCCGGTCTCTCGCCCGGTTCAGCGGACCGGAAACATCAAATCGCACCCCATCCTTGGCGGACTTCATCACCATTACGTGCGGATTTAGGTTTTCGGTACAGACAGCGGTCAAAATCGTAAGTTCGAGCGCGCGAGCAGAGATCCCATCACGACTCCGAAGGTCCGCCATGAACTGCGGAACCTCAGTGTAAGGCAGTGCAGGATGATGCTTGACAGCCCGGACCTTGCTTCGCGGCGGCAACAGCTTATCGATGTGACCTTTCCATCGCGCTGGATTCTCGCCTTGTCGGAAGCCGCGCACCGTCGCCCAGTCCAGCACGCTCTCAATGCGACCACGGACCCGGCCTGCTGTCTCAGGCTTGGTGTGCCAGAGCGGTTCGATGATCTTGAGCACCAGCGCCGTGTCGATCGCGGACACTGACAGGCTGCCGAAAGTCGGATAGGCGTATGTCGCCAGCGTCGATTTCCATTGTGCGCGGTGCTTGTCATTCCGCCAAGCGGCTTCATGGGCAGCGATGTAGTTTTCCGCGCACTGCCGAAACGTGACGCCGCGGGCCGCTTCGACGCGGGCCCGCATACAATCAGAGCGGCGAGTCTCGATCGGATCGAGGCCATTCAATAGCGTCTTCCTGCACTCGCGTGCCTTCTCTCGCGCCTCGGCCAGGGTAAGTACGTTGATGGGCCCGAGCCCCATTTGCCGCTCGTGACCATCCCGCTCAAAACGGAAAAGCCATGCCTTTGTTCCCCATCTCGAGACTTGCAGCACGAGTCCGTTGCCGTCGCCATAGCGACCGGGTTTATTGATCTTGGCGACCTTGATAGCTGTCAGCCGGTTCGAATCCCGCATGTTCCGCCTCACTTTCGAGGGCGTCCTGCCCACGACTCTACCCCCGGTTACGAGCGGGATTTAGGCGGAACTGCTCGGAAACGTCCAGACCATATATTCAACTAAGTGCCTAATAGTCTGGGATAACTTTGAATTACTCGGAGCTTGCCGGAATAGGTGCAGGCGGACTCCGTCTCCGCCAGTACGCGGAATTGCAATACTATACGCCCGTTTTTGCTCGATTGCGCAGACCCACGCAAAAATCGCGATCCAGGTGAATTCCCGCTCAGCTGCGCATCGCCCTCAAGCCCTTAGCTTGGATCGGTGATGTCCTCGATCCAGGTCAAACCCCTCACCGCTTGCGGCAGGCCGAGCGTGGTAATCGCGAGGAGTGCCACCTGCTTCAATTCATCTTTTGATAAACCTTCTGCAATCGCGCGGCGCGTGTGCGAATGCACCGCTCCTTCTGACGAAGCCCCGATCGATAGGGCGAGCTTCACGAGACGGCGCGTCCGCGCATCGAGCGGGCCGGCCTCGGCGGTGGCTTTCCCCAGTGCCGCATAGGCCTGCCAAACCGCAGGATAGGCACGAGCAACTTCGCCAGCCCCTGAGGGAAGTTCTTCCACTTCTGTCACGATTATCTCCCGGTTTCTGACCTGATTTGTTTGGCCCGGCGCCTGCCTGACCCGCGGGAATGCATGGCTACCCCGCGATAATGAAGGACCGGCCCCAAGCTAGAGCGCAATCCGGCGAAGTGGGAACCGGTTCGCCGCAAGATTGCGCGACAAACTAAGGAATCTAGAGGCTGATCCGATTCAATTTGATCGGATCAGACTCTAGGGCATTTTAATCGCCGAAGCCAATTTTGAGCTCGAACCTGCCCGAGAAACGGCCTGATTGATGCTCGCCAATTTTAGTTTTGATCTACCTCAAGGCGCTCGATTCATTGCAGTGCACAATAAACATAAAGGCACGAGGAACGCATGCTCAACCGACCAGATTCGGAAATAAACGTTGAGCGGCTAAAACCGGGCGATCCGGTTCTTTTTGCTTCCGATGCCTGTTTGATTGTTCGTCGCGCGGGAATGGATTGCGGCGTTTGTCGCGAATCCTGTCCTGCCGGTGTCCTGTCGGGCGGCCAATGGTCAATTGCTCTTGAAACCGATGGCTGCGTTGGTTGCGGGTTGTGCGCCGCAGCGTGCCCAACCGGCGCGCTCATGGTCGAGGGCTGCACACCCTATCCACTGGATGCGTCGGGTGAGCAGGTTGTTCTGCAATGCCGAAGAGTAGCCGCTGCCGACCGCGATTCAAATGCTGTCACGGTGCCGTGCCTTGGCGGCTTGACGACGCCTGACTTGCTCGACTTTCTTGCGGAAACAGAAGCGACCGTCGTTTTCGCGGATCATGGATGGTGCGCGAACTGTCCTGTTGGCCGCTGCGACGCTCCTTGGCAACCCGCACTCGACGAAACACGGGCGTTGCTCGGCATGATCGATCCGCGGCTTGCTGACAGCCTCGCCGTCGAACGGAAAGAGTTGCCAATAAGCCGAGCAGAGCCGATTATGGCGGCGCTGCGTCCCGACAAGCAGGTCGGACGCCGTGATTTTCTCCGACGCATGGTTGGCGCGGTCGAGCCGCGCGACCCGCTTGCGGAATCGCGCCGTGTGGTGTTTGGCCGCGGTTTGGTTTCGCCGCTGAAACGCGAGCGCATCCTTGATCGAATTGGTGCCCTCGCCGCCGACCTCGAACAGACAATTCCCGCATCGCTGATGCCGGCGATCAAAATCGCCGATGGCTGTGACTTTAACGGCCTTTGTGCCGCGGTCTGCCCGACCGGGGCGCTTCGCCGCAACGAAAACAACGGCACGATTTCTCTCAAATTCGACGCAACCGAATGCATCGCCTGTGGCGAATGCCAGCGCGTGTGCCCGAGCAAGGCGTTGAGCCTGTGGTCGGCAGGCGACGGCACGATGCCGGATGGCCCGATGACGCTGGTCGAGCGGCGAACCGCCATGTGTGTGAGTTGCAGCGACAGCTTCGTCCCGGCAGGCGACGAGCGGTCCTGCCCGCTCTGCCAAAAGACGATGAACGTTATGCAAGAGATCGCATCGCTGAGGTCTGGCTCGCTGGTTTTGAGCTGAGAAATGAAAGAGCGCCCCGAGTCTTCATCGAAGGCTAGGGCCGCAAGGAGGTGGAAGATGGGTGACATGGATTTCACAACCAGCCGGCGCAAATTCTTGCAGGCAACGGCCGTGACCGGCGCAGCCGGCGCGGTCGGGACACTTGTCGGCGAGGCGGTGCAGCCCACGGCCAGCGAGGCAGTGGCCCAGGTCGCCAAGCCTGAGACCAAGATCATCAAGAACGTCTGTCACCAATGTCCCGCGCGTTGCGGCATCGATGTCTATGTGACCAACGGCAAGGTGCATGCCATCTACGGCACGCTCGATGACCCGATATCGAACGGCAAACTCTGCCCGAAGGGGCATCTCGGCGCCTACATCCTCCATGATCCAGACCGTTTCCCTGGGCCGATGAAGCGCACCAACCCGAAAAAGGGGCGCAATGAGGATCCCAAATGGCAACGCATCACGTGGGATGAAGCGCTGAACACCATTGCCGCGCGCCTCAATGCGTTGCGCGACAAGGGCGAGCAGCACCGCTTTGCCCTCCTGACCGGTCGCGGCTGGGGTTCGACCGATGCCGGCCTCACCGACAATTTCGGCAAGCTTTTCGGCACGCCGAATGCGTCGCTCGGCCATTCGTCGATTTGCGCGGACGCGAGCAAGCGTGCCAAGCAGATGATGGACGGCAACTACGCCTATAATTCCTACGACTACCGCAACACCAACTACCTTTTGAACTTCGGCGCGGCCTTTCTCGAAGCCTACCGGCCCTACAACAACAATATGCAGACGTGGGGATATATCCGCACCAAGGCACCGAAGACCAAGGTGACGGTGGTCGACATTCGCGTCACGACTACTGGGGCTGCCGCGGATCACCTGCTCCTTGTCAAGCCGGGGACCGACGGTGCGCTGGCGCTCGCCATCGCTCATGTGATGCTTACGCAAGGGTTGTGGGACAAGAAATTCGTCGGCGATTTCAACGACGGCGTCAATCGCTTCAAGAGCGGAGAAACGATCGATCCAGCAAACTTCACCGAGCGATGGACCAAAGGTCTGATCGAGTGGTGGAACGCCGAAGTGAAGGATCGCACACCGGAATGGGCCTCGAAAATCACCACGATTCCGGTCAAGGACATCCGCATGGTCGCCCGCGAGTTCGGGACCACGCGCCCGGCCATGGCGATCTTCGAGCGGGGTCCGACGACTCACACCAACGCCGTTTACAACGGCATGAGCATCCACGCGCTCAACGCGCTGGTCGGCTCGATGTACGCGGTCGGCGGCCTCGCCAATCAGATGGGTGTGCCGTATGGCGCGTTGCCTTGGAAAGCCGACGATTACGTCGATGATGTCGCCAAGGCGGCCAACGACAAGAAGTTGCCGCGCATCGACCGCGTGAAAACGGCGGAAGGACCGCTGTGGTCGAACCAGATTCAGGGAATTCCCAGTTATCACTTGGAGGGAAAGCCCTACAAGCTCGATACGCTGATATTCTACGTGACCAATCCGATCTTCTCGACGCCAGATTGCACGCGGTGGGAGAAGGCACTGCAGGACATTTTCGTGATCGAGACTTCGCCGTTCCCGAGCGAGACATCGGTGTTCGCCGATATCATCGTTCCCGACCACACCTATCTTGAGCGCTGGCAGGACACGCCGACCTACCCATTCGAGGGTTGGCCGATGACCGGACTGCGCGTGCCGGCGGTGAAGCCGATCCACGACACCAAGCATTTCGGCGATACGCTGATCGAGATCGGCAAGCGCATCAACGGCAAGATGGGCGAGTACTACAAGCAGGTCGGCAACGTCGAAAACGTGCTCAAGGCGATCGCCAAGGGCTTCGAGAAGAACCCCGGAGACAACGGCGTCAACAGCTTTGAGACCTGGGTCGAGAAAGGCGTCTGGTACAAGAAGCCCTATCTCTGGCGTCAGATCGCCGGCGAGTTCTATGAGTGGGACGGCGTCGACTATCGCAAGCCGATGTCGGCGGAGGACGTCAAGAAGCGGCTCTTTATGACCGAGTCCGGAAAGTTCGAGCTGCGCTCGTCCTACCTCGAAAAATATGCCGACTTCGTCAACGCGAAGCTCGGCGTTGCAAAGGATCGCGTCGGCTTCCCGCAATGGCTGGAACCAAAATATTCTGGCAAGGGCGATCTGTTCCTGGTTACGCCAAAGACACCGATGCATGCGGAGGGGCGCAGCGCCAACATTCCGCAAGCGATTTCGATCTACCAGCCGGTTTCCGGCGGACGCAATCAGACGTTCCTCGAAATGCATCCCAAGCCGGCGGCAGCGCGCGGGATCAAGAATGGTGATCTCGTGCGCATCAAGTCCGAAATCGGTTCGATCAAGGTCCGCGTGCACCTGACGCCTGCGGCGCGGCCCGACACGATCGTCCTGCCCTTCGGCTTCGGCCACTGGGCGCATGGGCGCTGGGCCAAGAACCGCGGCGAGAACGCGAACGCCATCATCCCGAACATTTCCGACCCGATCTCGGGCCTCGCCAGCAACTACTCGACGCTGGTGACGGTCGAGAAAGCCGGATCGCAGGCATAAGGAGAAGCAGTCATGGCTCGCTGGGGAATGGTTATCGACCTCGAAAAATGCACGGGCTGCCAGGCTTGCACGACGGCATGCCAGATGGAGAACAGCCGCCTGCCGGGTGAAATGTGGCAGGATGTTCTGTTCTACAGCGAAGGTGAATATCCGAGCGGGAAGCTTTCCTGGCTGCCGCGACCGTGCATGCATTGCGAAAACCCGTCCTGCGTGGCGGTTTGCCCGACGGGAGCCGCCTACAAAGCCGAGGACGGCGCGGTTCTCATCAACTGGGAAAAATGCATCGGCTGCAAGTACTGCATGATCGCCTGCCCCTACGGCGTGCGCTTCTACGCCGAGGAGAAGCAGAAGACGCAGCCCGATATCCGCGAGGTGTTTCTGCCGACGGGCGACAAGGTCTGGGACCCGCCCTACAAGATGCCGGAGCACGTACAGGATCCAAAGCACGGTGTCGGCATCCAGCCGAAGAACGTCGTCTCCAAATGCACGTTCTGCTACCATCGCATCAGCAAGGCCCCAAAGGGGACGCCGGATCTCGATCCGAACGATCCGACGTTGCGCGACTTTACGCCGGCTTGCGTGGTCACTTGCGCGCCCACAGCGCGCTTCTTCGGTGACCTCGACAATCCGGAAAGCCAAGTCCGCAAGCTGATCGCTGAAAAGCGCGGCACGCGCCTGCTCGATCAGACCGGAAATCGCCCGCAGGTCTATTACCTCGCCGGCGAAGCACCGGTGATCCCTGAGACCCGCAGCGTCCGCAAGACGACAACCTGATGGAGCCAGTCATGACAACTGCAACCTATAGCGACGCGCTGGCGCACTACGTCGATTTTGGCAAGAAACCGAAAGCGATGGACCTCGCTCTCATGGTGGTCGGTGCATTGTCCGGCGCCATCGGCCTCGCCTTCGTGTTTTACATGTTGATCACCGAAGGGCATGCGGCGTTCAACACCTCTAGCGACATGGCATGGGGCGCGCCAATCGCGTTCTATCTGTTCTTCCTGCTGACTTCGTCAGGCCTGTCGATTATCGCTTCGCTTGATAGCGTCTTCGGCCTGCGGGTGTTCTATCCGCTTGCGAAGCGGGCGGTGTTCCTGTCGCTGATATGCCTGATCGCCGGCTTCTCCATTCTTGCGCTGGAAATCGGGCGGCCCTTCCGCATGCTTTGGGCGCTTCCGTTCAGCCTGCAAGTTCGCTCGCCCATGTGGTGGATGGGCGTGCTTTATTCCACCGACCTCGTGCTGCTGTTCGTCAAATTCTACCTGATCCACACCGGGGACTGGCATAGCCGATTCAGTCACTTCATCGCCCGGCTCTCATTCGTCGTCTGTATTTTGGCGCCGGGCACGCTCGGGCTGGTGTTCGGCATGATGGCAATGCGACCCGCTTGGTTCAGCAACGTCATGCCAATGTACTTTATCCTGACCGGATTCACGACCGCGGTCTCGTTCATGCTGTTTTTCAGCAGCCTTTTGCCGCGCGACGAAACAACAGTTCCGAACGTGAACCATCTCTATCATGAGGTTCTGCCTCGCTTGTTCTTCATCGCGCTGCTCGCAGTGATCGGCATGCGCTTCGGTCAGATCATCACCGGGCTGTGGAGCAATTTCGAAGGCATGGAGGCCCACTGGCTGCAGCTGCAATCGCCGTTCTTCTGGATCGAGATCGTGGCGGGTTTGGCTCTGCCGACTGCGCTGATGGCCTTTGATTCAGTTCGCCGCCGACCGTTGGTTCAGTTCGTGGCCGCTTCTTTGTTCAATACTGGAATCTTCTTTTCGCGGCTCGAATTGCTAATCATGGGACAGAAGGTGCCGCTCTTCAAAGGCTACTGGGCCGGCTATGTCGACTACTGGCCCTCGCTGACGGAGTGGATGCTGATTCCTGCGGGCTGCGGCGTCTTCCTGTTTCTCTACGGCGCTGGAAATTGGCTGCTGCGCCTCTCCGAGACGGGGTCGGGAAATCATTGACATGGCGGAGGAACTGGTCGTGTCGACCGAGATGGCCAGTCCTTCGTCGCCACCACACCAATTCAGGTGAAGGAGGGAGCTATGAAAAGGAAATCAGTGGTCTTCGCCGCAGTTGTTGTGGGCGTGGGCTGCGTTATGGCGCTGGCAGCCTTGGCCCAGAATGCTACTTCAAGCCCACCGTCGGACTTGGGTGCCGAAACGGGCAACTGGGGTCTCACGCCGTTCGCAGCCGTCCCGATGATCGCGCTCCGTCCGGAGGATCGCACCGCGATCCGCGCGCTTGAAGATCAACACATCAAGGAACGACGCGCATTCGAGGACAAGTACGAAACCGAATTGCGACGATTGATCCGTAAGCAGGCCGAGGAAAGAGAGGCGCTACGCACCCGACTATCAACTCCCCGTTGACCGAGGCGAGTTCCCATTCTTCTGTTAGCTTTTCGAGCCGCGACCAACTTTGTCCTTTTGCCAAGATGGTGCACATTAACCGTTCGTAGCTTGGCGAAGTGCAGCGAAATCCTGCGAGAGAATGTTGGAATACAGTTCCTTTCCCCCCGCCAGTCTGTCCGCGTCCAACATTCTCCGCTGGCTTGCGAGCGCGCAAAAATCCCCAATAAACACAGGCCTTCGCGCGCAAACCTCCGGACTGCGACGCACCGGCCAAGACCCACAATTCCGTCTCTCCGGCCGTTTTTCTCCAAACCTCCCAACTGCGCGGATTTAGTACGGAACTCCTAAGCTATTGATATTGAATCGTTTTTCGTGAGCCGAACCTCCGTACTTTTCGAACGTTCCCTTGGAGCACCGGGAGAAACCGGAATCCAACGCAAGCGTTGATTGTGCGGCGGTTTTCGAGTCTCTCGGTACGGAGCGGGGTTGCTCGTTCAGTTTATGGGCTTTCGCATTTCTGCACTTATCCAGATCTCAACGCGGCGCATCGCGTTGATTGGGCCGATGATCCTGAGCTACCAATGTTGGCGCTCGTCCAATAGCCGCGCTGCGCTTGACGCTGCTGTTGCCACCGCACGCAGGAAAGGTGTGTCGCCTGCACAATGGGATGATGTTGAGGTCCGTCAACTCGTGACCACCGGCGTCGATGGCTCCGGTGCGATTGGTGTGCTCGCGCATTGCCGTAACAAGCGCAAGAATGTCCTCGGCAGCCTCGTGCTAAAGCACGGCTTTGGTGTCCGCGACCCATTGTCGTTTCGTCATCCACCAACACCCACCGCATGGAACATCCTACTCATATGCGGAACATCAGAACCGCACACAAGCGACGGCGCTGCGGCGGCTCAGTGCATGGTCGGCTTGCTTGCCGGCACCCCCGCGAGCATCTGCCGACGTGCACGCTTGCAGGAAAGGACGACTGCGTGCATTTCGTGCTCCGCGATCCGTGTCATCTCCCGCATGTGCCGGAGCGTGCCTTCAATATCACCGACAGTCGTCACCTTGTTCCCGTCCGTGGCCACATCGAGCTCTCCTGCGATCAGGGCTCTCATCTCACCGAGGGTACCGAGACTATGATGGGCCCGCTCTGGAAGGTCCATAGTTTCCTCCGCGCCGAACAGCCCTTCGACGAAGCCATCGAGCTCCTGACGTCGGATCAACGCAAGAGCGGCGAGGCCTTCGCGTGTGGCGGCGACATCGGAACGGGACAAGCGAAAAGGTGCGCTCCGTTCCTGGTGCCGTGTCAGCCGGTTCCACAAACCCATAATGAGCGCGCCATACAGGTCTTTCGCCGCGTCGGCCGAACCGAAATCCGGTAACTCGCCACCCCACAGGCCCTCCACCATCTTGATCGGCGAGATCCCAATGCCGGGCGAGGCAATGTTGCCGAGGCACCGCGTGCGCACCTCGTGGAAAAGAACGGGGCAGCGGTAGCGTTCAAGAAGGGCGCGAACCTCTTCTTCGGTCGCGGTCGGGGGAATGGGCGGCTTGGCCATTCGGTTCTCAGACTTCATCGTGATCGATCGCACGACGATGATGCCCGCAGCCTGTTTAGTCCAGCGCTCTCAGCTTCTGAGAATGCGCGCCTGCTCCGTCCACCCCACCGAAAACGGCCGCATCAGCACCGCCAGCGTCATTTGCGCCGGCTGCCGTCCACCCAGGATCGCCTCGACGATGTCCGGCGCCAGCAGAGTCAGCCGCAGGACGCGACCCACGTAGGACGCATTGATCTTCTCGGCGGCGGCGATTTCCGCGATGGTCGCGTGAGTGCCGTTCTCCAGCATTTCGCGCCAGCGGAACGCCCGGGCGACCGCCTTGACCATGGCGTTGTCGATCCGTCGGCAGGGCGCCGCCCAGGTATCGGGTGTGCCATCGGGTGCGAGGATGAGTTTCCGACCGCCGCGCCTGCGAATCGAAATTGGAACGCGGATGGTGATGGTTCGGCCATCGCCGGTGGGATTGGGCTCGGCCATTACGCCGCCCTCCGGGATTCTGGTTTGATGACACGGAACTCCGTGACCAGATTCGTCAGTCCCTCGGTCCGCAATCGGATGTCGACACCGTCTGGCCCGACATCAACCCGCTCAACGAGCAGCTGGACGATGCGTGCCTGCTCGATGTTCGCCGGCTGCCACCCGTCCAGAATTACCTCGACGATGTCGGGCGCGAGCAGCATCAGCCGCAGAACCCGGCTGACATAGGAGGCGTTGATTGGCTGACCAGATGCCCCAACAACTGAGGTAGGAAATTGGCGGGGTCTCTTTTCCCGGACGCAGGCTTTCGGACCGTTCGATCAAGGTCGTGGGTTCATCCGTGGGCAGAAATTAAGAGAAGTAAAGTACTGTAGTATTATCAAATACTTATTTATAATCCTGGCGGAGACGGAGGGATTCGAACCCTCGATACGCCTTGAGAGCGTATAACGGTTTAGCAAACCGCCGCCTTCAGCCACTCGGCCACGTCTCCGTCGGCCTCGATATGCCCGAGCGCCGT
>Ga0082335_1005383_pt1 | contig 17781 bp, 13 predicted proteins | sample Subgrocontami58m_FD_72375 | JGI IMG/M metagenome (GOLD analysis project Ga0082335, IMG submission 72375) | Subsurface groundwater microbial communities from S. Glens Falls, New York, USA - GMW37 contaminated, 5.8 m (SPADES assembly) (version 2) ... | reverse complement strand
CCTCGCTGTTTCGCGCAACCCCGGCCAGCCCGTAGCGGCCGGCCGCCGCCTCCGGCCCGATGGCGCAGGCGTCGGGCTCCTGGCCGGCGAGGCGCGCGCCTTCGGCATTGCTCGGCACCGGAACACGCTCGGCCGCCGGCAGGTTCTGCGACAGCCAGCCCTGGCATTGCCCGAGCGATTGCGCATGCGAATACACGCGCGCGAACGTCCGCATCTCCGGGGATTTCGCGAGCAGGCTCTGGCGAACTCGCAGCACCACCTCGCCGCAGATCTTCAGCGGCGTGGTCAGCAGCAGGTCGAGAGTGCGGCCGATCGCGCCCTCGGTGGAGTTCTCCACCGGCGCCACCGCGTATTGCACCGCGCCGCTCTCCACGCTCCGGAACACCTCGTCGATGGAAGCCGCGGGCAGCGCGTTCACGGCGTGCCCGAAATGCTTGTGCAGGGCCATCTCGCTGAAGGTGCCCTCCGGCCCCAGATAGGAGACGCCGATCGGCTGCTCGAGCGCGCGGCAGGCCGACATGATCTCGGTGAAGATCGCGGCGATGCGCTCGGGCGCAAGCGGACCGCTTCCCGCCGCGCTCACGTTGCGCAGCACTTCGGCCTCGCGCTCCGGGCGGTACGCCGCGGCGCCGCCCTTCAACCGGCCGATCGCCTGGGCGTGCGCGGCGCGCTCGTTGAGCAGATCGACGACGCGCTTGTCGATCTCGTCGATCGCGCCGCGGCGCCTGCTGATTTCGTCGGACATGGGCTCGCCCTAAGACCGCACAACCGCAACCGTACAGGTTGCCGTGACTTGCCATCCCAACTCTCCCGATTTTGCGCAGTTGCAACTTCGCAACTGCGCAAAATCGGGAGACCTATTCAACCCCAAAATCTTCGCCAGTTCTCTTGACATCTGAGTGATAGGTGGCTATTGCGTGCGGGGAAGGTAGCGCACCGCGAGCACGCCCTGTATTCCCGAAATCCTGTCGACCAGCGTGCTGCTCACGGCGCTGTCGACATCGACCAGCGTGTAGGCCATCTCGCCCTTGGAGCGGTTCAGCATGTTATGGATGTTGAGCCCCGCATTGGCCATGGCGCTCGATATCTGGCCGACCATGTTCGGCACGTTCGCGTTGGCCACCGCCAGGCGGAACGGCGCTTCGCGCTGCATCACGACCGTGGGAAAGTTGACCGCGTTCTGGACGTTGCCGTTCTCCAGGTAGTCGCGCACCTGGTCGACGACCATCACCGCACAGTTGTCCTCGGCCTCGCGGGTCGAGGCACCCAGATGCGGCAGCGCGATCACGCCCGGGTTGCCGGACAGCATGCTCGCCGGGAAGTCGGTGACGTAGTATTTCAGCTTGTGGCTTTCGAGCCCGTCGACCACCGCCTTGGGATCGACGATCTCCTCCCGAGAGAAATTGAGCAGCGTCGTGCCCGGGCGCATGTGCTCCATGCTGCCGGCGCCGATGAGATGCCGCGTCACCTCGAGCAGCGGCACGTGCAGGGTCACGAAGTGGCTCGATTTCAGCACTTCCTCGATCGAGTGCGCCTTTTTCACCTGGGAAGGTAGGCTCCAGGCCGCATCGACGGTGATCTCCGGGTCGTAGCCGAGCACGTTCATGCCGAGCTTGATCGCCGCATCGGCGACGATGCTGCCGACCTTCCCCAGGCCGATGATCCCGAGGGTATGGTCGGGGAGCTCGCTCCCCGCGAACTGCTTCTTACCGTCCTCGACGCGCTTGGCAAGGCCGTCGCCCGAGAGCGACGCGACGAACTCCAGCGCCGCCGGCAGGTTGCGGGCGGCCATCAGCATGCCCGCGAGCACCAGTTCCTTCACCGCGTTGGCGTTCGCCCCGGGCGCGTTGAACACCGGCACCCCGCGCTGGCTCATCGCCTTGACCGGGATGTTGTTCGTCCCGGCTCCCGCGCGTCCGATGGCCCTCACGCTCTCGGCAATGCTCATGCCGTGCATGTCCTGCGAGCGCACCAGGATCGCGTCGGGCTTCGCCACGTCCTTGCCCACCTGATAGCTCTCATGCGGCAAGCGCCGCAGCCCGACCTGGGAGATCTGGTTGAGGATCAGAATTCCGAATTTCTTCGTCGTCATCTGCGCGATGATAGCTCAGCGCCGCTCCGCGAGGCTCAGCCCTGCTTCGCCTCGAACTCGCGCAGGTACTCGACCAGCGCCTTGACACCCTCGATCGGCATCGCGTTGTAGATCGACGCGCGCATGCCGCCGACCGAGCGGTGGCCTTTCAGTTGCACCATGCCGCGTTCCTTCGCGCCCTTCAGGAAGGCATCGTCGAGGGACTCGTTCTTCAGCTTGAACGGAATGTTCATGCGCGAGCGGTCGCGCTTCTCGACGGGGCTGACGAAGAAGCGGCTCTGGTCGAGGTAGTCGTAGAGCAGCTTCGACTTCGCGACGTTGCGCCTCTCCATCTCCGCGAGGCCGCCCTCCTGTTTGAGCCACTTGAACACCAGCCCGGCGATGTAGACGGCGTAGGTGGGCGGGGTGTTGAGCATGGAATCGGCGTCGGCCTGCTGCTTGTAGTCGAACGCGGAGGGCGTGATGGGCAGCGGCTGGCCGATCAGGTCGTCGCGCACGATGACGATGGTGAGGCCCGCCGGCCCGATGTTCTTCTGCGCGCCGGCGTAGATGAGGCCGTACTTCGCGACCTCGACCGGCCGCGACAGGATGTGCGAGGACATGTCGGCCACGAGCGGCACTCCGCCGGTGTCGGGCGTCCAGTGGTACTCGAGTCCGCCGATGGTCTCGTTCGAGCAGATGTGGACGTAGGCCGCGTCCTTGTCGAGCTTCCAGGTCTCGCGCGGCGGAATGTAGGTGAACCCGCGGTCCTCGCCCGAAGCGGCGACGTTGACCGTGCAGTATTTCTTCGCCTCCTTGATCGACTTCTTGGACCACTCGCCTGTGTTGACGTAGTCGGCGCTCTTCCTGCCGCGCAGCAGGTTCATCGGAACGACCGCGTTCTCGGCGATCGCGCCGCCCTGCAGGAACAGCACCTTGTAGTTCGCCGGAATGGCGAGCAGCGCGCGCAGGTCGGCCTCTGCCTCGGCATGGATGGAGATGAATTCCTTGCCCCGGTGGCTCATCTCCATCACCGACATGCCGCTGCCGTGCCAGTCGAGCATTTCGCCGGCCGCCTGCCTGAGCACCGGCTCGGGCAGTACGGCGGGCCCCGCGCTGAAATTGATCGCTCTTGCCACGATGACTCCTTCCAATGTCCGGTTCACTTCTGCGGATCTTCGCGGTTCTCCGCGTCGTCCGCCGCTTCCGCGCCCTCCGCGCCCTCCGCGCCGTTGCCGTTCTCCTCCTCGGGCTCGACGATCTTCTCGATCCCGGCGAGCCTCTCGCCGGCGTCGATATTGATCAGGGTCACGCCCTGCGTCGAGCGGCCCATCTCCCGTATCTGGTTCACCTGCGTGCGGATGAGCACTCCGCCCGTGGTGATCAGCATGATCTCGTCTCGGTCGTCGACCAGCACCGCGCCCACCAGCTTGCCGTTGCGCTCGGAGGTCTGGATCGCGATCATGCCCTTCGTGCCGCGCCCGTGGCGCGTGTATTCGGCGATCGGCGTGCGCTTGCCGAAGCCGTTCTCGGTCGCGGTGAGCACGGTGCGGTCCTCCGTCCCGGCGACCAGCATGGCGATCACGCGCTGGCCGTCGTCGAGCAGCATGCCGCGCACCCCGCGCGCCACCCGCCCCATCGGCCGGACGTCCTCCTCGTCGAAGCGCACTGCCTTGCCCGCGTCGGAAAACAGCATCACGTCGTGCTTGCCCTCGGTGATCGCCGCGCCGATCAGGTGGTCGCCCGGGTCGAGCTCGACCGCGATGATGCCCTTCTCGCGCGGATTGGAGAACGCCGACAGCGGCGTCTTCTTCACCGTGCCCATCGAAGTCGCCATGAACACGTAGTGCGCGTCGTCGTAGTCCTTGATCGGCAGCACCGCGCTGATGCGCTCGCCCTCGGCGAGCGGGAACAGGTTGACGATCGGCTTGCCGCGGCTCGAATGCGTGCCCTGCGGCACCTCCCAGACCCGCAGCCAGTAGAGCTTCCCGAAGGAGGAGAAGCACAGCATCGTGTCGTGGGTGTTCGCGATGAACAGACGATCGATGAAGTCGTCCTCACGGGTCGCGGCGGCCTGCCTGCCCCTGCCACCGCGACGCTGCGCGCGGTAGTCGGCCAGAGGCTGCGCCTTGATGTAGCCGGCATGGGAGAACGTGACGACCACGTCCTCGGGCGCGATCAGGTCCTCCATCGAAAAGTCCTCGGCCTGGACGACGATCTCGCTGCGGCGTTTGTCTCCGTACTGCGCCTTGATGGCCGAGAGCTCCCCGGCGATGATCTTGCGGATGCGCTCGGGCTTGGCGAGGATGTCGATCAGGTCGGCGATGGTCTCGATCAGGTCCTTGTACTCGGCGACGATCTTGTCGCGTTCCAGGCCGGTGAGCCGCTGCAGCCGCAGCTCGAGAATCGCCTGCGCCTGCGCCTCCGACAGCCGGTAGCCCTCGGGAGTCAGTCCGAATTGCGCCGACAGGCCTTCGGGGCGCGAGGCGTCGGCCGCGGCGCGGGAGAGCATCTCGGCGACGATGTCCGAGCGCCAGGCCTTCGCCATCAGGCCGGCCTTGGCCTCCGCCGGAGAGGGCGAGCGCTTGATCAGCTCGATGATCTCGTCGACGTTCGACAGCGCGACCGCCAGGCCCTCCTGGATGTGCGCGCGCTCGCGCGCCTTGCGCAGATCGAAGTTCGTGCGCCGCGTCACCACTTCGCGGCGGTGCGCGAGGAAGGCCTCGATCATCTGCTTCAGGTTCAGCAGGCGCGGCTGGCCGTCGACCAGCGCCACCATGTTCACGCCGAACGTGTCCTGGAGCTGGGTCTGCTTGAACAGGTTGTTCAGGACGACGTCGGGGAGCTCGCCGCGCTTCAGCTCGATCACCACGCGCATCCCGGACTTGTCGGACTCGTCCTGGACGTGGGCGATGCCTTCGATCTTCTTCTCGTGGACCAGTTCCGCGATGCGCTCGAGCAGGGTCTTCTTGTTGACCTGGTAGGGCAGCTCGTCGACGACGATCGCCTGGCGGTTGCCGCGCTCGAGGTCCTCGAAGTGGGTGCGGGCGCGCATGATGATGCGCCCGCGCCCGGTGCGATAGCCTTCGCGCACGCCCTGGACGCCGTAGATGATTCCCGCGGTGGGAAAGTCCGGCGCCGGCATGATCGCGATCACCTCGTCGATCGTGATCTCCGGATTGGCGAGCAGCGCAAGGCAGGCCTCGACCACCTCTCCCAGGTTGTGCGGCGGTATGTTCGTCGCCATTCCGACGGCGATGCCCGAGGAGCCGTTGACGAGCAGGTTGGGAATGCGCGTCGGCAGCGCCGTGGGCTCGCGCTCCTTGCCGTCGTAGTTGTCGACGAAATCGACGGTCTCCTTGTCGATGTCGGCGAGCATCTCGGAGGAGATGCGCTCCAGGCGGCATTCGGTATACCGGTATGCGGCGGCCGAATCGCCGTCGATCGAGCCGAAATTGCCCTGGCCGTCGATGAGCGTGTAGCGCATGGAGAAGTCCTGCGCCATGCGCACCAGCGCCTCGTAGGTCGCCGTGTCGCCGTGCGGGTGGTACTTGCCCAGGACGTCCCCGACCACGCGCGCGCACTTGACGTAGGGCCGGTTCCAGACATTGTTCGCCTCGTGCATCGCGAACAACACGCGGCGGTGCACGGGCTTCAGTCCGTCGCGCACGTCGGGGAGCGCGCGCCCGACGATCACGCTCATCGCGTAGTCGAGGTACGAGCGCCGCATCTCCTCTTCGAGGCTGATCGGCAGCGTTTCCTTGGCGAACAGTTCCATGATCTGTGGCGATGGCGGGAAGACCCGCCAAAAAGGTTTAAATTTTATCAGCTTCGGAGTGTCCGAACTACTCATTCCGAAGTCCTTGCGCGGCATGTCCCCGGCAACGCTCCCGCTTTGCGGCGGGTTCGGGAATCGGTGTATGATCGGCGCAACCTGGCCAGGCAGAAACAACATCGGGCCGATAAGCAAGAAAGGCCATCGAGCCGGCACACTCAAAGGGGAGAATCAACATGAAAGCGTTGAGATTTGCCGTCGCAGCCCTTGCCATTCTGGGCGGCGCACAAGTCGCGGATGCATCGGCGCAGGGTTATCTGACCGATACGCGGGGTCCGGTCGTGAAGAGCGGATTCGGTCTGTGCTGGCGCACCGGCGCCTGGACGCCTGCCATGGCGACTGCCGAGTGCGATCCCGATCTGGTGCCGAAACCCGCGCCGGCGCCCGCCGCACCTGCGCCGGCGCCGCGACCGGCTGCGCCTGCGCCGAAACCGGCCGCGCCGGTTGCTGCGAAGCCCAAGCGTTGCGACGCGACGGTCACCTTGCAGAACGACCAGGTGTTCATGTTCGACAGGGCCGTCCTCACCGCGGCCGCGAAGGAGCGCCTGGAAAAAGACGTGCTCCGGCAGTTGCTCACCTGCTCCACGGTCGAGGCGGTCATCGTCGAAGGGCACACCGACCGCCTCGGCAGCCAGCAGTACAATCAAAAGCTGTCCGAGAGGCGCGCCGAGAGCGTCAAGCGTTATCTCGTGGCGAGGGGCGTGGACCCGGCGAAGATCGAAACGCTCGGCATGGGCAAGACCGTGCCGGCGAAGTTCTGCCCGGACGCGAAGAACCGGAAGGAACTGATTGTCTGTCTCGCGCCCAACCGCCGCGCGATCATCACGATCAAGGGCGCGGGCAAGTAGGGGCGCGCAGGACCGCATCGCAGCCCCGCCGCGATGCGGGGCGCGGGAGAGGTTTCGCTGCGAGCATGGAACAGGTCGACAGCCTCATCGATGCGGCCTGGGTGATCCCGGTCGAGCCGGGCCCCACGGTGCTTCGAAACTACAGCGTCGCGGTCAAGGGCGGCCGCATCGAAGCCGTCCTGCCGAGCGCCGAGGCGGAGTTGCGCTACGCCCCCACGCGCCGGATATCGCTGCCGCGCCACGCGCTGATCCCGGGGCTGGTGAATCTGCACACGCACGCCGCGATGTCGCTGATGCGCGGGCGCGCCGACGACCTGCCGCTGATGCGATGGCTGAAGGACCACATCTGGCCCGCGGAGGCGAAGCACGTGTCGCCGGAGTTCGTCTACGACGGCACGCTGCTCGCCTGCGCCGAGATGCTGCGCGGCGGCGTCACCTGCTTCAATGACATGTACTACTACCCGGAAGCGTCTGCGCGCGCCGCGCTCGCCTGCGGCATGCGGGCGGCGATTGGCCTCATCGCAATCGACCTTCCGACGCAATATGCCTCGGACCCGGACGATTATCTCGCCAAGGGTCTCGCGATGCGCGATGCCTACAGGGACGACCCCCTGCTTTCGTTCTGCATGGCGCCGCATGCGCCCTACACAGTCAACGACAGGCTGTTCACGCGCATACTCACCGTCGCCGACGAACTCGACCTGCCGATCCACCTCCACCTGCACGAGACGCTGGACGAAATCGAAGGCAGCCTTGCGCAATACAAGGCCCGGCCTATCGAACGCCTGCACGCGCTCGGGCTGATCGGACCGCGCCTGATCGCCGTGCACGCCGTTCACGTCACCGAGCAGGAACTGGACCTCATGGCGAGCTTCGGCTGCTCGGTCGCGCACTGCCCGTCGTCCAACCTGAAGCTGGCGAGCGGCTTCGCCCCCGTCTCCGCGATGCTCGGCTACTCGATCAACGTCGGTATCGGGACCGACGGGGCGGCGAGCAACAACCGGCTGGACATGTTCCAGGAAATGCGCGCGGCGGCCCTGCTCGCCAAGGCGGAGAGCGGCGATCCCGAGGCCATGCCCTGCTACGAGGCGTTGCGCGCGGCCACGATCAACGGGGCCCGGGCGCTGGGCCTCGATGCCGTGACGGGCTCGATCGAGGCCGGCAAGGCGGCCGACCTGTGCGCGGTGTCCTTCGAAGGGCCCGAATTGGCGCCGTGCTATGATTATTTGTCACATCTTGTCTACGCAGCGGGCCGTGAAAACGTTACTCACGTTTGGGTGGCGGGGCGGCTTCTGGTGGAGGATCGTGCGTTCACCTCGATCGTCGAAGCCGATTTGGACAAACAGACCTATTTGTGGCAAACTAAGTTAATTGGAGAAACAAGAGCTTAAGGCGGATGCGGGGGCAGCAGCAGGGCACCTGCCTTGATAGGGTCGGATGGGCAACACTACTCGAGGATAATCATGATCAAGAATCTCACAAAACCGAGCATGGTCCTGGCCGCTTCCGCGATCGCGCTCGGCGCACTGACGACGGATGTCGCTGCACAGTCGGGCAGCAAGGACGGCTATGTTCAAGATACTCGCGGCGACATCGTGAAGACGCCGTTCGGCCTGTGCGTTCGCACGGGGTTCTGGTCGCCCGCATTGGCAATTGCGGAGTGCGACCCCGACCTCGTCAAGAAGCCCGCACCCGCGCCCGTGGCGCCGCCTCCGGCGAGACCGGCAGCGCCCACGCCTCCTCCGCCGCCCAAGCCGCCGGCAGTCGTGCCGTCACTGGAAAAGGTCACGTTGTCGGCGGATACGCTGTTCAACTTCGACAAGGCGACGATCCGGCCCGATGCCAAGGCCAAGCTCGACGACCTCGTGGGCAAGATCAAGGGCGTCAATCTCGAGGTGGTAATCGCGATCGGTCACGCCGACCGCATCGGCAGCGATCGCTACAACCAGAAGCTGTCGGTGCGTCGTGCCGAGTCCGTCAAGGCGTACCTCGTCAGCAAGGGCATCCCGGCGAATCGCGTCTACACCGAAGGCAAGGGCGAGAAGCAGCCCGTGAAGGACTGCAAGCCGATGCCGCGCAAGCAGCTGATCGAGTGCCTGCAGCCGAACCGCAGGGTCGAGATCGAAGTGGTCGGCACGCGAGCCAAGTAGCACGGCCGCGACGGTCCAGAAAAGCCCTGCTTCGGCAGGGCTTTTCTTTTTGGCCCGCCGATGCGGGTAGAATTCACCGATGGCCTCCACCCCTTCCAATGCCGACCCGGCGGAACTCGCCAAGTTCAGCGCGCTCGCGCACCGCTGGTGGGACCCCGAGAGCGAGTTCAAGCCGCTGCACCAGATCAATCCGCTCCGCCTGGACTGGATCCAGGGCATCGCCGCACTGGCCGGCAAGGCGGCGCTCGACGTCGGCTGCGGGGGCGGCATCCTCGCCGAAGCCATGGCGCGCGGCGGCGCACGCGTGAAAGGCATCGACCTCTCGGAAAAGGCGCTCAAGGTCGCCCAGTTCCACCTGCTCGAATCCCGCCTTCCGGTGGACTACGAACTGTGCTCGGCCGAAGCGCTGGCCGCGCGCGAGCCGCAGTCCTACGATCTCGTCACCTGCATGGAAGTGCTCGAGCACGTGCCCGATCCCGCGAGCACCGTTCGCGCCTGCGCCGCGCTCGCCCGTCCGGGCGCGCCGGTGTTCTTCTCGACCCTCAACCGCAATCCCAAGTCCTACGTATTCGCTGTGATCGGCGCGGAGTACGTGTTGAAGCTGCTGCCCAAGGGAACGCACGACTATGCGAAGTTCATCCGCCCCTCCGAGCTGTCGCACCACTGCCGCGACGCCGGGCTGGAGGTGCGCGAAATCATCGGCATGACCTACAACCCGTTCACGAAGGTCTACGCGCTCGGCCGCGACACGAGCGTCAACTACCTCGTGCACGCGATCAAGCCCGGCTGAGCGGCGCCGCGTCGGACTTCGCTGCGCTCAGTCCGACCTACGCACCGGATCACTCCTCGCCATTCAATGATTCAAGCGGTCCTGTTCGATCTGGACGGCACGCTCGCCGACACCGCGGGCGACCTCGCGGGCGCGCTCAACCGCCTGCGCGCCGAATTCCGACTCGACCCGCTGCCGCTCGAGATCACGCGCCCGCACACTTCCGCCGGCGCGCGCGGCCTGCTCAAGGCAGGATTCGACCTCGATCCGGCGGACGCGCGCTATGCACCGATGCGCGAGCGCTTCCTCGACCTCTACGAAGAGGCTCTGTGCGTGCACACGCGGCTGTTCGAGGGAATGCCGGAGCTGCTTGTCGAGCTGGACCGGCGCGCCGTCGCCTGGGGCATCGTCACCAACAAGCCGCAACGGTTCACCGAGCCGCTCGTTCGCGAGCTCCACCTGCACCTGCGGGCCGCCTGCGTGGTGAGCGGAGACACCACCGAGCGGCCCAAGCCCGCCCCCGATCCGCTGCTGCACGCCGCACGCGCGATGCAGCTCGCCCCCGCGAGCTGCCTCTACGTGGGCGACGATCTGCGCGACGTGCAGGGCGCGCGCGCGGCCGGCATGCGCGTCATCGCCGCGGGCTGGGGCTATCTCGGCGCAGAGGGGGATCCGCACAGCTGGGGCGCGGACGCGGTGCTCGGCCATCCGGCGGAAGTCCTCGAATTCATCGCCTGAGCGCCCGTTCGCGGGCACGGGCCTTGGATTCGCGCCGCGGACCCTCATGTGAGATAATGCAACGGCTTTCGGACCGGAGCGAACGGCGGACTGAACCCTGCCGGATCTGACCGGTCCACCCTGAACAAGGGGGCGACTTGGTTTCGACGTGGGTTGCGAAGCAGCGCAGGGCATACCGAGGACCAGTCACCTCGTAAATCCATCTGGAACGCAATAACTGCGAACGACGAACGTTTCGCTCTCGCGGCCTAATACCCGCGAGCTCTGCACCGGTTGGTTCATGGGCCGGGTAACGCAAGTTACTGCAGAGTCATTTACATGAGCTCGCGTTCTGCAGGGTCACTTTGCAGAACGTAAAATTCAAGGTGGCTCGCTGCACGTAAGCCTGCCGGATTGGCGGCCGTGCGGTCAGATCAAACAATCCGGCTAAGTATGTAGAACTGTCTGTAGAGTACTTGCGGACGCGGGTTCGATTCCCGCCGCCTCCACCAAATCGAGGTTCGGTCTAGACCACACTAGACCACTCAAAGCCCATGATTCCAATGGGCTTTTGTGTTTCTGCTCTCCCCTGGCCTTTGGTCTGCGGTGGTCTGGATTTGGCCTGATTGGGCCACAATTTCGTCACAACTGCGTCACAGCTTTTTCGGGGCCTTGGGTAGCCAGAGGTGGGCACCGATTTGGGTCTGGAAGAGCGAAGTCTGCTCCCGGAAGAAATGAGAAGCCCGGCAACGTCTGCAAACGTTCCGGGCGGTGTCCAGATGGCATAGCGGATTACCGTGGGCTCTGGAGGGCCTCGGCATGGCTAGTGTAGCCGCGCCGCGGTTCTCGCATCAAGTCCCGGAGTCGATCGAGGAGCGCGATGCGCTCATGCGGGCTTGGGCGGGACGATGCGGCCCCGAGGTCGACTATTGGCTCGCCGTGCAGCCGTTCGCGGCCGGGGGATTCGAAGCGGTCATCACACACCGTGAAGATGAATTGTCGGTAGCTACACTGCCGTGGGATATCGGGCCGTTTTCCGAAGTGCCCGCAATGAAGCGGCTGCGTAGTGCGCCAGACGGTGAGCGCGACGAGAATTCGCTGGAATCAAGTAGGCGGCGAACGAAACGGATGATTCGGTGGCAGTGCAAGAACATCGGCGCGGATCATCTAGTTACGTTTACCACGCGCGAATTGTCGAACACGCCGGGCAAGCTTTGGTCGATGTGGCAACGGTTGGTCAAAGCGTATCGCCAAGCAACCGGCGATGATCTGCCCTATGTCGCGGTGCCCGAACCTCATCCGAGCAACCCGGATCATTGGCACCTGCACGTGGCCACGCACGGCTTTTTCAAACTCAAGATCGCGCGGGCTCTCTGGTGGTCAATCTGTGGCGGTCGCGGCACGGGAAACGTGCAGGTCGAGTACATCAAGGTGAGGCAAGGCGGCTGGGTGGCGGCGAAGGTTGCCTCCTACATCTCGAAATACGTAACCAAGGCGCTAATTAGCTCAGAGCGGTTCAACAAGAAACGCTACTCGGTTGCGCGGTCAATTCTCGAGAAGCGCCACCATGTAAAGCTCGAAGCAAAGACTTTGGGTGAAGCTTTCAGCGAGGCGTGTAGGCGGTTCGGGATCAGGATTCCTGGATTCCTTCAGCTTAAGGGTTCTCTGTTCATCTTCCCTGGCGATGATGGTGTGTGGTTCCAGGTGCCGCCAAGCAACCAGGCAGGCGGGTTTGAAGTTTGGGACGATCCGCCGTTCTAACTCGAGTAGTGCGATTCCCCGGGGGCACGGGGGCGGGAGGCGCCCCGTAAAGACTGCTGCGCAAGGCAAGAAGGGGTCGCCTGTTGCGCGGTAGGTCGGTCGCTGCGGTGCGAGGCGACTCGCCTCCTACAAGCATTCTTTGCTTGAAAAATCTCAGTGGATGTGTGGGGCGAGGGCTGGGCGGCACGGGCGCGGAGCGCCCGCGCCGCCTTGGCCTTGCCCCTAAACTAGATCAATGAACACTTGATGAACATCGAAGGCGGACGAGCGGATGTTTGGCAGCCCTGCACTGGGGAAATCCGGGCTCGTTCGGTGATCAGGGTGGCTCCCCAACCCGGGCGAATCTGGGCACTCCTGGTTATTGAAATTGCCGCTTTGTTAGGGTGAATTTGAACGAGAGGTGGTTCGTGCAGTGGCGTTTGTTTTTTTTGTTATCTGGGAAAGCGACAAAGCGTAAGGGTGTATGTGGGAACAGCGAGATTACTGAAACCTTTGGCGTTGCTTCCATACATCACATAGACGAATCCTTCGTAGTATAGCCTCCGGTCAACGTTATTTGCGCTTCGGATGATCGTCTTCCGTTCCTTGTCTGTAACGGGAATTGGAACGCCACCGAAGCGAGCGCAGGTTTCGTCATCAATCGGGCCTCGGTCTGCGACGTTCTGAAATTCGTTGATTCTGTCAGCTTGTGCAACCCCAGGAAATAGCACTAGGGCGATGAGCAACAAGAGCAGGCCAGACATGGTCATGTCCTGGGTCACGGCGTACGTTACGGCTCAAGGCGGGGCTTCGCCGTATCGTCTCCTTCTGACGGGTCGGTGGGTGGTGTAGTAGAAGTTGAGGGCGGGTATACGATTGCTCTCGCCACTCTAGGCCAGTCTCGTTGACAGAATACGTACTTTATAACGCTATCGAGAAGGAGTAGAGCGCCAACTGCGTACGTCCACAGAGCAAAAGGTGGTCCGAGTTCGGTGGGCAGAAGACCAGCGGTAATGAGGATAATTAGGCCACCTGCAAGTGCGCACATCGCAGAGGTGACTATGGGGTATTCCAGGTCGCGAATTTGTCGCGCCTTGTTGCAATCGGGTTCACGGATGTAGATTCCACAAAGCGTTCCACTTACCGAAAAAAAGTGGAGTGCGTAGGCGATGGAGAAGGCAGCAAGTGCGAAGAGGAACGCGAACCGTTCGCGCTCGCATACGACGATGAAGAGGCCAACAGCAAGGAGTATGAAAAGCAACGGGAGGAGGACATACCTCCACAAGTACTCGTGAGACTTTGGCTGCGTTGCTCTCATCTCATCACTCCTTTATGCCAAGTCCCCGTTGGAGTAACACGGGAGCCTACGGATACATGCGGATGGTACGCTGCCGGTCGGAAGATGAAAACTTCTTTGAAATCTTTGAATGTCGGTCTATCATTTGGGGGCATCTGAACACCCCCTACCTCACGCATATTCTTTCCTGGGCCTATCATGCAAACACTCTCAGAAAAGCAGCTAGTCGACCTAATCGACAAAGCCATCAAGAATTTCATAGGTAACACCGATTCGCTTGCGAGTGCTATCGGCTATCTGATGATCGGGCGAAAATTCGGCTGGCGGGTGATGTTCTTTATGCACAGTCAGGGCACGGTCCGAAAATACGAAAAAATCTTGGGCATAAAATCGAACGAGATCATGCCCGAGGTGGGGCCATTGGCGAAAAAGGCAGTGGCTTGGGGCGCCTTACAGAAGGTCAGTAACTTCTGGAAAGGAGTGAAAGGCGAGATCGCAGGAATTAAATCAAAAGAAGTGCTTAAGTACTGATTCTCAAGTTGGGGCTGAGTAGGTGCTACTGGGTACTTGACATACTACTCTCTCGGTATTATTCTGCGCCCATGGTCAAATGGGTGCTCGTCCACAAAGTTGTCGAGCTCATCGGATATACGGATGATGCAATCCGCGCCAAGATGAAGCGTGGAGTCTGGATTTGTGGGATTCACTGGCGCAAAGCCCCTGATGGCCGCATTGTGTTCAACGTCGACGCGATCGAAAAATGGCTAGAGGGAAAGGCTTAAGAACTCGCAGTGGTTCGGGTATCGAGATCGACTTTATGTACCGGGGTCGCCGATGCCGCGAAACGTTGAAGCTGGAGCCGACTAAGCCTAATCTGCTGCATGCCGCCAGAAAGCGGGAGGCAATCCTCTACGAAATCGGTCAGGGCAAGTTTGACTACGCCAAGCATTTTCCCAGTAGTTCAAAGGCGCGTGCGCTGTCGGGTGGCTCGATGCAGACAATCGGACAGGCGCTCGACATATTCCTAATTGGTGCTAGAAGGCGTTGTGCGTATAGCACGCTGCGCGACTATGAGAGCGCGGTCAAGCATCATTTGAAACCGGCGTTCGGCGATCGTTTGCTGACCGAGTTAAGCGTGTCGGAGATTAAGGTGTGGATCGGCGGGCTTCCGATCTCGGCGAAGCGAATCAATAACGTTCTTGTGCCTCTGCGCGGCGTGCTGAGCGATGCGTTTTCAGACGAACTGATCGATCGCAATCCTGCGGCGCGGATCAAGAACCTTCCGCATCGGTTTGAGGAGCCGGATCCGCTGTCACCAGACGAGATTCGCAAGTTTCTTGATGCGTGCGAAGGGCAGATCCGAAACTTGTTCCAGTTCGCGATCTGGACCGGGCTTCGCACTTCTGAGTTGATCGCGCTGGAATGGGGCGACATCGACTGGAACCGTGGGGTTGCGCGTGTACGGCGTGCGAGCGTTCGAAAACAGATCAAGGTCCCTAAGACGCAAGCCGGCGAGCGCGACGTCAAGCTGCTGCCCGGTGCGATTGAGGCGTTGGAGGGTCAGAAGGCCCATAGCCTGCTCGCTGGCGGGCGGGTGTTTCTCAATCCGCGCACGGGAAAGTCTTGGGAAACCGATTCGCAGATCCGTAGATCAGGGTGGCAACCTGCAATCCGGCGATCGGGAATCAGGGACAGGAACCCCTATCAGACGCGCCATACGTTCGCTAGCTTGTGCTTGACCGTGGGTGAAGACATCGCCTGGGTCGCGCGCCAACTCGGCCATAAGAGCATCGCGATGACGTTGAAACGCTATGCGCGCTGGATCGATGGCGTTGCGAACTCAGGAGGCGAGAAATTCGCTCGGCTTTTGTCACAATCCGGTCACAGCGAGGCGGCAAGTGGTTGATCGGAAACAAAAGGCCCAAGGTTCGATTCCCGCCGCCTCCACCATCAACGGCCTCCCGCCGGCGGGAGTCGTCGTCTGCGCGTTCGAATCCCGCCGATCGCTCACTTTCTGCCCGAGCCCGGCGGTCCGCTGCCGTAGGTCATGACGTACACGAGCCCGCCCATCATCGCGATGTTCTTCAGAAAGTGGATCATCTGGTTGGCCGCCTGGTCCGCGGGCAGCGCCCAGAAATTGTGGAACATCAGCGCCGCGAGCCCCGAGAACGCGAACAGCGCCGCTGCGGCCCAGCGCGTGTTCCACCCGAGCACCAGCATGGCGCTGCCGCCCAGCTCCACGACGATCGCCGCAGCCGCGGCCGCGTGCGGCACGGGCATTCCCTTGCTCGCGATATAGGCCACCGTGCCCTGGAAACCGGTGAGCTTTTCGATTCCGGCGACGACGAAGACCAGCGCGATCATGATGCGGCCTGCAAGCGGCGCATAGCGGTTCATCGCGCCCATGGCGTTTCCTCCTTTGCGGAAATGTCGGTTCGCATGCTCCGTTCCAGAGCGCGAAGCGCCGCTTCGACGATGCTCGGCGCGTCGACCCGGAACAGCTTCCTGAGCGCGGCGCGCGTATCGCTGCGGCCGAAGCCGTCGGTGCCGAGCGTCACGTACCGCCCCGGCGCCCAGGCGCGGATCAGGTCGGCGACCGCGCGCACGTAGTCGCTCGCGGCGATCACGGGACCGCGCGCAGCGCCCAGGCAATGCTCGACCCAGCACGTTCGCCGTTCGCCCGCGTGTTCCTCGTTCCAGCGCTCGCACTCGAGCGCGTCGCGGCGCAGCTCGGTAAAGCTGGTCACGCTCCAGACTTCGGCAGCGACGCCGCGTTCTTGTTCGAGAGTGTTCGCGGCGGCGATCGCCTCGCGCAGGATCGTGCCCGCGCCCAGCAGCCGGACCCGCGGCGCGTCCGGCGCGGATGGCGAGGCGCGCAGCAGGTACATCCCGCGCCGGATGCCCTCCTCGGCCCCTTCGGGCATGCGCGGGTGCTCGTAATTCTCGTTCATGACCGTGACGTAGTAGAAGACGTCTTCCTGCTCCTGCAGCATGCGGCGCATGCCGTCGTGCACGATCACCGCCAGCTCGTAGCCGAAGCAGGGGTCGTAGGCGACACAGTTCGGAACCGTCGATGCCAGAAGATGGCTGGTGCCGTCCTGGTGCTGCAGGCCTTCTCCGGCGAGCGTCGTGCGGCCCGCAGTCGCGCCGAGCAGGAAGCCGCGGGATCGGGAATCGGCGGCGGCCCAGATGAGATCGCCCACGCGCTGGAAGCCGAACATCGAATAGAAAGCGTAGAACGGCAGCATCGGCGTGCCGTGCGCGCTGTAGCTCGTCGCCGCCGCAATCCAGGAGGACAAGGCGCCCGCCTCGTTGATGCCCTCCTCCAGGATCTGGCCGTCCTTCGCCTCCTTGTAGTAGAGCAGCTCTTCATGGTCCTCCGGCTCGTAGAGCTGGCCCACCGCCGAATAGATGCCGATCTGGCGAAACAGCGTCTGCATGCCGAAGGTGCGCGCTTCGTCGGCGACGATCGGAACGATGTGGCTGCCGAGGCCGGGTTCCCTGAGCAGGTGCGCGAGGAGCTGGACGAAGACCATGGTGGTGGATTGCTCGCGCCCGTGCGAGCCCTCGAGCGCGCGCGCGAAGGTCGCCAGCTCCGGGACCGGCACCGGCAGGCGGGGCGCAGCGCCCGCACGCGCAGGCAGATATCCGCCCAGCGCCCGGCGCCGCTCGTGCAGGTATTTCATTTCGGGCGCGTCATCGCGCGGCCTGAAGAAGCGCACCTGCTCGACGTCTCCGTCGGAAAGCGGCAGCGCGAACCGGTCGCGAAACGCGCGCAGCGCCTCGTCGTCGAGCTTCTTCTGCTGGTGCGTGCCCATCTTGCCCTGGCCCCAATGGCCCATGCCGTAGCCCTTCTTCGTCTTGGCGAGGATGACCGTGGGCTGGCCCTTGTGGTCCGCCGCCGCGCGGTACGCGGCGTAGATCTTCACCGGGTCGTGACCGCCTCGCCGCAGCCGGTCGATGTCGGCGTCGGACATGTGCTGGACGCATGCCTGCAGCTCGGGATACTTGTTGAAAAAGTGCTCGCGATTGAAGCGCCCGTCGGTCGCGGCGTAGGTCTGGAATTCGCCGTCCACCGTCTCGTGCAGCCGCTGCAGCAGCACGCCCTCGTCGTCGCGCGCGAACAGCGGATCCCAGTCCGAGCCCCACAGGAGCTTCACCACGTTCCATCCCGCGCCCGCGAAAAGCCCTTCGAGCTCCTGGATGATCGAGCCGTTGCCGCGCACCGGTCCGTCGAGACGCTGCAGATTGCAGTTGACCACGAAGATCAGGTTGTCCAGGCCTTCCCGGGCCGCGACCGAGAGCCCGGCGAGCGATTCGGGCTCGTCCATTTCGCCGTCGCCCACGAACGCCC
>Ga0082335_1005382_pt1 | contig 17787 bp, 15 predicted proteins | sample Subgrocontami58m_FD_72375 | JGI IMG/M metagenome (GOLD analysis project Ga0082335, IMG submission 72375) | Subsurface groundwater microbial communities from S. Glens Falls, New York, USA - GMW37 contaminated, 5.8 m (SPADES assembly) (version 2) ... | reverse complement strand
CGATCGGCAGGTCGGCGATCCGCCAGGCGGCGGCGAGCCCGCAGAGGAGCGCGTCGGCCGCGGGGCGGGAGCCCAGCCACTGCGCTGCGCGGTCGCGCTCGGCGAGCGCCGCTTCGAGGCAGTCGTCGGACAGCGCGAGCAGTCCGCGGACGGCGGCCAGGACCGCCGGGAAGTCGCCTTCCTGCGCGGCCGGCAGCGCTTCGAGCTGCGCGATGTCCTTGAAGGTCAGCGACGCTTTGCCGGCACGGAGGTGCCGCATGGCGGCGGCAAAGAGGAGCCGCCGGCGGGCGCGGCGCACCTCGGGCGCAAAGCCGTCGAGCCGCTCCGCGCGCTCGAGGTAGCCGAGCGCCTTCTTGAGGGCGTCGCGGTCCTCGGCCGACTCCATGAGGTGGACGAGCGGTCGCGCGTCGTCGGGGAGCGCGCGCGCCCAGGCTTCGGCGACATCGTCGGCGCGACGGCCGTAGCCGTCCGGCTCCCGGACCCACTCCAGCCAGGCGCGGAACGTCTCGGGCGCCGGGTCGGCGGCGCAGGCGCGCGCATAGAGCCGGTCCGGGTCGAGAAAGGAAGTGTCCGCCGGACCGTTCGGACGGCGCGCGACGGCGCGGACCGACTCGGGCTGTCCCTCGTAGTCACCTTGGAAGCCGTCGAAATTGCCGGCAAGGGCCTCCCGTGCCTCCCGCAGGTGGTCGGGAGGCACGCGCCGGAGCAGTTCGATCATGTGGAGGTCGAGGCCGGCGGCTTCGGGGCCCCGCTCGGCGAACCAGCGCTGGTGAAGCGCGTGCCGGCGGAATTCCTCCCAGTGCGCGCAGGCGCCGATCCGGTCCCCGGCGTTCTCCTGGGCGCGGGCGAACAGGCGCCAGAACGCCGCGTCCTTGAGGGAAGGGCCGCCGACGGCGGCGTGGACGGAGCCGTAGGGGATGTCGCGCATGGCGCAGCGGACGGCGACCTGCTGGCGCAGCGGATCGAGCACGTCGGGGCAGGCCTCGGCGCAGGCGCGCACGGCGCGCGCGACCGCCGCCAGGAGGAGCTTTCGTTTGTTGCCGCTCGCGAAGGCCTGGTCGGCGGCTCGGAGGGCCTCGCGCGCAGTCGCGACGCCGCCGCGAACGTGGGCGACCAGGGCGGTCGTGGCGGGAGCGGGCGTCTCGGGCCCGACGTCGCGGAGCAGGGCGCGCAGGGCGGGAAGCAGGCGGACGGCGGCGGCATCGGGCGGCAGGAGCTCGAGGTGGCGCGCGCAGGTCTCGTCGTCCCGCCGGTAGAACGCGGCGATCGCGCGCACGAGCGCCTTCCAGGGCGCCAGGGGGCTGCGGTGGGAGACTTCGGGCAGGGCGAGGGCGGCGTCGTCCACCGGTCCGGTCGTGACCGCGTCGAAGGCGACCGCGAGCCCAGCGGCGGCCCGGCGCAGCGGATGATCGTCCGGCAAGGCCTCGCAGCGGGCGAGCGCCGCGAGATCGACGATCTCGCAGGTGATGGTCCGCTCGATCGGGGCGCGCAGCTCGGGGGAGAGTCCGGGATCGGCGAGCGGACGCAGCAATTTCGCGAGGGCCAGCGGATCGGGATCCGCGGGCCGGCGCCCCGGGATGCGGGCGCCAGCCGCGACGCCCTTCGCAGCGCCAGCCGCAGCCGGCGCCGGAGCGTCGCGCCGAGGCACGTCGAGGTGGGCGGCGGTCGCCGGGAACCGCTCGCGCACGCTCGCGTCCAGCGCGCGGGCGTCCGCTGCGAGTCCCCGGGATCGCAGCTCGGCGATCCGGGCGACATAGGCATCGACCAGCAGGGCTTCGGAGGCCGGCGAACCATGCCGCTTGTGGGCCTCCTTGGCGCGCTCAACGGCCAGCCTGGTCTCGCCACGATGAAGCAGGCGGCGCACCTCGCCCCACTCGGGAAGCGACTCCGGGCCGACGGGCTGCGGTGCGGGGGCTTCGGCAGAGGAGGCAGCAGAGGAGCCCCCGGTCGTGGCGTCCGCAGGCGCGGTGGCGGGAGCCTGGCTTCGACGGCGGCGGCTTTGACGGGACATCGCGGGTCTTCGAAAAACGGGCGATGCGGATCCGAACGCGAGTTAACGGGAACACGTTGGACACGTCAACAGAAACCTGCCGGCAGCGCCGAATGCTGGTGGACGGCACCATCGAGCTCGCGCAGGTCCTCCCAGCGGCCGTGAATCAATCAGGACTTGGGTGATCCACCACGGCGGTGTCCATGGTCGCAGAGCCTCACCGACGGGAGGGGGATGGGTCGCTCGCTCGCACGCCGTGCGGGTTGATATTGTCTCGTGCGCCTGCAACCCTCGACTCGTTCGGCGACGAATCCTTGGTGGCGAGGAACCCATGAGAATGACCCCCGACGCGCTTCTCGCAAAGGCTATGCGGCTTTCGACTGCTCAGCGCGCGGAACTCGCGGCGGCACTCCTGGCAAGCCTGGATGGGGAGCCTGAGGACGATGTCGAAGCCGCATGGGCAAAGGAGATCGAGCAGCGAGCGACGCGTGTCCGCTCGGGACAGGCCAAAGGGCGGCCGTGGCCCGAAGTGCGCGCTCGGCTCGAGCGCCGCCGCAAATGAAGCGTCGGGTGATCGTCCTCGCTGATGCGGAAGACGAATTGGTGGAAGCGGAGGATTGGTACGAGGCCCAGCGCGACGGCTTGGCAGGCGGTTTCCCTACAGCATCGTGTTCATCGAACACGAAGAAGACCTTTGGGTACTCGCGTTCGCCCACCAACATCGGCGACCTGGCTATTGGCGAGACCGGCTACGCCCATGAGCCGCAACGTCGATGGCTGATCCCACCGAATGCTGCCGAAGCGTTCGCCCGTATCAAGGCCGAAACCGAGCGGCGGGGGAACCGCCTTCCGCCTCGTCGCGCAGCGCCACGCCGTGATAGCGCCACCCACCGTCTTCCCACGCAGCACATGCGCCGTCTCGCCCGAGTGCGCCGCCAACTCCGGCACCGCGATCCCGGCGCCCGCGAGGTCCGCGCCCGCCTCGCCCACGACCACGAACAGGTGCCCGTCAAGCCGGCTCCACGGCGCCCGCGGTTCGCCTTCCACCCCGAACGCCGCGCCGAACCCGTCGCGCGCGATCGCCGTGCCGGGCGCCGGAGCCATCTCCTCCGGCTTCACCACCGCGACCTTCACGGCGAGCGGCCGGCACGCCTCGCTCGCTTGCAGGTCTTCCGCGTCGGGGCGATCGGAGCGAAGCACATGACCGCGCGCACCGCGGATCACGCGCTTCGAGCGATAGCCCGCCTCCCCCGTCTCCGCCGCATCGGGCCCCGCGCCGGTGACCTCCACCAGCGCGACGCGCCCCTCGACCGCGCCCAGGCCTGCCGCGCGCGCCCAGCGCATCACCACCCAGTCGCCGTCCCGGATCGGCTCCTTGCCGCCGTCCATCGACGAACCCTCCGCGCGAATCGCGAAGACGTCCTCGCCCCACGCCCCGCCGCCGGGAAGGCGCACCGGCTCGGCTTCCGGGACCTGCGTGGGCGGGTCGCCGGCGACCGAGGCGCGCGCCGCGGCACGCAGCGTGGGAAAGGCGGTGACGAATCCGCGCCGCATCGGAGCGATCGCGGCGCCGCCTACGGGCTCGATGCGCCAGACACCCTCCCCCGCGCCCTCGCGCACGAAGCGCACGCGCGTCAGTCCCGGGGCGGCCGGCGGCGGCTCCGAACCAGCGCCGCAGGAGGTCGGGCAGCTCGTTCCGCTGCGCGCCGATCGGGCGGGCGACGTTGCAGGCGACGCGCGCGAAGCGGAACCGCCAGCGCGCGCCATCGGGCAGGAGCATGTCGGTCTCGCCTTGGGGAAGCCCTCGCCGCTCCTCCCCGCCCGGCAGGAACAGGATCGGGTCACGCCGGTTCCAGGAGACCTTCGCCTCGAAGGAGCCCTGGGTGCCGGCCGCCCCCCGCCGCCGGTAACGGGCGAGCTTGTAGTCCACCAGCTCGCGGGTCATCGCAACGAGGGCTTCGCGCGCGTCCGGGTCGCCGGCGGGGTGCGGAATGCGGGAGACGAAGCGATCGCCCTCGACGGCGAAGAAGACTTCGCCGCCCTGGCGGCGGTCTTTCCCGGTCCAGTGATCCACCGGGTTCTTGCGCCAGTACCGGAGCCAGCTCAGTTCCGCGGGTCGGTGGGGATCGGGCAGTTCCCGCACGCCGACGAGGTCTGCGAACAGCTCGGGCGAGCGCGCGAGCAGGGCGTGCGAACGGCGGGCGAGGTCGGCGAGGGGCAAGCCGGAGAACAGGGCGTCGGCTTCCAGCAGCACTTCGAGGACGACCATCTTGAAGCACTTGGATGCCGGTGGTCTCGAGTTCGAGCAGCCACGAGTCCGCGGCGGCGCGCGCGCGCTGCTCGGGGTCGAAGCGGCGGTCGCGCCCGGGGACGAGGTCGTAATCGACGGTGTCTTTCAAGCCGGCGTAGGTGAACGGGACCAGCAGATCGCGGGCGATGCCTTCGCCGAGATCGGCGCGAAGGGCGAGGTGGTCGTCGAAGAGGCCGAGGACGTCGGCCTCGTCCGTGCGGTCCGGGGTGGCGGTGAGGCCGAGAAGGAAGGCGGGCGCGAAGTGCGCGAGGATGCGGCGGTGGCTGGGTGCGGCGGCGTGGTGGACTTCGTCGACGACGATGTAGTGGAAGGCGTCGGGGGCGAAGGATGCGAGGTGCTCGGGCATGGCGAGCTTGGCGACGGAGGCGAGGACGATGTACAAGCGGTCCTTCACCGCTCGTCCCGCAACTCCCGCTCGATCTGCGCGACCGTCGGCAGGCTGGCTTTCAGCTCTCTGGGCAGCGACTTGACGATACGCGTCCGCCATTGCGCCACGCCGATCGGTTTCCGCAAGTCGCGCAGCGCGTACTCCACCACGATCCGGTTCCTCGAGTGGCAGAGCAAAAGCCCGATCGTGGGCTTGTCGTCGGCGTGTCGCAGGAGATCGTCGGCCGCCGAAAGATACAGGTTCATCTTGCCGACGAAGGACGGATCGAACGGCACCGCCTTCAGCTCGATCACGACGTACCGACGCAACCGCAAGTGGTAGAACAGCAGGTCGAGAACGAACTCCTGGTCGCCCACCTCCAGCATCACCTGCCGCCCGACGAAGGCGAACCCGGCCCCGAGCTCGAGCAGAAAGCGCTGGACGTGGTCGATCAACGCCTGCTCGACCTCGCGCTCGCGGCGCGGATCGGCGGTGCCGAGGAAGTCGAAGAGGTACGGGTCCTTGAATACCTGCGCGGCCAGGTCCGAGTCTTCGGGGGGCAGCGAGGCGGCGAAATTGGTGATGGCCTTGCCCTGGCGATCGTGCACCCGGCGCTCGATCTGCAGGCAGAGAATGGCTTGCGACCAGCCGTGACGCACGGTCTGCTCCGCATACCAGAGCCGGTCCGGCGTCGTCTCGAGCTTCTCCAGGAGGGCGAGGTTTTGCTACCACGGGATTTGTGCAAGAGGCCCTTGCACAATTGCCCGCTTTGGCCACGCCGCCGCGAACGCTCGCATGTACTTGAGATTCCGCGGCGAAAAGCCCCGCATGTCGGGGAAAGCCGCGCGCAGGTCGAGCGACAGCCGGTCGATCACCCGGGCTCCCCAACCGTGACGGTGCTGCCAGTGGATGATCAGCCGCCCGAGGTCCCAGTAGAAGAGAACGAGCGCGGCGTTCGCCGCCAGGACGACCCGCACCCGCTCCTTGCGGATCCGGCTCTTGATGTCGCGCAGGGCGATCGCGTACTCCCGGGGCAACTCGCTGCGCCGGGGAGCGCCGGGGAACCGCGCGCCCTCGGATCCACCGCCCGGCGATGTGCGCGCCGGAGCGCCGTCCCTCCGCTTCCGTTTGCCCGCCAAGGCACCGCCCCTTCCGACGCGCGCGCCGCGCCAACCGGTTCGCACCCGACGACTCCCGGTGAGTCGTCGGTTCCGAGCATACGGAGGTCGAATGCCCGCCTTCAAGCAATTCGCCATCCCGTGGATCACCCGGTACTCCCGGCCGGCGCGGCGCCCGAGGCCCGCCGATCCCGCTCAGAGCGAATTTCGCCTCAAATCGGCTCCTCGACCGCCACCACTGCTTCCTCCGCAAGACGCCGCGCGTCCGGCCCCAGGAACCACGCCTCCTCGCGCCGCACCGGGTCGCTGACCAGACCCACCTGGTACTCCTGTCCGAAAAAGCTGCGCTGCGTCCGCCGGTCCGTGCCGCTGAAAGCGGGCGAGAATCCGCACCTGGGGACCCGCGCCGAGCGCGCGCAAGATTCCCAGCGCCTCCGCGAGCGGCAGCCCGCGCAGGACCTCGCTCACCCGCCCGGGCCGCGCTTCGGGCGGCAGTTCCAGCCAGCGCCCGCCGGCGCTCCGCGCGCCGGGTCGGCGACCGGCGGCCGAACGCCTCATGGATGCCTCCACACCGCCTTCGCGGAATCGGCGTCTTGCAGCAGATCGTCCCGCGACGTCGTGGGAAAGACCTCGGGACGGTCGCCGCACAGCTTCATGTACCAGGTATTGGCAACGACATTCGCCGGCGACGCCGTGTTGACCAGCTCGGGATCGAACGAGACGATGCGGGCGATCCGAATGGCCAGCAGGTCGAGGCCCTCGGTCGGCAGCCACTTCCGGCCCAGGCAGATCACTCCAGCAGGGTAGACGTTGGGATGGAAGATCGGCGTACGCACCTCGGCGACCGGCGAATCGAAGGGATAGCGGGCCGGCAGGCGGATCCCCCGCGCTCGACCCCACCGTCAGCCGCCCCCCGGACCGGACGCACATGGCCCGCAACCGGCGCAGGTCCTCCCGGCGCCGTTCCAGCCCGGCGTTCACGGCCGCACCCCGGCGACCAGCACCGGTTGGATCTCCAGTTCGTCCCGGTCGGACTCCAGGCTCGGGTCGAGGTTGCACTCCGGGTGAATCAGCTTCCCCTTGCTCACGTTCACCAACGAGTACTCCGCATCCCCCGGCAACGACCAGTGGGCCACCGCCCCCTCGATCAGGTCAACTCCGGCAGGTCAAAGCCGAGGATGTCCCAGAAGTCCCCGGCGTACCCGATCGCGCGCACCGAGGGATCGAGATCGCGCATCCGCTCGGCGGCGCAGACCGCCTTCGGCCGGCCGACGTCCGAGTCGAGCCGCGCCAGCACCCGGCCCAGGACACGCTCGGCGGTCTCCCGTTCGGCGGCCCCGCGGGAACGGGCGCGGGTGGTCCGTCGGGCTGCGGCCAGGCGCCGCAGCTCCGCGACCGGCCGACCGACCCGGCGACCGAGTCGCCTCAGCAGCGCGGCGTCCGCCTCCAGGTCGTCGCCGAGCAGGCGCACCCAGGGCCGCCCGCCAGCGCTCGGCGGAGCCTTCCCCCTCGGCGAGCACCCGCTCGTGGACCAGCGCGCCGAGGGTGGGCGCGTCTTCGGCCGGCCCGGACAGACCGAGCGCCTGCCGCAGGATCCAGAAATGACGGTAGAGCACGTCGCAGGCGCGACGGTCCGTCTCGGGGAGCGCCCAGAACCGCGCCTGGCGGTCGCGCGCCAGCTCCAGGCCGTCGCGGTCGGCGATCCGCGACAGGTCGAGGTCGCGCAGCCGACGGGGCGCGTCCGCGCCGCGCGGAGTGCGGCCGCGGTAGGCGGAGATCTCCAGCAATTCCTCGAGGGCGTCGAGCACGCGCCGGCGCACCTCTTCGCGGCCGACGTGCAGCGCGCGCGCCGCCGCGCCCAGGTCGTGGGTCAGGCACTAGGCGCGGTACGCCTTGCGCGCCCGCGGGTCGCGGATCCGGTCTGGATCGGCCATCGTCGTCGTCCCTTCGAGCACCTGCTCGACCGCCTCGGCCAGCGTCGCGCCAGGCCCCCGGGCCCAGAGGTCGCGGAATTCGCGCGCGGCCCGGCTGCAGACCTGGCGCACGCTTTCCGGCGTCTTGCCCCAGACCTCGGCGACCACGCCCGCAGGCATTTCGAGCAGGAAGCACCAGACCAGCGCGCCCCGCCGGTCGGCTGAGCGGATCGCGCGCAAGCACGCCCGGTACTCGCGCACCACCTCGTCCAGCAGCGCGTGCTCGAGCGGCGTGCGCCCGCGGCGGTCGGTTCCGCCGCCCCCGTCTTCCGATAACTCCACGCGCCGCGGCCCGAACCGCTTCACCTGGCGCAGCGCGTCGAGCACCCGATTGGCGGCGATCTGCGCCAGGGGACGGCCGCTGTGCCGAACCAGACCGCGAGGATCGAACCCCTACCGCCGCCCCCACTCTCCCGGCTCCGGCCCCATCTCGAACTCCAGCGATCCCCCCGCCGACAGGTCCGCGTGGCGCAGTTCCGGAACCGCGAGCGGCTTTCCGTTCAGCCGCACCGACTGCACATAGAGGTTTCTCGCGGTCACCGCCGGAGCCGCCACCGTGAACTCACCCCCGCGTACCGCGATCCGCGCGCGCGGAAACAGCGGCGCGCCGATTACGTACCGGTCGCTGCCCGGGATCGGGTAGAGGCCGAGCGCGCTGAACACGTACCACGCGGACAGCGTGCCCCCATCGTCGTTCCCCGCCAGCCCGTCGGGCGCCGCGCGATACCACGTCCTCTCGATCCAGCGCACCCAGCGCTGCGTGAGGTCCGGCCGACCCGCTTGCGCGAACAAGTACGCGGCGTGGATGTCGGGCTCGTTCCCGTGCCAATAGTACGGGCGCGGCAGCCCGCGCCGGAGCGTGTCCCGGCGCGGAGTCGCCGCCGCGTCGGCTTCGGCCTTCTCGAAGAAGGTCGAGAGCTTCGCGATCAGCGCCTCACGACCACCGAGCAACTCCGCCAGCCCGTCGAGATCGTGCGCACCCGCACCCCATAGGCTGTGCCAGGCGTTCGCTTCCACATAGTCGCGACCCCATTCGAGCGGGTCGAGCTTCCCCGGGCCCAGGGCGCCGCCCGAATCCCGTCCGCGGAGAAAGCCGGTCTCCGGGTCGTAGAGTTTGCGCCAGCCGCGAGAGCGCGCGAGCAGGCGCCGGGCATCGTTGGCTTTTCCCAGCGCCGCAGCGAGTTGCGCCAGCGCAAAGTCGTCCTGCGCGTACTCCAACGTGAGCGAGACCGAGCCCTCGCGCGTCGACGGCACGTATCCCAGCGCGTCGTACTCCTCCACCCGGTCCCGCCCGCCGCGACCGCCGGGCGGCGCAGCCGGATCGAGCGCCGCGGCCCGCAGTATCGCGTACGCGCCCGCCGCATCGAAGTCGTCGACGCCCTTCACGTAGGCGTCCGCGACCACGATCTCCGCGCTCGCCCCGATCATGCACCCGGAATCCCGGGTCGCGATCGGCCACTGGGGAAAGAAGCCCCCCTCCCGCGCCATGGCGTGCAGGGAACGAACGGAATCGCGGGCGCTCGCCGGAGCGATCCACGGGTACAGCGGGTGAAGTGTTCGATAGGTGTCCCAGAGCGAGAAGTCGGTCAGATACCGGAAGCCTTCGGCCACGTGCACCTGCCCATCGGCTCCGCGGTATCTTCCATCGACGTCGCTCGCGATCGTCGGCATCAGGAAGCCGCGGTAGAGCGCGGAATAGAATGTCGTCCGCTCCGCGTCGCTCCCGCCCGCAATCCGCACCGCGCCGAGGAGGTCGTTCCAGCGCTCTTCGGTGCGCCGCCGCACCCCGTCGAAATCCCAGTCGGGAAGCTCGGCGGCCAGGTTGCAGGCGGCGCCTTCGCCGTCGACGAACGAGACCGCGACCGCGAACTCCAGCGGCTTGCCTTCGCTCAGGTCTAACGTGAGCGCGCAGCCGACCTGGCGGCCTGCGGCCCGCGCCGCGCCCGACGGGGGCGCCTCCGCGCTCCACACCGCGTGCGTGGTCCACGCCTGCCGCGTCCGCGCCGCGAAGTGCACGTCGTAGCCGCCGAAGCCCTTGGACAGGCCCCCGAGGCTTCGGAACCGCCCTCGGATCATCCGCTCCGCTGGGTCGAGTTCCAGTTCGGCGTCCCGGATCTCGCCGCCCTCGAGGTGATGGTCGAGGTCGACATACAGTCGCCCTGCCTGGGCGCCCGAAGCGAACGTGGTCCGATGGTGCGCGCCGTGCTCCGTGGCCGCAATCTCGGCGCGGATGTCGCCGCGCTCGAGCGTGACGGCGTAATAGCCGGGAGTCGCGGCCTCGGTCTGCTTGCGGAACTTCGACCCGTTGCGGACGGCGGGACCCGGTGCGGTCTTGGTGTCGGCGCTGGGCATCACCGCGAGCACGCCGTAGTCGGGCGCCCCGGTCCCGTGGAGGTGCAGGTGCGAGAACCCGAGGATGGTGTCGTCCCCGTGCCAGTAGCCGGAGAAGTGGAGAAAGCGCAGCGTGCCGAGCTTGCCCGAGGTGTCGGGGCCGACTTTGGCGAGCCCGTGGGGCGCCGCGGCGCCGGGGAACGCGCTCCCCGCGGCATAGCCGAAGCCGCCGCTGCCCACGAAGGGATCGACGCACGCAACCGGGCGCGGGGGTTCCGCGGGTTCGGTCGCAGGCTCCTGGCCGGAAATCGCCCCGATCGCCAGGAGCGCGACCATCGCACCGGCCACGGCGGTCCGGCGCCGGAGCCATCGCCGCGCGGCCTCCGCGAGGATCGCCATCAGGATCGCCGCCCAACGCCGGCGCACCGCAAGTTCGGGCATGTCTCTCTCCCGCATCGGATCGCGCGGCGGCGTCCATCGGACGGCCCGGCATCCGCCCCGGCGCCGTCGGACCGCGGCTCCTGCCGTCATCCCACTGGACGCGTGCCCTCACCAAACGACACATGCCGTCCGGCGCGCCTTCCCGGCGTCCCTGCACGGGTCGAGGAGTTCTCCCGCTCCGATTCGGCATGAACCCGTCCCAGCCGGCGCCGTGACCGCTCTGCCCGGTTCCCACGCGACCGAGCCGCACGGGGAGGCTACGCTATCGCATGCGAGAGCGGGATGCAACCTCCATGCTTCGGGGGTTTCGGGAGAAGTTCGGGTTCGCCCTGCGCGAAGCCGCGGCGAAGCTGGAACTCTCGTGCGAGGTCCCGGTCGGCCGGGAGGCGGGGCCGGAGAAAGCCGTGCAGCGCCTTGGAACCGTCGATCACGTGCAGGATGCTGCCATCCGTGGGCAAGTCGCGCTCGATCAGGCCATTCATCAGGTCGCGGCACAGCACGGCGTTCTCCTTCCTTTCGTCCCGCTGCGCGGCGAGCTGGGCGAAGTCGGGCGTTCTGCAGTCGTTCACGGTCGCGCTCCCGTGCCGGGATCCGCTGTATCCTCCAGCAGTGCATGAACCATATCGGAAGCCGGAAGCCGCGGCTCCGCGGCAAGCGCTTGCCCCTTTGCTCCGCTCCTGCTACAATCACGGCTCCGCAACGCCCAAGGTTCTTTCTCGAGGCAGGCCAGAAACCCGGACGGCCCGGTCCCTTGCGCCGGAGGCCTCGTTGGACGCCCGGACCCCGCCCCCGCATCCCGCGCCCCCGCCTGCCGGCCGCCTCGCGCCCGCCGATCCGCTCGCCCTCGCCGTCGCGTTGCTCGTCGCGGTCGTGGTGGGCCTCCCGCACATTCTCTTCCGCCTCGACCCGCGGCACCCCGGCGGCGATCTCCTTTTCCTCGGCGCCCCGGACGAGGAGATGTACGCCGCGCGCGTGAAGGAGGTCATGGAGGGGCGACCCCACCTGGGGCAGACCTACTTCCACGAGGGCAAGGACCTCCACCCCATCCTGCCGGACCTCAACGAGCGGGTGCTCGGGACCCTGGCCCGGGCGACGGGGATGAGCGTCCCCGGGCTATTCACGGCGCTTGATTTCCTCCTGCCGGCCGCGGGGGCGTGGCTGCTCTTCCGCGCCGGATTCGCGCTGTCGTCGGACCGCGGCTTCGGCGCCCTGCTTGCCTGCGGGGTCTGCCTGTCCAGCTTCCCCTGGCCGCAGGCGCTGCTGATCGGGCTCTACGGCTGGGACGCCGATCCGTGGAAATTTCTGCTCTACTATCGTTCCCCCCACAACCAGCTCTCGCTGCTCCTGCTCGCGCCGATCCTCGGGCTCGCGTTCCGCCACCTGGGCCAGGGGGGGCCGGCACCCCGCCCGCTGGCGGCGCTCGGGCTCTTGCTCGGGCTCCTGACGAGCGTCTACTGGTACATGGCGATGTTCGCCGCGGTCGCAGTCGCGGCGGCGGGGCTGGCGAACGCGCCGGGCCGCTGGGGCTCGGCCGCGCGCGAGGCGCTGTGGATCGCCGCGGGGGGCGCGCTGCCTGCGGCCGCCTTCGGCTGGCACGCCTACGGAGCCTGGACGAGCGGGGGGTTGGCCATGCTGGCCGAACGGGGCTATCCCCCCGAAGGATCGCCATGGAACGTGCCCGAGAGCATCGTGCTCCTGACGGCCGTCCACGCGCTCCTGCGGCGGGACGCGGTACCCTGCCGGAGGTTTCTCCTTGCGCTCGGCATCGGCGCGCTGGTCCTGGCCAACAAGGGCGTTCTCCTCCCCCTGGCGGATTTCCAGGACCGGTTGCATGCGGTGTTCTGGCTCGGGTTCGTGGGCACTCTGCTGGCAGTGGGGCTCGTCCACGCGCTCGCGCGCCGGCTCGGGCTCGGCCCTCGCGCCTGGGCCGCGCTCGCCGCCGGGGGCTGCCTCCTGCTGGCCGCCAACGGCGCATTCGAGCAAACCTGGCGCTGCCGCCAGGCCGCCGCGCGGTATCTCCGGCTCGCCGAGTATCGCGACGCGCTGCGCTGGCTGGACGAGAACTCGCCCGAGGCGTCGGTGGTGCTCGCTTCGGAGGCCGTGGCCGAGGTGGTCCCGATCCTGACCCGCCACGACATCTACGGCGGATGCCGCTACCAAGCGTTCTACGCCACCGATTCCGCGGAGTTGGAGCGCCGCTTTTTCGAGTACCATGCGCTGTGGGGCGTCGGGGCGGAGGAGATGGACCGGCGGCTGGCGCAGTCGGGGCACGCACTGCTGCAGCCGCTGTCGGGGAGCCGGCCGTACCTGCTCCGGGCCGCGGGGAAGCTGGACGCTTACCGCCTCGACGTCTCGCGGCGCTACCGGGAGTTCCTCGCGCTGACGACTTCCCCTCCCGCGCCCTCGTTCCGGCTGGACTACGTCCTGGTCGGCCCGCTGGAACGCGAGGAGTTCCCCGAGTGGTCCCGGGCGATGGGCGGGCGCGAGCGCGCGGCCGCGATCGGTCCCGTCGAGATCCTGCGCTGGAGGTGACATGGCGAACGTCGAATCGTCGTCGTCGCCGCCGTCCGGGCCGCGACCCCGGCCGCGGCTCCTCTCGCTGGTGCTTCCGCTTTACGACGAGGAGGAGGTCTTCCCCGAGCTGAAGCGGCGCGTCGAGGAGATGCTGGCGCGGATCGACGTGCCGGCCGAGGTCGTGCTGGTGGACGACGGCAGCCGCGACCGCACGCGACTGCGGATCGAGGAATGGGCGGCCGCCGACGCGCGGGTGAAGGGGATCTGCCTGGCCCGCAACTTCGGCCATCAGGCGGCGCTGACCGCGGGGATGGACCATGCCGAGGGGGAGGCGGTGGTGATCCTCGACGCCGACCTCCAGGATCCACCAGAGGTGATCCCCGACATGATCGAGAAGTACGCGCAGGGATACGACGTGGTCTACGGGCGCCGGACGGGGCGCGAGGGCGAATCCTGGTTCAAGCGGTGGAGCGCCCACGTCTTCTACCGCGCCATGCGGCTCCTGGTGCACCGGGAGCTGCCGGCGGACGTGGGGGACTTCCGGCTGATGAGCCGGGCCGTGGTGGACGAGCTGAAGGCCATGCGCGAGCAGCACCGCTTCCTGCGCGGGATGGTGACGTGGCTGGGTTTCGCGCAGACGGAGGTGCCCTACACGCGACCGAAGCGACCCGCCGGGGAGACCAAGTACACGCTGCGGAAGATGCTGGCGCTGGCCTGGAACGCGTCGGTCTCGTTCTCACCGCTGCCCCTGCGGATCAGCCTCCTCTCGGGGGCGGCGATCGCGGGCTTCGGCGTGTGCTATACGATCTATGCCCTGGTCCACGCCCTGGTCCTGCGCGACACCGTGCCGGGCTGGACCACGCTGGTCGTCCTGCTCTGCCTGATCGGGGGCTGGATCCTGATCTCCATCGGGATCCTGGGCGAGTACGTCGCCCGGATCTTCGAGGAGGTGAAGGGACGCCCGCTCTACGTGGTGCGGAAGAAGCTGAATGGGGGGCCGAAATGACCGAAGCGGAGGCCCGTTCCCGGGAGGCCGCCTTCCACGACCGATGGTCGGGCGCGGTCGACCCCGCGGGCCTCCCCGTGCGCGCGGCCTTCGAGGCGCCGACCGCGCTGGAGAACCGGTTCATCCTGGGGCGCATGGGCGACCCGGCGGGGAAGCGGCTGCTCGATGTGGGGTGCGGCCTGGGCGAGTCCTCGGTCTACTTCGCTCTGCGCGGGGCGGAGGTGACCGCGACGGACCTGTCGCCGGGGATGGTCGACTTCGCGACGCGGTTGGCCCGCGTGCACGGCGTGCGGCTGGAGACCGTGGTCACTCCCGCCGAGGAGCTGGCGGTCCCATCCGGGCGCTTCGACCTCGCGTACGTGGCCAACACGCTACACCACGTCATCGACAAGGAGCGCCTGCTCGCACAGGTCTGCCGGGCGCTGAAGCCGGGGGGCCGCGCCTTCTTCTGGGATCCTCTGGCCTACAACCCGGTGATCAACGCGTACCGTCGCATGGCGACCGAGGTCCGCACGCCGGACGAGGCGCCGCTGACGTTCCGTGACCTGGGGGCGGTGCGAAGGCACTTCGCGCACGTCGGCCACCGCGAGTTCTGGATCCTGTCGCTGGCGCTCTTCCTCAAGTATTACCTGGTGGACCGCGTCCATCCGAACGAGGACCGCTACTGGAAAAGGATCTACCGCGAGACGCCGGGCCGGCTCTGGTGGTGGCGGCCGCTGGCGCTGGCGGACCGCCTGCTGACGCGCATCCCGGGCGTCCGGCGCCTGGCCTGGAACACGGTCGTCTGGGGGGAACGGCCGCGCTAGACCGGTGGATCAACCGAGTCGCGTCCCGCAGGGCACTCGAAGTCGACCGCGTGCGAACCGTGCGCCTTGGGGGACGACGCGGGCAGCGGCTTGGGTCATCGATGCCATTTCCATGCGGTGTCGACGATCGTGGGTAGGTCGCTCCACCGCGGATTCCAGCCCCACCGGGAACGGATGCGATCCGTCCGGCCCACCAGGATGGGCGGATCGCCCGGACGGCGCGGCCCCACGACGAACGGGATCTCGCGTCCCACCACATCGCGCGCGGCCCGGATCACCTCGAGCACCGAGTAGCCCTTCCCCGTGCCGACATTCAGCGTCTCTCCCGTGCCGGGCGACACCTTGTCCAGCGCAAGCAGGTGCGCCGCGGCGAGGTCGGCGACGTGCACGTAGTCGCGGACGCAGGTCCCGTCGGGCGTGGGATAGTCGGACCCGCAGACCGTGACCGGTTCGCCCGCCCCCGAGGCGGCGCGAAGGACGCGCGGAATCAGGTGCGTCTCCGGATCGTGCTTCTCTCCCGCGCGGCCTTGGGGGTCGGCCCCCGCGGCATTGAAATACCGCAGCGCCGCGTACCCCAATCCGTGCGCGCGGCGATACTCCTCCAGCATGCGCTCGACCACGGCCTTGGTGAAGCCGTACGGATTCGCCGGCGCGAGCGGGTGCGTCTCCGGGATCGGCACCTCCGTGGGCACGCCGTACACCGCGCAGCTCGAGGAGAACACGATCCGGCGGGTGGCGGAGAGCCGAACGGCTTCCAGCAGGTTCAACGTCGCGACGATGTTGGATTGGAAGTACAGTTCGGGACGGCGCATCGACTCTTCGACCAGGGCCTTGGCGGCGAAGTGGACGACGGCGTCGAAGCCGCCTTCGCGGAGGACGTCGCGCACCGCCCCGGCGTCGAGCAGGTCGATCCGGAAGAAGCGCGTCTCCGGCGGCGCCGCGTCCCGATGGCCGGTCGAGAGGTCGTCCAAGACGGCAACCCGGTGGCCGGCCCCGAGAAGAGCGAGCACGGTATGACTGCCGACGTAACCTGCGCCGCCGCTGACGAGGACGTTCATGGCGCCCATCGTAGTGGCGTCGGGGGATTCGTGTCCAGAGGTTCGGAGGTTCGCGTCGCCGGTCACCCAGCTCGCTCTGGCCCTCGATCTTGGCGAAGGGGAGGCGGGTCAGCGCGACAAATACCGAAACCAGTCCTTCGTTGCCTGCTCGATCGTTTCCGGCGTCCACGCCGGCGCGTCGCGCCACTGGTCGATGCGGCCGAGCGTCCCACCGCGCACTGCGCTCGCCCCGCGCGGGCCGCCCTACTCTGCTATCGCCGAGGATCTTCGCTCCGCGCGAAGATTCTCGGCTCGGCTGCGGCTCCGCCGCGCTGGGAGGTTCTCCGGAGATTCACGGATTCACGCGGTGTCTCTTCCCCTCTGGGAAGGAGTCATGTACGATGGGCGAGATGGGACGCAGGCGGCGGTCCGTGCGGCCTGATGGCTGCTGCCCGCCGGCTCGAGGTTCAGCCGGAAGGAGATGTGGATTGACCCAGCATCTCGAGACTGCCTCCGGCGTGGTCATCGTGCTCCAGCCCGAGGGCGTCGAGATCCCGGCGGGGATCCGGACGCTCGCGGAGTTCCGCGCGTGGGCCTGCTCCGATCCGTTCCCCGAGCGCGGCCGGATCGACTGGGTGCGGGGCCGCATGGAGGTGGACCTGGCGCCCGAAGACATCAATACCCACGGCAGCCCCAAGTCGGCGATGGCGGTGCGTCTGGGCGTGCTCGTTCAGGAGAGCAGGCGCGGGATGGTGTTCATCGATCGCACGCGACTGTCCTGTGCCGGGGCGGATCTGTCCGCGGAACCCGACGTGCTGGTGCTCCTCGTGGAGACGCTACGCTCGGGGAGGGCGCGCCTGATTCCCCGGGCATCAGGCGAGCCCGGGCGGTACCTCGAGATCGAGGGCACGGCAGACCTAGTGGTGGAGTGCGTAAGCGACTCCTCGACGGGCAAGGACAAGCGGCAGTTGCGGGAGGCCTATCAGGCTGCGGGCGTGACCGAGTATTGGCTGGTCGACGCCCGGCGCTCCCCGGTCCAGTTCGACCTCCTGCATCTGCAGGAAGGACGGTACGTGTCCTCTCCGGTCGATGCCGAGGGCTACCGGCACTCGCCTTTCCTGCGACTGGAGGTCCGTCTCGCGCGCGACGAGGAGGCTGCGGGGTTGGTCTTCTTCAGGCTGGACGTGCGGACGGACTCTCCAAGACCATGAGCGGGGTGCCAATTCCCCGGGTACACGCCGCGGAAGGTGTGGCCGGGTCCCGGGAAGTGACGGTTTGCGGAGTCCGGACATGTCGGCGGCAATTTCGGAAGGCGGCCGTGCCCGCCGGCGATCTCCTGGCCCACGACCCTACGCGACATGACCGAACTTCGCGACCAACTTCGCGACCATCATGGGACGCACGTGCCGGACGTCGGCGGATACAAGCTCGCCCGCCCTCTCCCCCGCCCGCTGCGGAGGGAGGCCTTGCGTCTGGACCTGCTCCGCTGCATCGGTACCGTGTGGTACCTCCGGTGCGACGAGGGGTGGAAGCTCCCCGCGGACCCGCCCTTGCCGCTCTGGCGCCGGATCTGGGAGATGCTGCGCTTCCGCCGGCCGTTCGATGACGCCGAGAGCCATGAGTACTGGGCGCGTCGCGGCGGCCCGCCCTACCGCGCCGAATCGTACGCGCCGGAATGGCTCGAGGGCGCGCGCGCGAAGCTCAACGCGATTGCGAGCTTCCTCGGGCCCCAGGATACCCTGGTCGAAGTCGGATGCGGACCGGGTCGAAACCTCGAGCTTGCGAGCGAGAGCGGCCGGGGGGGCCTCGGGGGGGGCGTTCACCCGCCGCCGGTGCAGGGGGGCCGGGCGGGGGGGCTCGCCGCGGGCCCGGCCGGCGCCCGCGCGGCGGCGT
>Ga0082335_1005381_pt1 | contig 17792 bp, 12 predicted proteins | sample Subgrocontami58m_FD_72375 | JGI IMG/M metagenome (GOLD analysis project Ga0082335, IMG submission 72375) | Subsurface groundwater microbial communities from S. Glens Falls, New York, USA - GMW37 contaminated, 5.8 m (SPADES assembly) (version 2) ... | reverse complement strand
TGCGCGGCATGTCGTGGGAGGGCGCCGATCTCGCCGGGGCGTTTCTTCCCTCTGCGGATCTGGTCCGGGCCCGGCTCCGCAAAGCCGACCTCACGGGAGCGAGATTGTCGCGTGCGAGGCTCATCGGCGCGAGGTTGGACGGCGCGGTGCTCCACGGAGCGGACCTGAGCGGCGCCGATCTCTCCCTCGCCCGCTTGCGGGACGTTCACGCGCACGGGGCGTTGCTGTCCGGCTGCGCGCTCGAAGGCGTCGACCTGACGGGTGCGCGATTGTGCCGCGCGGATCTATCGGCGTCGGACTTGCGCGGCGCCCACGCGCCGGGGGCGGACCTCACGGGGGCCCGGTTGGTCCAGTCCCAGGTTGCCGGCGCGGACTTTTCGGGGGCGATCCTCATCCGGGCGGACTTGACGGAGGTGGACCTGGGCCTCGCGACCTGGGACGGTGCCTGCTTCCGCTCCGCCACTTTGCGGGGTGCGAAACTCGCGGGACTGAACCTCTCCGGAGCTCAATTCACCGCCGCCGTCCTCGTCCAGGCCGACCTGACGGGCATGCACGCTCCGGGCGCGACCTTTCGTAGGGCGGTGCTGCAGCGCGCCTCGCTGGGCGGGGTCGATTGGGAATGCGCCGACCTGCGCGACGCGGACCTGCGCTGGGCGACTTTTCACATGGGGACCTCCCGCAGCGGATTGGTCTACTCCCCCATCGCCAGCGAAGGCAGTCGCACTGGATACTACTCCGACGACGCGCTGGACCTGACCTTCAAGTGCCCGGAGGAGATTCGGAAAGCCAACCTCCGGGGCGCCGACCTGCGCGGCGCGAAGTTGCGCGGTCTCGACCTCTACCTCGTCGACCTGCGCGACGCCCGCCTCGATCCTGAGGCCGTCCTGCAGGCCCGGCGCCGTGGCGCGATCCTCGACCCGCGCTGAGCGACCGTGCACCGCCCCCTCAGCCATTGCGCCCACCCCGCGCCCTCGCTACCCTAGGGGGGCGATGGGCAGAAACCTGATCGGACGCACGCTCGGCGACTTCCGCCTGGACGAGCAAATCGGCCAGGGGGCGATGGGCAAGGTCTTCCGCGCCACTCAGCTCTCGCTCGGGCGAGCCGTCGCGATCAAGGTCCTCGAGATCGGCATCTTCACCTTCGAAGAGTGGAAGGAACGCTTCGTCCGCGAGGTCGAATTCCTCGCGCGATTGGAGCACCCCAACATCGTCCCCGTGTACACGACCGGAAACGAGGAGGGCCTGCTCTACTTCGCCATGCGGTTGGTACAGGGAGCAACGCTTGCAGAGCGGATGATGGCGGGGATCGCCCCCGCCGAAGGCGCCCGCATCCTCGCGGACGTGTGCGGCGCCCTGGCCTACGCCCACGCGCAGGGGATCATCCACCGGGACGTCAAGCCCGCCAACGTCCTCCTGGCGGGGGACACGCCCCTGCTCACCGACTTCGGGCTGGCCCGGCTGGTCGAGGCGACCACCATCACCGGCTCCGGGGCGCTCCTCGGCACGCCCCGCTACCTCGCCCCGGAACAGGCACGACGGGAAAAGGCCACGCCGCAAAGCGACCTCTTTCCCGTGGGCGTGATGCTCTACGAGATCGCCACCGGACGCCACCCCTTCGATCCCGAGGGCGGCGAGCGCCTGCGCAAGGACGAATACGTCCAGCGGGTGGCGATGGGCGAAATCCTCCCGCCGCGTCGCGCGCGCGTGGACCTGCCGGAGCCGCTGGAGGCCTTCCTCCTGCGGGCGATGGCGAACGATCCGAACGACCGCCCGGCCGGCGCAACCGAGATGCGCGCCGAACTGCTGGCCTTGGCTTCCCGACCCGAGGTGGCCACCCTGGCCGCCGCGACTCTCGTGCCGCTGCCGCCGCGGTCCTCGCGCGTACCGTCGCCGCCCTCGCCCCCGTCGCCCGCATCGACCCCGGGCCGCGCAGCGGTCGCCGCTCCGGTGTCGGTCCCCTCGGCGGATTCCCCGCCCGCCCAGGCGGCCGTCCCGCCCGAAAACGCAGTCCCCGTCGCGCCGCACACGGACTCCGAGCCGGCCAGAGGCGCGGCGCCGGGGATCGGCCCGGTCCAAGGCCCGCAGGCCGCGCGGCCAGACCCGCCTGGGACCGCCACGGCTCCGCATGCGGCTCCGGCCGCGGGGTCCGGCGCAGGTCCTCCAACGAGACCCGCCGCGGGCGCGGCGAGCGCACCGGCCGCCGCGCGCGAAGGGCGGGGCAGCGGCGGTGGCACTGCCTCTCCAGTCGAAGTCGCCGATGGGGTAGCGCAGGTCCATGAGAGCGTCGGTCGCGCCTTCGGCAAGTTCCTCCTGCGCGAGCCGCTGGGCGAGGGGGGCATGGGGGTCGTCTACAAGGCCGAGCAGACCGACCTCGGGCGCTGCGTCGCTCTCAAGATGCTGCGCGAGGAGGACAACGACAAGCCGACGGCGGTGGCGCGCTTCGAGGCCGAGGCGCGGTCGGCGGCGCGGCTGCGCCATCCCGGCATCATCCCGATCCACGAAGTGGGCGAGATCGAGGGCCGGCGCTACTTCACGATGGACTGGATCGAAGGCGAAGACCTCGACCGCGCGCTCTCCGGCGGCCCGCTCCCGCCCAACCGCGCCCTGCAGATTCTGCGCGACGTCGCCCGCGCGGTCCACCACGCCCACGAGCAGGGGGTCGTCCACCGCGACCTCAAGCCCGGCAACATCCTCGTCGAGAAGGGTGGACGCGTGCTCGTGGGAGACTTCGGCATCGCCCGGGATCTCCAGGTCGACCGCCGGCGACTCTCGGTGACCGGCGACATCCTCGGCACGCCCGGCTACATGGCTCCCGAGCAGGCGCGCGGCACCTCTCACGAAATCGGGCCGCACAGCGACGTCTTCGCGCTCGGCGCGGTGCTCTACCACATGATCGCGGGACGCCCGCCTTACACCGGCGACGGCGCCATCGACGTCTGGCTGGGCGCGCTCGAGGCGAAGTTCCCTCCGCCGCGCGCGGTGAACCCACGAGTGCACAAGGACGTCGAGACGATCTGTCTCGCGGCGATGGCCGAGGCGCCGGCGCGTCGCTACGCTTCGGCCGCGGCGCTGGCCGACGACTGCGAGCGGTTCCTCCGCGGCGAGCCGATTCTGGCGCGGCCGCCGGGGCTCGCGTACCGGGCGGGGAAAGCGCTGATGCGCCACCGGGGCGCGACCGCGGCCGCCGTCGCGGGGCTCCTGGCGATCGCGGCGCTGCTCGCCGGCTTGCTGCCCGCGCTCGGCGCGCAGCGGCGCGAGTTGGCGGTCCGCGCCGCCCTCGAGCCCCTCACCGACGCCATCCAGGACGCGCGCCCACATCTCTACATCGCGGGCCCCGACCTGTTCGACAAGCTGCGCGCCGTCGAGTCCGCGGTCGCGCGTCTGGAGGCGCTCGCCCAGGCGCCCGAGATCGCAGAGTCCGCGACCGTGTGGGCGCTGATCGGGCAGGGCCGCCAGTTCCTCGGGCAGGATGCGCGCGCGGAGGCGGCTTATCTTCGCGCCGAGGGTCTGGATTCGCGGAGCGAGCCCGTCCGGCGTGGGCTGGCGCGCATCTACCTCGAACGGGCACTGCTGGGCCTGCTGCAGGGCCAGCGCGAATCGCGCGCGAGCCGGCGCGCGCGCTCCGAGGCGTGGCGTGAGGAGGGCCTGCGGCGCCTGCGCGGGACCGGCGTGGGGAACGCGCCGGGGGAGGACCTCGAGCGCGACGTCCTCGAAGCCATGCACCAATTCAGCGAAGGCACGCTCGCGGCCACCCGCCGCCTCTGCGAGGAGGGGCTGCAGCGATTCGGCGATCGCATGGGCACGGAGGAATTCTGGAACCTGCTGGCCCAGACGGCGATCGGCCCGGAGCGCATCCGCCTTCTCGATCAGGCGCTCGGGCGCCGCCCGCACTACGCCTGGGCGCTTTTCGCGCGGGGGATGATGCGCGACGCCCTCGGGGAGCGGCAGGCGGCGCTCGCCGACTTCGACGCGGCGCTGCGGCTGCGGCCGGAGTTTTTCAGCGCGTGGCTCCACCGCGGGCTGGTCCACTCCGCGCTGGGAGACGACGCGGGCGCGTTGAGCGATTACGAAGCGGCGCTGCGCCTGAACCCCAGGTCGCCGGACGCGCACCACGACCGTGCCGTCGTGCTCCTGCGCCTGAATCGGGAAGACGAGGCGCGGGCGGAATTGGCCGCCGCGGTCGGGCTGGATGACGGCTATGCGAGCCCCCTCCTCGCGCTCGCCAATCTGGCGCGCAAGCGCGGAGACCTGAAAGGCGCGCTGGCCCACATCGACCTCGCGCTGGCTGCCGAACCGGAGAACTCGAGCGCGCGCGTGCTCCGCGGCGCCGTCCTGCAGGTGCAGGGGCAGCGGGCGGAGGCGATCGCCGAGTACACCGAAGCGCTGCGGCTCGATCCGCGCTCGGCGGCGGCACTGGCCAATCGCGCGCTGGCCCGGCTCGACCTCGGTGACCGGGAAAACGCGCTCGCCGATGCCGAAGCGGCGGTGCAGGCCGAACCGTTGCTTTCCGAAGCCTGGGCCGCCCGCGCCCGCGCCCGCGACCTGGCGGGCGACCGGAAGGGGGCCTCGGCCGACCATGATCGGGCGCTGGAACTGGACCCGAAGAGCGTGCCGGCGCGCATCAATCGTGCGGCGTTCCGCCGGGAGGAAGGCGATCACGCGAGCGCGCTCGACGACCTGAACCGGGCGGTGGAGACGGCGCCGGCCGATGTCGACGCGCGCCGCCACCGCGCCTTTGTCTTGCGGTTGCTCGGCCGGGCCGACGAGGCGCGCGTCGACCTCGACGAGGCGGCGCGCCTCCGCCCGGAGGACCCCGAAGTGTGGCACGATCGGGGCGTGCTGCTGTACGGGCAGAAAAAGTACGACGAAGCGATCGCCGACCTCGACCGGTGCCTGCTGCTCGCCCCGCGCCACGCCAAAGCCTGGTTCAATCGCGCCCAGGCCTGGTGGGGCAAAGGGGAGCTCACCCGCGCGATCGACGATCTGGGCCGCGCGACCGGGGCCGACGCGAAATACGACCTGGCGTTCTTCACCCGCGGCTACCTGCTGGAGCAGCTGGGGAGGCCGGAGGAGGCGTACGCGAGCTACGATGCCGCCGTGCAGCTGGGCACCCGACTCGCGAAGGCCTGGATCGGCCGCGGCAACCTCCGCGGGAAGCGCGGGGATCGTGCCGGGCAGATCGCCGACTACGAGCAGGCGGTGCGGCTCGCGCAACAGCAGGGAGACTCGGAGCTGGCCGCCCAGCTCGAGGCGATGTTGCAGAAGATGAGGAAGTGAGCGGCAAAGCGAAGCCGGGACGCGCGGCGGGCTGGCGGGATGTTAAAGTCCCTTGCCGTTCGCGGCATCCCGCTGCTGAGGTGGCGCGCATTCGGGTGCGTCCGGCGACGGTGAAACTCGAAAATCCAAAATCTCAGCGCCGCTTGCAGCGTCCGTTCCGGCGAACCTTCGCGCGGAGCGACGAGATGGCGGGATCGGGTTCCCATGAACTCCCAACTTCCAATTCCCAACGCCGCAGGGTCGCGCAACAGAGGCATGGGAGATTCCTCTCCAAAATGGTCGCACTCGCGACGATGCTGCCGGGGTGTGCTACGAAGCGCCGCCTGCCGCCGGGCTCGCGGGACATTCATTCGAGCCCGCCGGTCCCGCCGGCCCCGGGACCGATCCGCTCTTCGTAGCCGTTCCACGCAGCACCCACCCGAGTGCGGCGCACCAGGGCGTGAACAGTGCCATGGTCACGGCCGTGCATGCCACCAGGCCGGCGACCCATCCCGTGAACGCGCAGGCGCTCAGTCCGAATCCCGCGGCCCAGATCGCCCAGGCCACGGCGCGATCAACATCCACCGGGGCAGTCCTGGATGCGCGGCGGTGAGCATGGCGCCGGCCACGCAATAGAGCCCGTTCGCTCCGCCTGCCGAAAGCAGCGTACCGAGCGGCGCGATCGTCTCGAAGCGGTGGGGAAGCCAGCCGATGTAGAGAGATTCCGTGGTCCAGTCGAGGACGATTCCGGCTCCCGCGACCGCGAACGCAGCGTACGCGGCGCGCGGGCGTCCCGTGCGCGCGCCCCACCAGGCGTAGAACCCCAGCAGGCTCATCGCGCTCACCATCCAGAGCGCCCAACCGGAGCGCCAGGCGACCGCGTGGTCGCGAATGTACGCGATCCGCTCCGCGGCCTCGGGCACGATCTCGCTGCCGCCCTGAAGCAGGAATAGCGTCGCGGGCGCGGAGAGGGCATGAATCGCCGCGCACACCCAAGGCGCGCTCGCGCGGATCCGCGCCCCGACCTGCGTGCCTTCGAGCAGATAGAGTCCGAACGGCGTCCATCAGATCAGGTCGTTGAAGGCGCACAGGGGCAGCGTGCGCAGCGGCCACTCCCCCGCCTGCACGGTGAAGGCCAGGCCGATGGGGCCGAGGACTTTTCCCAGGAGCCCGACCGCGATCAACGGACGGCCGAGATCGAGCCGCTCGGCTGCATACGCGTACGCCACGCCGTACACGCCGACCACCATCCCGACGCACTGCCAGATCGCCGGATGGCGCGGCGGATCCAGCTCCATCCAGCGGAAGAACGCCTGCGGGTCGAGCCCCGCCCACAGGCCGAAGGCGATGTTGTAGAGCGCGGCGGCGCGGAACACGCCGCGGTACATGCCGGCGCGGTAGGCGTCCGCGACGGGGCGCGGATCGAGGAAGGAGAGCAAGGCTGCGAGCGAGGGAATGCTCACTTGCTCTCCGGAGCAATCGCGGACTTCGATCCGGTGGGCGGCTTCACGGTCTTCCCCGTGCGAACCACCTTCCAGGCGTCCTGTAGCCGGCGGAGCTTCATCCACCGTCGTCCGCCGAAGCTCACCCACGCCTCATCCCCTGCGGACTCCTCCCAGGACATCGCGGGCCAAATGAGGGCCAGAGTCTCTGCGTTCGGCAAGGTAGCCCGCAAGGCAAGCATGGCCGGCGAAATGATGCTCTTCATGAAGTCGACTTTCTCGCTCCTCTCGTTCGCATCTGAATCCCGGGGTTTTCCCGCCTCGCGGTTCATCTCGTCGATCATCTGGTCGAAATCGAAGGCCGACACGATTCTCTCGGCGTCCGCGGCCGCGATCGCCAGGAACAGGTCGAGTACCGCACGCGAAGGCGCGCTGAGTTCGGCCTGGTCGAACGCGAGGTCCTGGTCCAGCGCGTCCCGCGCGATCGGCCTGTGCTGGAGCCGAAAGTCGCTGGCCTCCCCTTCCAAGAACCTGCCCGCGAAATCGTAGAGATAACGCGCGGGACGAGGACCGCTCCGAAGCACCACGTATCCCTGAACCACTTCGCCATCGTGATGGATCGCCTTCGGGCCGGTGTCGATCCCGAGGGACTCCAATTGCCACGCTCCGGCCGATTCGGACAAAGTCCAGAATTGGACCCTGCCCGGCGTCCGGCAGTCGACGTACCGAGGCAGTAAGAAATCGAGAGTACCCGCAACGAACGGCTCGCGTGGCTCCAAAGCGAACTCAGTCGTCCTTCCCCGCTTCGTGGACGTACCGACGAACCGGCCGTCTCGAAGCGAAACGGCAGTCTGCTCACCGGCCTCCGGACCCTTCCGCGGATAGGTTGCGGTCCCGTTGGACTCCAAGAGCGCCCCCGCTTCGCTGAACGATTCGTGACCACGACCGTCAGAGCTGTATTCCCCGAGACGGAACGTCGCTTGGAAATCCGCGACCCAGCCTCCGGTTTCCTCCGGTGTACCGCGGACGACGCGGAGGGTCGCACTGCCCACGCACTTCCTACCGATGAAAAACCCCAAGATTCGTTCCGAGCCGTTCGACTGTAGCACGTCGTCTTTGACTCGCTTCAGCAACGCGCGCCCCGCAGCCAGTGCAGCTTCGTCCGGCACCTCCTCCTGCGCGTTGACCGCCCCGACGTACGCGACAACCGCAAACCACAGGACGATCCAATGCGAGAGCTTCATGCGAGGGTCCTTACGTGTTCACTCCGAGTCGGATCGGCATCCTCGCCATCGAGGATGGACTCCTCAAGTCTACACACTGGCACCACCCCTGGTCCCCGTACTTCGTGCTCGCCGAGATTCCAGACCTCTGGACATGATCGGCGCAACTCCTTGCGCCGTCACGAGAGCTTCCGGAGGTGTGCGGGAGGGGATAGCAGGTGACGCACCGCGTCATAGTCCGAAACGACTCCGCGGAGTTGACATAATCGTAGGGGGCTTCAAACGCTTCAACGGCCTACGGAAGCCACTGTAGGGAGTCAGCAGCTAAGAAAGGAGTAGACATAAGCGCGGGGTGGACATAACAACCTCGCCCAGGAAGCCTTCCTCTTCTTCACGAATTCCGACTCGGGCGGATCGTCCGCGGCACGTTTCGAGCGTCCCGCGCCGCACGACGAGGCTTGTGCGCCATCGCCGGTGCCTGCGCCCACGCGGAGATGCGCCCATGTTTTCCGCAACCGATTCGAGTATGCCCCATAGCTCCGCGTCAAGTGCAGCCCCGGATCCGGAATCTGCGCCACCACCGCATGCACCCACTCGAGCGGATCCAGCACCACTTCCGTCTGCCCGCTTCCCGGCTCCGGCGGCGTCAGCACCCGCACCCTCCCCTCCGCATCGAGTCTCGCGCCGTCCGCGCGCCGAGGAGCGCGCGTGACGTAGCGCAGCAGGTGCGCGACCTGGGCGGGATCGTCCGGCGAAAGCACCTGGCGACCGTACACCGAGAAGCCGGAGTGCACCCAGGCCAGCAGCCGCTCCCTCGTGGGCAATTGGCCTTGACCGCGAGCGCGTCTCGCCGCATACTCTGGCGTTCATGCAGCCCGTTCCCGCACAACCCGTTCGCTCGAGGACGACCCGCCTGTGGGTGGCCGCAGCCGGCGTCGTGTGTGCATTGGCGTGGGGGCGGCTTCTCCATGTCAGCGTCAGCACCCCGTCCTCCCCGAGGGAGGTCGTGTTCGTGGGGCCGGACGGCCCCCTGCGCGACCGGCCGTACTGCCACGGCACAGCCGTCGCCGACGGCGACACCGTCTGGCAGATCGGATACACCGGCGATGCGCAATATCTCCTTCGCTTCGAGCCGAGCCTCGGGTGCGCGACCGCGTTCCCGATCCCGAGCCGCGGCTCCCTGCGCGCCTTTGCCGCCCATCCGACCGGCGACCGTGCGTTCGTCATCGACAGTGAGGTGTACCTCACCCGGGCGGGATCCCCGCCGCTCGCCCAGATCGGAGCCGCCGCGCTCGTCCGCGGGTTCGCCTGGCGTGGCGACGTGCTCGAACTCGTCGAGCCGGCGCTCGTCCGATCCTGGACCGGGAAGGACTGGACCACGCGGCAGATCGCCGCGCCCGCGAGCGAGGGAGTCGCGCAGGTTCTGGAGATCGCGTGGGTCGAAGGGGGGGCGTGGCGCTACCTCTTTAGTCGCGCGCCTACCCGAGCCGATGCTCCCGGGTCTGTACGGGTCGATCTGCTCGAGGGAGACGAGGAAGGACCTCCGACAGCGGTCGGAACGCTCGAGGTGGCTCCGCCGCACGCCCAGCACTTCGACACCGGCGAAGTCTGGGTTGATCTGCCCCTGGATCGGTCGGCGGGCGGGGTGGTCGGGTACCCCACCGCGCAAGCCACGTTCGAGCGCACCGCGACCGGTTGGGAGCCGACACGTCTCTCGGCAACGACGTCCGGCATGGCGCTCGTCGAGTACGACTACGAAGTCGTCGGCGGCAGCCTGCGGCCCATCCTTGCCGTCTCCGCTGCCGGCCCGCGTTCCGTCCGCGTGCGCGACCGCTGGCTCCAGCTGACTCCGGACGCCTACCCCTCCCTGGCCGATGTCGGCGGCGCCGCAGGTCCCCCTCTCACCCACAGCTTCTGGCTGAATCCGGGATTCAAGGTCCTGCCTTCCCGCTCCGGGGGATACTGGGTGATGGGCAGCCTGGGGGAAGTGTTCCTCCACGTCGACGGGTCGCTGTGTCGCACGGACCCGCTCAATTCCCTCGAGCGGGTGGGTCGTCTCTTCCGAGACGACCGGAGCAAGCGAAACGCCGACTTCTACCTGGAATTCGCGACGCTCAAGCGTGCCGCGGTGCCCTTTGTCCTGCTCTTTTTTCCGCTCGTGGTGGTTCCCGCAGCCCTCGTGGTTCGCGCTCGCGGGGCACGCGGATCCGGATCCTCCCTCCGTTGGCTCGCCGCCGCCTATATCGCCGGCTGCCTGCTCTCCTTCTGGCCGTTCTTCCAGCTCACCGGCAGATTCCACTCCTGAGACGGCGCAATCAGCGCCGGCCGCGCCAGTCCCGCAGCCGCTCGTGTCCTTCCGCCCCCGCCCCGGCAGCCGGGGAGGTACGCCGCCGCCTCGGCGCCGTCCTGGTGGAGTAGGGCGTGCTGTCCGCCGACCAAATCGTCCAGGTCGCGAACGACCCGAACGACCGCCCGGCTGGCGCGACCGAGATGCGCGCCGAGCTGCTGGCCTTGGCTTCCCGACCCGAGGTGGCCGACCTGGCCGCCGCGATTCTCGTGCCGCTGCCGCCGCGGTCCTCGCGCGCACCGTCGCCGCCCTCGCCCCCGTCGCCCGCATCGACCCCCGTGCCTGGTCACGCTCGAGTACAATGCGCTCGTCGACCACTGGCTCGCGCTCGGCTCCGACGGTGCCGGCGGGCTGCTCGCCTACGATCCGCTCGACGGCAAGCGCGCGCTGCCCGAAGCGGAATTCCGCGCGCGCTTCCGCGGATTCGCGGTGTGGAGCGGGGAGACGTCTTCGGAACAGTGACCGAGGCGCATGAGGGCGCCGGCCAGGAAGCGGTCTTCCGCGGCGGCCGGTGCGGAATCGGGAACCGTGCCGTGATGGGCCCCACCGGATCCTCTTGGCGACTCACCTGCCCTTAGACAGCCGCGCGCGCGGCCTCGAGCCCTTTGCGTGCGGCCTTCCCCAGCATCTCCGTCGGCTCCATCGACAGCGTCTTCGCGAACGCCTCGACGGCCTCCGCGGGACGGTCGAACCGGAGGAAGATCAAGCCACGCACGCAGGACCGGGTGAGTCGCCGAGGTGATGCGCCTTGAGGTAGGTGCCGTGCCATGCCGCGATGCGTCATGCCGAACTGTCCGGGAGCCGACCAGACCTCCGAGTCTTTGGACGATGATTCGTAACCCCTCCCGGAGCCGCGGACTGGTTAATTCGTAGATTACGCAAATACTCAGCAATAAACAAGTTATCTTATGACATAACGGACATTTATTCGTCCGTTCGGTACGAATTGTGCGTAATCGCGGGCGACGGAATTGATGAGTCGAGCCAATTTGGAGTGCGGTAGATGACCCGAAGGATTGCATCGCTCGGTATGGTGGCGTTCCTGATTGCGGCGATGACGGCGCCCGTCCTCGCCCATGGATTCACGCCCGGATCCTACTACGCGTCGGGCACGGTGCGCCCGCTGGGCTTCTCGATCTACATGGAAGGCACCCACTACCTCGAGGGCTCCTCGGGTGGGATGATCTGCCTCTTGAGCAGCTACTACTACGACCTGTCGAGTTACGAGGGCGCGAAAGTGACCGTGAGCGGCTGGACCGAGCATTCGGTCGAAGGCTCGACGGTGCACATGGACGTCACCTCGCTCAAGGTGATCACGCCGGCGAAGACGACGATGCCGTTCACGATCCTCGAGAAATCGGTGGCGGGCACCGGGTGGAACACGGCGGATTTGACCAAGCGCAAGTTCGTCATCCGGGACGCGGCGACCTGGACCCTGTTCCATCGCCTTCATAAGGCGGGCACGGCGGCCCCGAAGGTCGACTTCGCCAAGTACCAGGTCCTGGCGGCCTTCATGGGCGTCAAGCCGACCGGCGGCTACTCGATCACGATCTCCAAGGTGGAAAAGTCGGGCACCAGCGTGTTCGTGACCACCAAGTCGACCAGCCCGGGGCCCGGCACCATTGTGACCATGGCGCTCACCAACCCGTTCGTGCTGGCCACCACGCTGAAGACCTCCGGCAAGGCCCACTTCGACGGGAAGCTGGTCAAGGTCCTCACGGTCAACGATTTCAAGACCGACCCCAACTCGCTCCTCGTCATCGGCCACGTGACCACCACGGGCACGTTCGACCTCTCGAAGATCAAGGTGGGTGCCTTCTCGATGGACGCCCGCGCCCGCTACTTCATGTGGCCCGGAACGATGCCTGGCGACGTCAGCTCAGTGGACATGGTCAGCGGCGGCACGTTCGTGAAGGAGATCGTGCCCGACTCCGCCACCGGGAACCCCTACCTCCACCACACGGTGATCGTGTGGGAGGACGTGAGCGGGGACAACTCGACGAGCGGCGATACGCTCACCACCAGCGAGGGATTCACTCACTCGGGCAGCGGCACCTGGAAGGGCGATCTCGGCGGCACCCATAAGGGCACCGTCCAAGTCGAGCTGGAACTCGTCAAGTAGACTCGCACCGGCAACTTCTCCGCGGGCGTTCCCGAGTCCCATCCGGTCGGGAACGCCCGCTCGATTTTCTCACCACGCAAGACCGTCCCGCAGTGGTCCGCGGTGGCTTCGAACCCGAACTCCGCTACGCCTTCGGGGGCAAGCCAAAGTGCCCCCCGATCCGGCGAACGGCCGCCCGCCCATGCCGTGACCAGGCATAAGCCCTAAACGATGGTTGACTTGCATTCGAATACATTTTTCATGCAACCAAGATTTTCGCCCGCGATCCTGGCGGTTGATCTACAACCTGTTACCTGCATTTATGTTGCACTGCATTTGAATTGGAAATAATTATTTTAAGGCCTCTTGACACGGACGGCAGAATCCAGTATAAGTATTCTCAGTTGAAGGACACAAGCGGCCCCGGGAACGGTTGGGGGCCGATTCGGCAGACGGAAAGTGATCCGCGTCAGGGTGGACAACCTCCCCACCTTGGTGCGGGCCTGAACGGACGCCGGAGCGGCAACCAGGGAACCGCCGGGGCAACGGGGTGAGAAGGACCCCGGGGACCCGTCCTCCCGGTTGCGGCACCGCAGTCGGTAGGACGGTTCTTTCGCTTTCGGATCCGTCCCTCCGCGCCCTCCCGCCTCCGACCACTTCCCCAATACTCACCCGCCGGCTCCTGCCGGCGGTCTCCTGTCCAGAGTCCCTTCGGGTGACGAGGTAGGCTGCGCGAAGTGGTTCAGTGGGGGAGGCTTCGCGCGGATCCCACACGGACCCGAGGGAACGGGGGAGGGGGCTGAAGATCCCGGGGCGCCGCTCGTGAAAACGCGCGGCGCCCGGGACCAGCCCGGTCCCCGCATGGTCATGGTGTGGTGCGCCGAATGAGTGCCGTCCCGCGACCGCCTCTCGAAGGTGGCTTGGCCGTTCCGGCCACGGTCCTCGCTCTCCTCGTCGGACTCGCCATCGCCTTCCTCTCGTGCGCCTCCTTCCTCTGGTCCGATCCCCCGCCCGAGCCCGACGGGGCCCGCGCCGAAGCCGTCGCGCAGACCGGGATCGACCATGCCTGCGGAATCCTGCTGCGGGCGGACAGCCGGGACTGGGATGCGATCCTGGCCGGAGGCACCATCCCCGAATTGGGCCCCGAGACTTCGCTGAACGCTCTCTCCGGCTTTTTGCCCACGACCTCGAGGATGGCCTACCGCGTGTCCGTGCGCGACAACGACGACGACGGGGATCCCGCTCACGACAGCGACGGTACGGTCTGGATTGCCAGCGCAGGCTTGCTCTATCCGCAGACCGCCGGCGTGGAGCGCGGCCTCGTCGTGCGGGTGATGGAGACCTCGCTTGCCGTCTCTCGCACCGGCGCAGCCCGAACCGGCTTCGTGCTCGCGCGTCGTTGATCTGCGCCCTCCTGCTCTACTATCCGTGAGATTCTCCGCGGCGCAGCAAGATTCTGCGAGCGTCGTGCTTGCGAGGAATCACACCTTCTGCCGTTGGACAATCCGTGCAATCCGTATAATCCGTAGTTCCGTCGGTTGCGGCGGCAGCCGCGCTGTGTGGTATGCTCGTGCTCGTCCAGTCCGAAGCCGTTCCGCCGAGCCGGTCTTGGCGCAGGGCCCTTCGGCTGGACCGGACGGCAGGCCGCATGGACGATCCCGCTCTCGTCGAAGACCATCTCGCCCGCACCGGCCTCTGCGCCGTCACGGTCACCGGCTCCAGCATGCGCCCGCTCCTGCGCGATGGCGACGTGCTTCTGCTCGAACGAGCGGGAACCCCGCGCTTCGGGGAACTGGTCGCCGTCCTCACGGGCTCCCGCCTGATCGTCCACCGCTTCCTCGGCGGGCGCGGACCCTGGCTGCTCAAGGCCGACGGGCTGAGCCAGATCGACCGCGTCGAGGGCCGCCTCCTCGCACGGGTCCGCGTAGCCTGGCGCGGCAACCGCGCCTTGCCCGCCGTGACCGGTTGGAGCGCCGCAGGCGCCGCCGCACTCTCGCTCGCCTCCCTACCGATTCAGCGGCTCCTCCGCCGGTGAACCGCGCGCGTCCCGCCGCATCGCCCTCGAGTGGGCACCCGCCCGGCAACCAGGAGATCGGCGATCGCCATGGCCGACGGGCGCGAACACGCCGGGTGGTACGCTGCGACAGTTCTGGGCTGCTTCCGCGGCGACCGACGGGCTGGCACCGCACCGCGGCGCCCTTGACGAGGGCACCCCATCCCCGTACCGTGGGCTTCATGGACCCCCCCGCGGTGGACCCCACGGAATCTCCCGCTCCCTCGCGGCCCGAGGTCGGAGCGCTTCTCAAGCAAACCGTCCTCGTGGCCTCTCTCCTCGTGGCCGCGCACCTGGTGTGGTGCGGCCTCACCGGGGCGCGCACCCTCCTCGCTCTTTCGGGTGCGCGCGCCATCTTCGCCCACCCCGGGTTCGACCGCGCGGCCTTGATCACCCACGTGCGGGCCGCATGGCTCGCGGTCGCGGTGGTCCTCAATGCGGCATTCCTCCTCTGGCGCGGCTTTCGCCTCGCGGGACCGGCCCAGGTGGCCGCCGGAGCCGTTCTGCTCTATCTCTATTTCGCGGACGTGCAGTGGAGGCTGTGGCTTGGCGCCTTCCCCGGCTGCCTCGCGATCCCGCTCGTCGTCGCCCTCGGGGTCATCCAGATGGTCGGACCGCTCAGCCCGGTCTGGCCGCGCCCCAGCGCCGACCGCGGTCCTGGGGTCATGGACCTTGCGGGGATCTTCTTCCTGTCCCTGCTCCCGTGGTATCTGGGCACCCTGGTCCTCGATTCCGTGCGGATCGAGCTCGCCCGCTCGCTCGAGGAAGATCCCACCGCCATCCTTCAACTGCTCGACGCGCCGGAGGCGCTCGAACGCGCCGAGGCGCTCTCCCGGCTCCGGCCCGATGCCGCGCGCAGCATCGCCGAAGCGCTCACCCGGCACGCCGAGGAGCCGGTGCGAGAGCGAGCGTGGCGGCTCCTGGCGGAGCCTTCCCTCGGCGTCCCCGCGGCCGATCTGGCCCGGGGCCTCGAGCGGGAGACCGCGCCGCCGGTCCGCCTGGCCCTGTTCCAGGTCCTGCGCGCGCGGCGCGAGCCCGAAGCCGCGGCCGCGTTCGAACGCGCCGCGCAAGGTCAGAGCGGGGATCGCCTGGCCACGTTGGTACAGGTGCTCGCCGGGTCGGAGCCGGACCTCCATGCCGCGCTGCGCCGCACGCTCGCCGCGCGGCTCGGCACGGACTGGCTCGCCGGCCGGGCTTCCGACGCCACACTGCGCCTGGCGCTGGCGCGCGCCGGGGACCCGGAGATCCAGGGGATGCGGGAGGCGCTGGAGTCGGCTCCCGCGGACGCGTTCGCCCCCGGCTCCCCGGTGGAGCGCACGGTCCGCTGGCTCTGGCGCACGGCGGCACATCGCGGAGCGGAGGCGGCCCGCAGCGGCCTGCCGGAACCGGGCCCGCTGCCGGTGCGGCTCCAGGCCCTCTTGATCGGCGACCTCGTCCCGATCGTGGGGACCGCGCGCTTCGCGGATCGGGTGCGCGGCCTCGCCCGACTGCTGCGCGACGGCTCGCCGCCGGAGCGATACGCCGCGGGATTCGCGCTCTACCGGCTCAAGCCCACCGAGGCGGCCAAAGCGTTGACCCTGGCGATCGGCGACGCCGAGCCCGACGTGCGGATGTGGGCGGCGATGGCGCTCACCGAGATGGGGGGAACACCCCCCGGGGGCGTGTTCGAGGAGTTCTTCCACGACGAGAAGAGCCCGCACCGCTTCGATGCGGCCGTCTTCCTGCTCCGCTACGGCCGGGACCATTCGGTCGTGCCGTACCTGCTGGATCAGGTGGGCGGGCCCGCGGGACCGATGACCCGCGGAGTGCTCGAGCAGGCGTTCGGCCAGGACCTGGGGCCCGACCCCAGGCCCTGGCGCGATTGGTGGCAGGAACGGACGAAGAAGTAGTGGGCCGCGAGGCGCGGCCCGACCGGACTACTTCTTGCGGGTGAGGTCGAACTTCACCTCCATCGCCGGCTTGCCGTCCTTGAACGCGGCCCACGCGGTCTGCAGGTGATCGGCGTCGACAAAGGTGAGCTTGCCCGCGTGCATGTGCTGATCGGCTTCGGAGGCGCAGTTGCCCGGCTTGCCGTCGCAGGTGAACTCGATCACCTTCGGATCCTTCTGCGCTTCCGCCTTCATGTGGGGCTGGTTGCCCATCGCGCAGTAGTGGGTGAGTACGAGCGTGCCTTGGTCGACGGTGTAGACGGTGAGCATCTCGTGATCGGTCCCGGCGAAGAGCGTCTCCATGACGGCGCTGCCGCCACCGGTGACCCGGTAGTTGATCGAGATCGTCTGTTTCGTGTCCCCCACGCCCTCGGTGCCGGTCCACTCGCCGACGAGGGATTTCATCTTCTCGAGCTGCTCGTGCTTCGGGGGCTGCGGATGCTCGCCACCCTCCTTGCCCTGGCCCCACAATGGGATCCCAGCGGCCAGCGCCGCCACACCGACCACCCAGCCGAATCGCTTCATGTACGTTGCTCCCTCAAACAAGAATCTCCGGGATCACGGACGGGGCAGGGTAGCAGGAGCAGGTCCGGGGCGCAAGCGACCGGAGGCCGGCCGCGGGGCCGCGGGGTGCATGACCGGTCCTGCGCGGCGGTTCCCGTCGCCCTTGCCCTTGCCCTTGCCCTTGCCCTCGCCCGTGCGCCGTGCGCCGTGGTCCGCGATCGATCCGTCGGACTCTGCAATTGCGGTCATGCACCCGAGGCCGCGGGGCCGCGGACTTTCATGATCCGGCCCGTTCCTGAATCAGGTCGATCCGCCGCCTACTTCCCCGCCCCCGCCCCCGCAGGCACCGTCCCCGCCTTCGCCGCCGCCGCCAGCGCCCCCTCCGCATCGTCGGGGAACCGGTCGAGCCACTCCAGCACCAGCCGGCGCGCCCGCTCTTCGTTCCCTGCCGCCGCTTCGGCTTCCACCCGGTAGAACCACAGCCGCCGCAGCCCCGGGTCGCGGTCGCTCGCCTTGCGGATCGCCGCGACCGCCTCCTGGGCTTTTCCCTGATCGCGGCGGATGCGGAACTCCAGTTCGTCGACCGGCGCCACTTCGCCGCCGAACCTGCGCGCCGCAGCGAAATCCGCCTCCGCTTCGGGGAGCTTCGCGGCCCTGCGGCGCAATTCCCCGCGCAGGACATAGGCCCCCGCGAGCAGTTCCTTGCGCGCGTTCTCGTCCTTGTGCCCTTCCGCGATCAGAGCGGCCGCCTCCGCTTCCAGCCCCTCGGCCACCTCCCCCGCCGCGAGACCGTAAGCGGCGAGAGCGAGCCGGGCGTCCAGGTCGCCCGCCCCCAGATGGCGCAGCCACGCCGCCGCGTCGACGCCCGCGGCCTTCTCGCCCTCCGACACGACGCCCAGCCGGGCGAGCCGGCGGGCGATCCGCAGCGCTTCTTCACG